>Ga0187894_10004207_pt1 | contig 15601 bp, 8 predicted proteins | sample GBC1701081metaG_FD_136650 | JGI IMG/M metagenome (GOLD analysis project Ga0187894, IMG submission 136650) | White microbial mat communities from a lava cave in the Kipuka Kanohina Cave System on the Island of Hawaii, USA - GBC170108-1 metaG ... | reverse complement strand
GTTTGCCCTACTTTCGCTTGACGCTTCGTGTGACTTCGCGGATTGTTTTGCGGTAATCTTTTCGCGCTTCCCGGCGTCAACCGTGTTGAAGATAGCAATTCCTCGATTTTGAAATAAGTAGGCACAATTCGGCGCCTTACTTACTTTTCGGTGCAAATTCGTGGAAATGAAGGCTCAAAAAATTTCCAAAGCGGAAATCAAACGCCCGTCGGTTAGCGGCATGGTCGAGGATGTGCTGGGCTGCAAATGGACGCTCACCGTGCTGCGGCTTGTCAGACAAGGCGTGAACCGTCCGGGCGCGATGGAGCGCAGCGTTGACGGATTAACTACCAAGGTCCTGAACGAACGGTTGAGGAAGCTCGTGCGTTTCGGGATATTGCGGCGCGTCGCTTACCCCGAAATCCCGCCGCGCGTCGAATACAATCTGACGCCTTTCGGAGAGAAATTCATCGGAGTGCTTCGCGCAATCGAGGAACTCGAAGACGAAATCGAACAACACCGCGCGCGTGAGCAAGCGGCTGACTGATCAGTCAGCCGCTTGCTCACGCGCGCGGCGCCGTATAGGAGGACCGTATGCCCCTCAAATTCAGATTCGCCGCAATCTCGCTCCTGGTTTGTTTGTTCCTGATCACGTCCGCCGCTCAACCCAATCAAAACGGAAAGGCCTCGCCGCCGAAGCTGCCTTCGATGCGCGAACAGGCGAACATCCGGCAAGGATGGCTCAAGCTGAGGTTGGAGCGTGTCCTGCCCGAATTGATGCGCAAATACAACGTCTCGATGTGGCTGGTGATTTGCCGCGAATACAACGAAGATCCGGTCTTCCGCTCGCTCACCTCGCCGACCGTCTTCGCCGCTCGTCGCCGCACGATACTGGTCTTTTACGATCAGGGTAAGGAAAAAGGCGTCGAGCGGTTGGCGCTGGGAGGCGGATCGAACGGCGGCTTGTATCGCGTCTATCGCGACCCCGAAGTCGAGAACCGCGAGTTGTGGGGCGAGGGCCAGTGGGCGTTGCTCAGAAAAATGATCGCCGAACGCGATCCGAAAACAATCGCCGTGAACATCTCGCACACGCACGCCTTCTCCGACGGTTTGTCGGCGGGCGAATGGGAGAAATTGCAACAGGCGCTCGGCCAGGAGTATCTCAAACGAGTCGTGCGCGCGGAGCTGTTGCCGCTCGAATACATCGAAACACGATTGCCCGAAATGCTTCCGACATACAAACAGATGATGGAGATCGTGCACCGGATCATCGAGCGAGCGTTTTCAAACGAAGTAATCAAACCTGGCAAGACCACGAATCAGGACGTGGTTTGGTGGATGCGGCAGAAGGTCAACGACCTCGGCCTCGGCACGTGGTTTCAACCGACCGTTCGCGTGCAACGCAAAGGCTCCGGCGATCCAAACAACCGGGGCAACCTGGCCGAAGACTCTCCCGTGGTGATCGAACGCGGCGACGCGCTGCATTGCGATTTCGGAATCACCGCGATGGGGCTGGCTACCGACACTCAGCACATGGCCTACGTTCTGCGCGGAGGCGAGACCGACGCGCCCGAAGGCCTCAAGAAGGCTCTGGCCAACACCAATCGGATGCAGGATATTTTGATGGAGCGAATGAAGCCGGGGCGCGCGGGCAATGAAGTCCTCGCTGACTCCATCGCGGCGATGAAAGCCGAAAAGATCAACGGCACGTTTTACACTCACCCGGTCGGCGATCACGGACACGGCGCCGGGCCGCTGGTCGGTCTGTGGGATCGTCAGGAGGGCGTGCCCGGACGCGGCGACGTGAAGATCAGACCCGACACGTGGTTCTCAATCGAGCTGGGCGCGCGAACGCTAGCGCCCGAATGGGGCGGACAGGAGTTGTTCGTCGGACAGGAGGAAGACGCGACGATTGACAGCGCCGGCAAAATTTCCTGGGCGCTGAAACGGCAAACGAAGTATCACTTGATCAAATAGGAAGAACCAAACCACGGGGGACACGGGGAAAGGCATTGAAACGAGGTTTCGCTTGATCTTTTTCACCAAATTTTCCCTCTCTGCCCTACGTGATCCCCGTGGTTGGGTTACATACTAAGTAACAGGCCTCACAGTCACGTTAAATCGAACCACACGACATTGGTACATTGAAAAACTACAACCTTCAGGAGACGGCGTTCAGTACCGACTTATGGTCTTTGAGAATTAAATGCGACAACACTGTCCAACCTGTGGATAGACCCAATGTGGACGAGGAACGGCGGAGCCTATGGAGTGCGGATGCTTGGAGCCGCTTTGGTAGTCCATTGATTCATCCGCCACTCCCGGGACAACTAAGCAATCCCTCAATCTGCGGCGCCTGCGGATAGACCACGGGGCGAGTTTGCGGCGAAAGGTCCGGATAAAGAAATGGACTACCAAAGCGGCTCCAAGCATCCGCACTCCATAGGCTCCGCCGTCCTCAGATTGGACCGAGTTGTTGCGCTTATTTCTCAAAGACCATAAGTCGGTACTGAACGCCGTCTCCTGAAGGTTATAGTGGAACCGAATGTACCAATGTTAGTTGTTCTGATTTAGTGACGCGGCGCTTTTAAAATTGCAAGCGCAGTGAGAGTTGAACCAGACGCGCGCCGCCGAGCGGGCCTCCGGTTGTCCCGACCGCTGTGGCCGTGGCGGTGCCGACGGTCTGGGTGATCCTGCCGAAGTTGGCGTCGCTGCGATTGGCCACCGGATTGGCGAAGTTCGTGTGGTTGAAGAAATTGAAGAAGTCGGCTTTGAAGGTCAGCCGCGTGTTCTCTCCGTAAAGCGGAAAGTTCTTCGCCACCTGGAAATCCCAATTATGCACGCTGGGGCCGTAGTACTGGTTGCGGCCTGATGCGCCGACCCGGCCCGCGGGTGGAGTCGTAAAGTAATTCCTATCGAACGCGTCGTCGGGGTTGCGGTTTGATTGACGCAACGTTCCCGATGCGCGGTCGGGACGATCAACGGCGCCGCCCCGGTTGAAGCCGCTGCGGTCGGCGCCGCCCACCACGACCGTAAACGGCGCGCCCGATTGAATCGTGGTGATGCCCGAAATCTGCCATCCCCCGAAGACCTGGCGATTGAATCCGTTGTTCCAACCCAACAGCCTGCGGCCAGGGCCGATCGGAACATCCAAAACATAGACACCCACGAAACGATGGCGGATGTCGAACGACGACGGGCCGCGTTCGAGACTCATATTGAACCTGTCGTTCGCGCTGCTCGCTTCGCCCAGCGAGCCGAAGAACGCCGAGTTGTAGTCAATTGATTTGCCCAGCGTGTAGCTCGTCTGGAAGAAGTAGCCTTTGCGCCCGACATATTTGCCGGTGAAGACCACGCCGTTGTAGTTGGAATTGCCCTGCGACGTGCCGAGACTGATCACACCATAGCGATTGAACGGGAAAACCTGTTCATTCGGCGCGACAGGACCGCGCTGGTTCGGGTCGCGGACGATGACGTTCGGTTGATTGGCGTCAACGAAGATGCCCAGCTTGTGGCCGGCGCTGCCTTGATAATCAACCTCGACCGAGAAGCTATTGCCGAGCTTGCGCTGAATGCCGAGGTTGTACTGATAGAGGTATGCGCTGCGGATGTTCGGATCGATCGCGTTGAAGCCAAGCACGCCGATCTGCGGCGTGCCCGGTCCTTGCCTGCCGAAGTTTGAGATCAGCCCGCGGTTCTGATTGAAGCCGATCGCCCACGCGAATTTGCCCGGCTGCGTGACGTTCGCCGTCTGCGTGGTGAGCAGGTTGTAGGGCGGATTGAGCACCTGGTTGGCCGGAATGTTGTTGAAGACCTCGTCAAAACCGACGCGGAAGCCCGCTCGAATCACGGTCGAATCTTTGCCGAAAAGCCTCTCGCCCCAGCGCGGCGTGTAAGCGAAGCCGAGCACCGGCGCGAAGTTATTCTTGTCGGAATTAACGCCGCTGTTTGAAAGCGTGACCGGCGACGTGCGGTAGATCAGCGCGTCGCGGCCCTGTTTGGCCGGGTCAATGTCGAGCAGTTGGTTCGAATTGAGCAGAACCATCCCGACGCCGGGGACGAAGTTAGTCCCGTGATCGCGCGTCTCGTAGACCGCCGACGGATACTCGTAGCGGACGCCGTAATTGAGCGTGAAGTTCTCGCGCGCCTTCCATTGATCCTGCCAATAGAGGCTCCACGGATAGCGGCGAAGGTACCCGACGGTCTCGCCCGTGCGGACGCTGGCGTTGTTGACGAGGCCGGCGGCGAAATCGGCGAAGCTGACGAAAGCGAACGAGCCGCGCGCCGAGCCGTTCAAATAACGCCGCGCGTCCTCGCGCCGGATGTGGAATCCCCACCGCCACGAATGCGAAGTCCAGCCGAACGGCGCGACATAAGAGACGTTGTCAATAATCTCCCAGGTCTGCGTGATGCGCCCTTGCGGCAGGTTGTCGGTAGTGCCGATGCGCGCGAACCCGCCGGTCACGGCGATCGTCGGGACACCCGCGTTGACGGGGTCTTTCGACGCGTCAACCACGCCGGGCAGCGGCCTGCCGTCCGAGCCTAAAAAGATCGAGGCCGCGTTGAAATCGGCGTCCTGGACGGTGAAGACCGTTTCGTTGCGCGAGGCGCCGAAGCGGAATTCGTTGAGCAGGTTCGGCGAGAACGTGTGCGTTTCGGTCAGCACGAACGAGCGGCTCAATGGCGCGTTGGAATTACCGCCGCTTTGCGGAATCTGTCCCGGCGCGACCGTCTCGCCGCGAAATTCGATGAAGCGTCCGCTGGCGCGGTCACGTTCGCTGAAGTTGTGGTCGAGCCTGACCAGCCCGGTGTTGTCCGAGTTGCGCGCCGCGACGTTGGAGATGTAGTTGATCGAAGCGTTCGGATTCGGAGTGTTGGGCATTGGCCAAAGATCCACGACGCGCCTTGAGATCGGATCGGTGATGGTCGCGCGCTCGGCGGCCGTGGGCACGCGAGTGCTGCTGACCGTCGGCGCCACTTGTCGAAATCCTTCGTAGGAGAGGAAGAAGAAGGTCCTGTCCTTGAAGACCGGGCCGCCGAAGGTCCCGCCGAACTGGTTGCGCTTCAGGTCGTTCTTGCGCGCCCCCAGTTTGTTGGTGAAGAAGTCGGCGGCGTCGAAGACGGTGTTGCGCAGATATTCAAACGCCGAGCCATGGTATTGATTGGTTCCGCTCTTGGTCACGACGTTGATCTGGCCGCCTGTTCCGCGGCCGAATTCGGCCTGCGAGACGGATGTCTGCACGGCGAACTCCTGCACGGCGTCGGTGATGCGGAAGTTGTTGAGCGGTGAATTGATCTGTGTATCGGTATTGCTGACGCCGTCAACCAGGAAGACGTTCGATTGCGAACGCGCTCCGGCGACGTTGAATCCGCCACCCTGTGTGCCGGTCGCCGCGGGCAGCACGCCGGGAGTGAGCAGCGCCAGTTCAAGGAATTGGCGCGCGTTGAGCGGCATATTCGAAATCGTCCGGCTGTCGACGACGCTGCTCAGCGTAGATTTGTCGGTTTCGAGGACGGGGGTCGCCGCCTGCACTTCGATCACTTCCGACACGGCGCCGACTTCGAGCGTGAGGTCAACGCGCGTGATCTGATCAACCTGCACCACCACGGTCCCGACCGTCATTTTCTTGAAGCCGATCGCTTCGACGGTGAGCGAGTAGTTGGCGGGCGGCAGTTGCGGGAACTGATACGAGCCGTTAGCGTCGGTCCTGGCGGTCAGCCGCGTGTTGGTGTCGGTTCTGATCAGCGTGATCTGCGCGCCGGAAATCGCCGCGCCCGATTGGTCTTTGATCGCGCCGGTGACGCTGCCCGTGGGCGAGGCCAGGGCAGCCGCAGCCGCCACGATCAGAGTCAAAAGAGCTGTGGAAATAAGACTCAGCTTTTTCATGGATTCTCCTCTCGCTTCGATTTAGTGAAAAACGTTGATGTAAATTGGCCAACGGCCAATTTATTTTCCAATCGTGCTGGATAAAATTGCGAAAGGTTGATGGATTCGCGATTAGCCTACACGCCACTCGCAACGCATTCAAGCTCAATATAGAAATTTTCGCGGCGGCGCGTGGAAATTTGATGGCTCCAGGCTGAGCTTTTACATTTTTTCTGAAGCGACTAAACGAATCCGATTTCCCGGATTGTGTGTCTGAAAAATAGGATGGGACTTTTGGCCAATCCGTCCTCCAGCCCGCCAATCCCTTACCTCCCAACACCCCTATATTGCATCCCCTCCGGCACGACGCGTGCCTATACCATTGGCGGCCATAGGGCGTGGCGAAAAGCGCCGAGACCAACAGCTTGTTTGGGGATGGGAAATGGAGTTCCGGTATGTTTGGTTTCTTCGATCTCAAATCTACAATCAACCCTGATTCTGAAAGAAAGTTTCGCGTCTGGTTCACATGGTTTTTTGCTCTTTTAATCCTCGTGATGATGGCTTCCACCTCAGTTACCTCACTGAGTAGGCCGGAGGCGTGGCAGTTCATTGGCGCGCACTTGAACCTGATTTATCTCAGCTCGCAGGTCATAACCTTCGTGACCTGCTTTGTCTACGCGATTGTCATTCTTCTCTTGCGATCCAAGGCGGCGTCGGCCGAGAGGTGGGCGGATTTCATCGGTTTTGCGTTCATCGTTCTGGTTCTGGACTACCTGGTTCTCTTTTGGCTCGGAGCTTCCAACTCCACACCCTCGCATGACTGGTTTACGAATATCTTTAGCACATCGCTCTCAGCCTTGAGCAATGTATTGCTCGTCGCCGCCGGTCTGGTTCTGCTTGATCGCGACCCTTTCCCCAGATGGAACATTGTAATGCAGGCGGTGTTTGCGGCTTCAGGGGTGATTTTGTCGCTGCAGGATAATCGCTTTCAGCGTTTCCCGGACGCTATCGCCTCTGCTTTTTGTGTTTACTGGGTAGGTTACGCCTTGGTCAGAAATATCAGGTACACCAGCATCGGCTTTTCAGAGATGCCCCGCAAAATCGCAGAGCTGATCCGCATAATTATTGGAAAAGCTTTGATGATCAGCGTGCTTCTGTATGCTTTATCCGGGTTTTTCTGGGCCTCGATCCCTTTCATTGTTGAGTGGGATTGGAATGTGCGATTTGTGACCGTAATTGAGGAGGCCGCGCGAAGAGAAGCGGCGGCTCGCCCGAAACAGATCCCAAAACAGATTGAGGATAAAGGTCAGGGAGAGAATAGCAGCGCGGACCAGGTGAAGACCGGGCCGGATAGGGTAGGCGTCAGGAAATTACTGCTGGACACAGCAGTGATCCTGATATTTTTCCTACTGAAGTTCGTGATTTTCCTCGCCACTTTTTTCCTGCTTCTCGGAGCGATTATTTTCGTCTCTTCTCAACACGCCAATGAAATTTTCGACCCGATCGTCCACGGAGCCGGCGAGTATTTAACCGATGATGGTGTTACCAGGTTGATTGCGAACAGACTGGACACGGAGTTGACCCTGCTGTACGTGAAAATTCCTGGGAAACGGAAAACCCTTTACGTGAAATTCGCCTGGCCTTTTCAAAAGGCTCTTGAATGGGATCGAAGGATAAGCGAGTCGGAGATTGAGTCGGAGATAGATGATCTTGCCTTAGAGGCGATGCGAAGCGGAACGGAACAGAAGTTTTCCCCTTCTTACGGTATAGGTTCCGTGTCCAACTATTTTCCACTGGCCCACGCTCGGCGACTTCCTACGAAGGTTGCTGTCCCGATCATCTTCCACGGCGCTGTCATCGGTTGTCTGCTGGCTGTCAGCAAAACCGAGCGAAACTTCAGTCCGCGGGAAATTCAACACTTCAGGGACCTGTCGAAATTGTCCACACTATCGGTGCAATCGTTTCGCGAAAACGCCGCTTTGGATCAGCTTAACTTCAAGTTCAGCAGGATTCTCAATCCGACGCCTGTTGAGGAGTTTGATAAGGCCATTGACCGTGTTGTTGATCTATTGCAAGACGTGTTGGACCCGCTTGCGACCGGCATCTGGCTGGATGTCGGATTACAACAGCATGTTTCGTTGAAAGGGCCTGAAGCGTATCAGCGGAAGCTGCGATCCCGAGTCGAAAATGAAGGGAGTGATTTTTCCGGGGCGCCGGCGCAAGAGAATGATTCATTGGATGTATTGATGTTTGACCTCGATGTGAAACCGTCTGACGCGCACAGCGGCAAGAGTTACAAAATCGGCAGGTTCGCCATTCTGGTTCCTGCTCAAAGCGATGTGTTGGATCGCCCAATTCTGGGCAGAAATCCGGTGTTCTTACGGACGGTCGCCGCGCACACGACAAGTTCGGTGCTGGCGATAACGATGGAATTTTTGAATTCCGTGATTCAGGAATTCGGAGTGCGAATCAATAACCTGCAACCAATGAACAACGAAGAATGGTTCGCCGAGGTTGAGGCGGCGGCGGCCAAGGCGGGACTGTTATGGATTGTGGCTGAAATTCCCGTTGGAAATCCTTTTCTGGGAAAGCCGGAGGCGATGCAGGATGCCCGGCGGCTGCAAAGTCAGCATCGAAGAGGGAATGGCCGCTATCTCAGATCAGCGCCACTCAGGCTCACAAGAGGGGAATTGTTGATTGGGGTTCAGGGCAGCAGCTACTTCAATATGCGAAATGTTTGCCCGCTCTGGAAGTCTTTCTTCTTCCAGTTTGCGGAGATGGTGGATTCGGCTCTCCAGCGCATGATCAGTAATCAGGCGGAGATTCTTCGTCTGGAGCATGAGGCCATCCGACTGGAGCATGAGGCCGCCCGCTCCTATGAATTCGCAACGATTGCCGTCACCACGGCGGAGATAGTCCATCAAATCGTCAATACGACCAGGGACATCAGCCTGCCATTGAAGTCTCTCTATGAAGCTTACCTGAAGGAAAAGCTGAATTGCGTTGACGAGAGGATGGAAAAACTGATTGCCGACCTGCCTCAGCACGCGTCACACCTGCTTGAGTTGACGGCGGATTTCAAAAAGCTCAGCGACCCAAAGGAGAATGTCAAATGCAATTTACTGCAGGCGGTCGAGCAGGCGGAACGGTTATACGCTCTTCAACTCAAAAAATGTGGAATAGTTCTGGAGACCGACATTCCCGATTCCCTGACCGTTGGCGTACCACCGCATGTGGCGGTGCTGGCGCTTGCCACTCTGGTGGGCAATTCCAGAGACGCGGCGCCAAATGGCGGCCATATCAGGATCAGGGCGTGGGAGGAGGGAGATATGGTTCGCTGTGACGTAACCGACAATGGACACGGGGTGCCTGTCGAAGTTCAATCACGTCTTTTTCGTGAACGCAATGTTACGACCAAAACGAACGGTAATGGATGGGGGCTGTATCTGGTCAGCCGCTCGCTCAAAGACCGTCACGGCAGCGTTGAACTAACCAGCTCACATCCCGAAGAAACGACCTTCACCATACGCTTCCCGAGATACAACAGGGGAGTGAGAGGTTAGGAATTGATATGAAAGAAGACACAATACTGATCATCGAAGATTCAGACGCGCAACGCGTCGCTCAGCAGATAGCGCTGGAGTTGAGGGAGTTCTCCGTCAGGGGAGCGAAGAATGTGGCGGAGGCGCGGGAGGCGATTAAAGACCTCGGCGAAAAGCTGGCGGTGATGGTGCTTGACATGCGCCTGGAGGACGCCATGGCGCCGGCGGTGACCGGCGCCGATCTCGGCCTGGAGGTGCGAGACGGAAACCCTCAACGCCTGCCCGAGTTCCTGATCCTCTCGGCATATTCAATGCTGGAATACTACAAACTGGCCGTCCGTCTGGGCGCCGCGGCGTACTTGTACAAAGAGGATACGGGTATAGATCAGTTAGTGCGGCATGTGCGCGCCTTGTTGATAAGACGGAATCTAAGCGTTGACGACCCGGACGTTTCACGACAGATTACCGAAATCGCGGAAGAGAGCCGGTCATTGCCAGAGGCCGCCGCCATGTTTTGTTCCAAGGTCATGTCTCCAGTACTAAGGGCTTTTTTGGGAGCGCCGCATGCGCTCCTTATCAACTACGGCCGCCCTGCCTCCATTTCAATCACCAGCTCGGAGATACCGCGGGAATTACAGCGTTTGTTTAAAAAGGCGGATGCGGATGGGGTTATTCACGGGCGTGTAAATTCTGACGGGCCGCTCATCCTCGACCACAATGTATTGATTGAAATAGCCGGTGAAGACGGCGTCAATCCGGAGTTGCTGGCGAAAGTTCTCGGAACAGCTTTTGTGACGGTTCCTTTTGGCCGCGAGATCAGACTCTCAATAGGTATTCTTCCCGATGACCGGCTGCTTGCGGAGAATCCCGGAGAGCTTGCAGCCACGCTTATGCAATACCTGCACCGGTCGGTGTTGGAGCCGCTGCTTTACATGCTCGAGCAATGTTTACATTCCAAAGCCAGGCGGGAAGCTTTATTGGTAGCTCATACGAACAGTTACATTGCCGAGGAGCAGATTGCAATACTCTCGGACGCCGTCAATTACGAAGAGATACGGACAGACTCGGAATCATTCCGGCAACTGATATCTTTATCTGAAGCTCTGAGAGATACGGGGCAGACTTTGATGTTACTCGAAAGCGAGAGGTCGAATACGGCTCATGAAGCGGCGGGGATGCGTCAGTTGATTCAGGACGCGCTGGATGACCTCGACAACCCGTCACACCGGGAGCGGATTCACGCTGAAGGCGAATGCTCGGCGATGGCCGCGCGGGACGATCTCTTCATCGCTGTTTCGCGCATTCTTCAATGGTTCTCTCATCGGTTGGAGGAAAGCTCCTCCAACACGGTTCGCATCAACTGTGATACGACGCCGGAAGGCGCGCGCATCATCTTCGAAGACAGCAGTCCGCAGTTACCCGCGAGGTTGCGGCAACGCCTGTTTTCACCCTTCGCTCAGACGATACCCGACCCGAGAAGAGAAGGGGGAAGCGCCGGACTTCATTTCCCGCTCTATTTGGCAAAGGCTCTGGTTGAGTTGAAGCACGGCGGGGTGTTGGAAGATCGTTCCGATGAGTTACCGGACAAAGTCGGCCACAGGTTCGTGATCCGGTTTCCCTCATCGCCTTTGTCCGATCAATAGTTCTACATTTTTGCGGAGGAAGCCTCGATGCTGGTTGATGTCATTTTCATCAGACAGGGCAGCACCGATCCTTTGCTCTCCGGTTTGTATGAATTCGCCTGGCGTGAAGGGGAGTTCGCTCGCGTCAGGATCGAAAAGTGGAAGGAGAGCCTGGAGGAATTGGATAATCTTGCCGCCGCTGGCGACTTCGCTCCGGTGGAAGTATTTCTCTGTCTGAAGATTCAGCAGTTGAGGGAGCTGATCGACCGCGATTTCACGGGCAAGCTGGTGGAGGCCGCTCGCAATCATAGCAGTGGCGCCAGTGTTTACGTGGTGGTGGACAACGACCTGGAGCCGGCGAAAGACCTGATGGAGTTACAGGAGAAGAGTAAAGATGAATTGCAGAGCTTCATGGACTCCTTGTGCGATTGGTTCGGGAATATGTATAAGTGCGGAGCGACGGACATTATCCAGACGGACATCAACACGTCGGCGAGTGTAAAAGTGTGGGAGGACGAAGATTCGTTGGCCAATCTTCGCGTCGGAGCCGATAGATCGAGAAGAAGGCGCGAAACCTTGTATCCTGAAGGAAATTGGAAGGGGTTGCTCCGCAGAGAGGCTCGCGTACTGCAATTATTTCTGGAACGGTTTGATATTTATTCAGACGGCGCCATCCCGCGCGCTCAGCGGGGGAGTTGGGTCACGATAATCGAAGAGCAAAAAGAAGCCAGGCAGAAAAGGCTCATAGACAAAGCCTTTCTTATCTTGCCTGACAAACACCTGGTGGCGATCCGCTGCCCGTGGACGCCTTCTGACTATATCACTCAATTGAGCAGAAAAGGCGATCTGAGGATCGTCAAGTATTGTGGCTCATTCGAACTGCGGTATCTCTTCCATCTGCTCTCCGCCTAAAGCGTTTTCGACTTCGGTGTTCAGGCGTGCGCAGGTAGTTGGTAGGACAGGTTAATAACCTGTCCTACCAACTACCTGCGCACGAAACTCGAAAACGCTGTAAAAATAACCGCTTGCAGTTTGTTTGAGGCCGATGGCTTCCTGTGGCTTCCTGTTCCAAAAGCAAGGAATGAACTGATGGAACCGGTTCTCTTCGCTCCACCCCAATTCCCGCTCGATCAGGTGGCTCAGGCGCTGCTGGATGAGGGAGTGTCTGTCTTCCCCGTAAGCATTGGCGACGGAGCGCGATCGCTCCCGGCGGAATTTGAAGAAACCGTTCTGGTTTTCCCTGAACAGAATGTGGTCTTCTGTGGCGAGCAAACGGCGCATGTGCGAGCGATGATCGGCGGTAACCGGCGGTTGATTGTATGCGCTCCGGTGGTCTCACCATCCGATCGAACGGAGTTGATCGAACAAGGCGCTTCCGACGTCATCGCTCCGCGCTCCCGGGCGCCGCTGCATATAGCCGAGCGCATACTGGCGGAAATGATCCTGGCGGGAAACGTGCGGCCTGCAAGCTGCGGCGCAATGATCGGCGCCACGGCGGTGATGCGAAGACTCTACGAGGATATAGAGCTTCTGGCGCCGCATCCCAAACCGGTCTTGATTTTAGGTAAAACGGGCGCCGGCAAGGAACTGGCCGCCCGCGCTCTTCACGAATTGTCCGGTCGGACCGGAGCGTTCGTGCCGGTCAACTGCGCCACGCTCCCCGCCGAGTTGATCGAATCGGAATTGTTCGGCCACACGGGCAGCGCATTCACCGGAGCCAAACAGGCGCGCGCCGGGTTGTTTGAGGCCGCTGACAAAGGAACGATCTTCCTGGACGAGATAGGTGATCTGCCTTTGACGATGCAGCCCAAGCTGCTACGAGTGTTGCAGGAAGGGATGGCGCGTCCCGTTGGCGCTGATCGCGAGCGTCCGATCCGGGTTCGGGTTGTCGCCGCGACCAATCGCGACCTGGAAAATGAGATTGGCGAAGGCCGTTTCCGCGAAGATCTCTACTACAGGCTGGAGGCGTATCAATTGACTCTCCCGCCATTGTGTGAGCGTCTGGCCGACCTGCCGCTGCTGGTCAATCATTTCGTCGAAAAATTCAACCGCGAAAATAGCGTCAATCTCAAAGTTCCTCCCGGCGCTCTCGACTGTCTGTTTAAGTTCAACTGGCCCGGAAATATTCGACAACTACAGTCGGTCGTCGAGAACGCGGCTCTTCGCGGCGGCGCCTCCTCCGGTCTGATCAGCGAAGGCATGCTCTGGAATGCGATTCGTCCGCGAATGCAGGGCGCGGCGAAATACTCCGTCGAGTTCGATCCCACGTCCGACACTTGGGACGAGGTGGTCGAGCGAGCGCAGAAATCTTATTTCCGCGCTGTGGATGCTTTGTATAGAGATAACAAAAAGGCCGCCGTAGAGCGCACCGGACTCAGCCGCTCGCAGTATTACGAGAAGCTGAAGTCGTTAAAAGGTTCGGACGGGCAGACGGAGTGAGCCAAACCCGGCCTGGCGCATCCATTTCATCCGTTATCTGTCGCTTGCGACACATCTCGGCGTCTCAAACTGAAAACTCTCTCTCGTCCGAGATATCGGATGCGTTTTCCGCCGAACCGAACAATACCCTTCCGTTCGACCTTCTTCTCGTCCTCCAAACCGTTGAGATATCGTCGCTGATACCGCGGCACACCACATGCTTATTCGTCAGGCGCGCGAAGAAAACAACGCGTAGCGTGGAAACTTCAAGCGGCGAGGGAGGACAAAGTTCATGAAATTGAAATTGAAAGCGCGACGGTCCGTGGTAACAATGACGATTCCGAGTAAATACCTCCCGGATTTGCCGCGCAGCAAACTTGCCCTGACCAGGCGCGCTATCGGCGCGCCTGGTCAACAGGCCTCGTGACGGAACAACGGCTGAGGCGATCAGCAAACGCGAATAAAACGAAATGCTTTGACACGCGACACAATTGGCGCCGCCGCCAGGAGAGGAGATTGTTATGCAAAGCTCTCAATCACTGAAGGTCTATTGTTCCGACATTCACTGCGGCTACGAAAGCTTCAGCTCGGCGGGCGCGGTCCCAATAAGATCGAGACGGCACCGCCGGATGAATTACGTCGGCAGAAGAAAAGTCGGGATCACATCTCTCGCTGTATTGAAAGTCATTGACCCCGGAAACCCCGCCGAGATAGGCGCCTATCATTTGTATTCCTGCCCTGTCTGCGGGCAGGAGGCAACTTATCATGAAAGGCGGGGAGTGATGCGGCGAGTTGAATAGCCGCAGGCTTTTGCCGCAGCCGCCAATCGAAGCCCGATCGTGTCGGAAGCGATTGGCGGCCCGCAAAAGCCAGCGGACGACTTCAGATTTTTCTTTCTGAAAAGTATTGCGTAAAGACGAGTGGGGGGCTACGCCCGTGTGAAGAAACCGCCGAAATAAAGCGCCGCCACCAGGATGATGACCAACATCATCGTGATTAAAACCCACAGCATCCCGCTCGAGGCTGTGTTATCTTGCGCCATGCTCCTTTTCCTTTCAGGCACCACACATTGATTTTGGTTGGATAAACGTGTTCACGTTACGGGGGGATGCGGATGGAGAGCGAGCAAGCTTACAGCGCCGGCGCCGGATTTGGCAAATCTTTTATCTCCTGGGTGTTGAAACGGCGAACGAGACATCACCTGATCAAATAAACAATTAAACAATGAAGTAGCCGAATAAATAATGAAGTACTCGAAAGCAAGCTGTCTATGTTTTTCTCTTCTGATCTTTCTTTCCGTCAATGTGTTCGCTCAAGTTTCGCGCATCGAGCCCGCGCAGCCGCGATGGGGGCAGGTGTTGACGATCATTTACGACACCGCCGCCGCGGGCGCGAAATTTACTACTGATGATGAAATCTATGTCGCGCTGCGTTTGTCGTTTCCCGGATATGGCGAAAACGTATCGGCGCGGATGACGAAGACCGGCAAACTGTTCAAAGCCGAATTGCCGGTCAGGAACAATCTCTCAAGTCTCGCCGCGCATTTCATCGCGCCCGGCGGCGGCTCAAATGATGGCGGCTGGGATGAAGCGGCCTACACGACAACGATGATCTATCGCGTGGATGGCAAACCGGCGCGTGGAGCTTACGCCGGCAAGATCAACGCGCGCCGTTACCGCGAATTATTCGAGCAGGAGGTCGAGCTTTATCCCGATAACTACTCCGCCTACCGGGCGAAATGGAGCATGGCCGCCTTGATCGAAAGCGACGGCGGCGCGGGGTTGATCAAAAATGACGTGGCTAAACTGAGCCGCGTGAGCAGAGAGACGGCGGAACTGCTTTCAGCTTTGTCGTTCGGGCGCCTGATGCTGGGGGGCGAGGAGAAGAGCCTGGAGTTGGTCCGCAGGTTGTTCGCCAAATATCCTGACGATCTTTTCACTACTCTGGCCATCGGCGATTATGAGCGATTGGTCGTCGAACGAGCGCTGCCTGGAGTGGGGCTCGCCGAGATCGCAAAGCTCAAACTCGAGGTCATCAGGCGGAACCCACAGACCGAGTTTGCGCGCGACGCGGCGGTTGCGATGGCCGAAGACCAGAAAGCCCCGCTCGATCTGATCGAAACGATCTGCGAGCGATGGATGAGCGCCGAGCCTGAAAATCCGCAACCCTGGTAT
>Ga0187894_10004206_pt1 | contig 15604 bp, 16 predicted proteins | sample GBC1701081metaG_FD_136650 | JGI IMG/M metagenome (GOLD analysis project Ga0187894, IMG submission 136650) | White microbial mat communities from a lava cave in the Kipuka Kanohina Cave System on the Island of Hawaii, USA - GBC170108-1 metaG ... | reverse complement strand
GCGCGAGCGGTGAACTATACCTTTCATTGGCGGCCAGCCTTCCAGGCCCTGCCGGACATGCTATGGGGAGCGCTGGTGACCATCGAGGTCGCGGCGCTGTCCATGGTGCTCGGCGTGATCCTCCACGAGATCGGCCCGCCTGGGCAGGTGATAGGTAATCCGCAACAGCCGGAGACGGCGACCTTCCTGAAATCTGTTCTTTGAATCTGGCGGCGGGTATCGCCGCAGTACAATCTGCGACTGGTCAGCGTTAGTCCCTGCCGCTAGGCCGATCTCACCCTACTTCACGCGAAGCGCTGTCCCTTACTGCACACGCTGCGCACACGGCGTCTTCCAAATCATTGATTTCTTTGGATTGTCGTGCCCATCCATCATTGGAGCAACTGGGAAGAAAACGAAGGGAGATCCCCGCATTCAAGGGAAATCGCAAGATTTTGCTTGTTGGCCGCCTAAAACGCACGCACCTCCTTTATCTCGCTTCATCACAGAAGGACGTTCGATTGCTGCACACGTAGCGCACGCATCAAGCCCCATCGTCAAACGCCCAGATCTCCCTGCCCCGTCGGCCCCGCATCAATGAGTGGCACCTCAATCTCAGGTATTTCCTGCATCACACGGCCAACGATCCCCTGCATGTCTCCGTACATGCCCACCGTCGCCTCGATTACGCCTTGGATCTGCGCCTCGCGCTTCGCCCAGAGCCGCGTGGTCGCCTTTTTTTCGCGGGCCAGATCGGCCTGCATGTCGCCAAATTTCTCTACGATCGCCTCGATGCGATGGCGGAAGCGAGAACCCGTTAGGTACGTATAGATTTGCTCCATCTTTGTTTGCTGCCCGACTTGGACTTGTCGCACGTTGTGCAATTCAATCAACGATTGCCGGAGAGCAATCGCGACTGGCAATGCACATCGCCTTGTCGTGACCCACACCCCCTCCACTTGTTCGAATGTTTCCACCGCATTAGGAAGGATATCTGAAATGAGAATTGCGACTTCGGCCTTTGCCCGGCGCTGATCGTCTCTCAACTTCGGAAGCCACTGATCACTCCAATTCTTCGTACGTTTCGATTCCCAGAGAATGCTGCCGCAGGCAACACCTCCTGGCCCGATTATACGTTGGACTACGTCGCCACCGAACTCGCCTTTAGCCACTGGCTCGATCGCGTCCTGAGGGAACCTGCTTTTAAGAGTTAACTCGAGGTCGAGTTCCATCGCCTCGCCCTGTAGCTGCTGCGAACCTTGCTCGGCTCGCCGCTTTAAATCTTCGATCTGTCGCAATAGACCTGCGGTATGCTCCTCGTGTTCAGTGATCGAGAGCCTGAAGCCCTCCTCTGCATCAAGTTTTGCCTTGACCCGCACGCCTTCCAGCGAAGTCTGAACGCGTTTCTCGACCGTGAGCTCGATCTCGCGCTTGGCGTCATCTAGCTCGCGCTGTTTCTTAAGAAGCTCGGCCTGGGCGCTCTGGGCGTTCGCGAGCTTGGCCTCCCGATCCTTCAGCACCTCCTCGGCGTGCGCGAGGGCCTTCTGGCTAGCCTCGAGCTCGCCACCCAGGAGTTGGCGAGCCTTCTGCGTCTCCTGAGCTACGATCTGCACTCGCTCCGCCGTGAGCTTCTGAGCCACTTGGTTATCGACAGAGGCCAATTGCTGCCGGGCAGCCTTTTCACGCACCGCGATCTCCTGCTCCTTTTCGCTGAGCTCCTTTTCATGTTGTGTGCGAGCCTTCTGCAGTAGGGGCTGGACGCGCCGTTCCACGGTCAGGTCAAGCTCTCGTCTGGCATCCTCGAGCTCACGTTCCTTCCTGATGAGCTCGGCCTGCGCCTTCTGCGCTTCGGCGAGCTTAGCCTCTCGATCCTTGAGAACCGCCTCAGCGTCGACCAGCGCTTTCTTGCTCGCCTCGAGATCGCCGCCTAACAGCTGTCGGGCCTTTTGAGCTTCCTGAGCGGCGATTTGCTCTCGCTCGGTCGACAGCTTGGCGGCGACTTGTTGATCGATTGCCGCCCTGGCGCGTTGAGCTTCGGTCAGTTGATCTCGTGCAGCCTTTTCCCGCGCTGTGATCTCCATTTCCTTGGCAGCGAGCTCATCTTCGTACCGAGCCCTGACGGCGGCGACGAGCGGTGCAGCCAGTGATTCGGTCAGTCGAAACTCGTGATTGCAATTCGGACAATGCAGAATTTGCTCGTTCATGTGGCTGCTCCCATGCCCCTGAAGTAATTCGGAATTATGCCGTCATTCTCATCTATCAACAATTGGGACGAGACCAGGATGATCGAGCGCGAAGATTTGGCGAGGCCCCATTAAATGTCGAAATAAAATGACTACCGCCTCGAGGCCAACGAGGACCGTTGATCGTCGAAGGCTTGATTCGGATGCCACCCAACCAGGCAATCTACTGCTCGTGATACTTGCCACCGCGATTCGAGAAGGCCTTCATTGTACCCTCCAGAACATCCACGACGTGGGCATTGGTCGCCTCGTTTTCAATTGCCCCCGATTTGTAGGTTATACGCGACCATTTGCTCGGTCGAAAGTGGCATAGACGATCTGCTCCGCATCGCAGACCACCGCCAGGTTATGGTTGTGGGTCACCATAATAATTTGGCGGTGACGCTTCGCTTCCTTCACCACCGGGACAAGCAGGCTGACAATAGTCTCGTTGTCGAGGTTTTCTTCAGGCTGATCGAGCACGATTGGATTCCTTTTCCTATCGACCAACAGGTAGAAAATGAGTAACAGCGCCCCGCGCTGACCGGGCGAAAGCTGTTCAATGGGCGTATCTTGGAAGAGGAGCGTGTAGACCGGTTCGAGGTAAGATAATCCGAAAAGGAAGTCGTAGAGTGTCCGGGCTTCCTGACCTTTGCGGAGCACGTCCGACAGACCGCCGTTCGATGCCGCTGACTTAATTAGAGCCAAAGCTTCGTTGATAAACTGCACTGTCTGATCTTCACTCGAAAACTCAAATTTTTCGAAGATTGCCTTCATTGCGTTGGCACTCTCCGCTTGGCCCCTGAGCGCACCCGCTTGCTGCTTCACGATGCTAAAGACATTGTTACTGAAGTCTTCGGATGCACCACGAAGCCGGGCCTGAAACTCCAGCTTGTAGTTCGCGCCAATTAGCTTGTTGTTCTCAACGAGATTTTGAATCGGCTCGAAGAGTGCAGCCCTTGACACTCGCTGTTCCTCTAAAACCTTGTGAAGACTACGCGCTATTTCACGTCGCTGCTCGAGTTTGGCCTCGAGTTGAGCCGGTAAGGCATCGAGTTCGGCCAAACGAGTTTCAAGCCCTTTTTCACTTTCCGGAAAGCTTGCTGAGCCCTCAATGTCGGCCATTGCCACCTCCCACGCTTTCAAGGTGACCAGATACGCCTGATAAAGCTGCTGCGGCGCATTGAGCGTCTCGGTCAGTTTGGCGTTTTCAGTGATGAGGGCCGGCCGGCTCTCTTCATCCTGAACACTTTGAATGCTGATTGCCTGTTCAATTTCGGTTGATTTGGCAATTTCTTGGGTAAGCCTGTTCGTGTCCACCGTTAGCTTGACAAGGTCGTTGACCTCCAAACCGGCAACGGCCCAGTCGGCGGCGGAAGATTTGAGGAAATCGTCAAATTGCGTCTGCAGGATTTCGATGCGTTTCTGGATATTGAGGATCGCGCGGCGCCGTCCCGCTTCCAATTGCTTTGCCTTGGCCGCCGTGGCCAACTTCTCAGTCAGAAGCGCGAGCTCAGCTGCAATCGCGGCTATTCGATCGGCCGCCATCTGCTGGTCAGGCGTCAGAGCCTCAGAGGGTGCCGACACCTCCTGGGGTTTTGCGAGCTTATGCGCTTCTTTTTCCTGCCGCTTTAGCGCGAGGAGATTTTCGAAGCTCTCTCTTACCTCAGGGAGAAGCTGCTCTTCGATGTCGACAATCTCCTCGTTTAATGTTGCAAGTATGCGCCGCAACTCATTCAGCTTTGCTCGCGAGGCAGCCTCCTGGCGTTCGATCAAACGATCAAAATCGGGGGCGTCGAGCCGGATTTCAGGAGGAACGTGAGAAAAAATCACCGTCCTAAGTTCGTGTTCGAACTCGTCTGAACGACCTTCTACATGCGCATTGCAGAGAGCTTCGAATCGCCCTTGGGGAATGTACCGCACCATCTCCACGGCCGAGGATCCGGCCGTGTCGTTCAAGTTTCGCCGTAGCGGCTTTCCTGATAACCACCTCAGCTCAGCCGCAAAGCCCCTAGCGGGATCACCAGAGTTTCCCTTGAAACGACGAGGCTTTAGAAATGAAAAATGTTGATGCTGCTGTGAGTCACCAACCACCGATATAACATCGGCGAGCGCACTCTTGCCGCTTCCTTTATTCCCGATAATCGCAATGAGGTCGGGACTAAGCATCAGATCAATCCCGTCGAGCCACGTGCCTGCATAGCGTCCCTCGACTGCGTTTATCTGGACGCCGTCGATGTAGTAAGTGCTGTTGTCTCTCACAGTCTGCAGCTTTTCCGGCATAGAGCCGACGAAAGAGCGCAGTGCTGGTTCCTTCAGTGCCTGATGCAGCCCTTTCCAGGTCGGATCGGCTTTGATCCAAGTCGCTCGCCTTGAAGGAAAGTCCCCGTATCCACGATCGTTGTTGTCGCCTGGTGTGCCAACGAACGTGTGGGCATCGCTACCTGACACGGCGAGGCGGGGCTTTTCATTCAGTGAGGCTTGGAATTGCGCGAACCAGTTCTCGTTGCCCGGCGTGCGAATGCCGAGAAACGCGGCTGTTGTGTCGGGGTCTCGGACCTCGAAGATCGGTGAAGTTTTGAAAAGGCCTAGGGCATAAGCGTAGTGCTTGGCCCATTGGACGCGCCCCAGACCATCGTTCGTGTCGAAGGGCATAAAGCCAAGGGCCTGGCCATCTGGCACCTTTGCGATGGCCTCACTGTAACTTTCGGGAGTGATCTCTGCAATCATGCATCCGGCGTGTAGCGCGTACGCGTCGTCTGTCTGAACGCTAGCCGCATCAATACCATGATGTTTGAGCTTATCAACGTCCGCCTCGCGCGCGTATTTACGGAGGGCGTGGTCGGAAAGCGGTGCACCGCCAAGAGCTAGCTTGAGCCTTCCCTTAAAGTCGACCAGCACCTGATCTTCGACTTGGTCCGAGAAGATGACATGTGCGTTCAGCCGACCATCAAACGGCGCGACAAGCCGAAGTTCGATGCCGGGAAATACCACTTTCTCAAGCTTTGTCGCGCCCGCGATCGCTTGACGCTTTTTAAGGGCCAACCAGCCGTCGAACGTCCAGTAGTCCATGAGGCTGTAGACGGCAGGAGCTGCTGCGTTAAGTGCAGCCACCATCTGGTCGACGATCGAATCCCGATTGTCGGCGGTAAACTTAGGCCCCATCCAATGAAACGAGGCCGGTGAATGAACGTGAAGGTCCCATTGCCTCCATTCTGAGCCCCTAGGATAAGCCGACATCAATCCCCCCGATCCGGAAGCGCTCCAAATAAGGCCTCCGATAATACCGTAGGGGCAGATGAGGTCTAGGTCGGCGCCAGAACGGGGAAACGTCTTACAAACTTCGGAAGCGCATCAAACTGGCCGCCGTCATTGGTGCTTTGCTTCCCCCCTGCTTCCCCGGCTCAAAGCAGATGCAGGCTGTCTCGCAACAGGCCCGCAACCAACTAAAATAGCTTGGAAATTTGGAGCGGGCGAAGGGATTCGAACCCTCGACCCCAACCTTGGCAATATTCTACCAGCCATACTCGCCAATTCTACGAGTTTCTTTTAAACTCACTAAGCCACTGTTTTAGCAATTATTTTCTCGAACCGCCGATACAGAGTTGTACTTGCTGTTGCTCGCGATTTCCCTTCCTTTTGCTTCCCCCCAGCTTCCCCAGACTTTATCGTCGTATCCCGGGGAAGCAGATTTCAGGAAATTTGATTATGGCTCGCCTCACGAAACGAATTATTGACGCCCTCAAGAGCGGGTGGGCAACGTCATCCGCAAAAATCCCGTTTGCTGGTGCACCGTCATAAAGTAGAATGTGTATCACCGTAGGGGGTAATTATTCCCCATGATGCGTCCTGGAATTCTACAAGAGGGTGTAAGGGTCGCGTGCGAGCCAGGGAGATGCTGACTGTCTCCCTGGAGGACGGGCGCATCCTGCAGGCGCAGTCAGCGGCGCATCAGAAGGGCAGTTGGCGGCTGCCCCTGGATGACAGCGAGTTCCTCACCAAGTTTCTCGGCTGCGCGGGCATGGCGATGGATGAAAAGCGGGCGACATCGCTCTACGAAATGCTCATGCGATTGGAAAGGCTCCCGAGCCTTCGCCTGCTTGACAAGCTGATGTTGACACCACCGTAGTCCCCTCACTGCCTCCAGGCGCAGGTTGCCTACTCGACAAGCTTCTTTGTTTTCTCGATCAGCTCTTTTGGTGTCTGGCAGACGGCGTTCACGATCGCCTGCGTGTCGTCGGCGGCCACATGGCGAGAAAACGCTCAACAATCGTTGCTCCAATCCACAATTGGAACGTCATGAAAACGCGGCATCGAGGACTGGAGATCACCGTCACCGTGGAACGGAACAACCGTCATCGGTGCACGTGATCATGGTGATGATGGAGGTCCGGCCAATGAGCATGCGCGTGAACAAGCCTGCCATGGCGATGGGGATGAGCATGAGGTTCGCCAGGCGGATCATCCGGTGAGTGGGCGTGTTCGTGATGCTCATCATGGACATGTCGATGATCATGCTCCATGGGCTCGTGAACGTGCTCGTGAGCGTGGCGTTCTGAGAGGTGAAGCCAAACGCCCGCGGCCATCAGTAGTCCGGCTATGACGACTGTCGCAGTGAGTGGTTCCCCCAACAGAATAATTGAGACGACCGCCCCAATGAAAGGAGCGGTTCCGTAGTAGGCACCCGTCCTCGCCGTGCCGAGTGCCCGAAGAGCCAATATGAACAGCACAAGACTCAAGCCATAACTAAAGAATCCGAGAAGGAGCGCCCCTCCTGTAGTCGCCAGGCCCGGGATCCCGGCCCTTTGCACGACGGCCAGAACTATGTTGGTCGCGCCAGCCACGAGCCCCTTGATCGCTGTAATAGCAACCGGGTCGGTAGCCGATACTTTTCGGGTAAGGTTATTGTCGATGCCCCAGCAGAGGCAGGCCGCAGCGATCAACCCGGAGCCAAGGCCAAAAGATGCTGCTTCGCCCGACCACGACAGAAGGACTGCGCCTGAGACGATGGCGACCGCCCCTAGGAAAAGCCAGCGGTCAACATGTTCGCGAAACACGAACCAGGCAATCACCAGAGTGGCCACGCTCTCAAGATTGAGTAAAAGCGAGGCAGAGGTCCCGCTGCTTATTGCGAGTCCCAATAGGAGAAGGACAGGTCCGGCAATTCCGCCAAAGAAGATCGCGCCAAGCAACCACGGGATATCCCTGACCTTCAGCGCTGCCTCTCCCGATTGAGGTCCTTGCATGCGTCTGACCATGAACCACAAGGAAAGGCCGAGGCCCGATCCAAGGTAGAGCAGCCCTGCGAGGAGCCAAGGGCTTACCTGATCGATCAAGAGCTTTGCGGCGGGTGTCGAAACGCCGAAAAGCATGGCGGATGCGAGGGCAATGAGAGGGGCGCGCCGATCTGTCAGTTTCATGGAGATTTGTCGACCCATCGATGCTTGAGGTCATCACGTTAATTCAAACCGATAATATAGTTCATCTCCGGCGCAGAGCGAACCGTTTAGAGGTTCGACTATTCCGAAAAGCGTTATCAGCGAAAGGCCCAGCCGAAACCCGGCCAGTCGACCGTCGCGACATGGAATCGCGACGCGAGCCGCTCGAATGCGCATACATTCCCGGAGCGTCGAGATCGAGATTAAGGCCGTCAGAACGGGACCGCCCGTCGCCGGCCTCGTCCAGGCTGAGCGGGATCTCGCCGTGCTTCATTTGCGACGGATCATTCGCTCCACCGATCGCTCCGAACCGGTTATGCGACATTGGCCTGTGGCTCGACCTCCGCCGCCCGGATCGTCGTCTCAGGCGCTGGCAGCAACCGCGCCGAGTTAAGGATGAAGATTAACTCCGAGACGACATGGATCGCCGCAGCGAGCAACGGGTTGAGGAACCCGAAGGCGGCAAGCACGATGCCGAGCGTATCGACGCCGATCGTACCAGCAAAATTCTGCCAGATGATACCGCGTGCCTGAGACGTTCAATCGGCTGAAGCGAGCCGATGAGCCGCCTCAGGGGTATCATCGACATTGCCTACCAGCTCCACGCGGTCGAGAAGGCAATCGGCCAAGCCAAGAGTTTGGCCGGCCTGCCGAGCACCTCCTGAACATCGCGGTTTTGAGCAAGGCACAGAATGGTCAATGGTACGCGTAGAGCAGTCGCTGCATAAGCGCTAAGGAACAAGGGGCAGATTATCGATTCGCAGCGAGAAGCCACTCATTTCAAAACAGGCGGTAAGTCATGTTCTTTATGCTTTCCAAAGCTCTCGCATTCGGTCTCACACCATCAAATCTTTTGGTGCTCGTGGGTCTGCTTGGTTTGGCACTGGCTTTGCTTCGATGGCCGAGGTTTGGTTGGTCACTTCTGACCATTGCAATACTGGGCATCGCAACGGCAGGATGGTCACCGCTTGGTCCGGTCCTGCTAATGGTCCTAGAAGACAGGTTTCCCAGACAAGAGTTGCCATCAACAGTGACCGGAGTTGTAATGTTAGGCGGAGCCGTTGACATCCACATCACTCAGGCTCGGGGAAGCGAAGCGTGGAATGATCAAGCGGAGCGTATTACAGCAACAGCCCAACTGGCCAACAGGTTTCCCGCTGCCCGGATTATACTTTCAGGCGGATCGGCGCATCCAGACGCAATTAGCGAGTCGTCGATTGCCAGACAGGCGTTAACGGCAATGGGAGTTCCAGAAGTTCGGATAGAACTTGAAACAAGATCGCGTAACACCTGCGAGAATGCTTCGGAAAGCGTCATTACGGCGAAACCTAAGGCCAAAGAAATCTGGGTTCTGGTCACATCGGCCTCCCATATGCCACGCGCCGTCGCTTGCTTCAGGGCAGCAAACTTTGCAGTCACACCCTTTCCGGTTGACTACCATACACGAGGCAGCGAGGATTTGCGCAGAATGCAGGAGTCAGTTGCTGGAGGTCTTGCCCAATTCGATCTCGCGGCCCATGAGTGGACGGGGCTCATTACCTACCGCCTGGCAGGATTGACTCGCGAATTATTTCCCGGTCCATAGTATCGGCTGATAATCTTTGTCTTTCAGCCCTGCTTCTCGTGTTTGAGGCCTTGCACGCGTCGAATCATGAACCATACGGAAAGACCGAGGCCCGATCCGAGGTAGAACCTTGCGAGGAGCCAGGGACTTACCTGCCGTTCAACAGCTTTGCAGTGCCAGGCGAATTTCTTCCCAATACTTGCCAGATAGAAGTGGGCATTCAGGAGAAAATGTTTGGGCCTGACAAAGACCGCCTCGAATGCTTTGACGACCTCGACCTGATTTCTTGCACGTCGGACCAGCAGCATCCCCCGCCTCTGTGGTGTCACTCCCAACGGCCAATGGATCGGCGATGACGCGCTTCTGTGCTGTTGTGTGAATCTTACCTTCTTCGGCATGTCGTTTGGCAGCCGAGAGGTGCTCTAGCACCCTTCGCTCTCGCCATAATGGCAATATAGCACAGATGAGTCTCTCTGAGGCTGTCTTCATGCGCCGGACTTGTGGTCAAGCTTGTCGGTCTCCGAGTTCGCTAGAGGACCGTCGGCCGCGCCGCCGAACCTGTCAAATGCGCTGGCGGCGCGGCCCGCTATTTGTTCAAACCGATCCGGCAAATCCTCGGCCTATTCGTCGCCGAATGTCGTCAGCTCCGTTTCGGCGGTATCGACGACAAACACGGCCAGCAGCCGCGCGGGTTCGGTTGCGCTGGCATTTTCGCTGACGGCGTGCCGGTCTCCGGGGAATTCGGGCCAGCTCTCACCTGCGCGATAGATCGTTACCGGCCCGTCATTGACCTTGCTGCGGATCCCGCCTTCGAGAACGGTCGCGTAGATGAAGGCCGACTTCGCGTGAAAGTGCGCCGGGGAAGTGCCGCCGGGCGCATACTCGACCAACACGGCGCGCATGCTCTTGCCCGGCACATTGGGCAGCGAATTGTCGTAGACCAGCGCGACCTTGCCGCCCTGCGGATCACCGGCGAGAGCCCCGGTCGCAAAGGTGGCCGCGAGGGCAGCCGTAAAGAGAAGGGTTTTGATCATGTAACATTCCTTTCGTGGTTGAGGGTGGATGAATATTGCCGGCCATGGGCATGCGTGGCCGATTTTCAGTTGTTGATGAATGTGAGCACCTCGGCGTCCTTTGACCGTTACGGGTCACCCCAACCATGCCACGCTTTCAAAGGTGTGAGCCATCATCCCGAGGGCGCGTGCGATCGATACGTTGGTCTATGGTCTCTTTAGTGAGGTACTCGGGTAGACTGTCCGGGACGCGATGCTGCCGACGGCATCATTCCTGATCAAGCCTGGCCGGCCGGACGGCGAAGAACATCGACGTCGACTGCCAACATGCCGTCGGAACCCGTCGCGGGAATCGCCGGTCAATCTCGGCTTCGCTGACGAGAATTCTGGTTGCGACATTCGCCGCGTCCTGCCGCAAGTGTCAGCGGTTGCGGGCACCCCAGGCGTTCAGGATTGTATCAGCGAATATCCTGAGATGGCGCGAAATAGCCATTCGGTGCGAGAATCGAGCCCTGCATGATCAAGGAGCTCACCAACCTTCCGCATTGGCTCGCGCAATGGACATTAATGTTTCAGATTTCGTCGAGTGCTCAACCGGCTTCAAAAGAGTGATAGACCATATTGGCGATCGCGACGATGTCGTCACGGCCCGTTTCGCCGGCAATGACGAAGCCCAGGGGACCGTCGAGCCAATAGCAGGCCGTGACGCCGTGCTTTTCCTTGACGATGAACTTCGTCTCCGCGCCGCTCTGATTTGCAGTGAGGAAAATCGTGATGCGGCGCCTGTCTTGATCCTCATACATCAGCTGCGCCGCGGGCTGCGCGTCGGCGGCGAGCAAACGACCGCCAAGAAAAGTGTAGCCCCTGGCCGAGAGGTCGGGAATGATGACCTTCTGGCCGACCCGCTCCGACAGCCACGAGGTCAGATGCTCACTGTCATTGGCGGCAACCTCAACAGCATGGCGCTGCTCATGCGTATAGAGTTCATGCGCTTCGATGGCGAGATCGGCAAATTCCATCGCCCTGGGTGTGTTCACTTGAAGACTCGTAAACCAGCCCGCTGCTCCGCCCAACAACAGCAGGGCCAAGGCAGCGGCTATGGCATAGGGCGACAGAGCAAAGCCGCGGCGGTGGCGCAGCGCCGCCTTGATCTTGGGCGGTACCGTCTCCTCCAGCACCGGATCGAAGGCCTCCTTGAGCCAGGCCTTCTGGCGCCGCCAAGCCTCGACCTTAGCGCGCGCCTCGGGGTCATTGGCCAGGCGCTCGTCCAGCACGCGCGATTCCTGCCCGGCGATCTCGCCATCGGCATAGGCGTGCAACGACCAGTCTTCGCTGTTATTGGGCTCCGTCGTCATTTCACTCGTCTCAAAGAGGGTCTCGCCTCTTCGCCTATCAATTTCCTGAGGGCGCTCCTCGCCCGCGACAATCTCGACATCACCGTTCCCACCGGCACGCCGGTGATCTCGGCGACATCGCGGTAGCTCATGTCCTCCAGCGCCACGAGGACCACCACCTCGCGCTGCTGGTCGGGCAGCTGGTCGAGCGCCGCCACCACTTGCACGAACAATGTCTCGCCCTCCTGCGAGGGCTTGAGAGCCACTTCCGGATCGGTCAGGTCGTTCACTATCTTCACGATCCCGGCCCGGCGCTCGCGCCTGAGGCCGCTCACATGGATGTTGCGCAGCACGGCATAGAGCCAGGCCCGCAGGGCCGCGTCGCATCATAGAGATGGCTCTTCACCAGCGCCCGCTCGATGCAATCCTGGACGAGATCGTCCGCCAGCGCCGGATCACCCGTGAGAGACCGGGCAAAACGGCGCAGATACGGTATCTCAGCAGTGAGACCAACGCGGAAATCCATCTCCGACCTTAATTCCTGATACAGAGCCGGCGGGCGGTTTATTCCGTGGGTAGCCTCTAAGGCACGTAAACCTCTGGGCAGAGTATCGACAAATAATGGCCCGGACCGCTTATCTCAGGAGGGCAAATCCCAAGAGCCCGGCACCCAAGAGAATTCGATAGACAGCAAACGCTGTGAACCGATGCGACTTAATATAGCCGAGCAGCCATTTGACCGCGATGAAAGCAGTGACCGTTGACACGACGAGAGCAGTTGATAGTGACCACCACTGTTCATATCCACTGCCCTGCTTGAGCTGGCCATAGAGCTCGTAGAAGCTCGCCGCGTACATGGTCGGAATGCCGACCAGGAACGCGAACTCGGTTGCGGCTGAACGGTTGGTAGTGCCCGCCAGCATCGCGGCGAAGATGGTTGCACCCGAGCGCGATGTTCCCGGAAAAATGCCGGCGACGATCTGGGCCACGCCGACAACGATCGCCACTGTCCAAGTCACTTCAAGCCGATCGTTTTGTCGTGCGGCGAACCACTCAGCCATTATCATCCAAAAGCCGCCAATGATCAGAGCCCAGGCGACGGGCGCGAGTGTCTCCGGCAAGATGATACCGAGCTTTTTGGCGACAAGACCAAGCACCACTGTGATCAGGAAGGCGACGGCCAATTTGCCTACGTAGGCGCGATTTTCCGGCTCTTGCCAGCCCGTGGCGAGCGTGACGAGTCGTCGCCAGTACATAATCGTCACCGCTAACATCGCGCCCGCTTGAATGACGACATTGAACATGTCTGAACGCCGACCAAGCCAATACTCGGCAATCAGAAGATGTCCAGTGCTAGAGACTGGCAGGAATTCGGTGATACCCTCGACCATTCCTAGAGCGATTGCGGTCCAATCTACCATTGCGTCCTGCTGTTAACGAACTTCCCTCTTGCAAAAATCCAGTTACGCACGAAGCAGTGAAAATTAGCTTTTTTTCGTGGTATCGGAGGCGAATAATCACCAGTATCGAGGAGCCACACAGCCGCAGTTCAGACCGCACCGAGCAGATTCTCCACAAGTGCACAACGGTCAAGTTTCCCGCCCGACGCTATGCATTTGTCATTCGCTTGTCCTGGCGAGTCAGCGTCGCTGCCGTTGCTGAGGTGAGAGCAATCCCTTCGACTCGCGGATCCAAACTCGCAAGACGAGCCGCATTCGGCGAACGCCTAACAGGAGACGAGCCGCCACGGCGCTGAGTACGTCGGGCGAGAAAATAAACTCTCCAGGCAAATGCTCGATTGCCCCTCCTTTGCCTACAAGCCCTTTCTTAAATTGCCTCAAGCCACTGCCGGGCACGGCTTCGCCGAGATCATACCAGTGACATTGTCTGTCACGCAGCCAGGCGACAATCCACCATTGAAGTGCATATCCTGCATTGAGTTTGATCCCTCGATCATTGCTCGCACCGACAGCGTAATAGGCAGTGTCCCCAATTTGCACGATTATGGCGCCGGCGATGGCATTGCCCTTCTCGCGAACAAGAACAAGTGCCGGCGATATAGCTGGCGTGTGATGGCTCGATAGCGCCTTCTCGAATAAGGGCCAAAGAGGATTCGAATAGTTCTTCCTATTTCTCATTGACTCGCAAAGCATCCCAAAATCGGCAAGAGCGGCGCTGGGCTCTTCGAGGCCGACTAATAGCTCATTCCTCAGGGCGCTTTTCAAGTTGTACCGCCATCTCTGATCAAGGCTAGCAAGCTGACGTTCGGGAGATAGGGCTGTATTGACCAGAAACCGTTCAGCATCTTGAAAAGGGCGATGCTCGAAATGCCGTTGATGCAATTCCTCTACCCAGATTGCCGCAAAGCGCGGGTCTGGAGGAGGCATAATCGACAAACTCAGCCGTTCGTGGACCATGAGCTGGTCGACAAGCGCGTCGAGTGCCAGGCCAAGCACCTGTCGGTCTGGCAGCTCTCCCTTGCGGCGCCAGAGCGGCCCAAATTTAACGAGCGCGAGACCTCGGTTGAGAATTGGGAGCTTGAGAACAATAGCGAGTGCCATCGCAACGATCTTTCCGTTGATCGAAATGGCCATTCTCCGCACACGATTGTCACCCCATTTCGCTCCCTGAAGCCTCTCAGTTTGCTCGTAACAAGCATCAGCAAAGCCTGAAATTGCTCGGTCCCATTCATCACCACTTAGATTCGTGATGATTTCTGGGCCGATGGTGACTGTGGAACGTACATGAGATACGGGCGAGGAACGTGGGATTGATTGGGACGATGACATGATTGCGAAACTCCAATGCGCACTGAAACTCGTGCGCGGCGGCAGTTGCGCACGTCACATAGTTTGCTTTGGCGCTTTTGGAGGTTCGTTAGCTTGCAGTGGGTCAACCGGAATGAGCCGATCGTCCTTATTGGTGACCACTACAACTGACCGAATGCGTATGGCGGCGCTAGGTCCTGCCATCAGACCCGCAGTCGTACATCCGGCGGAATCACATTGCTCCTGACCGCTTGGGTCTTTGTGATAATGGGCATCTCCCACGTCATTCCAGGAAGCCTGAGATGCGCGAAGAACCGGCTGGCTCTCCGATGAATTGACCTGATTGGTTACGCGCGACAATTCTGTCTCGAGCGCGATCGTCGTGCCAGCAAGGGTCAGGATCTGAATGAATGCCAGAATACCGAAGAGTGCGGCAATCAAAAGAACGGTCATAGTTCGAACGGATGGCGTCATCGCGATGATTGTCTCATTGTTCTACTCTGGCCTCGAGCCTGCACATCGCCAACTCAGCGATCCTCTTGGCACCCCAGATTAGAGAAACAACGAGCATCGCCACCCCCAACAGCCCGAACTCTTCACCTCCAAAGGGCAGCGAGGTGATCACAGTGCCTGCTCCAAGAAATGTGAGGGCCGGACTGAGTATTAGGGTTCCACATGCCGCACAACCGACACCCAGCAAGCCACTCGCCAGCCCACCCACGCTAGCTGCAATGACCCCGCTGCCGGCGTGCTTCACCAATGTTCGCCGAAGTCTAAAGTAATAGACGATCAAAGCTACATTGGCGCCGAAAAGGACTGCCATCGCAATCGTGACTGCACCAGAGAAGGGCGTAAAGTTTGTGCCCAAGGATCGGACAAGAGCCGTCAAAATTTCAATCTTATTCGGGAGCGGTATGGAGTCCGAGCTAACAACTTGCCAAACCAGACCAAGATTCGGAAGCCATGTCGCGAAGATGAGCACGAAAAGTCCGGCGACAATTGCGAGCAGCACGTAACTGCCCCGGGTGAAGACCTCGCCTAAGACGTGGTAAGCAGCGCGATTCATTTGTCCTTGAGGGCTACATCGATAATCGCCTTAACAGCTTCGTAGGGCTGCGCCCCGCTAATTGGAAATATCTGCCCTTTCGCAGAGATCACGAGCGTATAAGGAGTACCCTTGCCTCCGGACGCAATTGCGTCTTGGTAGTTGGCCTCTATGTGAGTTGCGTACTTTCCGCCACGCATGTCTCCCGCGAGACATGCTTCGAATTTCGAACGATCGAGGC
>Ga0187894_10004205_pt1 | contig 15605 bp, 10 predicted proteins | sample GBC1701081metaG_FD_136650 | JGI IMG/M metagenome (GOLD analysis project Ga0187894, IMG submission 136650) | White microbial mat communities from a lava cave in the Kipuka Kanohina Cave System on the Island of Hawaii, USA - GBC170108-1 metaG ... | reverse complement strand
GGCGTCGCCTTTATCGAAGGTGGTTGGCCAGGCGCTAATCCTAAGGACGTGGAATTTTTCGAGCGCGCGAAATCGCTGCAATTGAATACCGCGAAGCTCGCCGCGTTCGGCAGCACTCGCCGCGCAAACGCCATCGCGGCTGACGACCCCGTCGTCCAGGGGCTGCTCGCCGCTGAAACGCCCGTTGTGACAATCTTCGGCAAATCGTGGGACTTTCACGTTGACATTGCCCTCAAGACCACGCTCGAAGAGAACCTGCGGATGATCGCCGACACGATCAGCCATCTGAAACACTGCGGCCGCCGCGCGCTTTACGACGCCGAACACTTCTTCGACGGATTCCGGGCCAATTCGGAATACGCGCTCGACACGCTGAACGCCGCAATTCAAGCCGGCGCCGAAACAATCATCCTCTGTGACACGAACGGCGGCGGTCTGCCGCAGCAAATCGCCGAGACAGTCGCGCTGGTTCACGCCAGATTTCCGAACGCCAGGCTCGGCATCCATTGCCACAACGACAGCGAGCTTGCCGTCGCAAATTCGCTTGCGGCGGTCGAAGCGGGCGCGACGCACGTGCAGGGAGTATTCAACGGCCACGGCGAACGTTGCGGCAACGCCAACCTCTGCTCGGTAATTCCGAACCTGGAACTGAAGATGAATCGCCGCTGTCTGCCTGACGGTAAATTGAGGCTGTTGACGCACACCAGCCGGTACGTCAACGAAGTGGCCAACCTCGTTCCGAACGAGCGCGCGGCGTTCGTCGGCCGCAGCGCGTTCGCGCACAAAGGCGGCATCCACGTTTCAGCCGTGGCGCGCGCGAAAGAGACCTACGAGCACATCCATCCCGAAGACGTGGGCAACGAGACGCGCGTGCTGATCAGCGATCAATCGGGCGTCAGCAACATCCGATTCAAAGCCGGCGAGCTGGGCGAAGAATTCAACAAGAACCCCGAAGCCGCGCGCCGCCTTCTCGCGCAACTGAAATCGCTGGAGCATGAAGGCTATTCATTCGAGGACGCCGAGGCCTCTTTCCAACTGCTGGCCTGGAGCGCGCTCGGCCGGCGCGACAACTTCTTCGAGCCGGTCGAATACCGCATCTGGATCAGCTCCTCAGGCGACCCAGAAGCCGTCGTGCGCGTGAAGATCGCGGACGAAGAGATGCACACGGCCAGCTTGGGCGTAGGCCCCGCCCACGCGCTTGACCAGGCTCTGCGCAAAGCGCTATTGCCGCATTATCCGCAGATCGCCCGCTTCCACCTGATTGATTTCAAAGTCCGCATTCTGGACGGAGAGCATGCCACAGCCGCGAAGACCCGCGTCCACGTCGAAACCAGCGACGGCGAACGTTCGTGGAATACCGTAGGCGTGGGCGAAAACATCATCGCCGCGACGTGGCAGGCGATTGTCGAAAGTATCGAATACGGATTGCAGGTCAGTAAGCAGTAAGTTGAGATGAATACCCTCTGCCATAGAGATCTACCGCTTCGATTTGCTGCGCCCGCGAATTTCTCGCAACAGATCCTCGGCCGCGGGCTTAACTCTTCCGCCAAGCTCTCTGCATCGGGCGAAGCTTTGTTCCGCTTCTTCGGTCCGGCCCTGCATCAGCAGCGCCAGCCCGTGATTGGCCCACGTAGTGGCCAGGCGCGGATTCAGTTTGAGAGCCTGATCAAAATCCGCAATGGCCTGCGCATAATCCTGTCTTTCCGCCCTGATAACCCCGCGATGCGCCCAGGCGTCGGCGAGGTTCGGATCGAGTTCCAGCGCGTGGTCCAGATCGCGGGCGGCCTTCTCCAGGTCGCCGCCCGCGAGCCACACTCTGCCGCGATTGTTGAAGAAAACCGCCTGGCTGGAATCGAGCGCGATAGCCCGATCAAACGCTTCGGTCGCGCCCATCAGATCGCCTTTTTCCGCCAGCAGATTCCCCTTTTCATTCCAGACGCCACTCAGCCGCGGATCGAGCCTGAGAGCGTGATTGAAATCTTCCTGCGCGCCCGCGAGATCATTCAACCTCTGCCGCGCCAGCCCGCGATTGCTCCGCGCCATCGCCTCACGCGGTTTGATGGCGACGGCCCGATCGTAATCGCTGAGCGCCGCCTTGAAATCGCCTCTCTTGAAAAAGATGTTTCCCCGGTTGAGCCGAGCCGCGTATTGCCGCGGATCGAGTTCCAGCGCTCGGGTGTAATCATCAAACGCGCCCTCGTGATCGCCCTTGTGAGACCGCGCAATGGCGCGGTTGAGCCAAGCCGTCACGGAACGCGGATCGAAAGCGAGCGCCAGGTTGTAATCACTGATCGCGCGCTCGATCTCGCCTTTCTCAAACCACGCGGCGCCGCGAGCGACATACGACTGGGCCGAATCAGCGCGCGACTGTGCGGCTCCGATTGTGGTAGACGGCGACAGGATTAAAATCAGCGTCAGCAGGATAGGCTTTCTGAAATACATATCTGCTACGAGTTGGCCGGATGAAAGATTCAGAGTCTCAATGATTCGATCAACCTGTCGTCTTTCGCCTTCTCTTTTTTCATCGCCGTATATAGCCCAGTAGGCGGCGCCCACGATCAGGCCAAACACCAGGCGAGTCAGTAAAACACGCAACGGATTTTTCATTCTCCCTCCTTCGCCTAAAACGGTACCGCGCGCGTAAGCGGGCGCAGTTTTCTCCTGATGTGGGCCACAAACGTCTGAGGCCGCGCCAGCAGAACCAACCGCTTGCTTACGCGCGCGGTACTGCCAGTGAACCAAGCCATTGATCGAGTCGTATCAAATATTCAAAGCCGGCCAGCGTCCGCCTCGGATAAGAAGGGCGAAATAGGCCGTCACTCAGACGATACGAATAGAGTGATCCGGGAGCTATGAAAACCTGCTGAACGCGGCGGAATCCGCATCAGCGCGGCGAAGGCGGGCCTGAACGAATCAAGAGAGCGGATATATTCCCTTCATACTCATTGGACGGATCAGGCTTGGGTTTTCTTCCATTTTGCGACGAGAGTTTGAGCTTTTTGCCTCTTCGGAACTTCGGGCCTTTGTCCCTTTGTGTTGAAGGCGCCTTGTTCGGACGAAGGCCGCCGCGTTCATTTGAAATTTTCCGCGTTCATCCTTTTTTTCTGTCAGCGCAGCCGGAGTGGAATCAGAATTGGATCTACACAGGAACCGCTTATGCCGCATCGTATGCCGTTGGAAATAATCGAAGCGCATCTCGCCAGTGAGGTGTTGGGCTTCGGCACGGGGCTGGCGCTCTCAGCGCTGTTGCTTGGCTTGCTGCGGCGAGGCGCGGGCAAACAGTCTGATGCCCGCGCAAAGTACTATCAGGTCGCAGCCGCGCTGATGTGGAATCTGGGCGGACTGCTTGGAGCTTTACTCACGATCTTCGGCGCGCGCGATCAACGGGCATTGCTTCTGACGGCGTCGATCCTGCGCTTCAGCGGCGCGGCGTTTTTCCCACCAGCCTTTCTGGCGCTGTGGCGCAAACCTTCCGACGAGCAATCAACCCGCGCGAAAGCCTGCCGTTTTCTGTGCCGGATTTCGTTTGTGAGCGGAATCACTCTGATGCTGATCTTCATTGCGACAGTATCGTTGCCAAACATTCCGCCGGGCGCCGATGTCTTTGCCGAGAATCTGATGAGCCTGCTCGTAGCCTGGCACGTAGCCATCGTGATAGGGCTTGGCGCGCTGCTGCTGCTGCCTGGCCGGTTGAATGATTTCGTTTCCAGGTTCTACGCCTGCGCCACGGTGATTGGAGCTTCCGCGCCAGCCGTGATGACTCTTACCGCCAGCCCGTCTGATCTGTCTCCGTCGCCGCTGCTTGCTCTCTGTATCGTCAAACATCAGTCGCCGCTGCTGGTCCTGCTGGGCGCGATTGTCTTCTTCGCTGATTTCCGCTTCTCGAATGTCTACGTCAAAAGCAGTTTGCAACTTCTGACCGGACTTCTGCTGGCGCTCAGCTGCTGCCTGCTGATTACCGGGCCACTGCCGTGGTTGGTCAGCAGAATGACAAATTATCCGGCAGGGAGCCTGGTAAGTTTCGCAACCGCGCTGCTGGCGCTGTTTCTGTGGACTTTCGTCCGGATCAATCCGATCCTGAGCCGCCTTGTTGATCGCTGGCTTTTCCGTGAACCTGATTATACGGCCGCGACGCGCCACATCTGGGAAAAGATCAGCCACCAGGATGGCGCCGAACATGATTCCGTTGAAGAACACGAAAGAATTTTTCGGACTGTTGCGCGCTTTGTTCGCGAAACGCTGGAGCTGGAAGAGGCGCATGTGATTCCAATCTCCGCCGTCGAAGCCGATCATCTCGCGGCGACGCTCAACAGCGGCGAAGTTTGCGAGCTGAGCTTCGACGATCCGGTGAAACGGAAGTTGGGCGTGGGCGTCGAATTTCTCGCCCCGGTGCGAGTGAAAGGAAAACCAACCCATCTGCTCGCCATTACGCCAGGCGCGCGGCGGCGGCATCTGCTCGACAGTGAAATCAGCTTTGTGCGCGCCGTCGCCGGGCAGGTCAGCAGCCGGCTTGAAGCTCTGCAATTCGAGCAAGAGAAAGCCGACCGTCAGCACAAGGAAGAGCGATTGCGGCGTCAGATCACCGAAGCCGAGCTGCGCGCGCTGCGGGCGCAGATCAATCCGCATTTCCTCTTCAACTCACTCAACACGATTGCCGACCTGATTGTGGCCGCGCCGGACAGGGCCGAGCGGATGACCGTCCAGCTTGCCAAAGTGTTTCGTCACGTGCTGAGCAATAGCGACCGTCAGATGATCGCCGTCGGCGAAGAACTGGAGTTTTTGCGCACGTATCTGGACATCGAGGCGATGCGTTTCGGTGATCGTCTGAGCGTGCGTTTCGATATTGACGCGGCCGCCGCGAATGAAAGCGTCCCCTCGCTGATCCTTCAACCCGTGGTCGAAAACGCGCTCAAGCACGGGCTGGCGCGGAAAATCGGACGCGGCGCCTTGCAGATCAGCGCCAGACGCGAAGACGGCTTTCTGCGGCTGACCGTGGAAGACGACGGTCCAGGCTTTTCGCCAGGCGCGCCGGGCGCCCTGGCAGGCGTTGAGACCAATCATGGCTCCTACCGGCCATTTCAGACGCGGAAGCAGAATGGAAATGGCGTGGGATTGCGGAACATCACTGAGCGGCTGGCCACGATCTACTCCGGCCGGGCGAAGATTTTTTTTGAAGGCAAAACCGGCGGGGGCAGCCGCGTCACGCTGCTGTTGCCCTGCGGCGCTGCTGACGCAAGATGATGAAAAGTCTGATTATTGATGACGAGCCATCCGCCCGCGCCCGGCTCGCGCGCATGCTGGCCGCGCATCCGTCGGAAGTCAGCGTGGTCGGCGAAGCGCGCGATGGCCTTGAAGCGCTGGAGAAAATCTCCGGCCTGCGGCCCGACCTGATCTTTCTCGACGTGGAGATGCCGGGGCTGAACGGCTTCCAGGTGTTGCAGTCGCTGCCCGAGAACGCGCCGCTGCCGCTGGTGATCTTCACCACCGGCTACGATCAACATGCGCTGGCGGCGTTTGAAGCCAATGCGGTCGCTTACCTGCTGAAACCTGTCGAAGCCGAGCGCCTCGCGCAGGTGCTTGACCGCGCCTGGCGCATCCACAGCTTCGAACCGCAACACGACGCCGAGCGGCAGACGCTTTCCTCCTTCATCCGGAACACGCCGGCGCCGTTGCGGCAAGTGGTCGGGCGCAAACGTGACCGTTTCTTTCTTCTTTCGCCCGAAGAGATCATCTTCTTCCGCGCCGACGACGGCATAGTCAGGGCTCATACCGCGACTGAAGGCTATTGGGTCAACTACCAACTCAATTATCTCGAGGCCTGCCTGCCCGAAGAGATATTCTTTCGGGCGCATCGTTCGGCGATTGCCAATCTGACGAAGGTGAAGGAGATACGCCCTTATTCGAAAAGCTCTTTCCTGCTGGTGATGAGCGATCAGGCGCAGACCGAAATCAAGGTCAGCGAACGTCAGGCGGCTCTGTTGCGGCGGCGGTTTCCCGGGCTGTAAGCTTCACTTACGAACCCTGCTAAACACGGAATCGCGCTCTTTCTGCTGTGCGTGGCAGGCGAAACACTTTGCCGCGATTTCCGCAGTCACCATTCGATCCGTTTGGCTGTCCCCCCTGAACTGCTCAAAACCCCAGCCTCCAGTCGTGGCGTATCGTTTACTGTCCTTCACCATCACATCTATTCGTCGCCGCGGTCCTTCTGTCGTCACGCCCGCGCTCTCTCGTGTTTCAAGGAAGTCAGCCACAAGAACCGAGCCATCAGGAAACCGGCCAGTACGATATCCCTCCATCGCTTTTTCGTTCGCGTAAATGTGATGGATCCCTCCGGAACTCTCAAAGGCGGGGCTCTGCGGACCAATCAATCCGCTGCTCACATGCGCCCACTGACGGTAGCCCGCAGGATATGGAACCGCGTCGTTCGCCTTGGCCCATAGGGACACACTCCAGGTTACCATGCAGGTCGTGGCAAGCGCGAGAAAGAGCGCTCTTCTCCGCTTGGCCAACAAGATCAGCCTTCCGGCGTTTTTGTGAATCGCCATTGCATCCTCTCTTTTCCGTTCGAATTGTGTGGGATCGATCCTCTATTTCTTCGGATACCCCGGGTCTTCCTTAACTTCGTTGATTTGCGCTGTGTGACGGGCGCCGTGACCTGAGATCAAGATCACCCATTGATAAGCGTCGAGGTCTTTAAAAACCGGATGCGCAAAAAAATGACTGCGCAGGTCGTCTGGGGTCTCTTTGATATAGCTGATCGTTTTGTCCCGGCTTGCCTTGAAGGCCTTGACCAAATCCTCCTGTGTGGCCCAGCGGTTGGTGGGTTTGAGTATTTCAGGAGCCTGCACTTTGACACTGCGATTCGTGATCGAGGCGCGAATCATGGCTTCTTTTCCTTTGACAGCCTCTTTCTTTTCGGGCGAGGCGGAAGCAGGAGTCTGCGCGATCTGCTTGACCCGGCCGAGGATCGTCTCTTCAGTGATCGTGATATGCTCGGCGACTTCAGCGATGGACCAACGATCCGGTCCGGCTTTGTACTTCCACTGGGCCTCACTCAGGCCTTTGACGGAGTCGAGGAAGCTCTGGCGGGTCTCTTCAAGGTATTTTACAGCCTCGGCGCGCTCCTGATCGGTAAGCGCGCTTTCCTTCTCGGCGGCTTTATCCTGCGCGAAGGCGAAGACCGGCAAACTGATTGCGAAGCAAGCCGGAAGAATAAATTGGCGAAGCATGCGAAAAGCAAAGTGGTTCATGGTTCAAATCTCCTGAGTTGGGTTATCACTTGCGAGATGCGCTGAACCGGCATCATATCATCTCCCTCCTATCCTGATTGTGTAGGATTGATTACACATACGGACTGTGCGCCTGTGCAGAATAGGCAGAATCGGCGAATTCCGGAACGGATTTTGGGTAAACAGCGGTTCTTCAGGGCAAGGCGCCTAGCCCGCTGGGTGAAACGTCAGAGCTGTCTTTCTGCCTAGAAATTGTTTAGGAGTTTCTGCAGGTTTTCTCGATAGCCGCGACCTGATGTCAGTTGCGCGCCGTCCTTTAAGATGACTCGGTATTCGCCATGAAACATCGGATGCAGTTCTTTTATACGCTCGATATTGACTATCGCTGACCGATGAATGCGAAGAAATTGATCGGGATCGAGTCTGCTCTCCAGGCTGTTCATTGTGGCGTGTAAAAGATGTGATTCGCGTCCGGCATGGACCTGGACGTAGTTATCGGCGGCTTCGATCCAATCAATATCGTCCACACCCAAAAATATGATGCGGCCGCCCGATTTAATGGATAGTCGTTCAAGATATTTTCTTTCGACTTTTAGAGCCGACATCATTTTATGTAACTGTTCGGTAATAGCTTCGAGGTTTTTGCCGCGAATCCGGTCTCTGGCTCGTTCGAGCGTTTCGAAAAAGCGCTCGCTGTCAACCGGCTTCAGCAAGTAATCAAGCGCGTTCACTTCAAAAGCCCGTAGCGCGTGTTCATCGTAAGCAGTGACAAAGATGACATGCGGCATCGGCGCTACACCAACGGACTCGATCACCCCGAACCCATCCAGCCTGGGCATTTGAATATCGAGAAAAACCAAGTCCGGGACTTCGCGCAGGATAGTTGTCACGGCCTCCCGTCCATTTCCGCAGACGCCGATCACTTCGATGTCAGGCTCTTGTTTGAGCCGCATATGAATTCCTTCGCGCGCCAGCGGTTCATCATCGACAATGAGGGCTCGAATCTTTTCCACGTTGTTATCTCTTCGCTTCAACTTCAATAGTTGTTTCAGTATGAAATGGAAATGAGGCGGCGACGATCAAACCGCCTTCTTCGGCGTTACATACTTCGAGGCGGCTGCCGGAGCCGTACAGGCGCTCAAGTCGAGCGCGCGTGTTCGAAAGGCCGACTCCTTCAATAAAGGTTCCGTGCGGAACGTTTAAACCCGGGCCGTTGTCGCGCACCTGAAGATAAACCGTACCATTTTGACGTTCGGCGCGGATGGCGATTTCTCCTCCTGTTTCGCGGTCTGCGATTCCGTGCCGGATGGCGTTTTCAACCAGGGGCTGAAAGAAAAGCTGAGGAACCAGCGCATCGAGCGCCGACGGGTCAATATGCAATCTGACGGTCAAACGATCCTGAAAACGGATTTGTTCAATTTCCAGATATCGTTCGAGGATTTCCAGTTCCTGCCTGAGTTTTATTTCGTGCGCCGCATTTTTGGCCAATGTGACGCGCAGGAGGTTGCTGAGTTGAATCAGCATCCGATCGGCCGCGTCAATATCCCTTCGCATCAGCACGGAGACGCTGTTGAGCGTGTTGAAGAGGAAGTGCGGATGCAATTGCGCTCTCAGCGCGTCGAGTTGCGCCTCTACCAGACGAGTTTCAAGATTCGACGCCTGCAGTTCCCTATCTCGATACCTGCGATAATAATCTATCGCCTGGTTGATACCGACAATCATCCAGTAAATCAGCAGTCCGAAGTGGACTTCCGCGATGAAGTAGTTCCGAAATGATTCGAAAAGAGGCCTCGCCTCAGGGAGGGGACCGAGAATCAATCTCCGCGCGATGACGAAAATCGCTAAATAGATAACGAAGAAAAACTCTGCGGCAAAAGTGTGTATTCCGATGACACGGAGTAATTTCCCGCGTTGTAAAGGGAACCGGTTCGACAGTTGAAGGATGAGCGGAGTCATCACACACCAGGTATAACTCCCAAGCAGCCAGTTGAACAGAGTCATCTTCCATTCGATTGTTCTCCCAGACTGCGCCTGCATCATGTAATTCTGGCTGATGAAGAAAAGAGCGAAGCTGGTCCAGCAGATAAAAATGATCGCCCAACTCATCCAGGGCTTTGATTTCGGCCGTTTGTTTCCCATACCAAATCACGAAGGCGCTTCCCAGTGATCCGCCTTGCCAGTCTAAATCAGGATGAGCAAGAAACAAACTGGTGGTAGCCCTACCGTGCTGGCGAGAAAATTTCCCATCGCGGAAAACTTCCACGATGCAGTGAGTCCTGACAGTCTTCTAATTGACTTTCCAATCCAAAATGTATAGGTTATCAGCGCCGGTGACAGGCTAGCCCCATATAGATCCCATTTCTTGCCCTGGAAACTTTCAGCCTCGAGCTGTTGAGGAGAGGTTGTCGGAATGGATCTCCCAAAAGCCCCTTTTCCGCTAATACCCCACACCTAAGCTCCAGAATAATGGCGAGCGACCCCTCATGGTTATAGCTGTCTCTTGATACGGCTATTGTCACATTAAGTGAATTAGGCGTCGTGTGGAGGAACGGCCACACGACGTCATTACATCGTCACTCACTCTAAAAACAATCACGATCCCTGCGCCTGCTATTGAAAGCAGGGCAGTTATAAACATTTCCCTAGCGGCCGGCTCCACCGCTTAAATAGAGGTCTACAATTTGGAGGTCACATGCTCAAGCAAATCGTAAAAGTCTTTTGCCTGCTCAGCGCGCTTGGCCTGGGCGCCTTGCCCGCTATGGCGCAGGCGCGAAGTTCATCCGCCGACCTGACCGGCGTCGTTTTAGATCCCTCGAAATCGTCCGTGCGCGGAGCTACGGTCACAGTAGCCAACATCGCCACCGGGCTGATACGCAGCGGCGCCACCGACGCGAACGGCGTCTATCGAGTCCCGCTTCTGCCGCCTGGCGTCTACGAGGTGAAGGTCGAAGTTAACGGCTTCAACACGCAGATCAAAAAAGGCATCACACTCACGGTCGGTCAGACTTTGGCGCTTAACTTCGAGATGACACTTGGCGGTCCTAATGAAGCCGTCTTGATTGAGACCGACGAGCCGCTGGTCGAGCCCGAGCGGACACACCAATCCTCGACCATCACTCAGAAGCCGATCAATAACCTGCCGATCAACGGGCGCAACTTTCTCGACTTCGCCAGACTGACTCCGGGTGTGGTCGAGGAGAGTCCAACGATCACGAGTGTACAGGTCGGAGCCCTCACAACTTCGGGCCTTTCATTCGCCGGTCAGAACGGGCGCGCTAACAGTGTCCTGATTGATGGTGTCGACAATAATGACACATCCAGCAATGGTGTGCGCCCGACTATCAGCCAGGAGGCGGTGAGCGAGTTCCAGATCAATCGCAGCGGTTACAACGCGGAGTTTGGGCGCGCCATTGGAGGCGTCATCAACATCGTCTCCAAGAGCGGCGCCAACCAGTTTCACGGAAACGTCTATAACTATTTCCGCAACGAGCGGCTCGACGCGCGCAACACTTTCGCCGCCGCGCAACGGCGGGATCCACCCTTTAAACGTAACCAGCCCGGCTTCACCCTCGGCGGCCCAATCAGGAAAGACAAGAGCTTCTTCTTCACGGCTTACGAAGGATTATTCCGGCGCGAATCGGCTTTCACGACGATCCTGGCCGATCCTTCGATCCTGCAGCCGACCTCCGGCCAGCAGGACCTGATCAACACATTGGTCGGATCGGGCGCGCCAGCGCTCGTCGCGCAAGGACAACAACTTCAGGCGCTGCTCACCACTACGCCGGACAGCCCGTTCCCGCTCAACCGCGCCAACTACAATCTGCTCGCCAGTTCGACCGGGGCATTCCCCGTACTCCAGACTTCGAGCACGGGCAGCATCCGGCTTGACCACGGTTTGAGCGAACAGGATTTTCTCTTCCTCCGATACAGCCTGACCAACGACAGCCAGCATAACATCGGCGTCGGCGCCCTCTTTGCGCCCTCGGCGGGCTTCGATATAGGGAGTCGAGACAACACCTTCGTGCTCGGCGAAACGCACGTTTTCCGTAATGGATGGTCAAATGAATTCCGTTTCCAGTCCATACGCAACATCTACAATATCAACACCGTAGATCCGTTCGGACCACGCTACCAGGTTGCCGGCGTCGGCAATTTCGGTCGAGAGTTCTTCTCGCCTTCGGAACGAACGCAGCGGCGCGTGCAATTCCTCGATAACTTCAGCTTGCCGCGCGGCAGGCATAACTTCAAATTCGGCGCCGATTTCAGCCGCTACAGCATAGACACCACCAGCGCGGTCTTTCTCGGTGGCGCAGTTGACTTCGCGCAACTGCCAATTCCACTTGGCCAAGTACTGGGCGCCGGCGCGGCGACGCAACTCGCCACGGCGCTCTCCACTCCACGGGAGGCGGGTGGGTTGGGACGGCCCGACCTCGCGCCGGTAATTACGACCGAGCCGTTGACCACTATCCAGCAGATGAACTTCGGCTTTGCGCGCTCGATCAACCAGGGCTTCGGCAACCCGAACGCGGAGTTCACCGGATACACTCTCGGGCTTTACTTGCAAGACGGTGTGAAGGCGCAACCAAATCTGTATCTGAGCTTCGGTCTACGTTACGACTACGATCTGCAACCCTCCGGCACGCTGCGTGATGGCAATAATTTTGGCCCGCGCTTCAGCTTTGCGTACGACCCTTTCAACAACGCGCGAACGGTGATCCGTGGCGGCGGCGGCGTCTACTACCAACCGCTATATACGGGCTTGTCGTTCATCTCGTCCATTCTGGGAACCGGAGTGATCAGCAATCTTCTGGTCTCGGCCGACCCTCGCCTGACGCCGATCTCCCCGACCTCGCCTTGTGGTCAGGCGCTTGCGGCTGGTGTGCCTGCATCCTTCTGCTTCTACCAGCAATTGGTCGCGCGGGGCCTTTTGACGATCCCCTCGACTCGTATCATTCCGGAATCAGCCTACTCGGATTTATTGGGTTTGACGCGAGAGACGAGCGTCAACCGGCTGGTGGTGCGGGTGGCCGGGGACGCGGTCAATCCCTACGGCATTCAGGGCAGTTTTGGCGTTGACCACCAGCTTGGCCGCGACTGGAACGTCTCCATCAACTACATGGTTAACCGCGGCGTAAAGCTCATCCGCTCCCGGCAGGTCAACGCGATGCCGGACCCAACAGCGCTCGACGCTTTGGGCCGCCCGGCGTTGATTGGACGCGCCGATCCGACGCGGCTGGCGGATTTCCTGGTTGAGACAGGGAGCAATTCGATCTATCACGGCATGGCCGTGACGGTGAACAAACGCTTCAACCGCCATTACCAGGTGATCGGGTCTTACACCTATAGCAAAACGATTAGTGACACGGCCGACGCCAACTTCGAGCAGGGTCCGCAAGACCCGACCAACACTCGCGCCGATCGCGGACTTTCGTCCTTTGATCTGCGCCACAGGCTGTCGCTTGCCGCGATCTTCGATAGCCCGTACCGTGGCGGCAGCGGCAATTCGTGGTACGAGTGGGCGCTCGCCGATTTTTACCTCTCGCCGATCATCACGACGCGCAGCGGTTTCCCTTTCGACATCCGGACGGGATTTGACGTTAACCTCGACAGCAACAACAACGACCGCCCGTTCGCGGTAGGACGCAACACGGGCATCGGGCCGGCGTTCTTCACCACTGATCTGAGGGTGGGACGGCGACTCAGCTTCAGCGCCGACAACCCGCTCGCGCTCGAATTCATCTTTGACGCTTTCAATCTCTTCAACCGGACCAACTTCAAGGAAGTGAATAACGTGACCAGTGGCGCGCTCTTCCTCGATCAGCTGGGAATTACGGATGTCCGCGTCAAAGGCAGTTCGAGCAAACCGGCAAGCCGGTTCTCCGGCTTCACTTCGGCGTATGAACCACGCATTATTCAACTCGCGGTGAAGCTCAACTTCTAATGCCAGGCCGCTCTTTGGGGTAGTACAGTCAGTAGATCACGAAATGGACATAGAGTTCCATTTTCGTGATCTACTGACAGCAGGTGGGCCCTGACGCTCACATGACTGTATTGCTCGTCCAGACAAAGGAAAGCCATGACGAATTTGAAGATATTTGTACTCGCGAATGCATTATGTATCTGGATGACCGGCGTCCCCCAGATAGTATCTTTCGAGAAGCAAGCATTGTCTTCGGTACAAGGGATGCTTGCTTCCAAACTCGATGCGGAATTGCCCAACCGTCCCTTTGCAAGCTGGTTCAGCCAGATCATCGGCCCGGAGGCCGGGGTGGTCTGGCAACTGACCGAATGTGGCGAGCGGATCGTAGCCCCGGACGCCACGGGGCAAGATCTGCCCGCCTGCGCGGAAGTCAACGCCAACCTGCTGGATGGACGCAAAGTATTTGTCGTGATCAGTGTCGGGACGTTCAAAAAAGGGCTGACCGGAAAGCCGGCTTTTTTCCGCGCAGTCGTGGAACAGAACGAACAGTTCTATCAGGTCCGCCGGTTGAGCGCCCTGCCGGAGCTGTTGCGCGCGCCGGACGGCCCTCCCGATAACCAACCCGCGACAAAAACGAAGAATCGAACCGTCAATCTGCCCGTGATAAAAGCGGATCCGGCCTGGGTCACTACGCCTTCCCAGGACGATTACCTGTTGTCGCTATCTTCAAACGTTCCCTCTGTGGCTGGCGGTTTGAGCCCGGTAGAGGCGCCGCCCCCACCACCAACCCCACCGCAGGATCCGGAGAAGGTTTCGGAAACTGAGCTACAGGGCCGCGTTATTACCAGGGCCAAACCAGTCTACCCGCCGAGCGCCAAAAAGATAAACGCCTCCGGGACAGTCGAGGTGCGGATTACCATCTCGGAAGAAGGGCTTGTTTCCGAGGCTACAGCCGTCAGCGGTCACTTCGCGTTGCGAAGCGTGGCCGTAGAGGCGGCGCGTAAGTGGGTTTTCAAACCGGTGATCTTTAATGGCGCGCCCACCAAAGTGACGAGTGTCTTGACCTTCGTCTTCACTCCCAGCGCAAAATAGACCATGAATATAAAGATCAGACTGAGTGCCTTCAGCGTCCGCAAGATTCTGAAGTCGATCGTTTCGCTAAGCCTCCTGCTTCACTGCCCGGACTCTACGGCAATGGGACAGGAGGCGCCATCAATCGAACCCGGGGAAATCTACGCCGGTATTGAACTCACCTCTCGAGAAGCCAGAGCGATTGCGCTGCGCGTCTCCAAGGGCGAAGAAGAACCCGGTCTCAAACTCGTCTATTCGGAAACTATCCGCCTTGCGCTGGGACGCGCCAGCAACGGACAGTTTGCCCCGCAAGCCGCCCAGGAAGCCGCCCAGACCGTCTTAAAGCTGCTGACCCAATTGAGACAGCAGTACAAGGCGCAGCCTGAGCGCGTCTTCCTCATCGGCAGTAGCGGACTGGGGGCTGACTGCCCGGAAGGACTGGTCAACGCCATCAGCAGGACGACCGGCAAAACGCTGACCTTCCTCGATGTTGAGACCGAGGTTCAACTCAGCCTGGTCGGGACGATTTCGCGGCTGGGGAAGGCCGGCGACACCCAGATCGATAACCGCAATTCTTCCGTGCTGATTGAGATCAATAGCGACCACACGCTAGGCGGCTACCAATTGCTGAAATATCCGCCGTCCGCTCCGCCCGGGTATGATTTCGTCACGATGAGTCTCCCCCACGATACGCTGAGTCTCGCCGGCGCCGCATCCCTCCGGCAGGCGTTGCGCAGAGAACGGGAGGGTAAGCCAGGGCTGGTCAATCGCAAGCGTGTCTATTTGACGGGCAGCGTCGCCTGGGCGGTGGCGACGTTGCTTTACCCGGCAGACCGGCAAGCGTTCGTCCCGCTGACGCACGAGGAGATCGTGTGGTTTGCCGAGAAAGTGGCGCGCGCCCCACAGCGACTTCTCAATCCAAACCTGTCATCCATTCGTGATCGGGACCTGCGCCAGAAAGCCGAATTAGAACTTCAAGCAGTGAAAAGCGCCTTCACTCCCCAGCAACTCATCGCCGGGGCGGCGGCGCTCAAAACAGTCGCAAGCGAGCTCGAATGGCAAGAGAAACAGATCTGGTTCGCGCGGTTCGGACATTTAGGCTGTCTCTTGAGCTATGTCCGCCTGCAGGCTGAGAAATAGACGGGATTGAGTTATCGCGCCGCGTGGTTTATGATGCCCGCGTAGTTATTTATTTCTTTTATCACTAACCGAAGACCGATGAAACACAAGGCGAGCACAAATTGTTATGCCACTACTGACACGCGCTGTTGTTGTTGCTGCTAACAGCGCGCCCGCGTCCTTGCTCGACCTCATCGGAAACACGCCGCTAATCAAGCTTACCAATCTGGTTGAGAATCCGCGCGTCGAAATTTACGGCAAAGCGG
>Ga0187894_10004204_pt1 | contig 15610 bp, 13 predicted proteins | sample GBC1701081metaG_FD_136650 | JGI IMG/M metagenome (GOLD analysis project Ga0187894, IMG submission 136650) | White microbial mat communities from a lava cave in the Kipuka Kanohina Cave System on the Island of Hawaii, USA - GBC170108-1 metaG ... | reverse complement strand
TAAAGAGGTCTTCGAGGCGGGTTGCGTCAGGTTCGATCCGAACACGGAACAACATCATCATTTCGTCTGTCGTAAGTGCGGCAGGGTCGAGGATATTGAATGCGACCTGATCGGGACGGTGAATATCTGCTCTCTGCCCGCGCATCAGAAGGTGGAGTTTTTCGAAGTCACTCTTCGAGGACTCTGCGCCAATTGCCAGAAGAAGAAGTAGTCTGCAAAGGCAGGGCGGCCGCCCGCCCTTAATTTTTTGATCGTTCGTTTAGATAAAATCTAAGTTTAAAACCATTTTAGGAGGAATTGAATGCTTACAGTTGGAGAGAAATTTCCGAATTTCAACTTGAATGCCGTAGTAAGTTTGGAGAAGGGGAAGGAGTTCCAGGAGATCACTGATAACACGTACAAAGGCAAGTGGCAGGTGATTTTTTTCTGGCCGATGGATTTCACGTTCATCTGTCCGACCGAGATCGCCGAGTTCGGCAAACGCAATAAAGACTTCGCCGACCGCGACGCGCAGGTGCTGGGCGCAAGCACGGACACGCATTTCGTTCATCTGGCGTGGCGCCGTGAGCATCCCGATCTGAAGACTCTGCCGTATCCGATGCTGGCTGACACGAAGCGCGAACTTTCGACCGCGCTGGGCGTTCTTCACAAAGGAGAGGGCGTCGCGTTGCGCGCAACTTTCATTGTTGATCCCGAAGGAGTCATCCGCTGGGTGACGGTCAACGATCTATCGGTCGGACGCAGTGTGGATGAAACCCTGCGCGTCCTCGACGCGTTGCAGACCGATGAGCTTTGCCCATGCAATTGGAAGCAAGGCGAAAAGACCTTGGGCAAAGCGGCCTAACAAATGCGGGTCAGTACCGCGAGCGGTAGCGAGCGTGCCTCGCAGAGTATTCCCCTGCGGGGGCCACGCTCGCTACCGCCCGCGGTACTGATCCTGAAGGAGAGGGATAAGTGAGCGAGATTGAAAAATTGCGGGAACAATTGCCCGACGCGGCGCGTGACATCAGGCTGAATTTGCAGACTGTTTTTCAGTCAACGACGCTGACGCCCGCGCAAATTTGGGGCGCGGCGCTGGCCTCGGCCATCGCGACGCGCAACAGCGAACTGGCGCGAGCCGTCTTCATCGAGGCGCAAAGCAAAGTTGACGCAAACGTCATCGAAGACGCCAGGGCCGCCGCGGCGTTGATGGCTATGAACAACGTCTATTACCGCTTCCGCCATATGGTCGGCAAAGAGAGTTACGCGGCGAAACCGGCGCGGCTGCGGATGAACTGGATCGGTAAGCCGATGAGCAACAAAACCGATTTCGAGCTGTTCTGTCTTGCGGTCAGCGCGATCAACGGTTGCGAAGCCTGTGTCCGCTCGCACGAGCAAGTGGTTGTCGCGGGAGACGTCGGTGAAGACCATGTTCACGACGTGGTCAGGATCGCCGCCACAATTCAAGCCGCGGCCGTTTCATTGGAGATGAACGGCCTTGGCGTGATAACCGCGGGTGTGGCAGTCTAAAAAGGCGATCAATTAAATCGGCGCAAAGGCGCACAGGCGGCCCCCACTCGCCTCTGCGTCTTTCGCCGTCTTTGCGGTGTGAATATTTTGAGAAGGAGGATGGTCTATGAAATTATCTGAAAACGTTCGTAAGGCGCTCGACGCGCTGCCGCAAAGCAAACGCGAAAAGGTTCAGGCGATAGTGCGCCGGCATGTGAACGCCTGCCGGCGTGTCGGCGTGGAGTTGGAGTTCATGGATCGCGTTTGGCTTGAGGCGATTGAAGCGGTCGAGAACGAAGAGAGGTTTGATGAGCCATTTGAAAGCGAACAGTGGCCCGAATACGCTCCCGCGCGCAGTTACGAAGTCTACCGCGCTCCGCGCGTGGACATGTAAGCTTTCAGACCGGGAGGAAAAACAGTCCCGCCGCGTTGTGACACGCGTTTTCAGCCGTCACAACGCGGCTTTTTATTTGTACAGTCCGTTTCGCGCGGCGCTGTGCAACTTAGCGCAGATCGCCGAAAAGGTGTTGCGCCAACGTGACCGCCGCAATCGCGGCCGTCTCGGTCCTGAGAATTCTTGAGCCGAGGCGCACGGCAATAAAGCCGCTGGCCTCGGCTTTCCGTAATTCACGCTCGCTCCAACCGCCTTCGGGCGCCACGCAGAGGCCGAGCTGATTGACATCTTGCAATTTTGTCGAGACCTCGCGCAGGCTTTGTCCGCCGCGTTCGGAAAAGATCAGACACGCGCTCTGCGCCGCCGACCCGCAAAAATCGTCGAAAGGCGCCGGATCGAGGATTTCGACCAGCCTTCGCCGGCCGCATTGTTTCAACGCTTCGAGCGAGATTCGCCGCCAGCGTTGCAGCCGTTGCTCCGCTCGCTCTTCGGCTCGTTTAATGTCGCTGTGTTCGACGCCGAGGGGGACAATCCGCGTTACGCCAAGCTCGGTCGATTTCTGAACCACCCAGTCGAACTTGTCGCTTTTGATCAGCGCCTGGGCCAGCGTCAGCCGCAGCGGCGATTCGACGACGCCGTCGAGCCGCCGCAGCAAATTCAATTCGACTTCGCGTTTGGCGGCGCGCGCGACTTCGCATTCGTATTCGGCGCCGGCGCCGTCGAAGACAAAGACGCGCGCGCCTTCGCCGAGCCTCAAAACCCGCGTCAGGTGATGCGACTCTTCGGCGTCGAGCGTGACGGACGTTTCAGTAAAACTCGATGGCGTTGCGTAAAAACGATGACGTTGCATTCTGGCTTACAATCTCCCGCCTTCCATCAGTATCCTCGCCGACGGCTTCATCCGTTGCGCCCACATCCGCGACAGCGGAATCTGGAAACGGAAGACCAACTCGCCGCGCTCGGTTCGTTCGTCCAAGATTGATCGCGCGACCAGGCTGCGCGTGGCGTCGAGCGCGGTGTCGCGCCCCAGGTGTTTTTCGACCAGCGTGAACCCGGCCCACTCGCCCGCTTCGGCCAGCAGCGACAGCGCCACCCGTTCATCCGCGTTCGACCAGCCCCAGACATAATCGTCGAAATAATATCCGCTCGTCTCCAATGTTTTCTCCAACACCGCCTCCACGTCTTCAACCTTCGCGCGGTTGTCACGGTGGAGCGGATCGTTCAGCCGATTGACCAGATTGTGGCAGACGCTCTGCATCAGGTAAGGATGCGAATTGGTCACGGCGACGATGCGGTCAATGGCCTCTTCGTCGTAAGCGAGCGGGAACCGGTCAATCGGATCGGTGATCAGTTGCCGCGCGTCCAACTCGCTCAGGTAGCCGATGCGCACGGTCTGGACGCTCTGGAAGAACGGGTTCCAATACTCGCGCGTCATCTGCTCCAGCGTGTGCAACCCGGCGAAGAGTAGCGCGAACCCGCGCCCGGTCTGCGTCACGCCGCGCAGGTAGGTGAAGATCTCCTTCTCGATTTTGCCCGCTTTGACCCGCTGTTCCAATTCCTCAAACTCGTCGAAGCTGAGCAGCACACGCTGCCCCGGCGCCAATCGATGTTCGATTTCATCCATCAACCGGTTGAGACTCAGGAACGGCTCGCGGTCGAACTCTTCCGCCGAAGGCAGCGCGTGCGCGAGAGGGTTCGTAGTCCCGCCTTCAGGCGGAATCGCTTCAGTCTCCGAATCCTTCCGGCTGAAGCCGGGACTACGAACGTCGAGCTTGTCGCTCAACTGTTTGACGATCTCATTGCCCACCGCGCGCAGAAAGCCGCCGGTGGTGTTCGCCATCAATTGTTGCAGGTTCAGATAGACCGGCAGCAGCGAATGCGGCAACCGCTCGCGCAGGTGAAGCAGGATGGACGATTTGCCGATGCGCCGCTGGCCGTAAATCACCAGGCCGACGCCCGTCTGCAATTTCTCTTCGATGGTTAGGAACTCGTCGCGCCGCCCGGCGAACAGCCGCCCGTCTTCGGGCCGTATCGGTCGTCCGGCGACGTAAGGATTTGGCAGCGTCTCGACCTCAGCGCGTTCGGCCACGCTCCCGCCTTCGACGGCGAACATCCGCCGCCAGTGTTCGATCACCGCCAGCAGCAGCGAATGCTCCGGTTCGTAGACTTCATCGGCCAATCGCCGCGCTTCTTCCAACACGCCTTGAGCTTTGAGCAGCGCGTCTCGCCTCATGATCTCGTGCGCGGCGGTCAGGAACGACGCCGCGTCAATCGCCGCATCGCGCAAGCGGCGGAAGACAGTCACAATCCGAGGGCGGAGCGGATCATCAATTTCGAATAAAGGGGCGAATTCGTCTCGAAGTCTGGTGATGTGCTGCAAAGTTTCGCAATGCAGGGAGGCTGTGGTCAATCGCAGCGATTGATAAAACTCCTCGCCATAAGGCAATTCACGAGCGCCCTCAAATGTTGCAACTGCGTTATTAAGTGAATAGCGTTCGATGATTTTGCTTGCCCCGGACTCTTCTTTGCTATCAAGCCCAAAACTAATTTCCCAATGAGCGTCGAGCAAATCAAAGTAAACGCTGGCAAACCGCGCATATTGCGACTCTTCACGCGTTTTCAGCAGAAACATCAAAGCTCGCTCAATCCTTCCAGGTCTAGGCCCGCGCATCACAAGGCCCGCTATCTCCGCCAGCAGCATCAGCGTAGTGTGGTAGCGATAAGAAGGAATTAGCGGTAAATAGAGATGCTCGTGAGGGTGTGGTGAGACAAGCAATCGATCAAGCATAAAAAGAAAAGGCACTTGATCCTGCGCAAGAATAGCTTTCAACGCGCGCTGAGCCGCCCAGCTTTGGTATGGATGACTGACGATGTGCGCTGCATGCTTCAATCCTATGTTCAAATCTTGCTGCAAAACCTGCAAAAGTAATGATGAGAGGTATGGTTGAGGGAAAAAGATGAACTCGTCAAAGTAGACCGGCGAGCGCAGTAACACGTGTTCAATATTGCTACTGTGTGATCTTCGGCGGTAAGCCAGAATTCCATAAGCTGACTCGAAAACGTAAAGTGGCAGCCGTGTTGCGCAAATGCCGAACAACAACGCACCGCCGGCCCCAAGGAACGCTGGGTTACCAGCCGCGCCGCGCACTACAAAGAGACTTAAGCCTAACATTAGGCCTGCCATCACGCTCATCATCACACTCAATCCGATGCTGAATGCTGTGCTGAGAGAGACGATCAACACCATGGTGATCACCACGCTACCCGTAACACCCCTCATGCCGGACAATACGCCAGCGATTACACCGAATCCTAAGCCAAACGTCACACCCGCAGTCACTCCCCACGTCATACCACCCATCGCGCCTGAAAACACGCCGAGTACCACACCTGTGATCAAGCTTACCACCATCGTATTACGCAAGCTTTTTTCCCAATTGAAATCACCACCCAGGGCCGTGACTAGTAAGCCTATTGCTAGGTCAAACGCGAAAGGCGCGGAGGTAATAACAAGCAACGCTTTCATTGCAAACGAGCGCAATGCAGGGTTTTCAAGCAGCGCGTGTAAGCTAATGCTGGATCTGCTACGAGTAGTCCAGCCCGCTTTGAGCAATCTCTCTACATATCCCGGCGCGATTTGATTAATATGCGCGCGCAGCGCAGTCGGTTTAAAGAAGACCCAGTAGAGCAGCCTAACCCAATCGCGCAAAAACTCTTTGACCGCCGCCATCATTTCGCCTCCCATCCGAAGACGGTTTTCTTCATCACTTCCCATAGGAATGCGGCGATGGCCGCGATGACGCCGGTGCTGCTCAACCAGTTGTTGATTGTGCGCAGGTAAGGCCAGGGCGCGGTCTGTAACTGCGGGCCGGCGATTGGTTGGAAGGCGCATTGGGCGGTGGAGAGGCGCAGCGAGGAATTGACCGTCTCGCCGCCGAAGAGCGCCGGGCTTTTGCCGAGGGCGACTTTCAGGCGATGCGAGCGGCTTGCGCCCGGAGCCAGATTTTGCACCTCCAGCGTCGTCGTTTCCGGCGGCACCGGGCGGACCGGCGCTCCGTCCGCAAAGCACACCGTCAAGTGGCCGGTGAAAGATTCGGCGCCGCCGTTGGCGATGTTGAACTCCATCTCCGCTTCATCGCCGGGCGTGAAATAGGTCGGGAACGCGATGGCCACTGACAGCGAGGCGTCGCGGATAGTAGTTACGGGATAGTTGCGCGGGACGATGTAGGTATAGAAGAGATACAACCAGAACCCCGCCAGCCCGATGAAGATGGCGGCGAACCCGGCCAATAGGCGGTTAAACGGCGGCTTGGGTTTTTCCGGCGTGATGACGCTGACATTCAGTTGCGCGTCAGGCTCCAGCTTGAGCGTCAGCGGCGACGGCAAGTTCAAGACGATTGGAGCAGGTGGTTGTGGTATGGGCGGCTGAGCTGGTTGTTTGGCTTTTGCCATTTCTCACCTCCGCGCCGGGCGAATTACGGCCGAGACCAGGAGCCATAACGAAATGAGCAGAATGCCGCCGGCCAGGAACAGGCCGAACGGATTTGACGCCTGGGCGCTGAAGCCTCCGATGGCCAGGGCGACAAAGGAGAAGAACAATGCCAGCCGCACCGGCGCGTTTGGGTCGGAAGACGAGGCCGTGGCAGCCATTTGCTGAGACGACACCGCGCTTCGTCGTTGATTGCTGGCCGCCGATTTGCCGCTGGCGGCGATAGCGAACTCTCTTCTGAAGAGTTGCTCGATGTCGCGGAGGTTGACACTGCCTTCCCGCGTCCGCACAGAGACAACTTGATCTTCATTTCTGATCGATGTGTCGCGGATGTTGACACTGCCGCGCGCCCGCGCCTCCTGTATGGCGTCGTAAAGTTGCGCGCATACGAAGTTGAGCCAGTAAGGATGTCCCCCCGCGAGCTTGAGAATGAAAGCTTGCTCTTTTTGATCGAAGTAATCCGATTGGTTGATGAGCCGCCGCGCCTCATCAAGGGGCAGTTCGCCGACCATCACTTTCGTGAAGATGTTGGGGAAGCCCGATGTGGGGCCTTGGTATCTTCGGTAAAGTTCGTCGAGCGGAACCTTTGTCGCAAGGATGAGCGCGAGATTGCCGGTCTGCGCCAGGCTGCGCAGTTTGTCGAAGAAGTCCGCGCCGAAATCGGCCTCGACAGTCTTCTCGAACTCGTCCAGGCAAAGGACGATCTTTTTCCCATCGATCACCGCGCGAAGATCGTCGTAATCCTCGCCCTCTTTGTCGCCGAAGGCGGCGCAGACGCGGCCGTAAAACTCCTCCGGTGAAGTGAGCGGCTGCAGATCTTCGTAGTGGAATTGGTAGGTTTCATCCAGCCGGGGCCGGCCGGTATCGGAGATGTGACGGAGCAGGGATGATTTGCCGATGCGGCGCGGGCCGCAGACCGAAACGCTTTGCATGGTGGCGACGCGGCTGAGAATTTCACGAAGCTCGGTGTTGCGCCCGACGAATTTCCGGGAATCACGAACCGCCCCACCGCACTGAAATGGGTTGGCTTGTATCTTCTCCATCTTCTCCATCGCTCTTGCCTCCTGCGGCCAGCTGTTATCAAGTCAAACGCAGCGCCATTGTAACCCATTCACCATCAGGCAGCGATTCAATCAGATCGAACCTTTGATCGGTCAACGTCTCCAATACGTCATCGCCCTGTTCGCGCAGAATGCCCGAGACGATCAGCGCGCCTTGCGATTTGAGGACTTGAGGAAATTCGGAAGCGAGCGGGATGATTACGTCCGCCGTCAGATTGGCCAGCGCCACATCGAACCCCTGGCCGTGAAACGAGCCGAGTTTGTTGACTTCGATCTCGATTTCATCCGCCACGCCGTTGATCGCGGCGTTCTCCAAGGCGACTTCGATGGCTTCCGGGTCAAGGTCGAAGCCGGTGACGCGAGAGCCGGGAAAAAGCTTGTATGCCGCGATCGCCAGAATGCCGGTGCCCGTGCCCACATCGAGCAATGAACCGCCGCGCCAGTATTTTTCGAGCATTTCCAGACAACCGCGCGTCGTTTCGTGCGTGCCGGTGCCGAAAGCCATCCCCGGATCGATCTCGATCACGACGCGGTCTGTGTTACGCGCCTGGTCGCGTCTCCACGACGGGCAGATGAGCAGACGTCGGCCCACGGCGATTGGCTCATAGCCTTTCTTCCATTCGGCCAGCCAGTCCTGATCGGCGATGGTCATGCTTGTGATTCCGCGAAGCGCGAATTCAGGCAGGTCAATCAGCTTCAAGTTGCGCAGGATTTGCTCGCGCAGCTTTTCGGTGTCGGGGGCTGTGTTGAAATACGCGCGCAGCGTGATGAAATCGGGACTGTTTATGTCTTCGGAGATTTCAACGCCGGTAGTGTTGAACGCCCAGAGCTGCGTCGTCGCCGCAGTCTCGCCGACGCGGGCGATTTCGACTTCGACCGCATACCAGATTTTGTCGCTCATGATTTGTCAGGAAGAGACGGAGGGACGGAGAGACGGAGAGACGGAGGGACGGAGAGACGGAGAGACAGAGGGATGCAGTGATTCTTGTCTCCCCGTCCCTCCGTCTCTCCGTCCCTCCGTCCCTCCGTCTCTCCGTCCCTCCGTCCCTCTTCACCTTTCTTGAATGCCAAGTTCATCCAGCGTGCGCGGATCGTTGCGCCATTGCTCCTGCACGCGAACGAAGAGATGCAGCCGGACGTGGCGTCCGAGCAGGTTTTCGATGTCCCGCCTTGCCTTTGTGCCGATCTCTTTCAGCATCAGCCCGCCCTTGCCGATGATGATCGGCTTCTGTGATTCGCGCTCGACGTAGATCACGCAATGGATTTCAGCAGCGTCTGCGGCCTCCTGCCACATCTCGGTTCTGACGGCGGTGGCGAAGGGAAGCTCCTGCGATGTGAGTTCCAGAATCTTTTCGCGAACCAGCTCAGCGGCGATATTGCGTTCGATCTCGTCGGTGAAGATTTCGGGATCGTAAAGCTGCTCGCCTTCAGGCAGGTGCTCGAACAGTTTGTCGATCAGCATCTCGTGGTTGTCGCGTTTGATTGCGGAGATCGGAATGATCTCGGCGAAGTCATATTCCCGGCTGTATTGTTCGATCATCGGCAACAGTCGGGATTTGTCCTTGATCAGGTCGATCTTGTTCAGCAGGAGGAACGCCGGTTTCGCGGCCTGCCCGATTTGTTTAACCATGTCGAGCGTGAAGCGGTCGCCGGAGCCGAGACTGGTCGTGGCGTCTCGCATCAACAATATGACGTCTACCTGCTGGAGCGCGTCGGCGACCAGTCCCATCATCCTTCGATTGAGCGTGTAGCCCGGTTTGTGAACGCCGGGCGTGTCAACGAAGATGATCTGGCCTTCGGGGCGTGTGACTATGCCCTGGATGCGCGTCCTCGTGGTTTGCGGCTTTGATGAAACGGCGGCGATGTGCTCGCCGACCAGCGCGTTGAGTAAAGTTGATTTGCCTGCGTTGGGGCGTCCAATAAGCGCGGCGAAACCGGATTTGTATTTTTCCACAGTCCTCACATCAAAACATGAAATTTCGCTTGGTCTCCGCCCGCGCCGCCGTCGAAGCTTCAGCGAGGTTCGCTTTCTCGTCCGGCGCCTGAGCCGGCTTTTGAATCCTCACGCGCGAGACGCGGCGTTCGTCGGCTTCGACTACTTCAAATCGCAGCCCGCGGAACGCGATCTCTTCGCCAACCGCGGGCAGATGGCCAAGCTCGTTGATGACCAGACCGGCGACGGTGGTGAAGTCATCAGCGGCCAGCTCAACTTCGAATCTGCGTTCGATCTTGCCGATTTCGACATGGCCGCGCGCGACGACGCCTTTGGCTTCCTCGACTATATCGGCGTCCGTCTCTTGCGGCTCCGGCTCATCCTCGTCTTCGATCTCTCCGACGATCTCTTCGATCAGGTCTTCAATTGTAACCAGGCCCGCCAGCCCGCCATACTCGTTTATGATGATCGCCATCGGCGTCTTGGCCTTCTGCATCTCAGGCAGCAGTTCGTCAATCGGCTTGGTTTCAGGCACGAAGTAGGTCGCGCGGGCGATATCAATGGCTTTACGATCAGTCTTGCCGAGCTGCCAGTATTTCAGCAGGTCGCGCACGTAAATCACGCCCTCGATATTGTCCATCTGGCCGCTGTAAACGGGCAGGCGCGAGTATTTCGATTCGATCATCATGTCGCGGACGGCTTCGAGCGTCGCGCCGGCTTCGACAGCGACGATGGTTGGGCGCGGCGTCATTACCTCCCCGGCGGTGCGGTCGCTGAAACGCATGACTGATTGAATCAGTTCTCCTTCGCTCTCTTCGATAATGCCCTCTTCTTCGCCCACGTCCAGGAGAGCCTGAAGTTCGACGTTGTCGCCGCCGCTGTCATCTTTTTTGGCTTCAGCCTGGGCCTGGGCTTCAGGCTCACGCTGCTTGCTCCGGAGTATGCGGTAGATGAAGTTCGCGACAAAACCAAGCACTGGCCACAGCGCCCGCAACAGAAATCGTAGTCTGAGCAAGGTCCGCGCCGGATCGTTCTGCGTGATGATCATGGGCAGAATTTGCCGGAACATGATCACAGTCAGGATCATTCCGCCGAATGACAACGCCAGAAAATGCTGCGGATAGATTTTATGGGATATCGAGCTGATCAGGATCGCGATCGACGCGATCGAAACGTGAATGCCGAAGGTGAGGGTGAAACGGAATTGTTGGTAGTGATCAGTGATCGAACGCCAGAATCCGGCCTGACGCGATCCGTTGGTTTCGCTGGCCAGCCGGCGCAGCGTAACGTCGCTGAGCTCATCAAGGGCGCTTTTGGCGGTGGCAGTGACGACCAGCACCAAGATAAAGATGCTGGTCAAGGCTATTTCAGATTCCATAGTGGTTGGCGTCTGGTGGTTGGCGGTTAGTGGTTGGCGGCCGGCGCCAAACATCGACCACCGGCCACCGGCCACCAACCACCAGATTTATCTAAGTAACTCTCTTCTCAACTTTCTTTCCAATTTATTCATCTCGCCGTTGTCTGTTTCATGATCATACCCGGCCAGATGCAGCGCGCCGTGAATCACCAGATGCTCGATCTCACGCTCGAAACCCAAACCGAGTTCGCGCGCATAACGTTCGGCGGTCTCGACCGAAATCACGACATCGCCGAGATGTCGCGATGCGCCCCACGGCTCAGCCGCTTCTTCGCCTTCATGGTAAGCGCCTTCATGGTATGCGAATGAGAGCACGTCGGTCGGTTTATCAATCCCGCGGTAATCGCGGTTCAGCCGGCGCATCGCGCGGTCGCGTATGAATGTAATTGTCAAAACAGCGTCCGGGCGTCCAATGCGGTCGAGCACGGCTCTCGACAACCTGGCGGCTCGATCCCTGTTAATCTCGCGCAATCGCTGGCGATTAAGAACTTCAATCTCTAGTTCCTCCGTCCCTCCATCCCTCCGTCGCCCCATTTTACCAGCCCGGCTAGAGATTGATCTTCCTATTGTGTTCATCGTAAGCCTTGATGACCATTTGCACCAGTTGATGGCGGACAACATCGCGCTCGTCGAAGTGAATGAAAGAGATTCCTTCGATGCCGCTAACGACGCGCTGCGCTTCGACCAGCCCCGACTTGCGTCCGGAAGGCAGGTCGATCTGCGTCACGTCGCCGGTGATCACGGCCTTCGATCCGAAACCGATGCGCGTCAGAAACATCTTCATCTGTTCCGACGTCGAGTTCTGCGCCTCGTCGAGAATGATGAAGGCGTCGGCCAGCGTGTTATGGGTCAAAATAAAATCATCGGTGACATAAAGCGAGTCAAGCGCGGCGACACGAATACATTGTGTTTCCGCTTCGCCGGCGTATTCGATATTTTTGATGAACCGCATCGGGGGGCCACCGCCAATTCTTTCGTATATTTCGGCTTTGCGCTTCAAGCGAAACGGCTCGATATTCTCAGGTAAGCGAATGTCCAGAACATAAACGTCAGTGCGGTAGGGGACAGGTCTTCCGTTAGCAAAACCTGGCTTGCGACCTTCGGCTTTACGTTTGCGCCAGGGCGCCACTCCGCCGAGCGAACGCACGAGAAAGATCACATCGTCTTTTAGCCGCTCCGAAGTCGTCGAATACTGAATGCGGCAAGTTCGTCCCTCTTGTGTGACTGGCCCGCCATCCGTATCCAATAAACCTTGCAAAAGCGCAATGCGGACTTCCGCGCTGTTATAAAGGTATGTTTCGGGAATGAATTTCGTAGCCGAAACCGTCCCTGCCAATTGCAACTCGCGCAATTCCTGGCTGAGCGGATTTCGAATCATCTCAAATTTGTTCCCGCCTTTTCCCGCAAGCGGATTACTGATTACATAATCAATCGCGGATTTCCGGCGGAACTGCAAATCCATTCCGGCAAGTCCGGTTTGCAGGGAGGTAACCAATTCCGCATCAGCGGTTGTAAAACTCGGCGAAGTTTTATCGGAAATGCAGCCGTCGCCGAGCAATAATCCTAAAGAATAAGGCTCAATCGGAACTGCCTGATGAGAAAATTCGACAGGCGCGGAAGGCAAAGGCAATTCGTAACGGTACTGATGATTCCGTCTGAAGTTGCCGATCATTTCCTGTGTTTCTAAAACACGCGGCGGGTTATTGCGCCGTTTGTCTTCCATTGTTTTGACTTGCCAGAGATGCTCGGCGCAGGTTACCGCGCTTGCGCCGTCAGTCATAGTCAAACGATAAACCTTCTTTTTGCCTTGCGGAAAAACGCCGATAACTTCAGTCGGCTTTCCGTCAGAGCCGGTGACAAAATCGCCGGCTTTGATCTCGCCCATTTTGCGCCAACCAGTTGGAGTCATCAGCAAACTATCCAAAGTTTGCGCTCGACCTCTCATAAACGCCAACGGCGCGACTTCGATTACACGCTTTTCAATAAACTTCGTCACACGCTCGAAATCCATCAGGTCGAAGAGCGCGTCGTAAAGCGGGCGCAAGTACGGATCAACCTTATCCTGCAAATCGCCGGGCAGAAAGCCGAGCTTTTCACCCGCTTCAACAGCGGGACGCGCCAGGACGATCCGGTTGACGCGTTTCGCCATCAGATACTGCACCGCCATCGCGACGGCTAGGTAAGTGTTGTGATTGACGAAGCCGTTAGCCACAAAAGAATGTGTGCGCGGCACAGTTAAATCGAAGACCTGCGCCTTTGAAGATTCAATGCTGATAATTTCCGCAAGGAGCAGATGGCGATTAAAGAGATCGCGCATTTGCGCCATTTCATGGCCAGAGACTCCACGCTCGTCAAGCACGGTGATAAGTTCGCCTAATTTGGCGTAACTTGGTCTACGTCTCTCAATACGATAGTCGTAGAATACTTTATGCTCGGATCGCGAAAACGTTGCGCTGCGTACTGCCGTGTCTATCAAAGAGCCAACGTGTGGCAAGACATCAACATTCGGATTTGATCGCCGGGATTGCCGCCGCGCATTTTTGCGCTCAAGCTTGAACCCAATCAACTCGTGAAACCGTTCAGCTTCGGCTCCGGCGATGCTGAGCATATGCGAGATATGGACCTGTCCCTGATAAGTTCCGCGTTTAACCATCTTCGACGCGACTATACCCAGGTTAAGCAGGACGATCTGTGTCTGGCGCATGAGTTTCTCCGAAACCGATGCGAGTGAAACCAGACCATCACGCTTTTCCACCGTCCCGTCGGTGTCAAACAATCCACGCAGAAACGCCACTACGATCTTTTCAGGCGCCGCCAGAATTGCGCGCGGAATGCATTTGGTCGGAGCTTTCCCGGTGGACATTCCGAGATGCGAAAGCAGTTGATAAAATTGGGCGCTCGCGATGATGTGGTCGTAAGGACGATTGCCGCCATTCGGAAAAACCTTCAACCCAAGCCTTGCCGCCACTCTGTGAAATGTCGCAACGATGGGGGCGTCCGCCGAACTGATGATGACCCGATTACGGAAAGTAAGACACCCGTCTCCAGTCAATGCTCCCATCAAGTAAGCGAACTCCTCGTCCAACCCAGCCAATTTCACGGGTTTTGACGAACGATCTTGTGGCCCATTGGGAACATATTCAAATTCAACCTCGGTGTGGGAGCCAAATAAACGCTGGCCGCGCTGGAGCGCGAGAGTATCTCCTGACTGAAGTTTTTCAGCCTGCCTCCACTGCAGTTCTCCGCTTTGATTCAGAACCAATAGCGGATGCTCGGGGGTGACTTCAATCGAGAAGCCGAAGCGGGTCGTGATACGCAGCGTAGCGGTCTCGCCGCCGTTGTAGAGGTGAGAAGCGCGCTCAGCGCCATCAATTCCGTGGACAATGAGGTCAATCGGTTTGTAATCGTCCGGAGATGTTCTTTCGCCAAGCGTTCCGATCTCAATCAATCCCCGATCTGTCAGGACCAGCGAGTCGCTGGCGATGCATTTGCCGGTTCCTGCCGGCCCTATCCCAAAAACAATGTCGTCGCTCTCGATCGCTTCGAGGTAACGCTTCTGATTCGGGCCGCGCGCGGTGACCTGTTTGCGCCCCGACGGATTGATCCGTTTCTGCCCCGCCAGCAAGTCGCGCAGAGACGAAGTGCGGTCATCGGCGATCTGCTTGAACGCGTCGCGCAACTCGTTGGCCGACGGCGTGCGGCCTTCGTTGAAGAGCCGCCCGTAATCTTTCAGGATGCGCTCGACGATGGCGACATCGGCCTCGTCACCTTCGACGATCAACTCGGCCCCGCGGCCGCCCACGCGCACGCTGAGCAGGGATTCCAGATATTTGATGTTCTGGTCATGCGGGCCGAATAGCCCTTCAAGACCGCGTTCCGGTAATGTGATTTTCAGACTACGCAGTTTTTGTGCTTCTCCTTGTTAAGGAAACCTTTCGTGGCGTTATGCCCACGCGAACGCATGAACCTAAGTGGCGGGCGAGAGCCCGCTACTCGCCGATTCGTGATTGTTGAGCTAAACGGAAAGCTACTATACGGTCTGAAAGAGTGTCAATGTGTTGACCACTCGGCTTTAGGCCTTTACAATCCCGCTTCCGCTGAAAAATCGCTCGAAAGCGCCCGCGCTTTCGAGCGATTTTATTTTTTTGATCACAAGTTTCGCCGCCCGTCGAGCGCGCTCGACGGGCGGTTTTATTTTTGGAGGAAAGTAGCAATGCAAGAGCAAGAGGTTGAAAAGCAATATGAGCGCGTTCTGGCTTTGTTTTTCGCTGGCCGTATGCCGCGCTTCAATCACGCGCGCCACATCGCGGTCGCGAGCATTCTGAGCCGGTTGCCGCACGGGCGCGAATTGATGCATCTGGGATTGCAGATAATGGCGACGCGCGCCGGAACGCCCGAAAAATACAGCCGCGAGATCACCGATCATTACTGGGAACAACTGAACGGCGATCTGCCCGATATGAAAGAGTTCGCCGATGTGTTTAAGGCGGACACGGACTTTGAATGATCCTGGGAGCGCACGCCTAAGGTTTCTACATAAGTCATTGTTTCCTCGCTCCGGAGGAGCGCAATGTTTATAGATTGTCGTTGCCTTTATTGCCCCAGCTCCGTCAGGAGCGACATCCGGCGCCCGGATGTCGCTCCTGACGGAGCTGGGGGGCGTAACTCACCGCATACCTATAAACATTACGCTCCTCCGGAGCGGGGAAATATTGACTTGTGTAGAAGCCTTAGCTAGACAGTTTGCGCTACTCTCGCCCAACTCTGTAGTTTCAGTCGAATAGCCTTGTCGCCAGCCTCAGCCAGTTCGCAGTGAGATAGCGAAAAG
>Ga0187894_10004203_pt1 | contig 15613 bp, 13 predicted proteins | sample GBC1701081metaG_FD_136650 | JGI IMG/M metagenome (GOLD analysis project Ga0187894, IMG submission 136650) | White microbial mat communities from a lava cave in the Kipuka Kanohina Cave System on the Island of Hawaii, USA - GBC170108-1 metaG ... | reverse complement strand
GCTGTGGCAGGCCAAGTCGTTCCTGGAGAAGAACCACATCGTCTTCCAGCCCGGTGTGAACGAGGACCTGGCGGCGACGGCGCTGTGGGGCACGCAGCAACTGCATCTGCTGCCCGGCGCCCGGTACGATGGCGTCTTCGGCATGTGGTACGGCAAGGGGCCCGGCGTCGATCGCTCCGGCGACGTCTTCAAGCATGCCAACGTGAACGGCACGTCCAAGCATGGCGGCGTGCTGGCGCTGGCGGGTGATGATCACACCGCCAAGTCGTCGACCGTCGCGCACCAGAGCGAGCTGGCGTTCGTCGACGCGGCCATCCCCATCGTGAACCCGGCCAGCGCGCAGGATGTGCTGGACCTGGGTCTGCATGCGTTTGCGCTGTCGCGTTACGCGGGCTGCTGGGCGGGATTCAAGATCGTCGCCGAACTCGCGGACTCCTCCACGATCGTTGCCGTCGATCCAGGGCGCGTGTCCATCGTACTGCCGACCGACGTCGAGATGCCGCCGGGCGGACTGAATCTGCGCGGGCTGGATATCAACTTCCAGGAGCAGGAACGGCGCCTGCATCACTTCAAGCTGCCGGCAGCGCAAGCCTACTGGCGCGCCAATGGACTCGATCGGGTTACCATAGGCGGCCGCGGTGCGCGGCTGGGCATCATCACCGCCGGCAAGGGCTATCTCGATGTCTGCCAGGCGCTCGATGACCTCGGCATCGATGCGGCCGAAGCGCAGCGCCTGGGTCTCACGGTCTACAAGGTCGGCCTGACCTGGCCGATCGAGCCGGAAGGATTGCGCCGCTTCGTCGAGGGGCTGGAGCAGATCCTGGTCGTCGAGGAAAAGCGGCCGGTCATGGAGCCGCAGATCAAGGACCTGCTGTTCAACCTGCCGGCTGACCGCCGTCCGCGCGTCGTCGGCAAGACCGACGAGACCGGCGCACCGTTGCTGCCGATCACCGCCGAGCTGCAGCCGGCCAAGCTGGCGCAGGTCATCGCCGACCGGCTGGGCGTCCAGCATCTGCCGCTGCCGGTCAGCCGCAGGCTCGAGCTGCTGGCGCGCCGCCAGTCGGCGCCGGCGCGCAACGCGCCTGGTCTGAGCCGGCCTGCCTATTTCTGCTCGGGCTGCCCGCACAACACCTCGACGCGCGCGCCCGAGGGCTCGCACACCATGGCGGGCATCGGCTGCCACTTCATGGCGCTGTGGATGGACCGCGACACGGTCACCTACTCCCAGATGGGTGGCGAAGGCGCCGCGTGGGTCGGGCTGTCGCACTTCACCGACACGCCGCATGTGTTCCAGAACCTGGGCGACGGTACCTATTTCCACTCCGGCTACCTGGCGCTGCGCCAGGCTGTCGCCGCCAACACCAGCATCACCTACAAGATCCTCTACAACGATGCCGTCGCCATGACCGGCGGGCAGCGGCACGACGGCGATCTCACGCCATGGAAGATCAGCCGCCAGGTCCACGCCGAGGGTGTCGAGCGCATCGCGCTGGTGAGCGACGATCCCGACAAATATCCGCCGGGCCTGGACTGGGCGCCGATCGTTACCTTCCACCACCGGCGCGACCTCGATGAAGTGCAACGCGACCTGCGCGAGCACAAGGGCGTGTCGGTGCTGATCTACGATCAGACCTGCGCCGCCGAGAAGCGCCGGCGCCGCAAGCGCGGTCGGTTTCCCGACCCGGCCCGCCGCGTGGTCATCAACCAGGCCGTCTGCGAGGGCTGCGGCGACTGCTCGGCCAAGTCCAACTGCCTGTCGGTGGTGCCGATCGAGACCGAATTCGGCCGCAAGCGCGCCATCGACCAATCCTCGTGCAACAAGGACTATTCCTGCCTGGAGGGCTTCTGCCCCAGCTTCGTGACGGTTGAAGGCGGTCGCTTGCGCAAGGGCACGGGCGATCGGCAGGCCAACAATAGCGGTCAAGAATGGCCTGTCTTGCCGGAGCCGGTCCTGCCCTCACTCGCCGAACAGCCTTACGGCATCCTCATCACCGGCATCGGCGGCACCGGCGTGGTCACCATCGGTGCGTTGCTGGGCACGGCGGCGCATCTCGAAGGTTTGGGCGCCTCGATCCTCGACATGATGGGCATGGCGCAGAAGGGCGGCGCCGTGATGAGCCATGTGCGTATCGCCCGCACGCCCGAGGCCATCCAGGCCGTGCGCCTGGGCACCGGCGGCGCCAACCTGATCCTGGCCTGCGATATCGCCGTGGCCAGCTATCCCGATGCGCTGAGCAAGATCGAACCAGGAACGACGCGTGCTGTCGTCAACACGCATGCCACCATCACCGGTGACTTCACGCGTCATCCCGACATGAAGTTCCCCGACCAGGTGCTGCGCCTGTCGATCGAAGCCGCGGCCGGCGCCGACGCCTGCGACTTTCTCGATGCGCAGGCGCTGGCCACGGCACTGCTGGGCGACTCGATTGCGACCAACCTCTTCATGCTGGGCTTCGCCTACCAGAAGGGCTGCCTGCCGATCTCGGCCGCGGCGCTGGAACGCGCCATCGAGCTCAATGGCGCCGCGGTGGCGATGAACAAGCAGGCCTTCCTGTGGGGCCGTCGCGCCGCGCACGACCTGCCCGCCGTCGAAAAGCACGTGCAGCCCGCCGTGACCGCGATCGCGCCGGCACCGCTGTCGCGCACGCTCGATGAGATCGTGGCGGTTCGGGTGAAACACCTCACCGCCTACCAGGACGCGGCCTACGCCCGGCAGTACACGGCGCTGGTCGACAAGGTGAAAGCGGCCGAAGCGGCGCGCACGCCGGAGGCGACCGGGCTCGCCGAGGCAGCGGCGCGCGGCTACGCCAAGCTGCTCGCCTACAAGGACGAGTATGAAGTGGCGCGCCTCTACACCGACGGCACGTTCCTGCAGCAGGTCCGAAGCCAGTTCGAGGGCGACTACACGCTCAAGTTCCATATGGCGCCACCGCTGCTGGCCGAACGCGACGCGCGCACCGGCCACCTCAAGAAGCAGGTCTTCGGGCCCATCATGATGACGGGCTTCGCGATGCTGAAGCGCCTGAAGTTCCTGCGCGGCACACGGTTCGATCCATTCGGGCGCACCGAGGAGCGGCGCATGGAACGCGAGCTCATCACCGACTACGCGGCGCTGATCGAGGAGATCGTAGGCAAGCTCTCGCCGCTGAACCACGGTATCGCCGTGCAGCTCGCCACCCTGCCCGACGAGATCCGCGGCTTCGGCCACGTCAAGGAGGCCCATCTCAAGAAGGTGCGCCAGAAGTGGGCCGCCCTCCTCGCCACCTTCCGCAACCCCGAACCGCTGAAGCAAGCGGCGGAATAAGGCTTTGGCAACCTGGGTCGCCGGTGTGGACGGCTGCCGCGCCGGGTGGATTGCCGTCCTTAAAAACGTGGAGTCCGGGACCTGGCGCTTCCGCTTTGCGCCCACGTTGGCCGAGATCGTCGATGCCGAAGAACGGCCGCGCATCATCGCCATCGACATGCCGACGGGCTTCGCCGATTGTGCCGAACATGGCGGCCGGCCCTGCGAGCGGGCCGCGCGCGGCCTGCTGGTGGGCAAGACGTCGTCGGTATTCCCGACGCCATGCCGTGCCGCGCTTGAGGCCACAACGCATGCCGAGGCCAGCGCCATCAATCGCCGCAGCGGCCCGACCGGTGTCGGCCTCACACGACAGGCCTTTCACCTGTTTCCCAAGATGCGGGAACTCGATGCCTTGCTGCGATCGCGCCCGGCCGTGGTCGCACGCGTTTTCGAAGCTCACCCGGAGCTGGCGTTCATGCGCATGAACGATGGTCGTCCGGCGCTCGCGCCCAAGCGCACGGCAGAAGGACAACGCCTGCGACAGCGGCTGCTGGCCCGTCACGGATTCACCGCCACCGCCAAAGCGTGGGTGACGCACCGTCATGGCGCCAGTCTGCGCGTGAGCCAGGCCGGTATCGACGATGCGCTGGATGCGGCGGCGGTCTGCCGCACGGCGCTTCTCATCCACCATCGCGAAGCCACCCATCTGCCCGACACGATCGCCCACGACCGGCACGGCCTGCCGATGGCGATCTGGTACTAGCCGCGGTGTCGCCCCATCGGGGGCGCCCTTCTTCCAAAACGTTTTGCGATTCGGTGTCGTGCGCTCCTATCCTGCTCACGACATGGCAGTAGAATCGGGCGGTCCTTGCTCAGGGCGTGACTCGTCGATCAACGGGAGGCTGTGATGGGGCGACAGGCTAAGACCCGCATGTGCGCTGCTGCGCTGGGATTGGTCACCGCCATGATCGGGCCCGCCGGCCCGGCATCGGCAGCCGACCCGGCGATCTACGGCCTCTGGCTTACCGAATCGAAGAGCGCCCATGTCGAGCTCTGGTCGTGCGCCGCGCAGGGCCGCGGACCGGTATGCGGGCGGTTGGCGAAGCTGCTCAATCCACGCGGACCCGACGGCAATCCGGTGGCGCCGGAGCAGGCTGTCGACTTCCGCAATGCCGACCCGGCGCAACGGAACCGTCGCCTGTTGGGCGTGGTCTTCCTCTACGACTTCAAGCCGACCAGCGACCCCAAGAGCTTCGAGGACGGAACCATCTACAGCGCCGAGGACGGCAAGACCTATCGCGCCAACCTGAAGCTTCAGGCCGACGGCACAATGCTGCTGCGCGGCTATGTCGGCGTGCCGCTGCTTGGCCGATCGCAGACCTGGACACCGGTCCGCTGAACGGGCCCGACCGGGCTGGTCGTCAGATCATGCCCAGCGCCTGCTTGTAGACGTCGAGCAGCGTCTCCTGCTCGTCGCGCTCGGCGCTGTCCATCTTCCGCAGTTTGACGATCGTGCGCATGGTCTTGACGTCGAAACCAGTGCCCTTGGCTTCGCTGTAGATGTCGCGGATATCGGAGCCGATCGCTTTCTTTTCCTCTTCCAGCTTTTCGATGCGCTCGACGAACGACTTCAGCCGATCGGCAGCGATGTTGGAGGGTTTCTGCTTCATGGGGCTGCCGTCCGGCATAACGCTCCTCGCCCAACAGGATCACGGGGGAGCGCCGACCCTAGGCTCGCAGCCGGTGTCGGTTCAATGACAGCGTGACGGGAATGATGGGGATAACGGGGGTAAGGCCTTCACGGCCGCAGCGTCGTCATCCCGAGCGCAGCGTGAGATCTTTCAGGCGTGCCGAACCATGTCCGCTGAAAGATTCCGCGCTGCGCTCGGAACGACAAAGGGGCAGGCGTCACCCGTGCTTGTGCTTCTGCTCGGCGGCGGCGAAACTCTTCTCGAACTGCGCCTTCTTCTCGGCCGAGGCTTCCTTCTGGTACTTCGTCTTCCACTCGTCGTAGGGCATGCCGTAGACGATCTCGCGCGCCTTGGGGTCGGGGATCTCGATGCCCTGCTTCGCCGCCTCCTCGCGATACCAGCGCGACAGGCAGTTGCGGCAGAAGCCGGCCAAATTCATCAGGTCGAGATTCTGCACGTCGGTGCGTTCGCGCAGATGGTCGACCAGCCGGCGAAAGGCGGCGGCTTCGAGTTCGGTCTGGGTCTTGACGTCCATCACACCTCTCCTTCATCGGCGCAACGGCCATAACAGATTGATATGGCTACCGTTTCCCCCACTATGCGAACTTGTCCCGGAACGGCAGCCCTATCGCCGCTTCACTAGGCTATCACATATCGGTGGCAGAGCACGGGTCGGCAAGGGCGAAGGGGCATACGATGGCGGCAGGCTACGATCTGGACGTTTCGGCAGTCGTCGATCACGGACCGATCCGAGGCATCCGATTCGGCGTCTTCTTTCTGTGCGCGCTCTGCCTGGTCATCGACGGCTTCGGTGCCCAGGCGCTGAACGTGATCGCGCCGGCGCTCATGCGGGACCTTGCCATGACCGTCGCGACCTTCGGCATGATATCCCTCGCCAGCGCCGTGGGCCTGTTCGCGGGCGTGCTGCTGTTCAGCGTGGTGGCCGACACGCTGGGCCGACGGCCGGTGATCATCGGCTGTGTCGCCGTCTTCGCCATCGGCATGATGGCGACGTCGCTTGTGACGTCTGTCTACCACCTGCTCCTGCTGCGCTTCGTCACCGGGCTGGCGCTGGGCGGGCTCATGCCCGGCGCGGTGGCGCTGGCCAGCGAGTACTGGCCTCGGCGCGCCCGCGCGACGGTGGTGATGCTCCTGGCGGGCTGCATGCTCATCGGCACCGCACTGGGATCACTTCTCCCGGCGGCTGTCATGAACATGTACGGGTGGCGCTCTGTCTGCCTCTTCGGTGGTGCTGCCATTCTGATCATGGCCGGCCTGATCCTGCTGTTGCTGCCGGAATCACCGCTCTTCCTGGTGGCCCAGCGCAAGGATGCACCCAGGCTGCGCACACTGCTGCAGCGTCTCGACCCCGCCTTGCAGATCGGCGATCAGGCGCGTTTCGTGCTCATGAACGAGCCGAGCGGCGGCATCCCCGTCGCGCATTTGTTCAACGGCGGCCGCGCCGGCGGCACGCTGCTGATCTGGATCGCCCACGTGCTTCTCCTGGCGAGCCTCTATCTGCTGTTTTCCTGGCTGCCGATGATCATGACGACGGCCGGCTCAACTTACGCCAGCGCGAGTCTTGCGATCGCCATGCTGCAGGCCGGTGGCTTCGTCGGCATGCTGTTGCTGGGGTGGATCATCGACCGCGTCGGGTTCGCCCGCGTTCTGGCGCCCGGTCTTTTCCTCGCGGCGATCGCCCTTGCACTGATCGGCCAGCTGATGGCGGCACCACCCCTGCTGCTCGCCGCGATCTTCGTTTGCGGCGTCTTCGTCCTCGGCGGACAGGCCGCACTGACGGCATTGGCCGCGCGCTACTATCCGACCGCTGGGCGCGCCACCGGCATCGGCTGGAGTCAGGGAATCGGTCGCGTCGGTTCCACCCTGGCCCCGGCACTCGCGGGCATCCTGGTGGATCGGGGAGGATCACCCAACATCGTGCTCATCATCGGCGCGGTTGCCGCCCTCTTGTCGGCGCTGACGCTGTTGCTCTTCGGCCGGGTGGCCGAAGGCAGGTCGCCCACCATGCATTGATGGTTGGCGCCAATGCACTAGTATGGTGCCCGCGCCCCGCCGGGCAGCACCTTCGCGCAATGGAACCCGCACGCAATGGCCAAGAAATCCAATCCGCTCAATCTCAATGGTCTGCAGCTCAGGACCCTCACGCTGCTGCAGGAACTGGCACGCTATCCCGAGATCGCCCAAACCGACGACACCACCGGCAACGTCGTCATCGCCTCCTTGCCGCAGCCGCACGGCAACCATTTCCACGTCGGCCGGCGCGTGGTGATGAGCAGCGACGCCACGGGCCTGCATAACCCGTCGGTCCACCTCGCGCTTGCCCGCAAAGGCATGATCGTCGCGACGGGGATGGTCGATGCACCGACGCTGACGCCCGCGGGCCTGGCCTACGATACCGGCTTGCGCGACGTTATCCTGCACGGCTCCGATCACTGATCCCGCGACACCGGTATCGGCAGGCCATGGCCATCGAACGCGACAAGCGCAAATGTCACGCCGTAGGCGGCCTTCAGCGCATCGGTTGCCAGCACATCGGCCGGCGTACCGAAGCGCAGCACCGTGCCTTCAGTCAGCAACAGCAGCCGATCGCAGAAGCGTGCCGCGAGCGCCAGGTCATGCAGGGCGACCGCCACCGCCACACCGCGCTCGGCCTCGACACGCAACGCCGTCATCGCCTCGAGCTGGTAACCAGGGTCGAGCGCGGCGGTCGGTTCGTCGACCAGCAACACATCCGCTTCCGTGGCCAGCGCACGCGCCAGCAGCAGGCGGGCCCGCTCGCCGGCCGACAGCTGGTCGAGGCGGCGCATGGCAAAAGCCGCCGTACCCGTGCGGACCATCGCGCGATCGACCGCATCGGCATCGGCGGCCGACAACCGGTCGAAGCCGGCCCCATGCGGCAGGCGCCCCAGGCTCACCACGTCGCGGCCGGACAGGGGCCATTGCGGTTGCGCCGCCTGCGGCAGGTGCGATATGCGGCGCGCCCGCGCCATCGGCGTGAGAGATGACAGTGGCGCGTCGTCGACATGCACGGTACCGGAGTCGGGCGCATCGATGCCGGCCAGCACCCGCAGCAGCGTCGATTTGCCGGCACCGTTGGGACCGACGAGCCCGGTGACCATGCCGCTGACGATCTCGACATCGACGCCTTCAAGCGCGACCCGGTGGTCGAGTGTCCGCCGCAGGCCGCGCGCGATCAGAGCCACGGCGTGCCCCCTGAGCCATTGGTGCGGCGGCGTATTGCCAGCCAGCCCAGGAACGGTGCGCCCAGCAGTGCCGTCATGACACCCAGTTGCAGCTCCCGGCCCGTCGGCAGCACGCGCACGACGATGTCGGCAGCCAGGGTCAGCGCCGCACCCGCGCCGGCCGAGGCGATCAGGGTCGCGCCGGGCCGATAGCCGACAAACGGCCGCACCGCGTGCGGTGCCATCAGGCCGACGAAACCGATCACACCCGACACGGCAACGGCACCGCCCACCGTCAGCGCCGTGCCGAGCCCGATCCAGCGCGCCACGGTCGCGGGCATGATGCCCAACGCCAGTGCGGTTTCCTCGCCCAGCGAGAGGCCATCCAGGCTGCGCCGCATCATCAACAACGGCACGGCGCCCAGGAGCACGCAGGGCAGCGCCAGCGCGACGTGATCCAGGCTGCGATCGGCCAGCGACCCCATCAGCCAGAACATCACCTCGTAGAAGGCGTAGGGATTGGGCGACAGCGCCAGGCCGAACGCCGTGGCGGCACCGGCCAGCGCGTTGATCGCCACGCCCACGAGCAGCAGCGTCGCCACGGTGGCACCGCGGCCGGCCCAGGCGAACAAGGCCGCGGTGCCCAGCAAGGCGCCCGCGATGGCCGCGATCGGCAAGGCGCCAGGAAACAGCCGCACGAGGCCGGTGTAGAAAGCGATCACCGCGCCGAAGGCGGCGCATGCCGAGACACCCAGCACGCCGGGTTCAGCCAGCGGATTGCGCAGCAACCCCTGCATGGCGGCACCGGCGAGGCCCAGCGCCGCACCGACGACGGCGCCCAGCAGGGCACGCGGCAGGCGGATTTCCAGCACGACCAGCGCCGGCACGCTGTCGTGCCCCGAGAGGATGTCCCGGATCGCCGTACCCCACGGCAAGCCCGCCGGCCCGACCACGACCGAGATGACGGCCAGCACCGCCACCGGCAGGGCAAACAGCGTCCAGCCCCAGCGACGGACCGGCTTCATCGCGGGCGCTCGAGGGAACGACGGATCGCCGTGAGCCGCTCCAACGCGTCGACATTCTGCGGCCCGGCACACAGCCACAGGCTATGCGGCATCACCAGCGTGCGTGCCGCGCCAAACGCCTGGCGCGCCGCGCGATGCGTCATCAATGCCTCGGCCAGCGACGGCCGGTCGCTGGTGGCCCCGTCGAGGATCAACAGATCGGGCGCCGCCCGCACCAGGGCTTCCAGCGGCAACGGCTCGAACGGACCGGCACTGCGTTCGGCCGCCAGGTTGCGAAAACCGGCGCGGCGCAGCAGGTCGTCCTGCACCGTACCGACGCCGACCGTGAAGCCACTGGCTTGCCACACCGCCGCTAGCGGCCGGCGATCGCCGGGGCGGTCGACAATGGCGGCCTGCCGTTGCAGCATCTCCTCGGCCAGCGTCGCACCCGTGTCGGCGCGTCCCAACGCCGCCGCGACGGCCCGCACGCGCGCCACGCCATCGTCGAACGTAACGGCTTCGGGGAACTGCGCGACCCGCACACCGGCGCGCCTCAGCAAAGCGACGATATGGACCGGCGCGATGGCGTCGAGGAACACCAGGTCGGGCCGCAGCGCCAGGATCTCCTCGACCCGCGCGCGCACGGCGGGCACCGCCCGCGCCGCCCGCCACTGCGCCGACAGATGCGGATCCTGCGCCACGTCGCTGACGGCAGCGACCTGGCCGGACGCCGCGACGGCCAGCACGAGCTGGTCCAGGCACAGATTGAGCGACACCACCCGCGCCGGCGGCTCGTTGGCGCCGGCAACTGCGGGGACGAGCATGAGAGCCGCGAGGAGGAACGCGAGAACCCTTCTCCCGCGAGCGGGAGAAGGTGGCCGCCGCGCGGCGGCGGCCGGATGAGGGGCCACGGGCGAGGTTATCTTTCGCAGCGTCGCTCGGTTGCCCAAATCGGCGGACCTCGTCTTTATCCCCTCACCCTCCCATGGCGCTAATGCGCCATGGGCCCCTCCCTCTCCCGCTCGCGGGAGAGGGGCTATTACAACGATACCCGCACGCCGAGATAGCCGCCGACGCGGGGGGCCTGGAAGCCCAGCGGGTCATCGTAGTTCTTGTTGAAGAAGTTCTCGACCCGGCCGAAGATCTTTACACCGTCGGTGATGTCATAGCTGGTGGTGAACCGGAGCGTGCGATACGCTTCCAGATGCGTGATCGGCGACGGGAACTGCGAGAAATCGCGATCGGTGCGCCCGCTGCGGTGCGTCAGCTCGGCACCCAGGTTCCACCGCGGCAGCGGCGTCCAGCTGGCCGCAATGTCGACGGCATGCCGCGGCCGACGGACCAACGGTTCGTGCGTCTTGCGATCCTTCGCATCCGTGTAGGTATAGTCGATGCGCAACGAGAAGGTTTCCCACGGCCGCAGTTCCAGCGAGGCCTCGACGCCCTGGGTGCGCGCCTTGCCGATGTTGGTCAAGGTCGTGCAGCCGAAATTGCAGGCGGGATCCTGCGACGCCAGCGCGGTGCTGGCGATCAGGTTGCGGATGTCGTTGCGGAACAGGGTCACGCCGACCTTCACCTGCCCGTTCCACAGGCTCTGATCGATCCCGATCTCGCCGCCGATGCTGCGCTCAGGCTTCAGGTTGCGGTTGGCGAAGAAGCCGAACGACGGGAAGTCGAGGAAGAGCTGATCGAGACTGGGCGCCTTGAAAGCGGTGCCGAACCCGCCGTGCAGGCGCGTGCCGGTCTCCTTGAAGCTGTAGGTGCCACCGACGCGGAACGTGGCGGCGGTGCCGAAATCGTCCTGGCGCTCCAGGCGGCCGCCCGCGGTCAGCGACAAGGCCTCGGTTGGCGTCCAGCGCAGATTGACGTAACCGCCAATCGTGCCGGTGGACTCTGACACCCTGCCCGGGCGCGTGCGCAGCGAGATGCGCTCGGCATCGATGCCGAACACCGCACCGAGCTCGTCGGAGAGGCGCACGTCATTCTTCCAGTCGAACTGCCAGCGGCGTCCGCGGTTGCGGTTGTCGGGCGCGAACGGCACGCCGTTGATGGCGTCGGTGCCGTCGAGATCGCGCCGGTTCACCTGCACGAACGACAGGCCGAAGGTCTGCTTCCACTTGCCATCCCAGAGCTGCCAGTCGGCCTGAAGGCGCTGCGAGACCTGTCGCGTGCGCTCGCGCAGATTGGGATCCTCGCTCAGAAACGCGTCATACTCGGTGCGCGACCAGCCGAATCGCGAGAACAGCGACAGCTGGAAATTATCGGAGATGTCGAAGCCGAAACGGCCATTGAACGACGCATTCCAGTAGCCGTCATCCTCGTTCTTGATGCCGACCGTGAAGCGTGACGGCACGGCCGAAAAGCCGTTCGTCGTTGTGGCCATCATGGCGAGGTTGTAGTTGAACCGCCCCTCGGCACCCTGCACGCCGCCGCCGGTGTTGAAGGTGCTGAAGCTGCCCAGTTCGGCGAACGCCGTCGCCTTCAAGGGACCGCTGCCCTTCTTGGTGATCAGGTTGATCACCCCGCCGATGGCATCGGATCCGTAAAGCGAGCTCATCGGTCCGCGCACCACTTCGATGCGATCGACGTTGTCGAGCAGGAAATGCGCGAAGTTTGGCGCGCCGTTGACCTGGCTGGGGTCACCGACCCGCACGCCGTCGACCAGCACCAGGGTGTGGTTGGCGTTGGTGCCGCGCAGGAACACGCTGGTGATCTTGCCCGGTCCGCCGGACTGCACCACCGTCGTGCCGGGCACGGCGCGCAGCGCATCGTTGAGCGTCCGGTACTGCCGCCGCTCGATCTCCGCGGCGGTGATGACCGTCACGGATGCGCTGACCTGCTCCACCGGGACCGGCGTGCGGTCGGCAGTCACCACCGTCTCAGGCAGAACGACCGGCGGCGTTTGCTGGGCATGGGCTGCCGTCGCGGCGAACACCACCGTCATCGCCGACGAGAGGGTGAGGCGTCTGGGGTGAAAGAGGTAACAGGGGTCGGACGTCATCAAACGGATCTCCGCAGGCAAGGACACGCACCGGCGCGTCATCGTGCGGATGACCGTCCCATCGGATGTTTCCCGTCCGGGGGGAAGACGACGCTCTCGACGGCAGGTCTTCTGGCTTGCGGGTCGCCACGTCAGGTCCGCCTTCCCGGGCCGGGGCCCAGTGGCACGATGGACCTGCGCTCGCCGCTCACAGCTGCGGGCACAGCCGCCGATTGAGCCCGGCACCGGAAGGTGCGGGCCGCACGGCGTTCCCTTGACCCCTTGCGGGGACCGTCGATGCAAAAAGCGATAGAGAGGGGTCAGACTGCCGTCAAGCTTATCCTTGCTGAAAGGAGGATCAGGCCGGCACGAAAGAGCCGTGCAGGCCCAGCGGCAGCGCGTACGGCAGGCTGGCCACGGCCAGCGGCCCGGCAGCGAGCTTCAGGGCATCGAAGACCGCCAGCCGCGTTACGCCGGCCTTGGTGTCGAGGTGGGTGCCGAGCAGCCACCCCTCCCCTTCGGCGCCGCCGGGGCGCGGCACATAGACGTGCTCCTCGACCTGCGTCTGCGGCCCGAAGCGATGGATGTCCGACGTACCGCCCTCGAGATCCCAACGGATCACGCCGCCGCTGGGTGCGCCAGCCAGGCTGTCGAGCAGCGCGCTCCACACCCTGGCATGACGGCGGCCAACGCGGCGCGGATCGACCCGTGGAAACTCCACGCCACCAGTCAGCATTTGGGTCTGCGTGGTGCCGGATGGATCGAGCCGCACCAGCATGGTCGCCGTCGCCGCCGAGGGCCGGGATTCACCGCGCATGACATACCGCGTCGCCTCGGTCATCACGCGCGGATCGGGATGGCGCACGCAATCGAACCGGATCGTACCATCGGCTTCTTCGAAGGCATTGCCGTAGTGGAACACGAAACACGCCGGCAACTCATGCCGTCGCGTGATGGCCAGCGTGTTCTTGTCGACCACCAGGACGCGCGCCGGTCGGTCCGGCCGCCAGACATAGCAATCGACAAACGCCAGCCCGGCCTTGACCTTGTCGCGGTCGTAGGTGATCGGCGGCAACAGAAACACCAGATGCCGCTCCGTGACCATGAAATCGTGCACCATGCCGACATCGGGCACCGGTAGCGCTTTGGCAGCCTTCAGCGTGCCGTCGGCACCGATATGGTAGAGTACCAGCAGGTCGGCTAGCGGCGCGTAGCCGAAGCTCCACAGCGTGCCATCGGGCTCCAGGCGCGGATGGGCGCTGAACGGCATGCCCTTCAGGTCATCGCGCCAGACGACCGGTCCCAGCGTGTCCAGTGTCTGAGGATCGATGCCGTAGGCATCCGCCGCCTCCCACAGCGCCATGAGCTTGCCGGCATGGCTGATGATATTGATGTTGGCGACATTCACCGCGGCAGCGCTGGTCGGCGGCGCCAGTTCCGGCAGCGCCGTGCCGAATGTGCGCTCCAGTGCCCGGCCGGCGGCAATCTCGCGTCGATATTTGTCGGTCTGCACCATGCGGCCGCGATGGGCGATGCGGCCGTCGACGATGCGAAAGGCCTGGATCATGCCGTCGCCGTCGAACCAATGGTGGTAACGCAGCTCACCGACGTCGTGACGCGCCGGACCGTTGCGATAGAACGTGCCAGCGAGCTCGGCCGGCCAGCGGCCCTCGATCGTGAGTTCAGCACAATCCAGGCGCGGCGGCGCGCTGACATAGCCGACGAGCCAGGGGGCGTCCTTCAGGGCAGCCCGGAAGGCAGCACCCCAATCGTCGGGAGCGGCGGCGCGGGCGGGGCCGGCGAGCAGCGTGGCGGAGCCGGCCAGCAGCGCCTGGCGGCGGGTCAGGGACAAGGTCATGTCAGTAGCCCAATTTGAGGGACTGGCGGGTACCACCCGCGGGAAGATCGAACGCGGCTGCGTCAAACGCCGGCGGGCCCATCGTGCCGCGGGCATCGCGCGAGAAGCCGTAGCCCTCGGTCGGCATGCCGACCAGGTTGCTGTCCAGCTTGCCGTTGCGATTGGCGTCGTGGAACACCGAGACGGCGTAGCGTCCCGGCGGCAGGTCGAAGACGACGCGCACCGCTGAACCGTTGGCCGGCAGCACGGCCGCTGCAATCTGTTGGTCATCTTTCAGAAATGTGGCTGCGGCGTTGAAAACCGCGATCATCACCCGACCGCTGCCGTCGCGCAGATCGGTGACGGTGAGGTCAAGATCGGCCGCGCAGGCCGGTCCGGCCACTAGCAGGCCAAGGGCGACACCGATCGCGGCGCTGCGGTAAGATGGCCTCCGGCATCCTCTTGTTGAGATCATGACCTGGTTTACGGATCGATCGGAAGATGGCCAATGGCGGCTTCGCGAATGGCTGCGCGGGCTTCGCCAAACCGTGTCCGATCCGTTCGCGAAGCGCGAGCGGAACGCGCCGGTTCGCGCCTTAACCGCTCGCGATGCGCTGACGGGCTGGCCGTGGTACGTCCTGGTCTTCGCCGGACTGGGGCTGCTGTGCGCCTTCCTCGGGCCGTTCGGGACGTTTTCCGACATGGCGCCGCTGGCCCGGCTGGCCTATTGGCTCAGCATCTTTATCGTGAACTGCCTGCAGGTGCTGGCGGCGCTCGCCTTGTTGGCCCGGCTCACGACGGATCGCTGGTCGCTCCTGGCGCTGGGCGCCGGCGCTTCGGTGCTGGCCAGCGTGCCGGCCACTGCCGAGGTGGCCCTGCTCGAATACCTGCTGCGCAACAGCAATCCGCTCGGCGGCCTGGTCGATATTTTCACCAAGGTGCTGGTGCTGACCCTGGCGGTCACCATCCCGATTCTGGTGATCCGGGCCCGACTGAGGACGTCAGCCCCGCCGGTCATGCCGGCAGCGGCATCGGGCCCGGACGGGGCCGCCCTGCTGAAGCGGGTAAAGCCCGAGGTGCACGGTGCGCTGTGGGCACTGCAGATGGAGGACCACTACCTGCGCGTCCATACCAGCAACGGCAGCGACCTGATCCTGCATCGCCTGGGCGATGCGCTGGCCGACGTCGCGGGGCTGGAGGGCCTGCAGGTGCACCGGTCCTACTGGGTGGCGCGCGCTGCCGTGACCGCCGTCGAACGCGACGGCAGGCGCCTGGTTCTGGTGCTGAAGAACGGCCTGAAAATCCCGGTCAGCCGCGCCAACGTCACGGCGATCAAGGCCGCAGGGTGGATTTAGTTTTATCGTCCTCCCCACGTAGTGGGGAGGTGCCCCGAAGGGGCGGAGGGGAGTCGACGAGGTCTTTGTAACAATGACCACGTCGGCTCCCCATCCGGCCTTCGGCCACCTTCCCCACTTTCGTGGGGAAGGGAAAACGTCAGTCGCGCGGTTGCGGGACGATGCGCAGGTAGGGCTTGACCGCCTTCCAGCCGCCCGGGAACTTCTTCTTGGCGTCCTCGTCGGAGACGGCGGGTACGATGATCACGTCCTCGCCCTGC
>Ga0187894_10004202_pt1 | contig 15613 bp, 18 predicted proteins | sample GBC1701081metaG_FD_136650 | JGI IMG/M metagenome (GOLD analysis project Ga0187894, IMG submission 136650) | White microbial mat communities from a lava cave in the Kipuka Kanohina Cave System on the Island of Hawaii, USA - GBC170108-1 metaG ... | reverse complement strand
GCAGGGTTTCGGGCTGCGCGCTGTCTCGGGCGAGACCACGGGCTATGCACATGCCTCGGCCCTCGACGAGAGGGCCGTGGCGCGCGCGGCCGAAACGGTGAAAGCCGTGCGCTCAGGCCGCGGTGGCACGGCGGGCGAAGGACCGCGGGGCACCAATGCCCTCCTGTACACGGAGGACAATCCCATTGCTGGCATCGATTTCGAAGCCAAGGTCAAGCTGCTCGCCGAGATCGACGCCTACGCGCGTGCCACGGAGCCGTCGCTGCGCCAGGTTTCGGCGTCGCTCGCCGCCTCATGGCAGGTGGTTGAGATCATTCGCGCCGATGGCCAGCGTGTCGCCGACGTGCGCCCGCTGGTGCGGCTCAACGTGTCGGTGGTGGCGGCACGTGGCGATCGCCTGGAAAGCGGCTCCTGCGGCAGTGGCGGACGCACGGCCTACGGCGAAATCTTCAACCCCGACTATTGGAAGGACCAGACCGACGAGGCGATTCACCAGGCGCTGGTAAACCTCGATTCGATCGATGCGCCGGCCGGTGAAATGCCGGTGGTGCTCGGCCCGGGCTGGTCGGGCGTGCTCTGGCACGAGGCGGTCGGTCACGGGCTGGAAGGCGACTTCCACCGCAAGAAGACGTCGGTGTTCACCCGCCTGATGGGCGAAATGGTTGCCTCGCCGGGTGTCACGGTGGTTGATGACGGTACGCTGCGCGATCGCCGCGGCTCGTTGACCGTCGACGACGAAGGCACGCCCACCGAGCGCACCGTGCTGATCGAGGACGGCAAGCTGGTCGGACTCATGCAGGATCGCATGAACGCCCGGCTGATGGGCATGCGCCCGACCGGCAACGGCCGGCGCCAGAGCCACGCTCATCAGCCGATGCCGCGCATGACCAACACCATCATGCTGGCCGGCAATCGCCATCCCGACGAAATCATCAGCTCCGTCAAGCGTGGCCTCTATGCGGTGAATTTCGGCGGCGGCCAGGTCGACATCACCAGCGGCAAGTTCGTGTTCTCCTGTACCGAGGCCTACATGATCGAGGATGGCCGGGTCGGCGCGCCGGTGAAGGGTGCCACGCTGATCGGTGCCGGCGCCGAGGCACTGACGAAAATCGGCATGATCGGCAACGACCTGGAGCTGGACCTGGGTGTCGGCACCTGCGGCAAGGAAGGCCAGGGCGTGCCGGTCGGGGTCGGCCAGCCGACCCTGCGCCTGGACTCGCTCACGGTCGGCGGCACGCGGGCCTAACCCCGAGGGAAGTTGCACTCTTGTCGTTACTATCGTCTCGTTGTAGAATTGAGCGTTCGCTTCTATTCTGCAACGAGGCGCGGCGATGCCGTACAGGGTCAACCCGTTCTACAACATCGATGCGCGTGTCGGTTCAGGGCAGCTCAACAACCCCGACGACGTCAGTCTCGTACAGTACCTTCTGGTGAAGGTGGCGAGCCGTACATCAGGCAAATGGAAACCGCCGGCATCGCCGCTGGTCGTCAACGGCACCTACACGCCCGCGCTCGGTGAATGGATCAAGTCCTACCAGGCGATCGTCAGTGCCACCCAGGACGGCGTTGTGCATCCCCAAAGCAATCCGCATTGGAAGCATTACGGGACTCTCGTTTCACTGAACGCCAGCTTTCGGAACAACTTCGGCGGGGCGCGCCACGACAACCTCGTGGCCGAACCAGACTTGCCGGCAGGCCTCCGCCTGGCGCTCGGCGCATCCAAGGCAAAGCCCGATATGGGTGCAACACCCTGAAACGCGATCGCTGACCGCCGTCAACGCGTGTCCGCCACCTTGAACGAATCAACGAAGCGTTTGGCGGCGCTCTTTGAGGCGTCATCGGCTGCATAGGATACCAGCAACCGGTACAGGCGATTCTTGACCAGATAGGTGCGCATCATCACGCCATCGCCCTTCTCGCTCTCGACGTCCAACGCGTAGCCGTCCCAGCCATCGAGCACGACAGCCTCATCACGCACATACTTGAACTTGTCCTTGGGGAACGCCTTTTCGGTGGCGCCGCGTCCCAGGTCGAGCACCATGTCCTTGCTGTTCTGCAAGCCAGCGTAATCGGAGCGGTAGTCGATATGGTCAAAATCGAAATTCTGCCCGTTCAGAGCGGCCTGATAGACCGTGCGCGGACCGGCGTACGCCGACTCCTTTTCGTTGACGGTGCCGCGATCGACGGGCGCCGGCATCTCGATCTTGAATCGCAGGTCGGGTGCGACCACGTCGGACCATGTCTGCGCGGCGGCCGACGATGACACGATGATACCGGCGAGCAGCAGCAGACTCGTCACGACACCGCGACACAAAACAAGCATTCACCGTCTCCCGTGACTTGGCGACAAACTGATATCAACGGCGCAGCGGCTTGAACGACTCCAGGAACGCCTTCACGTTCCCATCGGCCTCGTCCCATTGCGCGGCCTCGATAAACGCCTCGACGCGATAGACGTTGCCGCTGGTCACGCAAATGCGCCCTGCATACACCAGGTCATCCGGCAGCTTGGCTTTCAGTATGCGGCCCGGCACACCCTCGCCGCAGTCCTGCGGCTCATCGCGCTCGACTTTCTCCGCCTTCATCCCGTCCAGGATGCGCTTTGTCGTGGCCTCGACGATCGCAGGCGCGGCCTGCCCAGCCCGCAGGCCGGCCGGCCAGCGAATGGCAATGACGCTGAACGACTGCTGCGGGTTGCCCGTCACATAGTAGCCGGCCGGACGGCCACCATCGCGCCATTCCCGAGCCTTCACCGCGTTGGGAACGCGCACGACGAAGCCGTCATCGTTCTCGCGGTATTCCCGCCACGTCGACACCGGCGGCAGGAGCCCCAGCTGAGCACACACGGATTGCGGCAGCGCCAGGACCGCCAACACGATCAATACCCACGTCGGTCGCAAACGTCCCTCCAGCATCGCGTTCGCCGCCACTCTGGCCAACGGCAGGAACGAACAATCTACTAGGCGACCGGGCGGGGCAACGGGTGTGACGATCAGCCGGGGCGTTCAGGAGACGATGACATCTTTGTGGCCTCGCGCAGCTGCCAAGCCAGCAGTCCCGCGAGTGCGAATGCCAGTGCGACACTCAGCAGGACCACCAGCAAGGCAACGACATGCCCGCCGTGGTCGATCAGCACGGCATGGACGGCCGGCGCCAAGGCCGTGCTCAGCAGCGCTGGCGCCGTCATGGTACCGATCAGGGCGCCGTACCCGCGGGCGCCGAACAGCAGCAGCGGCACGATGCCCCGCACGATCGTGATCAGCCCGTTCGAGGCCCCCTGCAGGAACGCGAAAGCCGCCGCGAAGACCAGCAGCGGCATGCCGGCGAGCGAGAGCAGCGCCAACGGCGTCAAGCCGATCGCGATCAGGCATAGAGTCATCGGGCGCAGGCGGGCGGCGAACAGGATCTCCCAGAGGCGCGCTGCCACCTGCCCGACGCCGCGCAACGCCGATAGCGAAACAGCGACGGCCGCGGTCAAACCGAACACGACCAACGTGTCCAGGAGGTGGGCCGAGAGCGCGGCATTGGCGTACATGAAGAGGGCAAAGCAGAGCGTCAGCGCGATACGGGCAAAACGGCGCTGGCCCGGGTTCAGCATGCCTTCCTCATGGACCGGCCGCGAGCCGCCGCCCGCCCTCAGCGGCGGCGCATTGCCCGACGGCAGCAGCGCATGCAGCGGCAGGCAGACAAGCAGATTGAGCGCGGCGAAGATGCCGAATGTCGCCCGCCAACCGTAGGCCTCGACCAGCGCCCAACCGATGGGCCAGAAGACCGTCGAGGCAAAGCCGCCATAGAGCGTGAGGATCGAAATGGCGCGACGCGCCTCATCGCCAGCGGCGCGCGCAAGGGTCGCGAACGCCGCCTCATAAAGCACCAGCCGCATGGCGATGCCGAGGACCGCCCACGCGACCCAGTAAACGGTCAACGATGTCGCGAGACCTGCCGCCGACAGCCCCAGCGCCGCGACCAACGAGCCGGCCGCCATCGTCCAGCGGCCACCGGCACGGTCGATCAGGCGGCCCATCGGCTGCGCCAGCAGCGCGCCCACGACCAGCGCAAAGGAGAATGCGCCGTATACAGCCGTCTTCGACCAGCCCGTATCGGCCGTAATCGGTGCCGCCAGCACGGTCGGGACATAGAATATCGTGCCCCAACTCACGATCTGTGTGACGCCCAGCACATTCACGACGCGCCGCGTACCGGCCGCCGGCACCAGGGCCGACAGTCGCCTCCGCAACGCGGCGATCCGAAGCGACGTGGCCGCCGTGGACCCGTCGGTCAAGGTGTCAACCGCCGCCCGTCGAGGTCGCACTGCATCAGCGTCGTGTCGACCCAACGGCCGAATTTGAAGCCAACGCCCTCGATCACACCGATCATGCGAAAGCCCATGCGCCGGTGAAGGGCGACCGAAGCGGCACTGTTGTCGCCGATGACAGCGATGACCCGCCGGCAGCCGTTGGCCGCACACCGCGTCAGCAGCTCGGCAAGCAGCGCGGCGCCGATCCCCCGACCGTGCCAATCCTTGTCGATATAGACCGAATTCTCGACCGTATAGCGATAAGCGGCGCGCGGACGATAGGGACCGGCATAGCAATAGCCGATCACCCTGCCCTCGCGCTCGGCGACCAGATAGGGCAATCCACGCGCCACCACATCACGGCGCCGGCGCGCCAATTCCTCGACAGAGGGCGGCTCTTCCTCGAACGACGCGGCGCCGTGCAGGACATGGTAACCGTAAATCCGGTGGATCGCCGGCAGATCGGCTTCCATCGCATCGCGCACATGCGGCGGGTCCGACGAATGGGTCGCGCGGCGCGCGCTCAACATCACTTTATCGACTGCCGATTCTAAAACGTCGCTCATGGCTCTCGATCCTGTATCGCAGATTCGGCCTGTACGATCCGGCGACGGCCGGCCGGCGAACGCCTCCCGCCGACTGACGCCGATGTCGCGCAGCAGGCGCTCGTCCAACGCGCGCAGCGCCCGAAGCTGCCGCCGTCGTGACTGTGGAGAAAGTGCGAAGTACCGCCACGCCTCGACGACCCACGACGCCATGCTGCCCTCGGACGCGGTGGCCCTGACGCCGAGTATGCTCGGCGGTCCGCCCGTTCACGCGTCGCAGGCACCTTGCGCGGGATCCAATCAAAAGGAAAATTTATTGTCGTTATGCAGATGATTTAAAAAACTTTGTCAAAGCGGCATCAGGTTCCCGCCGCGCCCAGGTCCTTGAGCATCAGCCATGTTGAGCCGTCATCGCGTGGCTCGAACGCCAACACGCGGTAGCCCAGCCGCTCGTAGAAGGGCCGAGCGCCAAGCGCCGCCGACAAGCGCAACGCGCGCACGCCCTTGCCGATGGCGTGGGTCTCGAGGTGATCGACCAGATACCGGCCGATGCCCTGGCCATGCCGATCGACCGCGACGAACAGGGAGTAGAGCTTGTCGCCGCGCAAGCTGACGGTGCCGGCAATCTGTCCATCGACTTCGCCGACGAACACCTCGCGCTCGGCCATCCTGCGCGCGACCATCGCACGCGAGAAGTTGGCGCAGATGCGATCGATGATCTCGGGCTCATAGTCTGCGGCATTGCCGTGCCGGACCGCCTGCTGGATCAGCGCGCTGATCGTCGGCGCATCGGCCGGGGTTGCAGGGCGGATCGGAATACGGGCCATGGCGAAAGCTTACCATGACGACGCGCTGTCGCTCGAACATCACGCGCCTGCGCCCCTCGCCTGTCACAAGATCTCAATGCAATTGTCGTATGAGCTGTGCCAGCGGGGTTCAAACGAAGGATGGAACATTCATCGGGTCTGCGGCGTTGGCAGACCATATCGGAATGGAGTCGGGCACATGACCGCTCAGTTCCCTGCTGCAACCCCGCCTCACGTCTTGGCCCGACGCCGGCTCGCGCGTCGGCTACCCCAGGGCAGCCAGCTGGCGTTGCTGTGCTGGCTCGCCGCCGCTGCCGGCCTGGCAGGCTCTTATTGGCTGGAGCACCTGGCGTGGCAGGCGGCTTCATGCATCGTCGGCCTGGTCAGCGCGCTCGTCGCTCTTGCCGTGACAGTCATGGCTGACAGTCGCTAGGCACCCTACCCCGCCCGTCCATGAGCGGACCGAAGGTGCTCGCGCCCCGGAGGTCGTGGCGTCTCCCCCTCGGCTTCCGCCCGCCAACGATAGACGGCACGTAGTGATCGGGCGCCCAGACGCAGGAACAACGGCATCAGAAGGTCACGCACCGCCCGGGCCATCGCACTGGACGGAAACTTGCGCTCGCCGTTGCGCCGAGCCTCACGGACCAGGTGCTCAACGCGCGCCCGCCGCCGCGATTCATAAGCCGCGAAACCCGATTGCGGATCAGCCGCGCCGCGCAAGCATGCCGCCAGGACCAGTGCATCCTCCATCGCCAGGGACGCTCCCTGACCGGCGTGGGGCGACGTGGCGTGGGCGGCGTCGCCAAGCAGGCAGATACGCCCGCGATGCCACGCCGGCAGCGACGGCATGTCGAAAATGGGGATCTGGTCGACGGACTGGGTCACCGCGCTCAAAATCGTGCCGATTGGTTCCGGTTCGTCGCGGCGGGATCCGAGCAAGGCTACGCTATCGGTGGCGCGTGGCGCATAGCGATCCGGCGCTTGGGCCTGTGCGGTGGTATCGAACCACCAGACCATGCCGTCAGGCGCCGTGATATGGCCGAAGAAGGCGTGTCGACCGTAGGTCATGTGCATGAAGCCGCGGGTCGGCGCGACATTGGCCGCGTGCACGAAACCGCCATGGCCAACGACTCCGGTGTAGGTCGGCGCCGGCGCTTCCGGGAAAACGAGGCGGCGGGTTCGCGAGCCGATACCGTCGCAGCCGATCAGCACGTCGGCTTGCGTGCTGCTGCCGTCAGCGAAATGCGCTGTGACCTGCGTGCCGTCGTCGTCGAGGTCGATGAGCGTGCGTCCGAACTCAACCGTCACGCCCTGGCTTGTCGCGAGCTGCCGCAGGACCCGCTGCAGGTCGCCGCGGCGGATCACGACGCTCTCGACACCGTACAGACGCTGCTGATCCCCGTAGTCGATCGTTCCGATGCGCCGACCACGCTCGTTGAAGAACGTCATGCCCGCCAGCGGCAGGCCGACCTCGTACACCGGTTCCAGCAAGCCCAACGTCTTGAGGACATTGAGCCCGTTGGGCGCCAGGGCAAGGAAGGCGCCCTCATTGTCGCGTGGCTGGCGGTCGGCTTCGACGACGGTGGCCGTGATGCCGGCACGATGCAGCGCCACCGCCAGGACTGGGCCCGCGATGCCGCAGCCCACGATCAGCGCTCGACGATCGCGGTTCATGTCGCTGGCTCCCATCGCGATGATGGGCTGGCCAACGCAGCGCGCAACCGCATGAACCCGACGATCAGCCGCAGCATCAGCCCGCGCGGCAGCTTCATGGGCCGCACGCGCGTATTGTGGAAGGCATGGATGCGCCAGCCGCCCTGATCGCGCTTCACGACGTAAGTCTGCAGCGAACGACGCGACGGCACGACCGTGCGCTGCCACGGCAGCAGTATCGAGCCGTACGCATGCATCACGGCCACGTCAGGTGTCAGGAAGCGCACGGCGATGTCGGGCTCATAGGCCGCCCGCGAGCCTTTCAGGACGGTTTCGAACAAGGCACGGTGCGAAGCGGCATTGACTGTCCGCCCTTTCAGATGCGAACCGTCGAACGTGACGTAGTCCGAGTCTTCCGCGAACAAGGCGGCGTAGGCGTCAGCGTCGTTGCGGTTCCAGGCCTCGGCCAGGCGCAGTGTCAGGGCTCGAATGGCCGCCAGGTCCTCGGCGGACCGGTCGGCCGCTGGCAGGTGCACGGGAGGTTCGGATGCAGGCATGATGAATCTTGTCAGGTTGTTATCTTAGTAACTAAGATATATAGCAACTAAATGGAGTGGCCAGCAATGTCAAGGGGTGCAGGCGACAAGGCGGCGCTGATCGCGGCGTTGGAGATGGCGCTGCGGCGCATGAGCGCTCAGGGCGTAATGATCAGCCAGGCCGTTGCCGCCAAGGTCGGTCTCGCCAGCGCCGACCTTGAATGTCTCGACATCATCTACATGGAGGGCCCCGTCACGGCGGGCCGGCTGGCTGCGGCAACGGGCCTGACGACCGGCGCCATCACCGGTCTTGTCGACCGGTTGGAACGAGCCGGCTTCGCGCGCCGGCGCCGCGATCCAGACGATCGCCGCAAGGTGCTGGTCGAGGCGATGCCGGAAGCCGAAGCGCGCATCGCGCCGCTCTATGGCTCACTCCAGCAGGCCATGCACCGCGTCTACGCGCGCTATTCCAAGGCGGAGCTGACGCTGATCCTCGACTTCACCAATCGTTGCCAGGAAGTCGCCGTTCAGGAGATCGCACAACTGAGCAAGTAGCCGCCGTCACGGCGACGTGCCACACGAGTCCGGTTCGGTGCCGGCCGGGGCGATGCGCACGAAGAGCTGCTGTGGCATGCCTTCGAGCGACGGCTCCCAGACCTCCCAGTCGAAGTCACCCAGCTTGCGCGGTACGAGCACGCCCAGATTCTGCTCGCGAAACACCAGACGCACGACGGTGCCACTGCGTTGCCAAATGCGTTCCTCGATCGCCTGGCTGCGGGAGCTGGGCACACTCTGCACACAGACCTGCGTCGGCGTGCCGTACTGCGTCGCCAGTGCCGTGACCACCGCGCGGTGGACCATGGCGACGGCGCCGTGCCGCGGACGCTCGATCTGGATGCGTTTCAGCGCACCCGTGACCTTGTCCATCTGGAAGAAGACGATGAACGGGTAGCCACCCAGCATGTAGCGCTGCAACGCCACGTCGACATAGGCATCGCCGAAATCGAGCCGGCGGTCGAGCGACGTCGCGCGCGCCCCGAACTGCCGCAGCAGCTCCGCCGAGGTCTCACCGAAGCGAACCCCCTCGAAGCCGGTCTCGCCCGACGGCTGAGCGAACGCCGGACACGCCAGCAGCGCCGCCATCACGGCGACCCGCGTCAGGTACACAAGGCCTGCCAGAAGCCGCATGACAGCGCATCACGGTCACAGCCTGATCAGTAGGCGTAAGCCTTATATAGGGCGTCCGCCTTGCCGTTGAAATTGGCGATCACGCGGTTGCGCTTTTCCTCGGCCAGCGTCACGCCGCTGTCGGCGATGCGACGCAGCGGGTCGAGATACAGGGTCTCGTCGCGGCCCCGCGCGTCGAGCTGACGCCGGGCCTGCAGGCCTGCATCGGCGATCGCCACCATCTGCTGCGCCAGCGCCTGGACCGTAGTGTTGCGAAACCGTGTCTTCAGCCCGAGCCGCGGCACCTCGGCACGCAGCGCGTCGTGCTCGGCAATGGTCCAGTCCTTGACCAGATCCCAGGCCGCATCGAGCGCTGTCTGGTCGTACAACAGCCCCATCCACAGTGCCGGCAGCGCCACGATCAAGTCGCGCGGGCCGCAGTCGCTACCGCGCATCTCGAGGAACCGCTTCAGCCGCACCTCGGGAAACGCGGTCGTGATGTGATCCGACCAATCGGTCAGTCGGGCGACGTCGCCGACATCGTTATGCAGGCGGCCGGCCATGAAATCGCGAAACGACTTGCCGCTGAGGTCGATGTACGTGTTGTTGCGGTAGGCAAAATACATCGGCACGTCGAGCAGCCAGTCGACATAGCGCTCGAAACCGAAGCCGTCCTCGAACACGAAGGGCAGCATGCCGCAGCGGTCGGGATCGGTGTCGGTCCAGATATGGCTGCGCCGGCTGACGAAGCCGGTATCGACACCCTCGACGAACGGCGAGTTGGCGTAGAGCGCCGTCGCCACGGGCTGCAGCGCCAGCGACACACGGAATTTCTTCACCATGTCGGCTTCATCAGCGAAGTCGACGTTGGTCTGCACCGTGCAGGTGCGCAGCATCATGTCGAGGCCCATCGTGCCCTTCTTGGGCATGTAGCTGCGCATGATCGCGTAGCGGCCCTTGGGCATCCAGTCGAAGTCCTCGCGCCGCCAGGTCGGCGTGTGACCCATGCCGAGGAAGCCGATGCCCAATGGATCGGCGATCGCCTTTACCTCGGCCAGATGCTGGTCGGTCTCGGCCGCGCTCTCATGCACCGTCGCCAGCGGCGCGCCGCTCAGTTCGAACTGCCCCCCCGGCTCCAGCGTGATGCTGGCGCTGTCCCGCGCCAACGCGATCGGTTTGCCCTTCTCCAGGACGAGTTGCCAGTCGAAACGGGACGCCATGCCTTCGAGCATGGCGCGGACGCCGGCTGTCCCCTCATAGCGGATCGGCTGCAGCGTTGCCTGCAGGAAACCGAATTTTTCGTGTTCGGTGCCGGCGCGCCACTGCGCGCGCGGTTTGCCACCGGCTTCCATGTATTCGACAAGCTGGCGCCGATTCGTGATCGGCACGCCAGCTCCGCTGGGCGGCGCGGACATCAGCAACTTCCCCCCGCCGCGTTTCGCGACGCTTGAGGCGCCACGCGGTCGCATAAGATTGTGAGCGGCGAGGCCGCCCGCCTGATCGTGCTGTAGCTAGCAAGCCGCCGCGCCGGACTCAACTGGGCCGCACCATCTCGGATGAAGTTTACTTACGCGTCCATGCAAGCAGATTCATGCGAGAGGGAGAATGCTAGGCTTGCGTCGCGTAATCGGGCCAGCGACGCGGCGTTGCCCGGCGCCAGTCGCCGATGATGGCCTGCCACACAGCAAGAGCCGCCAATGCCGCCGTATCGGCGCGCAGGATGCGCGGCCCCAGGCCCACGGCATGCACATGCGGCAACCGGCCGACCAAGTCCAGCTCGGTCCGCGCGAAACCACCCTCGGGGCCAGTGAGAACAGCCCACGGCGCGGCCCGGGCCGCGTCGTCGAGGTCCGCCAGCACATCGGCCACGGGGTGGCCGCCACCGGTCTCGTCAGCCAGCAACAGATGGCGGCCCGATGGCCAGCCGGCAACGAGTTGCGCCAGCGTCGTCGGCTCGGCGATCTCGGGTACCGTCAGACGCTCCGTCTGCTCGGCTGCCTCGATGGCGTTGGCGCGCAAGCGATCGGTATTGACGCGCTCGACAATGGTACGCTGCGTGATCACCGGCTGGAGCCGGCCGACGCCCAGTTCTGTCGCTTTCTCGGCAATGAAATCCAGCCGCGCCCGCCTGATGGGGGCGAAGCACAGCCACAGGTCGGGTTCGACGACGGGTTGCCTAGCCTGCGCCTCGACCTGCAGGGTCATGCCCCGCTTGCGGACAGCCTGAATGATGCTGTGCCACTCGCCGTCGCGTCCATTGAACAGCATGACCGCGGCACCGGCCTGCAGACGCATGACGTCACGCAGGTAGTGCGCCCGGTCGGCGTCGACGTCGATCGACGTCCCCGTCGACAGAGCTGTATCCATGAATAGACGCGGTGTCATACGCGCCGTCTAGCAGGATTCCACCTACTCCAACAGCGGCGGACCGACGGCCTTCAGTTCGAAGCCCGCAGGTCGGCCACGCCGCACGCGATGCGGCCACCACCGCCACCCAATGCCTGCGGCTTGTCGTCGAAATTGTCACCACCGGCGTGAATGATGACCGCTCGGCCCCGCAAGTCGGCAACTTTGAGCCGCGGCGCAACCATCTTTGCGCTCGACGTGCCGTCCTTGTCGACCACCAGCACGGGCAGATCGCCGAGATGGCCCTCGGCGCTGTGCGGGCCGCGATGCGCCTTGGTGCTCTTAGGGTCGTAGTGGCCGCCGGCAGCAAGTCCCGGCACCATCTTGCCCTCCTGCTCACGCGGCTGACAGCTCGGGTTCTCATGGACGTGGAAGCCATGCGGTCCCGGCGGCAATCCTTTCAGCTTCGGTTCGATCGACAGCCCCTGCGGCGTGTCGCTGAAGACGATGGTACCCACGGCCTCACCAACGCCCTTGTCGGAGATCGCCGCCATGTTGAGCGTGGTGCGCTGCTGGGCAAGCGCTGCGCCGGCAAACAGAGCTACGGTGCCTGCCATCAACCCCATCGCGTACTTCCGCATGGCTTGATCCTTCGTTCACTGCCGATCGACGAGCGCCGAAATAGGCCAGCGGGCCTGGTGCCCGTCAAGGGTGAAACCGTCCATCCACTGCGACGTGCGGCATCGGCGCCATTGAGCACGCTGGGTCAAGTACCCATGATAATGCCATGATCGACGCCGCGCCGGCTACGGGGCACACCGATATCAACCGCACGCACTGGATCTTGCGCCTGCTGCCGGCCGGCATGCGCCCGTACGGTCGGCTGGCGCGGTGGGACCGGCCGATCGGCATCTGGCTGTTGCTGTTCCCCTGCTGGTGGGCGCTGGCGTTCAGCGCTCCCTTGTCACGCGAGCACGGAGCCGGCGCGCTGGCCTGGCTCATGCTGCTGTTCGCCATCGGCGCCCTGGCCATGCGCAGCGCCGGCTGCACCTGGAACGATCTTCTCGATCGCGATGTCGATGCGCATGTCGAGCGCACCCGCAACCGGCCGCTGCCCGCCGGCGAAGTGACCACACGTCAAGCGCTTGCCTGGCTCGTTATCCAGGCCGCGCTCGGTGCCGTGATCCTGTTCAGCTTCAACACATTCGCCATCGTTGTGGGCCTGGCCTCGCTGCTGGTTGTCGCCATCTATCCCCTGATGAAGCGCGTGACATCCTGGCCGCAGGTCGTGCTGGGGTTTGCCTTCAACTGGGGCGCGTTGCTGGGTTGGGCCGTTACGCAAGACCGTATTCCGGCGGCAGCGATCGCGCTCTATCTCGGCGGCGTCGCGTGGACGCTGGTGTACGACACCATCTACGCCATGCAGGACCAGCGCGACGATGCCATCGTTGGAGTCCACTCGACCGCCCGGCGCTTTCAGGCCCGCCCGCGGACCTGGCTGACATTCTTCGCCGTTCTGACAGTGGCCGGCTTTGGGCTCGCCGGCTGGCTTACCGGGATCGGCGTCCTCTACTATGTCGCCCTCGCCGCGGTGGCGGCTCACCTGGCTTGGCAGGTCGTGACGTTGAAACCACACGATCCCGCCGACTGCCTGCACAAGTTCCAAGCCAACCGCTTCATCGGCTGGCTGCTGTTGGTCGGGATCATCGCTGGCCGCCTGAGCTGACGCGCAGTATACCGTCGGGCCGTGGATCGTTACCTCAACCCCATCGAGCGCTTCATCTGCGCCAACACGACCTTGAGCGCGCCGGCATTAACGCCGGAGCTGAAGCTGTGGCTGGCGAGCGAAGAGCAGAAGCTGCTGATCTGGCAACAGACCGAGACGTGGCTGGGGAAGCGCGACCAGCTGCCGCCATACTGGGCATTCTGCTGGCCAGGTGGCGAAGCGGTGGCGCGTTACCTGCTCGACAATCCGACGGCTGTGGCCGGCCGGCGGGTCATCGATCTCGGTTCCGGTGGCGGCGTCGTTGCCGTCGCGGCGGCCAAGGCCGGCGCCGCCCAGGCTGTCGGCAACGACATCGACCGCCTGGCTTTGGTGTCGCTGCGCCTGAATGCCGACGCCAACGGCGTTGCGGTCGATGTCAGCAGTCAGGATTGGCTGGCGGGCCCACCCGGCGAACCGGATGCCGACGTCGTGACCGCCGGCGACATTTTCTACGGCGCCGAGCTGACGACCCGGGCCATGGCTTGGCTGCGCGGGCATGCGGCCAAGGGGCGGCTGGTACTGCTGGGTGACCCCGGCCGCCGCTACCTCACCAGCGACCGCCTCGAAACCGTCGCGCGCTACGACCTGCCCGAGACCCAGGATCCGGACAACCGCGACCTGCGCGAGGTGACGGTCTGGCGCGTCCTGCCCTGACCGTCAGCGCCGCATGGCCCGCCTGCATCCCGATCCCGAGGCCTTCATCCGTGCGTATACGGCGCTGGAACAGCCGGCCCTCGTGCCGGAGCTGCGCCTGTGGCTGGCGGCGGAATATCTGCCGATCTGGCAGGCGACCGAGGATTGGCTGGAGAAGAACAACGTCGACCCGCCCTACTGGGCCTTCTGCTGGCCCGGCGGCCAGGCGGTGGCGCGCTACCTGCTCGATAACCCCGCCGCCGTGGCCGGCAAGGCGGTGATCGACTTCGCCGCCGGCGGCGGCGTTGCAATCATCGCTGCGATGAGGGCGGGTGCTGCCCACGGCGTCGGCAATGACACCGATCCGATGGCGTTGGCGGCGATCCGGCTCAACGCCGAGGCCAACGGCGTTGCCGTGCAGACCGATGCCAACGACTGGCTCGGCGAAGCATCCGTTGTGCGCGATGCTGCCGTCGTGATCGCTGGCGACGTCTGCTACGAGCGCGAGATGACGGCGCGGGCCATGGCCTGGCTGCGTGGTCATGCCGCAGCCGGCCGCCTGGTGCTGCTGGGCGATCCCGGCCGCAACTATTTCAAGGCCGAGCGCCTTGAGGAGCTGGCGCGCTACCAGATCCCGACGTCGCTGCAGCTTGAGAATCGCGGCCTGCGCGAGACCACGGTGTGGCGCGTGCTGGCATGAGTCGTGCGACCGTCGTGTACCAGTCATACACAGCACGGCTCTCGCAACAAATCCGTAACTGGTTTTTAACAATCGAGATCACTACAGTCCCGCGCGCATGACCAGATCAGCGTCGACACTGACCCCCGGCGATTTCGAACGCCTCTACGAGCGCTTCAATGCGTCCGTGTGCCAATTCGACTGCGGCAAGAAGTGCTCGCCGCTCAACGGCGGCTCGCCGGTCTGTTGCTCGACGCAGGACGCGGTACCGGTCGTGCACAAGGCCGAGTTCAAGCTGCTGCAGAACCGCACCGACCTGTGGAAGCGGTTCAAGCCCTACGACGCAGTCACGCGCAAGATCGTCGAGGAGCTGACGACCTCGTCCTGCGCCATCGAGTGCAAGGGCGCTGCCTTCTGCGAGCGCCACAACCGCACCATCGCCTGCCGCGCCTTCCCGTTCTTCCCCTACGTCACGCGCGCGCGGCAGGTGATCGGGCTCAGCGTCTATTGGATCTTCGAGGACCGCTGCTGGATGATGTCCAACATGCAGCTGGTCGAGCGGGATTTCATCAACGAGTGCCTCGACACCTGGCACGCGATCTTCGCCAAGGATCAGGAGGAGTGGGAGACCTATATCGACTACTCCGCCACCATGCGGCGCGTCTTCAGCCGCTGGCGGCGCCCGATCCCGGTCATCAACCGCGACGGCGGCCTGTTGCTGGTCGATCCCTCGACCGGCGACGTGCGGGCCGGCCGCGGCGAGCGGGACTATCCCAAGTACGGCCCGTTCAGGAGCGAAACAGCCTACCGGCGCGCGATCAAGGCGCACGGCGGCACCGTGCCGGCGGAGGGATTGAAGCCGGTGTGACCTCGACATCCGACATGGACGGATGTCGTCAAGCGCTCTAATCCCTGACCGGTGTCGTCTTCCCTGCGTCTCCCTCTGGCCTGGACGGCGCTGCTGGTGTGCCCGGCGCTGTTCGCCGTCAACCAGCTCGCCGCCCGCTACGTCGATTTCGTGCCGCCCCATGCCCTGGCGCTGGGCCGCTGGGCCTGCGCGCTGCTGATCCTGCTGCCCTTCGTCGGTGGCCGGCTGTGGCAGCAACGCGCGGCGCTGCGGCGCGAGTGGCCCGACCTGCTGGTGCTGGGTGCGCTCGGCATGTGGGTCTGCGGTGCCTTCGTCTAT
>Ga0187894_10004200_pt1 | contig 15619 bp, 14 predicted proteins | sample GBC1701081metaG_FD_136650 | JGI IMG/M metagenome (GOLD analysis project Ga0187894, IMG submission 136650) | White microbial mat communities from a lava cave in the Kipuka Kanohina Cave System on the Island of Hawaii, USA - GBC170108-1 metaG ... | reverse complement strand
GTCCCCATCTGTTACAAGGGCGCCCACGAAAGGAGCCCTTCCCGATGGCCGCAGGAGCCGCTGCGCGCACCGCCTCGGTGTCGCGCAAGACCAAGGAGACCGAGATCGAGGCGTCGATCAACCTCGACGGTACCGGCACGTACGACGTATCGACCGGCATCGGCTTCCTCGATCACATGCTGGAGCAGCTGTCCAAGCATTCGCTGATCGATATCCGGTTGCGGGCCAAGGGCGACCTCCATATCGACTTCCACCACACCACCGAGGACACCGGTCTGGCGCTGGGCGAGTGCTTGACCAAGGCGCTGGGTGACCGCAAGGGTATCCGCCGCTACGGCAGTGCGCTCATCCCCATGGACGAGACGCTCACCCACGTCGCGCTGGATGCATCCAACCGGCCCTATCTGGTCTGGAAGGTGAACTTCTCCCGGCCGAAGCTGGGCGAGATGGACACTGAACTGTTCAAGGAGTGGTTCCAGGCCTTTGCCCAGACCGGCGGCCTGACCCTGCATGTGTGGAATCAGTACGGCGAGAACAACCACCATATCGTCGAGAGCAGCTTCAAGGGCCTGGCCCGCGCGCTGCGACACGCGGTCGAGATCGATCCGCGGGCCATGGCTGCGGTTCCCTCCACCAAGGGCGTGCTGTAGTCCGGCCGTGCCGGTCAGCCCGACCTTCGCTCTCCCTCCTGGTTCTTCTGGTTGTCGCCATGTCCACCGTCGCTATCGTTGACTACGGCTCCGGCAATCTGCGCTCGGCGGCCAAGGCGTTCGAGCGCGCCGCGCGCGAGGCGAACACCGGCCATACGGTGCTGGTCACCAGCGACCCGAAAGCAGTCGCCGCCGCGGCGCGCATCGTGCTGCCAGGTGTCGGTGCCTTCGCCGACTGCCGCGCCGGCCTGTACGGCGTTCCCGGCATGGTCGAGACCTTGCAGCGCGAGGTGATCGAGCGCGGCAAGCCGTTCATCGGCATCTGTGTGGGCATGCAGCTCATGGCCACGCGCGGCGTCGAGTACGGCGTGCACCTGGGCCTCGACTGGATTGCCGGCGACGTGGTGCGGATCGAGCCGACCGATCCGGCGCTGAAGATCCCGCACATGGGCTGGAACGAGTTGCGCGACATTGCACCCCACCCAGTGCTGGCGGGAATTGCCGCGTTCGATCACGCCTACTTCGTCCATTCGTATCATCTGCGCGCGGCGCGGCCGGCGGAGCGGCTCGCCGCCGTCGACTACGGCGAGCCGATCGCGGCCATCGTCGGCCGCGACAACATGGTCGGCACCCAATTCCATCCGGAAAAAAGCCAGGCCACCGGCCTGCGCCTGATTGCCAACTTCCTGCGCTGGCAGCCCTGAGCCGCGGCGTCCTTACATTCGGACGACAGCCGCAACTAGCCGTTGGCGCGGATGAAGTCGCGCACCTGCGGCATGATCTGCTCGCGCCAGCGGCGGCCGTTGAAAATGCCGTAGTGGCCGACGCCTTTCTGCTCGAGATGAACGTGCCTGTCGGTTGGGATGTTGGGCGTGAGGCGATGGGCGGCCTTGGTCTGGCCCAGGCCCGAGATGTCGTCCAGCTCGCCTTCGACGGTCATCAGGCCGGCCTTGGAGATCGCCGACGGATCGACCTTGCGATCGCGTGAGACCCAGACGCCGCGCGGCAGCTGGTGCTCCTTGAAGACGACCTGGATCGTCTGCAGGTAGAAGTCCGCGGTCAGGTCCATCACCGCCAGATACTCGTCATAGAAGCGGCGATGGCCCTCGGCGGAATCGCCGTCGCCTTTCACCAGATGCTCGAACTGGTGCATATGGGCGTTGATATGCCGGTCCAGGTTCATCGTGATGAAGCTGGTGAGCTGCAGGAAGCCGGGATAGACGCGCCGCATGAAGCCGGGATAACCCCAGGGTACCGAGGCGATCACGGACTGGCGAAACCACATCATCGAGTTGCGCATGGCCAGATCGTTGGGCACGGTCGGGCTGATGCGGGTGTCGATCGGGCCGCCCATCAAGGTGATGCTGTTCGGCTGCATCGGATCGTCGGCGGCAGCCATCAGCGAGGCGGCGCCCATCACAGGCACCGACGGCTGGCACACGGCGATCACATGCGCGCCGGGACCGATATAGCGCAGAAACGCCGCGACATAGTCGATGTAATCGTCGAGGTCGAAGTTGCCCTCGCTGAGCGGCACGTCACGCGCATCCGTCCAGTCAGTGATGTAGACCTCATGTTCCGGCAACAACGCTTCCACGGTGCCGCGCAGCAGGGTGGCGAAGTGGCCCGACATCGGCGCCACCAGCAGGACCTTCGGATCGTTGCGCGGCGCCAGACCGCGCAGGTCGCGGGCAAAGCGGGTGAGCTGGCAAAACGGCCGGCGCAGGACGATTTCTTCGTTGACGATGACCTCACGGCGTTCGACCACCGTCGTGGTGAGGCCGAATGACGGCTTGTTGTAGTCGCGGGTCAGTCGCGAAACGATCTCGGCACCCGCCGCCATCGATTTGCCGAACCACGTCTCCGACAGCGGGTTGCTGGGGCTGCCGTAGAACTCCTCGAGCATGTCGGCGGCCCAGCGGACCGGCTGCGAGAGCTGGCGATTGGCGACGTACAATGAATAGAGCATGGGTGTCCGGCGTTCCGCGCTTAACGCGAAGAGACCCCGTCAACAGCGGGGTCTTTCAAAGAAATCAAGCGCTCATTTTCACGATAAAGCTTACCTGAGCCGTGGCGGAAGTCACGGGAAAATTTGGCGGTGCACAATGGCGAAATATGAGCAGATTCAAGGAATTGAATAGGCAGTGCAAACGTCGCTGAGCGTTTGCGGAAACTAGAGAAGTGGTTTGATTGCAGCGGCAATGTCCTCGGCTTTGCTTTGATGGGTAAAGTGCTTCACGAAGCGGCCGCGCTTGTCGAGCAGGTAGAAAATGGACGAGTGATCCATCAGGTATGGTGCCCCATCCTTGCCTTCGACCTTGCGGTAATAGACCCGGTACGCCTTGGCCGCCGTCGCGATTTCGTCAGCAGAACCGGTCAGGCCCATGATGGTGGGTCCGAAGTTGCCGACGTAATCCTTCAGCACGGCGGGCGTGTCGCGCTCCGGATCGATGGTGATCAGTACCATGTTGACGCGCTTGTCGGTGTCCTTGCCCAGTTGCTCGACGGCGGTCTGCATCAGCAACAGCGAGGTCGGACACACGTCCGGACAGTAGGTGAAGCCGAAATAGATCAGGGTCGGCTTGCCCTTGAAGTCCGCTTCCGTGACCTTTTTGCCGTTGTGGTCGGTCAGCGTGAACGGGCCGCCGATGGCGGGCGTACCACCATCCGAGCGGGAGAAATCGTAGACGACCCAGCCGCCGAAGGCGACGAGGACGGCGATCCAGGCGGCGAGAGCGATCTTGGCAGCACGCGACATGGCAGCAACATGGCGAGCCCTTGGAACGTCGGCAAGCCCGATGCGCCGACTGACCGCAGGGCGCGCGTCTTCGTGGTTTGTCCAAAACATCGGGCCGCGCTATGCAGCACAGACGACAGACCGGCCAGGAGATGCGGATGTTCTATGACGCGCGCAAACGTGATCACGGTTTCAAGGTTGATCCGCTGAAATCGCTGATCGTGCCGCGGCCGATCGGCTGGATCTCGACGGTCGATTCCGAGGGCCGGGTGAATCTGGCTCCGTACAGTTTCTACAACGCCGTCTCCGAATTTCCGCCGATCGTCTACTTCGCCACCACGGGCACCTATGGCGATACGGCGACCAAGCATTCACGCCTGAATGCCGAGGTCACGGGCGAGTTCGTCGTCAACATGGTGAGCGAGCCACTGAAGGAGCGGATGAACATCACCACGACGATGTTCGCCTATGGCATCGACGAGATGAAGGAAGCCGGCCTGACGCCGGCGCCATGTCAGTACGTGAAGCCGCCGCGCGTTGCCGAATCGCCGATGGCGCTGGAATGCCGCTACTGGAAGACCATCGAGCTGCCGATCGAGCCGGGCAAGGAGAAGAGTGCCGGCTCGATGGTTTTTGGCCAGGTGGTTGGGGTGCACATCGACGAAAGCATCCTCAAGAACGGCAGGGTTGATGTCGCTGCCTTCAAGCCTGTCGCGCGGCTGGGCTACAGCGAGTACACCACCACGGACAACGTCTGGGCCATGCGCCGCCCCGACGATCCGCGGTACCAGTAGCGCCGTACGCAGCGCGCCGCGGGTCACGCCGCCGGGAAAATCAACTGCATGCAGGCACCGCCGGATCGTGCATCGGCCGCCGCGACCTGGCCGCCGTGCAGGTGCATGATTTCCTGCACCAGATTGAGGCCGAGGCCGGCGCCCTGTCGCCGCGGATGGATGCGGTAAAAGGGTTCGAAGATCCGTTGCTGCTGGTCGGACGGAATACCGTTGCCCTCATCGAGGACTTCGATGAGACCAGGGGCTGCGACCCGGACCGTGATCGTGCCGCGCCGTCCGCCATGGTCGATCGCATTCTGAACCAGGTTGGTCAGGGCCCGCTCCAGCGACATCTGGTCGCCCAGGACCGTGACGGGTTGGGTGTCTCTGTCGCCGTCGGGCTCGAACATGACCTCGTAGCCGGCCGCGAAGGCCAGCGGTGCCAGGTCGCTCACGACACGCCGGGCAATGACGATGAGGTCGACGGGTACCAACGCCGACCGTCGGTCCAGCCGCTGCAGATCGAGCAGCTGTTCCGTCAGCATGGCCAGGCGGGCAGTGTCCTCCTGTAGGCGGGTCTTTTCCGGACCCGACGGCAGCGCGGCGACGCGGGTCGTGATGATGGTGATCGGCGTGCGCAGCTCGTGTGCCGCATCGGCAAGGAAACGTCGGTGCCGTTCATAGCCCTCGTCGAGCCGACCTAACGCGTCGTTCACTGCTTTGACCAGGGACCCGACCTCGATCGGCACATCGTCGGCCGGCAGCCGCATGCCGCGCCGGTCGATGTCGATCCGCTCGGCGCGCGCCGCGGCTTCGCCGAGTCCACGCATCGCGCCGCGCACGACGCTGGGTGTCGCCACGATGGTGGCAAGCACCATGACAGCGACAATCGGCAGGACGTCCTTCAGGAGGATCAGCGAGACGCCGAGACCGACCAGGTAGAGAGAGGCCGGTCCGGCCGGCCCGGTGAGGATCTGAACTTGGCCGGCGGCGCTGTCGGTCCAGCGGACGCGGGCTGTAGGACGGGCGGGATCGCCGATATTCCAGCCCAGGCGCGCTTGGCCGACGAGGTCGAGCGCATCGCCAATCCGGGCATATTCCGGCGGTATCGGCCCTTCCGACAGCTGCTGTCCCTGCCGGTCCCGGATGACGAACCAAAGATCGGGAACCGCCGCCTGCAGGGTGGTCATGCCCGGTGTCGGGCGCAGGACCAATGCACCCGTGGTATTGCGGCCAACGGCCTCGCGCAGGGTTTCGATCGTGGCTTCGGCCGATCTGAAATCGAACAGGAGGCCGGAGGCGAACAGCGCCGCGACGATCACCAACAGGACAGCCGTCTGCAAGACGATCAGTCGCCAGATCAGCCGCTGCTTGAGGGACCGCGAGCGGGACGTCACGGCATCTCCCGCAACAGATAGCCGACGCCGCGGATGCCGTTGATGGCGACTCCAGCATCCAGGTCCGACAGCTTGCGACGCAGGCGCGAGACATGTGTATCGAGCGCGTTGGATTGAATCTCGTCATCCAGGCCGAAAACGGCTTCCATCAAGGCCGGCCGTTGCACCATTCGGCCCATCCGTCGTGCCAGCGCTTCCAGCACCAGCAGTTCGCGTCGCGGCAGTTCCATCGGGGTATTGCCGACACGGGCTTCACGGTGGGTGAGGTCGAAAGCGAGGCGACCGACCCGCACGATATCGGATCGCGCCAGGGCAGGGCGCCGCAGCACGGCGCGCAGCCGGGCCAGCAGCTCTTCAAACGCGAAAGGCTTGCTGAGATATTCATCAGCACCGGCGTCAAGCCCACAGACACGATCGGCCAAGGCCCCGCGCGCCGTAAGGACAATCACCGGGACATTGTTCCCCCTAGCGCGCAGCTGCGGAATCAGGGACAAGCCGTCACCGTCCGGCAACTGACGATCAAGCAGGATGGCGTCATAACAATCGGCGGCGGCCGCAGCTTCCGCCTCGTCCAACGTCGCCACATGGTCGACCACCATGTCCTGGCGCCGGAAGGCAGATTGGAGAGAAGTCATCATTTCCGGTTCGTCTTCGACCAACAACAACCGCATCGCACTGGGTCCACGCATGAGCCGCGGCGATAGCAGGGGGAGATTGCGGCAGCATGGCGACAATACGATGCACTCGGTCCGCTCCTGTGCGGCCTGATCCTGCGGTCCAAAAAACGCAAGGCTCGCTTAATCCCATGATGAAATACACGGATTTGACCGATCGGCTCATGGTTGGGCTAGTCGACTCGGCGTTTTTGCGTAGATGATGGAGACGATGATGACACGTCTTTCCCGCCACGGCCGGGTGCGGATGGTTCTGTCCCGCACCCTATGGCCGTTGCTTTTTGGTGGCGGGCTTTTCGCGACCAGCCTGGCGTTGGCCAGTGACCATCCCCTGCTGTGGTTTAACGCAACCTATGTCGCGATCGCCGTGGCGATCGCCGTCTTCGAGCGGTTGATGCCGCATGAGGCGGTCTGGCTGCAGTCCGATCAGGAGACGATCGACAATCTGGCCCACACGCTCTTGAACAAGGGCCTGGTGCAGATCGGTGCAGCGATTGCGTCCAGCCTCAGCATGGTCGCGGCAACCGTCGTCGAGCCGGCGCTGCGGACATCGACGTCGCCGTGGCCCAGCGACTGGCCGTTGGCGGCGCAGGTGATCCTCGGGCTGGTCATCGCCGAGCTTGGCCTCTATGTCGCGCACCGGTCGGCGCATGAAAGTCGTCTGTTGTGGCGGTTCCATGCCCTGCACCACAGCGTGCGGCGGCTGTGGGTTCTCAACACCGGCCGCTTTCACTTCGCCGACACGCTGTTCAAGATCGCCCTGAGCCAGACGCCGCTCTATCTGCTGGGGGCGCCGCTGCCGGTCTTCCTGTGGATCAGCGCCATGACCGCGTTCACCGGCCTGCTGACCCACTGCAACATCGATCTTCGGACCGGTCCGCTCGATTTCGTTTTCAGCACGCCGACCCTGCACCGCTGGCACCATTCAAAGGTGCTGGCGGAAGGCAATCGCAACTACGGTGAGAACCTGGCCCTCTGGGACCAGCTGCTGGGCACGTACTACAACCCGGCGCGCCGCCCGCCGACGGATATCGGCATCAGTGGACGGATTGCACCGGGTTTTCTGCGTCAGCTGATCCAGCCCTTCACCGCTGACGGTGTCCGCGCGATCTTTCAGACATTGCCCGACCAATCCTCGCCGCGTGACGCGGTGGGCTCGTCCGATTAGCCCCGAGACGGGTAGAGGACGTCAAAACGTCTTCGCACCGTTGACCGGCAGCAGGACGGCATAAAGCGAGGTCGTGGCGCAGATGAACAGGCGATTGCGCTTGGGGCCGCCGAAGACGACGTTGGCCACGCGTTCAGGGATCAGCACTTTGCCGATCAGGGTACCGTCCGGCTCGTAGCAATGCACGCCGTCACCGGCGCTGGTCCATATGCGGCCGGTGTCGTCGAGACGAAAACCGTCGAACGGGCCCGATGTGCAGGTCGCGAACAGGCGGCCGTTGGTTAGTTTGCCATCGTCGCCGACATCGAAGACCCGCATGTGGGGCGGGCCGCTGGGATTGGTCGAGGTGCCGGTGTCCGAGATGTAGAGGCGACGCTCATCGAGTGAAAAGGCAAGGCCGTTGGGGCGCACGAAGTCATCGGCGACAATGCGGCATTGGCCCGTGACCGGATCGACGCGATAGACGTAGCAGGCGCCGATCTCGCTTTCGGCCTTATGCCCTTCGTAATCCGTGTCGATGCCGTAGGACGGATCGGTGAACCAGATCGAGCCATCCGACTTCACCACGACGTCGTTGGGGCTGTTGAAGCGCTTGCCCTCGTAGCGATCGGCGATGATCGTGATAGAGCCGTCGTGCTCCGTTCGGGTGACGCGTCGGTTGCCGTGCTCGCACGAAACCAGCCGGCCTTGCCGGTCGACGATATGGCCATTGGTGTAACCGGCCGGCTGGCGAAAGACGCTGGTGGTGCCCGACGCTTCGTCCCAGCGCAGCATGCGGTCGTTGGGTATGTCGCTCCACACGACGTAGCGTCCGGCGGGAAAATAGGCCGGGCCCTCGGCCCACCGGCACCCTTCATACAAGCGCTCGACGCGGGCGGCGAGGCGGATGCAGCGCTTGAAGCGGTCGTCGAGGATCTTGAAATCGGCATCAGCCATTGTCGGTCTCCATATCGCGATAATTGCCGGGTCGCACAAAACGTGGGCGCACGTCCGGACGGCCTACCCGAAGCGCCCGGGATCGCAGCTCGCTAGAGTTGCCGGCATCGCCTCGCCGTCCATCAGTTTCACGATCAGGCGGGCCGTCGCGGTGGCAAGCGTCAGGCCGACATGCTGATGGCCGTAGCCGCAGTAGACATTGCGGTGGTGCGGCGCCCGGCCGATGGCGGGCCGGAAATCCGGCAGCGATGGCCGTTCGCCCATCCAGCGGCTGGTCTCGGCACCACCGACGCCGGGGAAGACATCCTTCAGATGTTTCACCAGCAGATCGGCGCGATGCCATGAGGGCGGTTTGTCCGGTGCGCCCAGTTCGACTGTACCGGCGAGTCGCAGGCCTTCGCGCATCGGCGTGATGAAGAATCCGCGCTCGGCCGGCGACACCGGTAGTGTGAAACGGACGTTGGTGGGTTCGACCATGACGTGATAGCCACGCTCGGCGACCAGCGGCGCACGAAAGCGCAGATGGCGCGTGATATCGCCCGAGGCGCGGCCGGCACAGATCACCACGGCGGCCACGGGCTTGACTTTGTCGCCCATCCGCACGGCCGTGACCCGATCGCCATCGGTGTCAAGGCCGGTAACTTTCGCCTTCTCGATGCGGCCACCCTCGGTGACGAAGCGGTCGGCCAGTGTCGTCACGACGTGGTACGGGCTGATCGTATGCATGCCGTGCGGATAGTAGACGCCTTTGACGATGCGCTCGGCGAGCCCCGGCGCCAGCTCACGGGCGCGGTTGCCGTCGACGATCTCCATCACCGTGCCCTTGGCCGCCTGCAGCGCGCGCTCGTGTGCTCCCGACTCGAAGCTGGCCTCGGTTTCGTAGACGTAGAGTGCGCCCTGGCTGCGGAACAGCTCGCCCAGGCCCGACGCCTGGATTTCGGTCTTCCACGTGATGTTGGCCTCTTCCATCAGCGTGCCGAAAGCGTCGACTCCCTTCTTGACCTCGCTGTCTCGTGCAGCCAGCGCAAAGCGCGCCATCCAGGGCAGCAGCCACATCAGGCTGGGCAGATGGACGGTCAGCGGCCCCGCCGAATCGCGCAGCATTCGGGGCACGCGCCGCAATACGTCCGGTCGGCACAGCGGCAGTACGTGGTCGATCGCGATGAAACCCGCATTGCCGAACGAAGTCTTGCGGCCCGGGTCTTCGCCGTCCAGTACCACGACCTGATGGCCCGATCGCTGCAGCGCACGTGCCGTTGCCATGCCGACGATGCCGGCGCCGATCACGGCGACCGGCAGCGCTGCCGGAACCGGTGAGGAGGTCACGCGTCAGGCTCCGATCACGATGGCGACAGACGCCGCGGCGTCCTCAATCGATGCGAGCGCGTGCATGGTCTCTCCCGTTCCGTCGACCGAAACCAAGCACCTTGTCGGCTGGAATGCAAATGGTGGTGTGTGCTGCTATGGCGGCCGATCAACGACGAGGCACAACGCCATGAACCGCGTGCTGGCACATACCGGCGTGACCTATCCGATCGTACAGGCGCCGATGGGCTGGATTGCGCGCAGTCAGCTGGCCAGTGCCGTATCGAATGCCGGCGGGCTTGGCATCATCGAGACCTCCAGCGGCGAGACCGAAGCCTGCATGGCCGAGATCGCCAAGATGCGGGCGCTGACCGACAAGCCGTTCGGCGTCAACCTGCCCCTGTTGTTCCTGCGCGATCCCGCAATCGTCGACCGGGTGTGCGACAGCGGCGTGCGGTTCGTCACCACGTCGGCCGGCTCGCCGACCAAGCTGCTGCCGCGCCTGAAGCAGGCCGGCCTGATCGTCTATCACGTGGTGCCGACCTTGGCGGCCGCGATCAAGGCGGCCGAAGCCGGCGTCGATGGCTTGATCGTCGAAGGCGGCGAGGGCGGCGGCTTCAAGAACCCCGACGATGTCTCGACCTTGGTGCTGCTGCAGGCGGTGCGGGAGAAGGTCGACCTGCCACTGATCGCCGCCGGCGGCATCTGCGATGGCCGTGGCATGGCGGCGGCGTTCGCGCTCGGTGCCGAGGGCATCCAGATGGGGACGCGCTTCGTGAGCGCATCGGAGAGCCCGGTGCATGGCAACTACAAGCAGGCGATCGTCGATGCAGCCGATACCGGTACGCTGATGCTGAACCGCAAGTCGACGCCCTGCGTGCGGGCATTGAAGACGGAGCGCTCCAAGGCCATCGCCGAGGCCGGCGTCATGGATCGCACCGTCTTTGGCACGGTGAAGGACGTCTATTTCGGCGGTGACATGGAAGCGTCGCTGGCGCTGGCCGGTCAGACCGCCGGCCTGATCCACGAGGTGTTGCCGGTGGGCGAGATCATGCGGCGCACGGTCGACGGTTTCCATGCCATCCGCAAGCAGCAGTGGGAACGCTCGGCAGCCGGTGAGTTTTGAAGGTCCCCTCGCTCGGCCCTCATCCCGGCGCCGCGCGATAGTGGTGCCGGTAGGCTTCGCGGAAACCGAGCTTGTCATAGAGCGCGATGGCACGCGCGTTATCGGCAACGACATGCAGGTAGGCGCGCGCGGCGCCGTTGGCGTGACCCCAGGACAAGAGGCCCTCGACAAGCCGGTGGCCGTGGCCGGCGCGCCGACGGGCCGGATCGCTGACAATATCGAACAGCCCGATATGGCCGCGCTCGATGACACCCAGCCCGAACGCGGCCGGCTCACCGCTGTCGTCCAGCGACATGGCGAAACCAGCCTGGGGCACGATGGCGTCCAGCATCCGGTCGTGGATCGCCTGCCGGGTGGGCGGCACGCCGTTGAACGTCATGTAACCCGTCGACCAGATGTCGTTGCGCGCGGCAGCAACGATGACCGTCTCGCGTGCCTGGCGCGCGGCAAGGTCGGCCACCATGACGACGGTTTTGTCGAAAGCGGCCCATCCTCTGGCTTGCAGGAGCGAACCAACCTGCGGGTCCATCAACGGTGAGAGGCGAAACACACAGCGGATGTCCTGGCGCCTGTAGAGCGCCTCGGCTTGGGCGATGCGGCGCTCCAGATCGGCGCGCGGCGTGTCGCGGCCGGCGACCACGGCATTCACCGAGTTGGCCCGTTTGGTGTAGCCATGGGCAAAGCGCAGGATCCAGTCGTCCTGGACCAAGGTCTGTAGTGCCGGCCAGGCATTGAACGCGAGATGTTCGAGCGATCGAACCTCGCCCGTCGGGTCGAGCATGCACACACACGATAGCGGTTGAACGCAGCCCACCTAAAGCCGCGTCCCGGTGCCGTCAACGACGTCGCGAGGCCCGGCCTGAGGGCCCTCTTGACGGGTCGCGGTCTCATTCCTATTTCTAGATCGACTGGTCGATCTAGAAATAATGATCAGGCGACCGAAGGCGAAATGGGCATGCGCAAGGTCGATCCGAAGCGGCAGGCGGCACAGCGGCGCCGGATTCTGGAGGCGGCCGTGGTGTGTTTTGTCCGCCGCGGCTTTCACCAGACCAAAACGGCCGAGATCTGCGCCGAAGCCGGGATGAGCCCCGGCAACGTCTTCCACTACTTCGCCACCAAGGACGCCATCATCGAGGCCATTGTCGAAGAGGACAGGCGTGAGACGGCGGCTCTGTTCGCGAAGCTGAAGGATGCCGACGACATCCTCGAGGAGATGCTGCGCTCGCTGGACATGCTGCTTGAGGTCCTGGCGGACCCGACGATCACGCGCCTGGGCGTCGAGGTCATGGCCGAGGCGATGCGTAATCCCAAGGTCGGCGTGCTGGTCAGGCGCAACGAAGCCGAGGCCAAGGCGCAGCTCGTCGAGACGCTTGGGCGCGCCGCCGCACGCGGTCAGGTCGACGCAACCCTCGACATGGAAAATGCCGCTGTCTGGCTGATGGCGCTGGTCGACGGCGCCTTCAGCCGAGCGGCTCTGGAGCCGTCCTTCAACCCCCAAGAGCGGGCGCCCATGCTGCGAACCATGGTCATGCGCTTTCTGCGGCCGGCCACATCGTCGCCGGAGCGCGATCGGCGCTAGCCCGCGGATCAAGCCGCTGTCGCACAGATAAGGCCATGCAGACCACACCTGGGACAAACGATGCCGCGGACCCGCCGGCGGTTGGCGCCCGCCGCGTGCCGCTCGGGCCGCGACGCTGGCGCTGGTTCACTGCCGGTGCGGCGATTGCCGTGGTGGCGACGGTCATCATCACCATGCTGATCGACACGATGATTGAGCCGACCCCGGCTGTCGGCGCGGCGAGCGATCCTGCCAAGGCCGGCGCGATCCGCCGCGTGACGACGACCCGCGTCGTAATGAGCGTCGTTCAGGAGACGTTGGCTGTCACCGGTACGTTCGTCGCGCGCGAGGAGATTGCCCTTGCTGCGACGATCGACGGTGAACGCATCGCCGAGGTCCTGGTCGAGGAAGGCGATAGCGTCACCGCGGGTCAAAGGCTGGTGCGGCTGGAACGCGACATGCTGGCGGCGCGGCAGCGGGATGCGCAAAGCCGCGTCGAGCGGGCACGTGCGGCCATCGCCCAGCAGGAGGCGGTCTACGCCGAAACCCAGAGCAGTTTCAGGCGCATCGAAGGCCTTCGCACCGTCGGCGCGGCGAGCGCCCAGCAGCATGATGAGCGCCGGGCGGCTTTTCTCTCCGCCGGCCATGCCCTCACGGTGATGCGGGCCGATCTTGCCCAGGCCGAAGCGCAGCTCGCCGAAGCGACGCTGAGGCTCGACCGTACCGAGATCCGCGCGCCCGTCGATGGCATCGTTTCCGAACGCCTGGCGCGCCGTGGCGCGCTGGCCGGCGCCGAGCCGCTGATTCGCCTAATCCGCAACGGCGAGATCGAACTGGAGGCCGACATACCGGAGGCGGATCTGCCCAGGATCGCTGTCGGCCAGGCTGTCACGGTCAGCGCCCCCGGGCTGGCCGGCACCTTCGCCTGCCGTATCCGGCTGATCGGGCCGAAGGTCGGCCGCGACAGTCGGCTGGGCACGGCGCGAATCACATGTCCGCCTGATGCTCGTCTGCATCACGGTGTCTTCGGACGCGGCACGATTGTGACCGCCACCCGCCAGGCGCTGACGATCGGCGATTCCGCGCTGCTGCATGGCGGCGCGACGGGCGAGACCTTTGTTTTCGTCGTTGGCCCGGACAACCGGGTCGCACGCCGCACTGTCGAAACAGGTGTGCGGCGTGCCGCGCGGGTCGAAATTCGCGCCGGCTTGACGGAAGGCGACCATGTGGTGCTGGGGGCTGCCGCGTTCCTGCGTGAGGGTGAGGCCGTAGTGCCGTCGGAAGAGGGCAAGCCCACGGAAGGTCGGCCGCGATGACGCACGGCATTTCCTCCTGGGCGATCCGACGGCCGATCCCCACGATCGTGCTGTTCCTCGCCCTGGTCGTCGTGGGCTGGATGTCGTTTCAGCGGTTGCCGGTGAACGCCAACCCGCAGGTAACGTTTCCCATCGTCACGGTCACCGTGACGCAGCGCGGCGCCGCGCCGACGGAACTCGAGACCCAGATCACGCGCAAGATCGAGAATACAATCTCCGGCCTGACCGGGGTCCGGCATATCCAGTCGACCATCGCCGACGGCTCATCGGAAACCACGGTCGAGTTCCGCCTGGGATTCGACCCTGATCGCGCCACCAACGATGTGCGCGATGCCGTCAGCCAGATCCGTGCCGATCTGCCGCAGGGTATCGACGAACCGATCGTCACGCGGGTCGATATCGAAGGCAGCGCGATCCTCTACTACACCGTTCAAGCCCCGCACATGTCGGCGGTCGAGCTGTCATGGTTCGTCGAGAACACGATCGGGCGCGATCTGCTGACCGTGCCCGGAGTCCAGCGCGTGCAGCGTCTGGGCGGCGTCGACCGCGAGATCAGGGTGGCCCTTGATCCCGACCGCCTGGCGGCGCTGAACATCACGGCGGATATGGTGAACACCCAGCTGCGCGCGTTGAATGCCGATGTGCCCGGCGGTCGCGGTGAGATCGGGGCGCGCGAACAGTCGATCCGCACGCTGGGCAGCGCGCCTTCCGTCGCGGCACTGGCGGCCACACCGATTCATCTTCCGGGTAATCGCTGGGTGAAGCTGTCCGACATCGCGGTAGTCAGCGACGGCGCCAGCGAGCCGCGCGAGCTGGCGCATTTCGACGGTGAGTCTGCCGTCGGTTTTTCGGTGTCGCGGGCGCGCGGCTCGAGCGACACGATCGTGGCCGAGGCTGTCGGCCGCCGATTGGCTGCGATCCAGGCGCGATCGGCTGACGTGACGATCCGCGAAGTCGTGTCGACCGTCGAGTACACGCACGAGAGCTACAACGCGGCGATGGAAGCGCTGGTCGAGGGCGCGATCCTCACTGTCATCGTCGTGTTCGCATTCCTGCGCGACTGGCGCGCGACGATCATCGCGGCGCTGGCGATGCCGCTCTCCATCCTGCCGACCTTCGTGGCGATGGACCTGCTGGGCTTCACGCTCAACAGCATCAGCCTCCTGGCGCTGACCCTGGTCGTCGGCATCCTGGTCGATGACGCGATCGTGGAAATCGAGAACATCGATCGTCACATCCACATGGGCAAACGGCCCTATCTGGCCGCCATCGACGCCGCTGATGCGATCGGTCTTGCGGTGGTTGCCACGACGCTGACCATCGTCGCCGTATTCACCCCCGTCAGTTTCATCGGCGGTGTCGTGGGCCAGTATTTCCGGCAGTTCGGCCTCACGGTGGTGATCGCCGTCCTGGCGTCGTTGCTGGTCGCCCGCCTGGTCACGCCGCTGATGGCCGCCTACCTGATGCAGCCCAGCACGCGGGCGTTGCCGGGTCGCACGCAGAGACTTTTCCGGCTGGCCGGATGGTACCGACGACTGTTGGGCTGGACCTTGGATCACCGGCGCACGACGCTAGGCATCGCCGCTGCCATTTTCGCCGTGTCGATGATGCTGATACCGCTGCTGCCCACCGGCTTCCTGCCGACAGGCGACAGCAACCTGACACAGATCAAGGTCGAACTGCCCCCCGGGTCGCTCTTATCCGACACTGATCGCGTCACCCGACAGATCGCCCGCGATCTGCGCCGACGTGCCGAGGTTGCCCATGTCTTCGTCCTGATCAGCGATGTGCGTCAGGCGCGGGTGCTGATCTCCCTGAAACTGCGCGCGGACCGTCAGGTCAGTCGCCGCGTGTTTGAACAGTCGGTTCAGCCGATGCTCGCCGACGTCCCGGACATTCGCTTCACCTTTCTGTCCGATGGTGGCGCCCGGGATGTCTCGATCATCCTGGCCGGTGACGATCCGGTCCGGCTGGCGGCC
>Ga0187894_10004199_pt1 | contig 15624 bp, 14 predicted proteins | sample GBC1701081metaG_FD_136650 | JGI IMG/M metagenome (GOLD analysis project Ga0187894, IMG submission 136650) | White microbial mat communities from a lava cave in the Kipuka Kanohina Cave System on the Island of Hawaii, USA - GBC170108-1 metaG ... | reverse complement strand
CTGTGTGACGCGATGCTAGCACCGGCCCTGGACCAGTTCAAGGCGCGTGACGGCGTCACGGCGCCGTGACCGTCACCTCGTTCGAGCGAACGCTCTCGTTCGGGCGGCGCGACCGGTCGATGGCGGTCACCGCATAGCGATAGGCGGCGCCGGGCCGCACGTCGCGGTCGATGAACGTCGTGGTCCCGGCGAGTGCCGTGCCGATGCGAATGAACGCGCCCGCGCCTGCCGCGCGATACACGGCGTAGAGCGCCAGGTCGTCGGCGGGGCTCGGGCTCCAGGCGAGGCGGAGCGCGCCCGGCGACGGCACGGCGACCAGGTTCGTGGGCGGACCGGGCGGCGTCGTGTCCTCCGGCGTCGCGGTCACCGGGGCCGATGGCGCACCGAATGCGGAGACGCGGGGATCCACGCGCACAGCGCGCACCGCGTACCGGTACGCGGTCTCGTTGTCGAGGTTGCCGTCCACGTAGCTCGTGCCCGAGACGGGCGTCGCCACGCTCGGCGGGTCGTCGGGTCCCACCCCTCTCAGCACGACGTAGGTGAGCGTTCCCGAGATCGGGGACCCGTCGGCCAGCTCGAGGGGCGGCTCCCACGTGATCGTCACCTGTCGATCCCCGGCGGTGGCCTGCACGCCTCGCGGCGCTCGAGGGGCGGCCAAGAACGGAACGGAGAGGCGCGCCGACGGCGGACCGGTTCGGCCGGTGGAATCCGTGGCCGTGGCGACGTACACGTAGCGACGGCCCGGCGCGAGCCCTCGGCGATCGATCCACCGCATGCGGCCGTCACCGAGCCCGACGCCCGGAGGCGGAGCGTCGAGGCGCACCGCGGCGATCTCGTCGTACCCGGCGACACGCCCGAACGAGACCATGGCGGGCTTGGGCGGCGCCCCGTCGACCTCCTCGTGCCGGTAGAGCTTCACCGTTGCGAGATCGCGGAGAGCCGTGCCGTCGGTGCGGGTGCGCGGATTGGTCCACTCGACGACGATGCTGTCCTCGTCGACGTGGCCGCGCAGTCCGGACGCGGGCAGCGGCAGGCGGCTCTCGGGGGTCACCGGCGGACCTTTCTTGCCGCAGCCGGCAATCGCGGCCGCTGCGAGCGCCAGCGCCACGAGACAACGGCCAGGGCGGCGCCCGACCCCCATCACCCGACGAGATCCTTCGCGAGCGCGAGCTGGCGCCGCACGGCCTCGGGCGCCGTCCCGCCGATCACGGCGCGCGCTGACAGCGACGCCTCGAGCGTGATCGCAGCGTGGATGTCGTCGCCGATCAGGCCGGAGAACGCGCGCAGCTCATCGAGCGAAAGCTCGAGGAGCTCCTTGCCCTGGGCGAGCGCGTAGCGCACCGTCTTGCCGGCCACTTCGTGCGCGTCGCGGAACGGCAGCCCTCGCTTCACGAGGTAGTCCGCGAGGTCCGTGGCCGTCGAGTAGTGGGCCGTCGCGGCCGCGCGCATTCGCTCGACGCGCCACGTGAGGCCGCCGAGGAGGGGCGGCATCACGCCCAGCACGGCCTCCAGCGTGTCGACGGTGTCGAAGAGCGGCGCCTTGTCTTCCTGCATGTCCGAGTTGTAGGTCAGCGGCAATCCTTTCATCGTCACGAGCGCCGCCGTGAGATTGCCGTAGAGGCGTCCGGTCTTGCCGCGGATCAGCTCGGCCACGTCGGGGTTCTTCTTCTGCGGCATGATCGACGAGCCGGTCGCGAAGGCGTCGGCGAACTCGACGAAGCCGAACTCGGCCGTGGCCCAGAGCGTGAGGTCGGCGGCGAGACGAGACAGGTGCATGCCGAGCACGGCCGCACCGGCCAGGAACTCGAGCACGAAGTCGCGATCGGCGACCGCGTCCATGCTGTTGGGGCTGGGCGCGGCGAACCCGAGGTCGCGCGCCAGCGCCTCCCGGTCGATCGCAAAGGCCGTCCCCGCGAGCGCGGCCGCGCCGAGCGGCATCACGTTCACGCGGGCCCGGCAATCGCGGAAGCGCTCGCGATCGCGCGCGAGCATGAACACGTAGGCGAGCAGGTGATGGGCGAGCAGCACGGGTTGCGCCCGCTGGAGATGCGTGTAGCCGGGCATTGGCTGATCGACGTGCTGCTCCGCTTGCTCGACCAGCGCGGCCTGGGTCGCCTGGATGCCGGCGTCCACGCGCCCGATGATGTCGCGCAGGTACAGGCGCTCGTCGAGCGCGATCTGGTCGTTGCGCGAGCGACCGGTGTGAAGTTTGCCGCCCACCGGGCCGGCCAGCTCGATGAGCCGGCGCTCGACGTTCATGTGAATGTCTTCGAGCTCCCGGCGAAACGGGAAGCAGCCGCCCTCGATCTCCGCGCGGACCGCGTCGAGCCCGGCGAGCAGTTCGCCGAGCTCGCGGTCGCTGATCAGCGCGGCACGGTGGAGCGCGCGGGCCCACGCGGCACTGCCCGCGAGGTCGTGGGCCCAGAGTCGACGATCGAACGACAGCGACGACGTGAAGGCTTCGGCTGCGGGATCGGCGTCCCCGGCGAAGCGCCCGGACCACGCCTTGCCCGGGACTCCGCCGCCCGGCCCCGTCACGAGGCGCCCGCTCGGCCGGGCGCTTTCTGCGCGGGTTCGCGTGATGCGGCGAGTAGCGCCGCGATCTCACTCATGATCCGGCGCGTGATCTCGTCCCGCTCGGCGCGGCTGACGCGGTGATGGCGCGCCCGGCCGACGTGCATGGCCGCCCCGAAGCGGACCGACAGTGGATGGGCGCGCGGCACGTAGAAGCGCCGCCCGGACAGCGCCTCGTACGTGCCCATGATTGCCGCGGGGATCACCGGCACGCCCGATCTGAGCGCAATCAGCGCCACGCCGGGGAGTCCGCGGACGAGACGCCCTTCACGGCTGAACGGACCTTCCGGAAAGATCCCGACGACGCGGCCGCCGTCGAGGACGCGCAGCACGCGCTTGATGGCGCCGGGGTCCGGACGCTCGAGGTTCACGGGGATCGACCCGATCTGGCGGTGAAACGACGGGTGCAGCGGACTCGCCCGGTACACGCGCGGCATGACGAGAAAGGAAATGGGCCGAGGCACGGCCACACCGAGGACCACGCCGTCGAGATAGTTGTGGTGATTTGCGGCGAGGATGAATGGACCCGCGGCCGGGAGTCGCTCGAGGCCACTGACCCGGAAGTCGAAGTGCGACCGAAGGAGCGCGCCGCACGCGGACCGAGTCGCGCGGTAGAGGAGCGGGAAGGGGTCCGGCCGCTCTCGCTGCGCCGGAGCCACGGTGTGCGGCGCCGCGACCGACCACGTGCTGGACTCCTCGGCAGGGGCCATGATCGCATCGGTTATAGCATCGAGCGGCAGGGCTGACAAGAATGGCAGCCTCGGGTTTGCTCAGTAGGATCGACACGGAAGGACTGACATCCTTCCGAGTTGGCTCCACGAGCGCGTCACCGATTCCGGATTGTCCCGCAGGCCCTTGCGCGGTGGCATCTCGCTTGCTGCCCTTCCGTCCAGGCATGTCGATTCTGCTGGGAGGCGCACCTGTGAAAGCCACCATGACTTCGACCGATGTGCGCGGATGGGGACACGCATTGTCGGCCGCGCCCGTCGCAGTCGCCGTCGGGCTCGGCGTGCTGACGGAACTGTTTCGACGGCGCGAACCGAGACCTCGTGTGCTCCGCTGCCCGGTGCACGGGATCGCGTACGACCCACAACTGGAGGTCTGCCCTGAGTGCGCGAAGCCTCCGGGCCCCCCGATCAGCGGAGATGCGTGATGATCTACTGCTCTGTCTGCCAGATTCTCCGAGCCGTCCGCGAGTGGCACACGCGGCGGGAGTCCTTCGTGATCGAGTTGGAACCTTGCGGGCACGTGATGCTTCGGACGGCACGGGTCGAGTGGCTGACCCATCGGGCCGCCGCCTGAACGCGACGCCGGTCCTCCAGATCGTCGTCACGCCGGGCTCCGGCGACGGGCGAGCGCGCGAGAATCGGCAAGGGTTACCGTCCCGTCGACCTGGCCCCGCTGGCGGGGCTCGCATCGGTCGGATTTTCCTCGGTTGCCCTGACGCCAGTCCCGGGCATACGTGTTGCACCCCTCGTCCGGAAGGAGCAACGCGTGCTCGACGACGAAGGGAGGAGGGCAGCCATGCACCAGACGATCCGGGAAGTGATGACGGCAAGCCCGCACACGCTTGCACCCAGCGCCACGATCGTGGAGGCAGCGCGCCTGATGCGCGAGCGCGACATCGGCGACATCATCGTCGTCGACAACGGGATGCTCTGCGGCATCGTCACCGACCGCGACATCGTCGTCCGTGCGCTGGCCGAAGGGAAGGACCCGGCGCGGACGAGGGTGGGCGACATCTGCAGCCGCGAGCTGACAACCGTGGGGCCCGACGAGAGCATCGGGCATGCGGTCCGATTGATGCGGGACAAGGCGATTCGCCGGCTGCCGGTCGCGCAGGACGGGCGCATGCTCGGCGTCGTCTCGCTCGGCGACCTCGCGATCGATGTGGACCGGCGGTCCGCGCTGGCCGACATCAGCGCCGCGCCCGCCAACGTGTAGTCTCCCCGCGCGCCCGCCGTCCGAGCGCCGGGTGTTTCTTACCGGGTAAGCCTGACCCGGGGCACCCGTAGACCGTCTAGAGGCCAATCGCCATGGACCCTGTGATCGCCGATCCGCCGCTCTCGCGCGAGCGCGCCCTGCATTGGCATCTCAGGTTCGTACGGGGGACTGAACCTCGGGGACGAGGCGATCTTGCAGTCCATCGTGTCCCAGTTCCGGGCATCTGGATCGGTGGAGATCACCGTCTTCTCCCGGGACGCGGCCGATACCCTGGCGCGGCACAAGGTGGAGCGGGCCGTGCCCGTGCGGGAACTATCCCGCGACGAGGTCCTTCCAGAAATCGCCGCGCTCGACCTGCTCATCCTCGGCGGTGGCGGCATCCTCTACGACGAGGGCGCGGCCGTCTACCTCCGCGAGGTCGCCCTCGCGCACGAGCAGCGCGTGCCGGTGCTCGTCTACGCGGTCAGCGCCGGCCCGCTCAAGGACGCGACGGCGCGGGGCCTCGTGCGAGACGTCCTCGGCCAGGCGACGGCCATCACCGTCCGCGAGCGGCGCGCCCGGCAGATCCTCGAGGAGGTCGGGCTGCAGGACATCGAGGTGACGCCGGATCCGGCGCGGAGGTGATCCTGGTCGAGCGCTACGGCTTTCTCGGCGGCAACGCGACGGCAGCGCTCGTGATGCCGTTGATGTCCTTTCACACCGAGCGGCGCGCCCCGTCGCCGGATCGCGCGAGCGCGCTCATGCCCCGGGACCACGGCGAGGGCGACGCTGCCGTGCAGGGAATCCTCCGGCGATTGCTCGACGACCTGATCGCGGCGGGCGGGGCCATCGCGCCGTCCGTCGAGACGGGCTACGTCGTGCCATTCGACCCCGAGATTCTGAAGATGGTAGCGCTCGACCTGCTCGACCGCGCGGGCGTGAAAGTCCTGCTGCACGCGCTCGCGAGCGAGGTGGTCGACGCGCCCATCGTCCGCGGTGTCGTGTTCGAGACGAAGTCCGGCCCGATCGTGATCACGGCGCGCGCGACGGTGGACAGCACCGGCGATGGAGACATCGCGGCGCTCGCCGGCGCGCCGTTCGAGGTGGGCCGGGACGGCGACCATCTCGTCCAGCCGATGACCTTGATGTTTCGCATGGTCGAGTTCGAGCGCGCGGCCTTCGCCGCGTACGTCAAGGCCCATCCCGATCAGTGGCGGGGCGTGCACGGCCTCGACGACCTCATCCGCAAGGCGGGGGCCGCCGGGGAACTGTCGCTTCCGCGCGAGGACATTCTGTTCTTCGGCACGCCGCACGACGCCGAGGTGAGCGTGAACAGCACGCGTGTGTCCGGCCTCGGCACCAGCGTGTGGGATCTCACGCGGGCCGAGTGGGAGGCCCGGCGCCAGATGCGCCAGATCGCCGCGTTCCTTCGGAACTACGTCCCGGGCTTCGACCGATCCTACGTTGCCCAGAGCGGTGTCACGATCGGCGTCCGGGAGACAGGTCGGATCACCGGTGAGTATCAGCTCACCGGTGCCGACATTCTCGGAGCCCGCAAGTGGGACGACGTGATCGCCTGTGGCGCGTATCCGATCGACATCCACAATCCCGCGGGCAAGGGGACCCGGCTCCAGCGGCTGCCGCCCGGGGAGAGCTACCACATCCCGCTCCGCTGTCTCTTGCCTCGGCGAGTGGACCAGCTGCTGCTGTCCGGCCGGGCGATCTCCGGCACGCACGAAGCTCACTCGTCGTACCGGGTGATGCCGATCGCGATGGCGACAGGGCACGCGGCCGGCGTCTGCGCCGCGCTCGCAGCGCGCGCGGGCACCTCACCGCGGGCCGTGCCGCCCGCCAAGGTGCAGGCCGAGCTGATCCGTCAGGGCGCCGTGCTGGGCACGCCCGCGGTGTGAGCGCCCTGGACGGGCCTCGAGGCCGCTATTTGGAGCGGGAGACTCGATAGCGGGCGACGGCTGCGTTGTGGTCCGCGAGGGTGGTGGAGAAGCGGTGTCGCCGGTCGTCGCCGGTCGAGACGAAGTAGAGATAGCTGACCTGTGCGGGATTGACAGCGGCCTGGATGGCCGGGAGGCTGGGGCTCGCGATCGGCCCGGGGGGCAATCCCGGGCGCCGGTAGGTGTTGAAGGCCGAATCGGACTGAAGATCCTCGCGCGTCAAGCGCTGGCGATCCTTGCCGAGCCCGTACTGGACGGTCGGGTCGGCTTGCAGCGGCATGTCGAGCCTGAGGCGATTCCAGAAGACCGCGGAGATCAGGGGCATCTCCTGGCGCTCCACCGCCTCCTTCTCGATGATCGACGCCAGCGTGAGCAGCTGATGGACGTTCATGTCACGGCGTCGCGCCTCGGCCAGGATGTCGGCCGACAGGCGCTCGCGCATCCGGGCCACCATCCTGGCCAGGATCTCCTCGGGCAGCATTCCCTTGACGAACTGATAGGTGTCCGGGAACAGGTACCCCTCGACGCTGTCAGCCTGAAGATCGAGCGTGCGCAGGAAGAGCCCATCCCTGGCGACCCGGAGGACGTCCTCGGCGCGGGCCAGCCGCTCTACCTCGAGCTGGCGGGACAGCTCGAGCACGGTCGATCCCTCGCGGAACACGATATTGTGCTGGAGCACCTGGCCGCCCTCGATGAGGGCGAGGACGGCGACCGTGTTCGCCCCCTGGGGGATCTGATACTCCCCGGCCTTCAGGCTTCGCATGCTGCCGCGCGCAACCGTGAGGAGGACGAACCCGAGGGGGCTTCGGATCACGCCCGCCTCGTCGAGCTGACGCGCCACTTCCAGGAACCCCCGGTGCGCCGGGATCTCGACGACCCGGGACGTGTGACGGATGCCTGCCGCAGGGGTCAGAACGAAGAGAACCTGGATCCCCAGGAAGACCAGGATGACCGCCCCGAGGACGACCAGGACAGACCGGATCCCGGGGCGGCCGTGCTGCCGTTCATCAGTCACGTCTCTCGGGAATCGAGGGCGCGCCCTGATCATTTCCCCTTATCTTGCCTAGGGTTTCAGGTGACGTCAACCAACGGCCTGGGTCCGGTCCCCCGGGCATCGAACCGCCTGGCCCAGGACGGGTTGGCGTCCGAGGGCCTTCTGGTATACTCGACCCCCTGGGGCAGCGCCCCCGAATTTTCCAGGAGGGAATCCATGCAGCAGCTCGCCCTACCCGTCCGTCACGAATGGCTCGTCCGCGAGCGGTCCTACGGCAAGATCGCCATCGAGCCCTTCGAGCCGGGTCTGGCCCTCACGGTCGGCAACGCCTATCGTCGGGTGCTGCTGTCGTCGATCGCGGGCGCCGCCCCCACGTGGGTGAAGATCGAAGGCGTCCTTCACGAGTTCTCGCACATGCAGGGGGTGAACGAAGACACCCTCGACATCATCATGAACCTGCGCAAGCTCGTCTTCGCCCTGCACGTGAACCGTCCGAAGCTCCTCCGGCTGAAGGCGCAGGGGCCCCGCACCGTGACGGCCCGGGACTTCGAGCCGGACGCGGACGTGGAGATCCTGACGCCGGACGTCATGCTGGCCAACCTCGACAAGGACGGCGCTCTCGAGATGGAGGTCTGCGTCGAGCGCGGGCGCGGATACCAGGCCGCCGAGAAGCGCGAGCCCGAGGCGCTGCCCATCAACGCGATGCTGATCGATTCCGACTTCGTGCCCGTGGATCGCGCCAACTTCCGCGTGGAGACGCTCGACGGGCCTGGCGAGCTGCAGGAGCGACTCGTGCTCGAGCTGTGGACGGACGGCAGCATCGGACCCGAGGCTGCCGTGGGTGAGGCGGCGAGGATCCTCCAGGACCAGTTCAACCTGATGACCGACTTCATGGAAGCCCCGCAGCCCGACCGCGAAATGGTCGAGACGGGCCCCGAGGTGACGATTCCTCACGAGACCAACGAGCATCTGCTCCGGAGCGTGGACGAGCTCGAGCTGTCGGTGCGGGCGTCCAACTGCCTCAAGACCGCCAACATTCGCAGCATCGCGGACCTGGTCCAACGGACCGAGTCCGAGCTGCTCAAGACCAAGAACTTCGGCAAGAAGTCCCTGAACGAGATCAAGACCATCCTCGGAGAGATGGGGCTCTCCCTCGGAATGCGTCTTGACTCCGAGGAGCTGGAGCGGTTGCGGACCCACTACGAGCGCACGCTCGGGCCCTGACCCCTCCCGCTCTCCGCGCGTCCCACCACGGCCTCCGGCTCGAACCGGAGGCCGTGGTGTTTCGGGTCACCGTCGGGCGGCTCCTGGGGATCGAGGTCGAACGCCTCGCGCACGCCCTGCGCCCACCTCGTCACCCACAGCCGCCTCCCATCCGTCTCCATGATGACCGCGCCGTGCTGGTCGGTTCGATACACCGTCGCCCCGGCGGCTCCGAGCCGGCCGAGCACTTCCGGGGTGGGGTGGCGAAACGGGTTCCGGCCGCCGGCGGAGACCACGGCGAAGGCAGGCCGGACCGACTCGATGAACGGCGCGCTCGACGAGCGGCGGCTGCCGTGGTGCGCCACCTTGAGCACCAGGGCCCGCAACGGCGCCCCGACGTCGCGCAGGCGTTGCTCGCCCTCCCACCCGAGGTCGCCTGTGAATAGAAGCGACACGCGGCGCCAGTCGAGCCTGAACACGAGCGATTCGTCGTTCGGGCTGGCGTGTCGGGTGCCGTCCGGGTTGAGGACGCTGATCAGCGTCTCGCCGACACGGATGCGATCGCCGGCCCGGAGCACCCGGCGCGGAACCTTCGACTGCTCGAGCGCGAGCCGTGTCTCCTCGGCCGCCGGGCTCCACGAGCCGTTCTCCCAGAACTCGCCCACCGTGAAGTGCCGCACGATCGCCGCGAGTCCGCCCGAGTGATCCTGGTCGGCGTGGGACAGCGCGACCACGTCCAGGCGTCGCACGGCTCGGTTCCAGAGGACCGGCGCGAGCACCCGTTCGCCCACGTCGAATCGCCGGGGCCCGCCGGGACCGCCGTCGATCAGCATGCGCGGGCCGTCGGGCAGCTCGATCAGCGCGGCATCGCCTTGCCCCACGTCGAGAAACACGACCCTGAGCCGGCCGTCTCCCGGGGCGACCCAGGGCCACGTCGCGAGCCCGACGGAGATGAGGGCGAGTCCCGTCAGCGTGCCCAGAACCCGGCGGCGGCCCGCCGCGAGCGGAACGAGCGCCAGCGCGGCGTACCAGGCCGCGACGGCGGCCCAGGGCGGCGCCGGGAGGTGGATCATGGCGTTCGGCACGGCGGCCGCGATCCACACCACGGCGCGAAGCGCCACGAGCACGAGCCAGAGCGCATGGAACACGAGCGCCGCGAGCGCCGTGCTGATCAGGGACAGGAGCAGGGCCAGCATTCCGAGCGTGGTGGCGGGAGCGGCGAGCGGCACCACCAGGAGATTGGCCAGGACGCCGATCAGCGAGAGCTGGTTGAAGGCGACGAGCATCACGGGCATCACGGCGAGCTGCGCGCCGAGGCTCACGGCGACCGCGACGGCGAGCCACGAGGGCCAGCCGCGCTCGCGGAGCGCGTCGGCGATCGGGGGGGCGAGCGCGATGATGCCGGCCGTGGCGGCGAACGAGAGCTGAAACCCCGGCTCGCGCAGATCGCCGGGACTCCAGAGCAGGAGCGCGATCGCGGCGAGGGCCAGCGCATTCATCGCCTGGGACTCGCGCTCGAGGATGACGCTGCCGAGGAGCAGGAGCCCCATCACCGTGGCTCGCAGCACGGATGGCTGGCCGCCCACGACCAGGGCGAAGCCGACCAGGACGACCGCCGCTGCGCTGGCGGCGGCTCGCCGGGGCAGTCCGACCAGGGCGAGCGTCCCGAAGACGGAGGCGGCCAGCAGGGCGACGTTGAAGCCCGACACCGCGAGCACGTGGTACACGCCTGCTCGCCTGAACGCCTCGTCGGTCTCCCGCGGCAGCGCCGTGCGCTCCCCGAGCAAGAGGCCGGCGAGCAACGCCGCCGACGCGTCCGGCAACTCGCTCCTGATGGTCTCCACGGCCCAGCGCTTCACCTTGACCGGCCAGGGGGGCTCGTCCGGGCCGACGGGCATCACGTGGTCGCCTCGCCCATGGCCCACGAGCAGGATGCCCTCGCGGCGGAGGTGAGCCGGATAGTCGAAGGCGCCGGGATTCCGGTATCCGACCGGGCGATGAAGCTTCACGTCTGCTGCGACGCGCTGTCCCTCTCCGAGCGGCGGCGACTCACCGTAGATCGTGAGCTGGACGCGGCCCGTGGCCGCGCGTCGGTCCTGTCCGTCGCGATACGCCGCGACGTCGAGCAGCACGCGGGCGCGGTCGGGAGTCCACCGGATGGGCTCCGCGGCGAGGCGCCCTTCGACGGTCATCGAAGGGGGAAGCGCCTGCCTCGCGAGATGGTCGGCGGGGACGATCGGAGTGATCGCTCTGAGCCCTCCGGCAACGACGAGCGCGGTCAGCAGCGCGAGCGTCGCCAGCGCGTCTCGCCGCGCGACGAGGGCAGCCCCAGCCGAGATGCAGAGGGCGGTGCCCGAGACGAGCAGGGCAACGGGGTCGACCGCGACCCAGGACGCCAGCCCGATGCCGACGGCGAGCGCGGCAGCAATCGGGAGCAGCGGCGCGCCGGCGAGGCCCATGCGAGTCAGTCGCCCACCGTGACCAGCTCCCGGATGGCCCCGAGCTTCTTCGGCCCCATGCCGACCACGTAGCGGAGCGCCTCGGGTGTCTCGAATCGGCCGCGCCGCTCGCGCTCGGCCAGGATGCGCGCCGCCAGCGCAGGTCCGACGCCGGGCAGACGGGCGAGCTCGGCGAGGCTCGCGCGATTGATGTCGAGCGGCCGAGGGTCAGACGCCGCGGCGAGCGCCGGTAACGCGCCGTCCACCTCGCGAGATCCAGCGGGAGCGACGAGCGGCGGACGGGGCAGCGGCGTCCGGGGTCGAAGCGACGATGGCGCGTCGTCCTCCGAGCGCGGAAACACGACCGGCGCAAGCGGCTCCGCGCGATCGAAGCGTTCCATGCGCTCGGCCACTCCCGGAAATCCGGCTCGCCACTCGCGCACGCCCATGCCGGCGAGCAGCGTGACGGCCAGCGCGAGGACCAGCTTCAGCTGAGCGCGCGAGTAGAGCATGGCAGCCAGCCTGCCATGCCCGAGCGAGGGTCAACCAGAGAGAGAAATCAGATACACCCCGACCGCGTCATCCGACGCGCGGCGGGCGCGCGAAGCGCTCTAGAGCCACCCCGCTTTTCTGAAGCGGGTGAAGAGATAGGCGTCGATCCCGACCATCAGCCCGATGGCGAGCGGGTAACCGAGGTGCCAGTCGAGCTCCGGCATGTGCTTGAAGTTCATGCCGTAGATGCCGGCCAGCATCGTCGGCACCGCGACGAGCGCGGCGTAGGCGGCCAGGCGCTTGGTGGTCTCGTTCTCGGCGAGCGTGATCAGCGACAGGTTGACCGTGATGGCCGTCGTGACCATGTCGCGCAGGCTGTCGATCCACTGGTTGACGCGCGCCAGGTGATCGTAGACGTCGCGGAAGTACTCCTGCGTGCCGCTGCACACGTGCGGCACCCGGCCGCCGACGAGCTTGCCGGTGTGCTCGAGCAGCGGCTCGACCGCGTGCTTCAGCGTCATCAGCTTCTGCTTGAGCGCGTAGAGCGCCTCGATGTTCGCCCGCGCCGAATCCCCCGAGAAGATGCGCTCCTCGACCTGCTCGAGCTGGGTCTCGAACGCGTCGAGCACGGGAAAGTAGCGATCGACGATGGCGTCCACGAGCGCGTAGAAGACGAAGCCGGACCCGTGGCGCAGGAGCTCGGGCTCGCGCTCGCAGCGCGCGCGGACGTTCCCGAAGCCCTGCACGCTCCGGTTGCGCACGGACAGGACATAGTTCGGGCCCACGAAGATGTCCACCTCGCCGATCACCAGCTCGGCGCCCGAGACCTCGACGGTGTGCAGCACCGCGAACAGCGAGTCGCCGTACTCCTCGATCTTCGGCCGCTCGTGCCCCTGGCGCGCGTCCTCGACCGCCAGCTCGTGCAGCCCGAACTCCTCCTGCATCTGGGCGAGCTGCGCGGCATCGGGATCGCGGAGCGCCACCCAGACGAAGCATTCGGGCCGGCTCACGTGCCGGCTGATGTCCTCGACGGCGATCTCGCCCAGCTTCTTGCCGTCCTGGTACGCCGAGCAATTCACCAGCATGGAGTTACGGCGTGAGGGCGGCTCGCGTGATGGCGGTGGTCTCGCGGTTGTGCCATTCGCTCTCGGCGAAGGCCTCGTTGATCCGCTCGAGCGGATAGGTGTGCGACAGGATGCGGCCCCAGGGCCAGCGCTCGCGCGTCCGCACCAGGAAGTCGAGCGCGCGCGGAATCACCCACGGGTCGTACTGGATGACCCCCACGATCCGCTTCGAGCCCCACACCAAGAGCGAGGGCTCGAGCTCGATCTTCGCGCCGCGGCTGATCGTGCCGATCTCGAGATAGGCGCCGCCCGAGCGGAGCATCTCGATGCCCTCGGGGATCACGGCCGGGAAACCCACGAGGTCGCACGCGATGTCGGCGCCCACGCCGCCCGTCCACTGGCGGACGAGCTTGACGCGCTCGCGCCGGTCGGGGACCTCCTTGAGATTGATCGTGTGGTCGGCGCCGAACGCTCGGGCCAGTTCGAGCCGGCCGGGGATCTGGTCGACGACGATGACCGTCGCCGCGCCCATGTCCTTCGCCACGGCCGCCGCCTGCACGCCGAGGCCGCCCGCGCCCTGGATGACGACGCGGTCGCCGAAGCGCAAGCCGACCTTCTGGAGCCCGTACATCACCTGCGCGAGCGCGCAGTTCACGGGCGCCACGGCTTCGTCGGCCAGCTCGTCGGGCACCTTGAACAGATACCCGCCCGGCCGGAGGTAGTAGTGGTCGGCAAATGCCCCATGGAGGTGGGGGAACACGCTGGGACCGACCGCGCGCTCGATCTTGTTCGGGCACGCCGCGGGCTCGTTGTTGAGGCACGCGTGGCAGCGCCGGCACGGATAGAAGTACGTGTACGCGACCCGGTCGCCCTCCGCGAGGGGCCGCCCGAGCGAGTCGGCCTTGATCTTCGCGCCGAGACGGGCGACGCGGCCCGTCATCTCGTGGCCATAGATCCACCCGTCGTCGGGATACTTGAGCGGAGCGTCGCCGCGCCAGAAGTGGAGGTCCGAGCCGCAGATGTTCGCGACGGTGACGCGGATGAGCACGGCCTCGGGCTCGACCTCCGGGATCGGCACCTCGCGGATCTCGAACGGCTTGCCAGGACCGAAGAAGACGGCGGCCTTCGCGGTGGGCGGCATCACGCGGGCTCCTTTCCGAGCTCGAAGGCGTCGTGCAGCGCGCGCACGGCGAGCTCCGTGTACTTGTCCTCGATGACACAGGACACGGCGATCTCCGACGTCGAGATCATCTGGATGTTGATCCCCTCCGTGGAGAGCGTGGCGAACATCCGCGCGGCCACGCCGGCGTGGCTCCGCATCCCGACGCCGACGATGGAGACCTTGGCGACACGGTCGTCGGCCACCACGCCCTCGGCGCCGATGTCGGCGGCGAGGCCGGTCAGCACGCGCTCCGCCCGCTGGCGATCCGCCCGCGGCAGCGTGAACGAGATGTCGGTGAGGCCGTCGCGGCTGATGTTCTGCACGATCATGTCGACGACGATGTTCTGCGATCCGAGGCCGCCGAAGACCTTCGAGGCGATGCCCGGCCGGTCGGGCACCCGGAGGATCGACACCTTGGCCTGGCCCCGGTCGTGGGTGATCCCGGTGACCACCACCTGCTCCATGCTGTCGTCCTCCCTCGTGACGAGGGTGCCCTCGTCCGCCTTGAACGTCGAGCGCACGTGCACGGGCACACCGTACTTCTTCGCGAATTCCACGGAGCGCGCCTGCAGGACCTTGGCGCCGAGGCTCGCCATCTCGAGCATCTCGTCGTAGGAGATGCGCGCGAGCTTGCGCGCCTCGGGCACCACGTTGGGATCGGCCGTGTAGACGCCGTCGACGTCGGTGAAGATCTCGCAGACGTCGGCCTTGAGGGCGGCGGCCAGCGCGACGCCCGTCAGGTCGGAGCCGCCGCGCCCGAGCGTGGTGATGTCGCCGGCCTCCGTCATGCCCTGAAAGCCCGCGACGATCGCGATCTTGCCGGCGCCGAGCGCGGTCTCGATGCGCTCGGCGGTGATGCGCTTGATGCGCGCCTTCGTGTGGGCGTCGTCGGTGACCAGGCCGACTTGCGCCCCCGTGAACGAGCGCGCGGCGTGACCGAGCGACTGGAGCGCCATGGCCAGGAGCCCGATCGTCTGCTGCTCGCCCGTGGCGAGCAGCATGTCCATCTCCCGCGGATCCGGCGTGGGCGTGATGGTCGCCGCGAGCGCCACGAGGCTGTCGGTGGTCTTGCCCATCGCGGACACCACGACGACCAGGCGGTGCCCGAGCGACGCGGACTCCGCCACGCGGCGCGCGACGTTCTTGATCCTCTCGGGGTCGGCGACGGAGGAGCCACCGTATTTCTGGACGATCAGCCGACTCATGAGACGCCCATCCTACACGACGCTCTGGAACGCTGCCAAGTTACGCCCCCGCGCGCGCTGTCCCTCCTACTGCGGGGCCGAGGCGACCGTGGGGCCGGCGCCTCGCGTCGCCTCCGACAGGCTCACCTGCTCGACGAGGAGGAGAATCAGCCCGTAGAGCGTCACCGGAATGTACTGCGCGGCGTGGAAGATCAGCGAGAAGGACAGGGCCTCGGCTCTCGGGACGGAGAAGAGGGCGAGGGCGAGGACCGTGGCGGCCTGGATCACGCCGACGTAGCCCGGGCTGCTGGGCAGGCTCACGCCCAGGCCCATGAAGGCGAGCACCGCCCAGGAGGCCGACAGCGGCAGGTCCAGGTGGGTCGCGTGGAGGCCGGTCCACACGGCGACCGCGAGCACGACCCAGATGCCCACCGAGGACACGAGGATCGGCATGAGGTGCCGCCGCGTCCGAACGCCCTCGAGCCCTTCGCTCATCGTGCCGAGCATGTCGAGCAGCCGTCGCTCGAGCCAGCTCCAGCGATGGAAGAGGCCGCGCACGAGGATGGCGCAGCCGCCGGGGGAGACGGCAATGACGGTGAGGACGACCATCGCGGCGAAATCCGCGCTCAGGAAGAGGATCG
>Ga0187894_10004198_pt1 | contig 15625 bp, 14 predicted proteins | sample GBC1701081metaG_FD_136650 | JGI IMG/M metagenome (GOLD analysis project Ga0187894, IMG submission 136650) | White microbial mat communities from a lava cave in the Kipuka Kanohina Cave System on the Island of Hawaii, USA - GBC170108-1 metaG ... | reverse complement strand
CTCAAGTAATCTTAAAACGAGCCGTCGGGCGGACGGTTAAAGACATAACGTATGTGGCTGCACAAAGCGTGTCTTTAGAATCTACATCTATAACCGCTTAGGTTTAGATGGAGAGCGTCAATGAGAAAAATTGAAATGGAGAAATTATGAAAATAGTAGCCATCATCGTTCGAGTTTTAATGGGACTTTTGTTTTTGTTCGCATCAATATCAGTGCTTTTCAATCTCGTGCAACAACCCGAGTTAACGGGAAAAACCAAAATCTTTATGGACGGTGTGAACGCTTCGGGTTACTTGTTGACTTTGATAAAAGTTACCGAACTGCTTTGCGGAATTGCCTTTGTTACAGGTCGTTTTGTGCCTCTTGCAAGCGTCGTCATCGCTCCCGTTATTATCAACATTCTCCTGTTTCATATATTTGTTGACACTTCAGGGTTAATCGTAGGCGTACTTCTTACGGCTGGAAATATCTTTCTGGCATACGCCAATTGGGAAAAATACAAACCGCTTTTATCGGCGAAATAAAAGCCGGAACAGGCAAGATTTGTAACAATTTTGTCTGTTTCGATTTTGTATGCCAGACACCTTAGTCAGTTTTTACGGCTTTACCGAGTTTACTTGTTGGCAATCTTCACATCGCCTTTTAACTCTTTGAGCAGTTCCTGAACGGCAGTTTCAATCTGACGGTCACGACCCGCAAGATTATCTTCGGGTGTATTCTCGACCAGAATGTCGGGGCGGACACCGTTATTCTCCATATTGGATTGTTTCTTATCGTAAATATAAACACCGACTCCGGGTGTACGCACAGTTGAGCCGTCAATCAAACTATAACTGCCTGTACCGATAACTGCGCCCATCGTTGGAGTTCCGATTACCTTACCTAAACCCAATGCTCGAAAGCCCGCAGGAAACATCTCTGCATTAGAGGCTGAACGCCAGTTTTGCATTACAACCTTTGGACCGAAGAAACCTGCAAGCGGTCGCGATGTCGCTTCCGTACCGCGTGGTTGCCAAACCTGATATTGACGCTGTACCAGAATCGCCAATAGCTCTTGCTCAATGTTACCGCCACCGTTCCAGCGTTGGTCAATAATGAGTGCTTCCTTATTTCGGTACTCACGCAGTTCTTTCTCAAAGCGGCGTAAAGACGGTTGATTCATCGCCTGTATGTGTAAATAGCCGATGCGTCCACCAGAAAGTTTATCTACAATTTCGCGGCGTTGTTTGACCCAACGCTCATAACGGAGTTGGCTAAAATTCTGCATCGAAGTCGGCTCAATGCGCGTAGTCCACGCGCCTTCCGCCGTTGGTTTGTTATTAAAAGTAACAACAACCTTGCGATTCAACCTGTAATTTAAGAGCGACCAATATTCGTCACCCGCACGAACAGGTTTACCGTCAATTGCTATCAGATAATCACCCTTAGCAACTTTCACCCAATCTTTGTCAGCGGGACCATCTTCATAAATATACGTGACACGATAACACCCGCCTTGAGCGTCCGCCTCCAAATCAATGCCCGGATGTCCTGTTGAAGCCGCGCCCGGTTCGCGCCCGACCGGAGCCGGAGCCGCACCCGTGTGTGATGCGTTCAGTTCGCCAATCATCTCGTTGATAATATTGAGAAGTTCTTGCCTGTCACCGACAAATTCAACTAAAGGACGATATTTAGCACGCATTGCATCCCAATCGTAACCGTGCATTTTCGGGTCGTAGAAACGATACTTCATCGTGCGCCAGGCATCATCGAACATTTGCGCCCATTCGGAAGGTCTGTCAATTTTGACCTTCGCAGTGAAGTTGACCCGTCGTCGTGCCGTTGCACCTGCACCGCCTACACCACCTGCTCCACCGGCACCGCCTTGTAATGAAACTGAATAAACATTATCCCGCTCTTGGAAAAAGAGCGTGCGTCCATCACGCGAGATGCTCAGGTTTGATATGCCGCCACCAAAACCACCAAAGCCACCATCTGCTCCCTCACCACCTGCGCCACCGCCGGAAGTGATTCGCGTCAAACGCCTTCCATCATCCTGAATAGAGTAAACAACAGGCACGTTAGCCAGACCCGCTGGTTCACTTGTAACAAATACTATTAACCCTGTCGGAGAAACCACATAGCTTGATAATGGAAACGGCATACGGGTTAATTGTTTCGTGCGACGCTTGAGACCAGCCCAATCAATATTGACAGGTTTAGGAGGTTGACGTTGTGCGCCCGACGGTCTGCGCTCACCACCGCCCGCGCCTTGTTCAGATGTTGCGCTTTCTTGTTCGGCGCGTTCTTCGGGGTCGTCCGGGTCACGTTCAAGACGTTCGAGCGTAACGGAATAAAGCTGAACAGATGGCGTTCCACCACCTTGAGTGAATGATGTACTGTCACTGCGTGTGAAAAAGAGTTTGCGCCCGTCCGCCGAGAATTGCGGGTTTTGCTCGTTAAACGATTCAAATGTAATCTTCTTCTCTTCTCCGCCTGTCACAGGCAAAAGAAAAATATCAGTTACCCGAGTTGCATCAGGTTTAGAATAGGCAATCCATTTTCCATCAGGCGAGAATCGGATTGTGCCGATATTGCCATAGTTCGACACGTTTAATTCTTTTGTTTCTTTGCTTGCAACCGTAACGATTCTGAGTTTGCCATCGGAAGATGTGTAAGCAATTTGTGTCGAATCCGGTGACCAGATATAGCCAAATTTCAGCGCGTCTATATCTGTTAATTTCTGTGCTTCGCCTGTCCCATCCGAAGATACAACATATAACTCTTCGCGCCCGCTGCGGTCTGAGACAAAACCAATCCATTTTCCATCGGGCGAATAGGTTACGTTTTGTTCGCGTGCGGGATTATCTGTTATCTGTCGAAGGTCACCTTCGTCAACCGGCGCGGTGAAAATTTCGCCGTGAACAGTCAGCACAATGCGGCGCGAATTTGGTGCAAGGTCATAATCATCAGCTATCGAATTAAAATCACGTACCTCGTTCATGCTCTCTTGTGTTTCTGCCGCTATGTCAAATTTCAAAGGCGTGACGCGCTTTGATGCAAGGTCTAATTTCACAATGCCGAAATCGTGTTCAAAGACAATTGTTTTACCGTCGCCGCTGATTGCGGGCCAGCGAACATCTCCCGTTTTGTAATCGGTAATGCGTTCAGTCTTGCCGCCGCTTTCCGAAACGCGCCATACATTCGTCAAACCATTACCGTCGCGGTCACTAACAAAATAGATGAAGCCGTTGCTCGCCCACATTGGCCAGGAATCAAGTCCGTCAAATTCTGTGAGATTTGCAAACTTCTTAGCCGATACATCCATAACCGTAACATCTGTCTGGTAAGAACCGCGATAATATTTTCGCCAGTAAACCTGCCCTCTCTGGTTGTAGGCGAGACGTTTGCCGTCAGGTGAATACGAACCTTGAAGTCCCATATCAACACCGGCGTTAACGGGCATTCCGCCGTCAACACTTACGGTGTAAAGTTTTGGTAGAAAATCCTCGCCGCGATTGGATGAAAAGAGTATTGAGCGACCGTCAGGCGTCCAGTTTAAGACTGTATCGTCAGCCGAATGACTGGTCAGCGACTTCACAGTCCCGCCGCTGGAAGGAAGAATAAAAATATCCAAGTTACCGTTTCTATCACTTGAAAAAGCTATCCATTTGCCGTCGGGCGAGAAACGCGGATATACGTCACGCGCTCTGTTAACGGTCAGACGCTGAACATCTTTTCCGTCTTCGGTTGCCATCCAGATGTCACCCAGATAACTGAAAGTAACCCGCCCGTTGTTGTAATGCGGATACCGTATGAGCCTCGCTTCACGTCCAAACGCAGAAGTTGTAATTACGAGCAGAACAAAAAACACTGGAAAACAGATTTTTTTCATAACGTCCTTTCTCACTTTATGTCAGATAGATTAACGCATGGTTGTACAGGCGTTTGATGGTTTTAGTTTGTTGGGATTTGGATTTCAAACCCATTTTAGCTTAAAGATTAGGATTGTAGAAATAGACGCAAAATATTGTTTATGGTTTCAAAGTCAGGAATATTATTGTTTTGGTATGTGTAAGTTGAAAGCATGTCATCAAAAAACAAATTCAATTTCTAAACAAAAATTAAGCCGCATATTGACTATGAAACAAGTCCAACAAATGGAGTTGATATTTCACAGCCAACACGCGGCTTTCGATTCTAACATCTTCAGGCATTGATATTTGCCAATGAAACCGCCCATTTACGCAGACGGTTTTTACACGCGCTCACCTTCTAATATCTGCGATAGTATCTGTTCTTTTTACGGTCACGCAGTTTGTAAGTGTAAAGTGCTGAACCGCCTGCACCTAAAAGTGCGCCGATGATTGCACCTTTCTTACCGCCTGCTAAACCGCCTATCACGGCACCGCTTCCCGTTCCTATCGCCACAGTCAATTTGTCACGATGCTTGTTCCAAAAAGACCTGTTGTTCTGACGATAGCCATAGTTGCTTCTGCTTTGACTATATCCATAATTATTTCTGTTTTGGCGATAACCGTAATTGTTTCTGTTTCGACGTTCATATCGCCCGTAGTTACTTGAACATGAATTCGCGCTTCTGTTACGCGGTCTTTGAGCAAGTGCGGGTGATACTGTTGCGCCAAGTAGAACAAGACACATTATTAACCCAAAAAACTTCTTCACTTTCTTTTCTCCTTATTTTCAATGATGGTTGCGGTTTATTCCGCTCTGTAAATATCGGGAGAGCGTTCAGGGAGAACTACGGGAAGAGATTAAATTTTCGGGGACTTGATTATTATTAAGACTTAACAATCCATGCTTAGGTTACAGTTTTTTTTCCGTTGAGTAAAATCAACATGGAAAAGCGCGAGGTCAAAGTTGAATCAGACCCCGACCTCACGCCTAAAGAGAATTATGTTATCAGGTCGAATGTTATGTTCGCGGTTTGAATGTTATTTGTCGGAATGCTGTTTGTATTAAGCAATCCGCGTTTTGAATTCAATCCAAGAATTTCCTTGCTCAGTGATGAAAAATCCGTAGAGCAGATATGTGACTCCGAAACCTCAACAATACTGACTCCGTTTGAGGCGGCTTCGACCACTTTCACGCTGTTGTGAATGTGTGTCGCGTACAAATCATTGCCGAAAATATCTTCGACATCTTTTTTGAATTGGCGGTCATATCGTCTTCTTTCATCGTAATTGTTCAAAATCACTTTGATAGTCGGTTTGGGTTTATAAAAATTCTCGCTTGAATCAATCCATTCTAAAATCGCAGAGGTCCCTTTTAAGGCATATCTGCTACATGACAAGACAATGATAATTTCATCTGCGGCATCAAGCGCAAACTGTGTGGAGCGTGTCAGTCCTGCCGGAGTATCAAGAAAAATATAGTCATATTTCGTTATCACGGATGATAACCGTCGTCTCAACAAATCGGGTGATAACGACATTCTTTCGACGGAATCACGTATCTCTTTTTGATAGTTATTCGGAATAGCATCAAGGTTAGGACGCACCGGAATTACATATTCCAAGGCGTTAGCTTGCGGAACTAACAAAAGGCGGTCACTGGTCTTTTTTGTGTAGATTGATTCAAGTTGCAGTCCTTCGGTGAAACAACCCTGTGGATCTAAATCAACTCCTAAAACGCGCTTGGCGTGGTTTTGTGCAAAACAAACAGCTAAATTTTGAGCAATCGTTGTTTTGCCCGTTCCTCCCTTTTGGCTTACAAAAGTCAATATCTTAGCCTTTTTTTGAGGCTGTACGTTACTTTTGTATCCCTTGGATTGGAAAGAGCCAAACGAACGCGGGGGCGGTGTCGTCATTTCTTTTTACCTCAATAGATACTGATGGATTACAATCTCAATACACTTTTAATAGTAGAGAGTTTGTTGAAAAACTTTATTTTTTTGGCTTGGGGCTGATTATATGTCCATATCAAACCGTTTGCCAAATAAATTTATCTTTGAATTGTAATCTGTCAGTTATTGGGTGTAAAAGTACGACGGGCTGCCAGCCTGTCGAAAAAATGCGAAAGAAAAAAGAACAGCGACAGGCTGGCAGCCCGTCGTACCCCAATGAATGACCGATTACTTTGAATTTTCTGTTTTTTTACGAGACGAGTTTGAGCAGGACGCCTTTGTTCTGTTTGGCTGTGCCACTTTCAGCTTTTATTTCGGCGTTTGGTTTAGCAAGGGGAATATCAAGAGGCAAACCTAAAACCTCGTGGCTTAATATCTTGAAATCTGTAGTGCAGACGTGTGATTTATCTTTCTCAATGATGGAAACACCTTCTGCTGTGGCTTCGGTTACTCTGATACTTGAGTGAATGTGTGTTTCATATAAATCCTCGCCAAAGATATATTGAATTTCTTCTTTGAATTTGCGGTCAAAGCGGCGGCGTTCGTCGTAGTTGTTCAAAATCACTTTAATCGTAGGCGAAGGTTTAAGCGGGCTGTGATTCGCGCTCACCCAGTCCAAAATCGCGGAAGCCCCTTTGAGCGCGTACTTACCGCAAGACAACACGATGACAATTTCATCTGCGGCGTCAATTCCGATTTGCGTAGAGCGAGCGAGGCCTGCGGGTGTATCAACAAAAATGTAATCGTAATTTGTCTGTACGGCGGAAAGTTGTCTCATAAGCAAATCGGGAAAGAAAGCCATTCTTTCAACTGATTCGCGCAAATCTTTTTGAAAGTTATTTGGAATAACATCCAGATTTGGGCGCACCGCAACAATATATTCGAGGACATTTGGTTTCGGAACCAATAATAAACAATCGGTAGTCTTCGTAGTATAAACAGGCTCTTTTGTCAGCCCTTCGATGTAGCAACCTTGCGGGTCTAAATCAACACCCAAGACGCGCTTACCATGATGAAGTGCTAAACAGATCGCCAGGTTTTGAGCAATGGTCGTTTTGCCTGTGCCACCTTTCTGGCTGACAAAGGTTATAATTGTGGCTCTTTTTTTAGCCTGCACCGCAGAGGCTGTTCCGTTACTGCTTTGAAAATTCATTGGGACTTAGGGCAACATTCTTCTAATAAAATGTTAATGTTAGCCAACGAAAACTTACTTGTGTTGGGGCGGATTGTAAGCCACAAAACAACAATTTGCCAAATAAAACCGGAACAAAGTCAAAGCAAAATTTAATTAATGATTTGTCAGTTTACCTGTCACCGTTGTAATTTCTTTGTTTCTTAAACGTCGGTTATGCAGATTCAGGAAACAAGCACGATAAACAAAAAAACGGACGAACAACTTGTAACAGTTAGCAGTCTTCATCCAACTAAAGAAGAACTTTCGGCTCTAACCAGGATGGAGAGGTTCTGTTTTAATTTTGCTCATAAGATGAATCAAGGACGTTGGAAGAGTTTAATGACTTTCTTACAACGACACATCGGTTCGCTTTGGATTTATGTTTCTACTTACAATTTAATGAATCTTTACGGTCTTGAAAATGTTGATAAAACGTCGCCCGAAAGACCGCTTTTGTTAGTTGCAAATCACCGCTCATTTTTTGATATGTATGCGGTTTCGGCAATGCTGTTTCGTAAAACAAAACGACCAATGGTCTTGTTTTTCCCCGTTCGCGCAATGTTTTTTTATGATTCGTTTCTCGGACTCTTTGTCAATTTTGTGATGGGTTGGTTTTCGATGTATCCGCCTTTCTTTTATTCAAACGAAAAACGCGAGTTTGATAAATATTCCATGAGGCATTTAATTCATATCTGTTCCGAAGGTCATGGTCACATCATAGGTTTTCATCCTGAAGGAAAACGCAACTTAGAAGGCGATGATTGGTCACTGTTACGCGCACAACCGGGCATTGGAAAAATTATCAAAGAATCAAACCCGCAAGTAGTTCCTGTATTTATCGCGGGATTGGGAAACAATTTGCCGAAACAAGTTTTGGGTAATTGGCGCGGCGGCAAAAAAATAAGAATTTGGTTTGGAGAACAATTGGACTTATCAGAGTTTATGCAAAAGCGCGACAGCGTTCGCACACACAAAGAGATTGCAGATTTTTTGATGACAAAAATGGCAGAGTTAGGCGAGAAAGATAAAAGATTGTTCGCGCCAAAATCCGAAAAGCAACTGAGTAACGAAAATTAACGATGCAAAATTCAAAATTGAAAGTTCAAAAACCGAAAACCGTTAAGTCAGACTCAATACGCAATCCAACTCTGCCTTTAATCATCGCTAATCCACAATCCGCAGGCGGCAATACGGGTGAAAAATGGGCTGGTATTGCGTCGGATTTTGCCACACATTTCGGCGCGTTCAATGTAGCTTTCACGGAATATAAAGGTCATGCAATAGACCTAGCCAAACGTGCCGCGCTTGACGGGAGAAAATTCATCATCGCCTGTGGCGGCGACGGCACGATTAACGAAGTCGCAAACGGCATAGTGCAAAGCAGAACATCGGCGGAACTAGGGGTTTTGCCAAGCGGAACCGGCGGCGATTTTCGCCGCACACTCTCGTTATCAAGAAACACTGCGACATCGGCGCGTGCTTTACGTTTAGGAAAAACCGGGCGGATGGATGTCGGGTGCGTGACTTTTATAAATGACGACGGCGAAGAAGAGACACGTTATTTTTTAGGCGTAGCTTCATTTGGCATCAGTGCGGAAATTATCGAACGTGTAAAGCGTGAAAGTGACGAGAGTCTGCTTTCATCGGTTGCAAAAAGGTTTGGCGGCAAAGCGTCGTTTGCGGCTTCAATGTTGGAAACTATTCTCACAACAGAAAAAAAATCCGTTTGTGTTCAAATCGAAGAAGACCACGAAAGACAACTTACTGTCACCAATCTTTGCGTAGCAAACGCACGTTATTTCGGCGGAGGGATGAAGATTGCCCCCGATGCGCTTTTGAATGACGGATTGTTTGATGTTGTAACTGTCGGTGATTTAAGCTCACTCGAAATTCTGACAAATGCCTACAAGCTTTATCGCGGAACTCATTTTAATATTGAGCGGGTCTGGTTCGCACAGGCTTCACGCTTACAAGCAAACCCCGCAAAACAAAATGAAAAAGTAGGCATTGAAATTGACGGTGAACTATTAGGGCGACTTCCGGCAAAGTTTGAGATTATACCGAATGCTCTATCTTTGCGCGTTCCTGTTTAATCATTTACAAATCCAAAACATCAAATCACAGCACTAAATCTTGAGTGTTAACAACAAAACCCGAAAAACGGCTTTCTTCTATGCGATACTGCTGACAACAGGTATTCCGGCGAACAATAAATTTGGTAATTAGCAAAGCTCTTTCCTGTAGAACATACGTTTTGATTACTGCTTCAATTCGTTTAGAATGCGCTACACGCATTCCCCAAGCGAATCCAAAGTGAAAGTCAAATACGTCGAATTTTAAGATGGCAGTTATTTCACCAAATACGAAATTGTCAGGACGATACGAGATTGTGTCTTCTCTTGGTGTCGGCGGAATGGCAGAAGTTTTTCTTGCCCTCGACACTCAGGAAGACAGAATGGTCGCCATTAAATTCCCGCATTTTGACAAGAGTGAAACACTTGCACGCGCACGTTTCATGCGTGAGGCACACGCCATACAGAGATTAAACCACCCTAACATTGCCAAACTTTATTCGGTCGGAGAAACGGACGGAAAACCTTTTCTGGTGATGGAGTATATTGACGGCGAAACGCTCTCCGAAAAAATTTTCAATGGTGAACTGATCATCGGTTCTGCCGTCGAAATCATTTCACAAACCGCCGAAGCTCTAACAGCCGCCCATGCCGCAGGGTTTATTCATCGTGATTTGAAACCATCAAACGTGATAATAAAGAAAGACGGAACGGTAAAGGTTCTTGATTTTGGTCTCGCAAAACCAATTTTCCGTGATGAAAACGGAGAACTCACAAACGAGATTCTCTTTAACAGTTCTGCCAGAACACTAACGGGTGTCATCGTCGGAACACCGATGTATCTTTCTCCTGAACAGGCTACGGAATTACCTGTTGACCCGCGGAGTGATATTTTTTCACTTGGCGCACTGTTCTATGAATGCCTGACGGGTGTCCCTGCGTTTTCAGGAAATAACGTAGCCGAAATCATCGCCAAAGTTTTGCGTGATGACCCGCAACCGCCTTCCAATATAAACAAAAACGTCTCGCCTTTTTTAGACAGAATGATTCTCAAAGCTCTGGAGAAAAAGCCGGAAAACAGATTTCAGTCCACCGATATTTTTTTAACCGAACTTCGCAGACAGAGCCATTCAAAGATAACGAACCAAACCATCCCCTACCCCGCAATGCAACCGCCAAATCAACGTCGTTTGATAACACGGACACTGACAGACGCTTTACGCAAACCCAGAGTTTCGTTTGCAACTTCTATTGTCGGTGTGTTGGTTTTAGCTTCGCTTATTATTCTTGGCTACTGGTACTTTCTGCGCTCACCTGTTTTTGCCCCCAAACCTGAGGCGAAGAAGAATTACGACAAAGGCGTAAGTTTAATTCAACAAGGTGCATATTACACCGCGACAAAAGAGTTTAAAGCGGCGATTGACATTGAGCCGTACTATGCACTTGCACACGCACGGCTTGCGGAAACGTGGCTTGAAATAGACAACGAAACCCAAAGCATCCGTGCAATTTTAGATTGTAATAACTTAATCAATAAAGGCATTACGCTAAACAAAACTGATACGCTCTACTACAAAGCAATCAACGCCACAATCAGCAAAGATTTTCAGCAGGCAGTTCGCTATTACGAAGAGCTTGCAAAAGATAACTCCGAAGACCTGTACATATTTCTTGACTTGGGACGCGCTTACGAAAGAAACGGAGAATTCGACAAAGCGATAGCTCAATATCAAATTGCTGTAAACCGTAATCCAAACTATGCGACTGCCTATTTGCGAGCCGCGATGATTCACCATCGCCGCAAGGAATTGGCTAATTCAGTTTCGCTCTATCAAAAAGCCGAAGAACTCTATCAGGCGGAAAATAATTTAGAAGGTCTAACAAACACTTTAACCCAACGCGCCGACCTTTATACCGAATTGAATCTTATTAAACAGTCCGAAGATTACATTGAGCGGGCTATGAAATTGGCAAAAGCAAATAATTTTGTATCCCAACAAGTTGTTCTTTTATTAGGAATGTGCAGCAATTCTACAACCATTAATGAGTTTGATAAGGCTAAAAAACACGCTGAGAACGCAATCGAACTTGCAAAGACAAACTCTTTAGAAAGTCTGGAAATTGGGGGTATTGTCGAACTAGGTAATGTCTATCTAAATAGAGGTGAAAACAAAGAAGCACAAAAGACTTTTGAACTTGCCCTTGAGTTTGCCGAAAGGATCAAATCATTATATCGAAAGGCTAGAGCATTGATCGGACTTGGCTCATGTTACTTGGCTCAAGGGAAATCTGAGGAGGCGTTGTCCTGTGCTATCAAAGCTGCTGAAATTTTTGAAAGATACGCATTTCGCATTGAAGCTATTATGTGTCAGGTCATAATAGCGCAAATCAAATACGCAAGAGGCGAATATCAGGATTCAATTGAAAGACTCGGTCAAAGTTTGCAAAAAGCTACAGACATTGGCGACCAACAATCAACGGCATTTCTTTCGGGCGAACTATCGGTTGCGACTTTTAGATTTGAGGCTTTTAACGATGCAATCACATATGCTGATAAGTGTAAACAGATTTATCTACAATTGAGTGTTATTCCTAACTATGCCTACTGCGCGGCTATAAAAGGCGACAGCCTTTCTCAATTAGGTCTCTTTGTTGAGGCAGATACAGAATTCAACGAGGCTTTAATAAAAGCTCAACAAGTAAAAGAAAAAGATGTATATCTTTTATCTTGGATTTACAACGGATATGCCGAAGCCGAACTTCGCAAAGGAAATTACAGTCAGGCAATAGGCTATGCGGAAAAATGCCGCTTACATTCACAGCACAATGAAGATGAATTTTTTGCACACTCGCTGGCAATTCTAAGTACGGCAAATGCGCTCAACGGAAATACACAAAAGGCAAAAGAGTTTGCCAAACGATCTCTTGTAGTCGCAGACAATTTCAAAGACCCTATTTTTATTATCCGTGCGTTGTTAGCCCTCGCTCTTGCTAAATACAAATCTGCAAATTATAGTGAAGCAATAAAGCTTGCCCTTCAAGCAAAAGATATTTCATCCCGCATTAAACAACAGATAGCAGAATTTCATGCTTTGTATCTAATCTCTGTAGCGAATGAAAAACTTGGAGACAAGGGTAATGCAAAGAGTTACGCAAATGAGGCTAACTCTGTTATCGAACAAATCAAAAACAAAATCGGGGAATCAAATGTCGGTTCGTTTATGAACAGAGCCGATATTAAAGTTGAAAATAGAGAAATCCTTCGTATTATTTCAACAGTAAACTGATTTATAAAAGAATGGAGAATAATTAAGTGCCCAAAGTTATAATTAAAGGTAGTAGAAGCGATCGCATTCGTGTTGAAATGCCGGATACGATGGAGTTTGACCCTGCGGGTCCTAACGAATCATTTATAGAGAGTATTCCAACATTAGAGATTAAAACGATTACTATTGAGGGCGATGTTATGGGCATTCCTTCCGGAAGCACTTTTAAGGTAGGTAAAGGCAATTGCACAGTGACTTTTGAAATCGGTGAAATAGAATAGTGTTCAATATTTTGTCACGAAAATCAGAAAGCGCAGTGCTTAAACTCAATACTCTGTAAACTAAATTATCTAATGTTTTGAGTCCCGCCTTTAGGCGGCTCTTTCTAAACATTAGCCGCCTAAAGGCGGGACTCAAAACTCTTCCCAAATATCAGAAAACTTAAAAATTGAACTACTCACACCGCGCTTTTTAATTATCAGGGAAACTAACGCGCACACGTTTGCGCCCGCCCGCCGTCAATTGAATAGGTTGCGCCTGTAATCCAAGAGGCTTTGTCAGAGGCAAGGAAAAATATCAAATCGGCAATTTCTTCGGGGTCGCCCGCACGTCCCAATGGATGTGTAGTCTTGGACCTCTCCAAAAACATTTCGTAATTTTCTTCGCCCATACCGCCGCGTCTGTGAATGTTTGTGACGACAACGCCCGGGTTCACGGCGTTCACTCGAACGCCCTTGTCTGCGAGTTCCAACGCGGAACAACGGGTCAATTGGTCTAATCCCGCTTTTGAAACACAGTAGGCAAGCACGCCCGGAAACGCCCTTAATCCCGTCACGCTCGAAACATTTACTATATTTCCGCGACGTTTTATCAAATGTGGAATTGCCTGCTGCATAAGATTAAAAACCGCTCGCAAATTCACATTGAACATCTTGTCCCATGCGTCAAGCGATGTATCTTCAATTGTGCCGTTTGTTAAAATGCCGGCAGAGTTTACGAGTATGTCCAGACCGCCAAACTTCTGAATCGTTTCGGCGACAATCAATCTTGCGTCTGCTTCGCGCGTAATGTCCGCTTGAATTGTGAGTCCCTTGACTTTTAATTCTTTCAGTTCTTCCTGAAGATGTTGTAAAGCGTCTTTCTTGCGTCCGACGACGGCAACATTCGCCCCCGCTTCAGCAAATTTCAAAGCCGTAGCGCGACCAATGCCCGATGTCGCGCCCGTAATAATTGCCACTTTTCCGTTTAATTCCATTTACTGCTTCTCCCAAATATCATTTGAATAATCACTTATTAATTTTTTACTGCTACTTGTGCAACTTGACTGTGTTTTACCAAACCTTTAGATTCTCCGTTTCAATTAATAACTTGAATTTACACTATTTGTTTTTATGTTACCGTTCAAATTAGAAAACCAAGCAGAAACACCGTTACCAAAAAAAGCTTTAGAACATATCGAAAAGATTGTCGCGTCTTTGCCTAGAGAGCATCTGCGCGGAATTGAAAAGCTTCGCATTGTTGATTACATAGAAGAACCGCGTCTTAAAGGTCTCGGAAGTAGAGCAACAAATCTTCCGGGTCTGTACCATCCGAAACAAGGTATCCAACCAGCCTTTCTTGAAATTGCGTTGATGCCGCTTTTGAAACCGACTGAGTCTTTTTTCAAACGAATCACGCCGCGAATGACTTTTAAGAGTAACATTGCTTACTTGATTGTCTCGCTTATCGGACAACACTACTACATTACTTTCCGTCATTCAGTCAAAAAGGGGCAGATTGAATCGGGCGTGAAACAATATACGGAAAAACATCTGAAAGCCTGGAGCGAGAAAAACCAAACATGGAGGACAAAACTCTTCAAACCGCTTCAACCGACGCTCGAACGCTGGGCAAAATCGCTTCAAAAGAAAGCTTCACAAGAACAGAAAAAAACCGCTAAGTAAAAATGGCAGAAACGCAAAAAACGTAACGCCTTTGATAACAGGCGTTACGTTTTTGCATCAGAGCCGTAAAACTCACAACATTTTATTTACTACTTGCCAGCCGCTCTTGCTTTGCTTATAAAATCTCCGACATCATCTCCCCAAGGCTTTTGAAAATTCCCTTCCCAATTCGCTTGGTCTGCATAGAGATTTTTTAAGCTTTGGAAGATTCCCGCGTCGCCGCCCGTAAACTGATTGATTAAATCATCCCAACGCTTAACAAAGCTTTGAGATTTTTCGCTTGCGGGGTCTTCGCCGTTTGCCTTTGCTTCTCTGATGTCATTAAACAAATCGTTCCAATCTTGCGAAACCTTTTCCTGCATTTCAGGATTCCAACGACTCGATAAGTTTTCAAGTTGTTCTTCCGTATAATATTTTTTCACCCAATCCATGTTGTGTTCCATTGTTATCACCTCAACTATTTTTGCGAATGCTTCCCAATCTGTTTCCGCGTTTGAAAGCGCGTCTTCGGCTTTTTCAATAGCCTTAACCGCGGAATCAATTCTCATTCGCTTATCTTTCAAAATGTTTCTTTGAATTTTCAGCGCGTCTGCCAAATCAAACGACTCACGGTTGAGAAGTTCTTTTATGTCTTTTAAGGAAAAGCCTATGAACTTGAGCGTGACGATTTGCTGTAAACGTGCGAATTGGCGTTCGCTGTAAAGGCGATAACCCGCCTGCGTGTAACTCGTCGGACGAAGCAGATCCAGACGGTCATAATGATGCAAAGTCCGAACGGTCACCCCTGCACGTTTCGCGAATTCATTTGCTTGCAGAAAGCGTTCACTCATGGTTTTAAGGCTGTTCCATTCATCATGGAAAAGAACATAAACCCTTACGTTACGTGAGGGTCAAGCGATTTTTTTATTAAATTTCAATTTACACATTTAAGCTGTAAGTTTTCGATTTTGCGTGAAACGCACTGTCACGCTTTCGCCATTCTCTTGCGACAAAATCGGAGTTGATAAGCATATCGAAAACAGGATATTTTGCTGCGCTTTTCAACTCGATTTTGTCGGATTCAATAACGGAACAGACTTTCGATTTACCCGATAGTTTTGCGACAAAGTATTTTTCGCCGCGCGTTTGCGGCAAAAAAATTGCACCTTCCCAATGTTCGTCTTCTTCGCGATTCGGGCAGACTGTTTCGCTCATTTCAACATTAAGAGCGTGTCTGAAAAGTAATTATTCCTCAAGCCTAGAAAGCATTAAACGAATCATGGCTGCCTGAACCATAGCCTCTGATGTTTTGGTCAAAGTTTCGTAATCCTTTGATAAGCGTCTTT
>Ga0187894_10004197_pt1 | contig 15635 bp, 13 predicted proteins | sample GBC1701081metaG_FD_136650 | JGI IMG/M metagenome (GOLD analysis project Ga0187894, IMG submission 136650) | White microbial mat communities from a lava cave in the Kipuka Kanohina Cave System on the Island of Hawaii, USA - GBC170108-1 metaG ... | reverse complement strand
GGTCGCCGATACGCGTCTGGAATCTGCTGTCACACAGCGCAGGCCTGCAGCGCGAGGCGCCCGGCACCGACTGGGACGCCCTCGTGAATGCAGACGCCGAATCAATCGCGAACGCCACCCGGGACACGCCGCTGGTGCTGCCGCCGCAAACCCGTCTCGCCTACTCGAACTACGGCTATACCGTCGCCGGGCAACTGGTACAGCACGTAGCGGGAATGCCATATGCGAGCTACCTCCGCGACAACGTGCTGCGCCCGCTCGGCCTGGTGGCCACCGACGTTCTCGCCGGGCGCGAGACGCGCCCCGGTCTCGCCGTCCCCTATGGTCGCCGCACACCGGACAGCCCGCGCGTGATCGAGCCGCCGAGGCCGTTGGCGGATGCATTCGACTCGGTCGGCAACCTCGTGTCCTCGGTGAGCGACCTCGCGAAGTGGGCCTCGTTCCAGTTCCGTGACTCGGATGCGAATACTGGCCCGGTGCTCACCGGCGCGTCGCTGCGCAACATGCATCGACCGCATTTCCTGCTGGCGGACTGGAGCCAGGGCTGGGGACTCGGCTGGCGGCTGACACGTTACGACGCCGGCGCTCGCATCGACCACGGTGGGGCCCTGCCGGGCTACCGGTCGAACCTGCTGCTCGATCCGTCGAGCCGCGTCGGCGTGATCCTGCTTATCAATGCGGACGATGGTCCGCTGGAGTTGAGTACCGGTATTCTCAAGCTCGTGGCCGAGCCGATCCGCAAGGCCGCAGTCTCGCCGCTTGCAGTCGTGCCAGCACCGTCCGCGGAATTCGCGCGCTTCGAGGGTCCGTATCGCGATCGTCTCGGCAGGCAGCTTTTCGTGCTCGCTGTAAGCGGGGGGCTTCAGTTGCTAGAACCCGAGGCTGTTGATGTCGAGGCTGGCGCGGCCATGCTCACGCAAACCGGGCCCACGAGCTTCGTGACGGAATCGCCACCAGCTTCAATCATGCGATTCGTTGCCTCGCGCGTGCAGTTCACGCTGGACGACGCCGGGCAGGCGGTCTCGCTCACCGTTAACGACGGTGGGTACCGGTACCGGCGCGTGAGATAGCCGACTTTCCCAACGTTGTGGCGGCATCAATACGACGGCGTATTCATCCCGCATGCCAGGCTGCGTTTGACAATGGGCGGCACGAGAGGCTTCCGGACCCGCAACTGGAGTTCCTGCATGAAAACTGCAATCTGCTTCGTTTTGATGCTGTCGTTTGCGGTGCCTACCGCGATTGCTGAGGCGCCAGCACCGGCTGGCCAGAAGGCCGTTCTCATCACCGGAGCGAGTACCGGCATTGGGCGCAGGATCACCGAGCGTCTTGCGGGGCACGGCTATTTCGTCTACGCCGGCGCGCGCAAGGACTCCGACATCGAAGCGCTCAACGCCATCGAGAACGTGCAGGCGATCCGCCTCGATGTCACGAAGCCCGAGGACATTGCCGCCGCCGTCGCGACCGTGACGCAGGGCGGGCGCGGGTTGTGGGGGCTCGTCAACAACGCCGGCGTCGCGATAACCGGGCCCGTTGCAGGTACGAAAGAAGAGGACTTTGCATTGCTGATGGATGTGAATGCCTTAGCCCCTCTCAACATGTCGAAAGCGTTCATCCCGCTCATCGCCGAATCGAAGGGGCGCATCGTGATCATCAGCTCGATCGCCGGAATCCTGTCATCCGGCAGCCTCGGTGCGTACAGCATGAGCAAGCATGCGGTTGAGGCGTTTGGCGACTCGCTCGCCGTGCAGGTGGAGCCGCTCGGCTTGAAAGTGAGCCTCGTCGAGCCGGGCAAGTTCAATTCACAGCTTGCGATCACGGCAGAGAAGCTCACGGGCAGTGTCGACCCTGGCTTTGCCAATCGTTCCCGATTCAAAGAGCCGGACGAGGTCGCCGTGGCCGTCGAGCAGGCACTCTTCGAGCCCAGTCCGAAACGTCGCTATTTGGTGGTGTCCGAGCAGTCAGAGGCCGAAATCACGATCCGCAAGGTGATCGAAGAGCTTGTGCAGCTCAATGAAGGCCATCCCTACACCTACAGCCGCGACGCGCTCGTAGGCATGCTGGATGAGGCGCTAGAGACGGCGCGGCCCGCGTCACCTCGGTCAGCCGCCAGTACTAGTCCCTGACGCGCGATGGAGTGGCGAATCGCAGAGCGGAGGCGAAGCGCGGAATTCGTGGTCCCCTCGGCTCATTGAGCCGTAACCATACGGCGCTCCAATGAGCGGCAGCGGCCGACCGGATCTCGTGCCGTACCTTCCTGAAGTACAAGCCGTCGTTCGCAACTTCAGATACAGGAACCGGTTAGCCGGGGCACTCGTTGCGAGGAATGCTCGACGATGCTGCCTTGCCATGCTGGCCTCACGAGCATATAATCTATTCTTTATTTATTCATTCATCGCTGAAGACTGTCATGCGATCAACGCCCCGCGAGCAAGTTCTGCAGCTTTTGTCCGTGGAACCGGCGGGCCTCAGTGCGCCGGAACTCAAACGTCAGATCCGGCCACGGATAAGCCAGCCGACGCTCTGGCGCACACTCGACGGCTTGCGGGCCGAGGGCCGAATCGCGACCCAGGGACGGGCCCGGGCGACCCGCTATCACGCGACGGCCCGCATCGACCTACCGTCACTACGCAGCCTGCGCCTGCATCAGATCGCGGCGCGACGCCTGGCTGCGGACCCGGAGTTGCGCGGGGTCGCGCATCAGCGGCTGCAAAAGCTTCGCGAGACCAATCCGCACGGTCGCGTTTATCAGGACCGGTGGGCAAGCCTGCTCGACGGGCCCTTGCCCGCCCTCCTGCGCACGATGACCGAAGCCTCGGAGCACGCGGATGCGCTGCGCAAGGAGTCGCCTTTCACCGTACTTGTGGCCCCGGAAGAGCGCAGACGTGTCTTCACGGATGTCCGCACGGCCTGAACGTCGATGTAACGAAGCCAACTGCAACACGTGATCTTCGAAATTGGCCGCCGCTTTGACCTCCGTAACTTCTATATCATCGGATCTGCGGCAATTCTTGCAGTACTGCCAAATCCACCCGAAGGCGCACTGACTGCGACGCGCGATGTCGACGTCATACCCCTCGACGATGATCGAGGCGTTGCGGAGCGGATTTCATCTGTGCTCGGCGAAGCCAGTGAGTTCGATTTCGAGCATGGCTACTACGCCCAGGGCGTGACGTCTGAGACGCAAGCCTATGCACCGAGTCAATGGATGGAGCGAGCCGTTCCCATTCGCGTCGATGCCTACACCGGCTGGTGCATGGAGACCCATGATCTCGTTCTCAGCAAGCTTGGTGCGGGTCGCGAAAAGGACATCGAGTTTGCGAAAGCCGCCGCGGCACTTGCGCTGGTCCAGCGCGATGAGCTCCTGCGGCGGCTCCCACTCGTCTCATGCGCCGACGAACATCGGCGGCTGATTGCGAATCGAGTCAGCGCACTCTTCACGTGACATCTCACGCATGACCTGTATCTGATCTGACCCGAACGGACTCTTTGAAGGATGGTGTCCCGCGCCGGAATCGAAAACGCGACACGCGGATTCTCAGTCCGCGATCGTGCTCGGCGCGTACCAGATCGGCGAGCTCCATGCCCGTTCCTGGATGCTGACCGGGAGCCCTTCGGGCACGGCGACGCCGAGGTTCGCGGCATCGATCGTGCTCCAGCGCGGCGTCGGGATCTCGATGACGCGCGCGTAATAGAAGGCGCGCTGGCTGCCATCGAACTCCGGGTCCTTCCAGGCCGCCATCAGCTGCGGTGAGCCGATGCTGTTGGTGTACGTCGCCTTCGCGGCATCGACCGTGTCGCCGACCGCCGGCAGCTTGCCATCAGCGCCGGGCTTGCGATCGCCGCTCCAGGCGACGTCGTAGACACGCTCCTGCTGGGCGCCCTGCGCGTCCAGCCAGCCCTTCACGACCTGGATGCGGTCGAGGTTGCCGCTCTTGGGATCCTTCAGCGCCATGACGAAGAAAGTCGGCGCGGCGCCCGCCTTGCCGCTCGCCGACAGGTCGCCGCCCATGGCGACGCCGCCCGCGTAGGCGCGCTTGACGAAGTCCGCCTGCCCGATCGCGTCGGCGCCGAGATCCCAGCTCGCGAAGAAGCGCAGCCTGATCATCGGACCCGAGGTCGCGAAGGTCTCCTTGCGCAGCATCGCGTCGAAGATGGCTTCGCGCGCATTCTGCTCGGCCCAGACACCGGCGAGGCCGCCGGAGCTGAACTCCTGGATCTGACGGGTCTGCCCGGGCGGCTGGCCCTCGAGGCCCTGGATGCGATCCTTCGGGTCGTTCTCGAATGCGAACTTGCCGGTGTAGTTGAACTCCTCGACGGAGGCGGCGGCATTGTGGGTGTCGGAGTCGCCGATGAAGCCGTACTTGAACGGATTGCCCTGCCCGGCCTGCTCCTGGGACAGGCCGTCGAGCAGCGCCTTGCGGGCAAAGCTGCCCTCGCGCTTCGTCGGCCTCTCGAAATCGGTGCTCAGCGTGTAATCCCACTGCTCGAAGCCGGCGAACTCGTCGGTGGGCGACAGCGAGGGAAACGTCTCCGAGGTGCCCTTGATCTGCGTGATCTCGTACAGCGGCTCGTTCGCGGCGCGGGTCGCGTTGTACGCGGCGTCGATCGGCTGGCCGTCGAACTTGACGGTCTCGAACATGCGGCCGTCGCTCGCGTTGCCGTTGTGCGGGACAGCGAGCAGCGTCGAACCCTTCTCGCGCTGGAGGCCCATCCACTTCCAGAGGCTCTCGGGATCGTCGGAGTCGAGCGCGGACAGCGCCATCTCGGGCAGCGTCTTCGAGTCGCGGAACACGACCACGCGGTGGAGGTTGCGCTTGTCGGGATTCGAGGTCCACTCGAAGCCGGCAAAGGTCGTGAACTTGCCGGGCTGATAGGCGTCGTCGGCCGCCTTCACGATCTCGGCCCAAACCGACTTCGCGAGCACGGGATCGCTCAGCATCGGGTCGCTCTTGCCGGCGCCCATGTCGCGCAGGACGCCGGCAAAGGTCTGCATCCTCACGTTGGCATCCGGCGAGTTGACACCCTTGGCGAGCTCGCTCTTGCTGAGCGGGCTGTCCGGGTTCGACATCTGGTTGAAGGCGCCCATGTACTCGGCGTGGTCGGAGACCATGTAGAAGTCGAGCGGCGTCTGGATCTGGAGCTTGCCGCCGACGCCGCTGTTGGTGATCTCGCGGCCCTGCGCCCAGGCATAGGCATCGGCGGGGGTCGTCTTCGAGCCGTTCGTCATCCCGTCAAACGACCATCCGGTGTGCACGTGGACGTTGCCGAAGTAGGCGTTGCGCTCGGGGTTCGTCCCCACTACCGACGCCATGGCGCCCTGCACGGCCTTCTCGACCTCAGCCGCCGCCGGCGCGCGGTCCCGGGAACAGGCGGCCAGCGCGAGCACGACCAGGAAAGTCGTGATGGCCAAGGCGGGCAAGCGGGGATTTCCAACGTGCATGGCGTTACCTATGGGTAAGTCTCGGGGGTCAAGCGTGCGGCGATTTTAGCAGACCTCGGGCATTTCCATGTTCGTATACTGCGCCCGCGCCATGCGACGGCGCGGAGGTCGAGTCCATGCTGCGCCGGCTGCTGCGGGAGCCGCTCCTGCATTTCTTCGCGCTGGGAGCGCTGATTTTCGTCGTGTTCGGGTGGTTCAACCGCGGCGACCTGCGGGCCCGTGACGAAGTGGTCGTCGACCGGGCGCAGTTGAACAGCCTGGTGACTCAGTTCCAGCGCGTCTGGCAACGGCCGCCGACCGCGGAGGAGACGCGCAGCCTCGTCGACAGTTGGTTACGCGAGGAGATCCTCTACCGCGAGGGCCTGGCGCTCCGCCTCGACCAGAACGACACGGTCGTGCGCCGCCGCATCGCGCAGAAGATGGACTTCATCGCGGGCGGCGTCGCGTTGCCCGAACCGACCGAATCCGAGCTCACCGCCTGGTTGGCGGCGCACCGCGCGACCTACTCTATCGACCCCACATACACGCTGCGGCAGGTGTACTTCGACACTGCCCGGGACACAGGCGGGCTGTCGCGGCACCTCGAGGGACTTGCCAACTCGCTCGGCGCATCGGAGAAGGCGCCGGCGGGCGACGCCACGGCGCTGCCGTTGGGCCTGCACGCGGCGAGTGCCGGCGAAGTCGCCCGGACTTTTGGCCAGGAATTCGCGGATGCGCTCGAGGCCCTGCCGATCGGCCGCTGGCAGGGACCGGTTGCATCGAGCTACGGCCTGCACCTCGTCCGCATCGACGACCGTACACCCCGGCGCGATCCCGGCCTGGATGAAGTGCGCGCTGCGGTCGTGCGCGACTGGTCGGCCACGAAGACGGAAGAACTCAACGACGCATTCTACGAATCCGTGCGCGCACGCTACACGGTGCGCATCGACCCCGCGATCACGGGCGCCGCTGGCGCCACGGCACCGGGCGCGCGGTGATGCGCCGACTGCTCGTCGTACTCTTCGCCTGGCTCGCCGCGGCTGGCGCGAACGCGGACGTCTTTCGGCCGGCCTACCTGGAACTGCGCGAAACCGGGCATGGCGAATACGACGTCCTGTGGAAAGTGCCCGCCCTCGGCGAGGACCTGCGGCTCTCCGCCTATGTCGAGTTTCCGGACGGAACCGAGGTACTGACCGAGCCGCAGGCGTCACATGCGGGCGGCGCGTGGGTCGAGCGCTGGCGAATTCGCCGCGGCGGTGGACTGGCCGGACAGACCGTCACGATCGTCGGCAACGCGGTCGGTGTCACCGACATCATCGCGCGTGTCGAACGGCTCGACGGCAGCAGCCAGGTAGAGCGCCTGCAGTCTGCTAAACCGCAGTTCGTCGTGGAGGCCCCCACGGGAACGGCGGAGTTGGCCTGGTCGTACCTGGTGCTGGGCGTCGAGCACATACTGGGCGGCATCGACCACCTGCTGTTCGTGCTCGCGTTGCTCCTCGTCGTGCGCGGCTCCTGGCGCATCGTCGCGACGATCACGGCGTTCACGGTCGCGCACAGCATCACGCTGGTGGCCGCGACGGTCGGGTGGGTGCATGTGCCGGGACCGCCGGTCGAGGCGATCATCGCGCTGTCGATCGTGTTCGTGGCGGCCGAGGTGGTGCACGGACAGCGCGGGCGCGCGGGACTGACGGCACGGGCGCCGTGGGTCGTCGCGTTCAGCTTCGGGCTGCTGCACGGCCTCGGGTTTGCAGGCGCACTGGCGGAAGTCGGCCTGCCGCAGACCGCGATTCCCGTGGCGCTCTTCATGTTCAACGTCGGCGTGGAACTCGGGCAGCTTGCGTTCGTCGCCGCGGTGCTGGCGATCGGCGCGCTGCTGCGGCGCTTCGTCGCCGCGCGCGCCGCCTCGATGACCGCAGCGGCGGCCTACGTCATCGGCTCGGTGGCTGCGTTCTGGACCGTAGAGCGGATTGCGAGTTTTTGGGCCTAGGTACTCGCGTGACCGAACTACGACCGAGCCGAGGTTCGACCCGAAAGGCTTGCACGCGGGTTTCTCACCAGGAGCGCTCGAATATCAGGCCGATGATGGGAAATGCTTCCCCTTCGTCTTCGACGATTACGCCCCGCCGCGGGTCGAACTCCTGCGAACCGCCGCCTGGGCCGCCATAGACGCTGATCACGTCCAGGAACGCGACGAGGTCCACCGGGCCGAGAGGAAGCCGGTAATCCACCCGGATATTGAGCGAGTGATAGTCATCAAGTCGAAGCGCGTTCCGATCCGTCAGTTCCTTCGAGTAGCGCAGCGGCTGTCCTGGTCCCAGCACGTCGCTATTGATGATGAAGTCGTCCGTGGGTCGCCCGGTCGCCCATTTCCAGCGCGCACCGACCTTCCAGCGTTGGGTGATCTCCCAGCTCCCGCCGATGGAGAAGAAGTGCTCGCGGTTGAAGTCGGCGTCATAGTCCCCGAAGCCGTCGTTGTCGTTGAGCCGGGCATCGTTGTAGGCGTAGACGACATCCCCGAACCAGCCATCTTCAAAACTCCGCGACAGAACGACGTCCAGCCCGAGATTCGTGCCATCTCCGTCGTTGGTGGCCTGGAGGCTGGTGCGATCCTGCTCGACGACCATGTTGTCCAGCCACTGATAGTACGGCTCCACGAGCAGCGACCAGTGGGATCCGAAGTACTGCTGGAAGCCGACACTCACGTGAGTGATCCGCTCGTTCTCTAGATCAAAGTTCTCCGGGCTCGCTCCGCGGACCAGGAAACGCGGCGACTGGTGGAACACGCCCGCAGTCGCCGACACGCGCAGGTCCGGCTTGGGGCGCCAGTTCGCCGCAATCCGCGGAGAGACGAGCGATTCGTCCGAAAAGCCGTCGTAATCGTAACGAAGACCGGTTCTCAGATCCCATTGGCCGAACTCGAACACCTGCTCGCCGTAGGCGGCGTAGCTGATCTCCTTCGCCTCGAAAACCGAGTTGATGTCGCCCGGTGTCAAGGTGATGTATTGCTGGCCGGGCGGCCGGGGATCGGTCGAACGATAGACGAACCGGTCCCAGTCCTCCCTGAGGAAAGTCGTATAATCGACGTCGGTCTGAGTGACCCGCAGCCCGGCCGATACCTGGCCGAAGCGGTTGCGAGTCACGTAGTCGCTGTGCCAGCCGATCTCGGTTTCCTCCTCGGTGACGGTAAGCAGCTGCTCGCGTACCGGGATGTCCTCGGCCGGTGAGCCCTCCGGCACGAGGTCCGGATAGGCCTCGCCCTCCGCTGAAATCTTGTCGTTCGCGCGAAAGTAGATCCGATTCGTCCATTCGCCGGTCTCCCCGACCAGGTGGCGCCAGGTCAGCCCCGTCAGGTACAGGTCCTGGTCGGTGTCGATCAGCGCCACGTCCTCGAAGTCCGGGGACTCGAGGACATTGTAGATATCGCGCGTGTATTCCTCCGGCGCGTAGACGCCGAGGAACTCGATCGTGTCGCCCGAATCGAGGGTAGTCACCGTCTTGAGGATGATGTCGGTCAGCTCCGGCTGGCCAATGTCCAATTCTTCGATCATCTCGAAGACCTGGCCGAAATCGAACTGGCGCGCCGTGAAAAACGCCGTCGTATCATCGTGGATGCCGCTTGGCCCCTCGTACATGAGTTCGAGCCCTGCGATGTCCACCCGCAAACTGGCGCTGGGCGTCGGGCTTCCGCCTGCGACATCGAGCTTCAGCAGCGAACCCGAGCGCCCTCCATACGCAGCGCTCCAGCCGCCGGGCGAGAATTCCGCACTCCCGATGGAGTTCGGCGCGAATATCGAGTAGCGACCACCGCCACCGATGTCCTCCTCCTCGCCGACCGTCTGGTCGAAGTGAACCACACGGTCAAAGGGGATATCGTCAATCAGGATCAGGTAGTCCCGGGGTCCACGGCCTCGCACCGAGAAGCTGGCAAACTCGCCGTTGGATACCAGCCCCGGCAGGCCGTCGAGCGCTCGCAGGACGTCACTGCCCATGCCAGGGGCACTGCGCAGTTCTTCCCGGTTCAGGAATGAGTTGCTCACCGCCCCATGCGGATCGGCAATCTGCGCGCGGGCCAGAACCACGACTTCCTCGAGCGCCTCCGCGCGGGCGAGCATCTCGAGGTTCAGCGGAGTCACCTTGCGGCCGACCACACGGACGCTGGGTTCGCTCACTGCCACCAAGCCAGGGCCGTCTGCCGTGACCGCGAAGAGCCCGATGTCGAGATCGCTCAATTCGACGATGCCTTTGGCCTCCAATGACGTTACCTTCGCGGTCGGTCACGGTCACAGCCACGCCCTCGAGAGGTCGCTATGTCTCCATGCTGACAACTGCAATGCGCAGCCCACCCTCTGCGCTTTGCGCCATCGCAGCAGATGATGCGCAGATGACCATCGCCCCTGCGCGAAGCCGGATGGTCCGTTTCATGCCAATCTGCTCCTTGTGTCGGGCGCGGTTGCCATAAAGGCTCAGCGCATACGTACTCTGGACGCAATCAGGTGAAGACCGCGTGAAGTGCGCGTGACGGCCGCATCTGCCTGGGTAGTTACGAGATCGATCCGAATGTCGCGTTGGCCTAGCAGCTGGCGGGCATCCGCGAGGTCGACGACAAGGTCTGGCAGGTTAGCGTTTTCTAGATGGTGGCCAGGGCCGGAATCGAACCAACGACACGCGGATTTTCAGTAGCAGGCACGGTTGTCGGAGCCGTCCGTAAGTCGAAGACACGATAGCGATTATCCGTCGGCGGCGACGCACCCAACCGACCGAACCCTTTCGGATCCCGAGCCCACATGAAATCCGCAAGAACGTTTCCACTCATCGTTCCGGCCATTCCGCGTGTGCAAACAGGGCGGCCTCCGGCAATTCACCCGCATAAAACCGTCGCGCGATGGCCAGGCGGCGATCCCTGCGGCTGAGATCCGGCGGCAGCGAGGACGCGACGATGGCACGGGCGGTTTCGAACATCGAAGCGGCAATCCGGACCCGCTCATCCGGGGTCATGCGCCGGTAGCGTTCCCGCAGCATTGCCTGAATCTTTGGGGACGTATCACTCATCCGGCGATCTCGCGGAGAATCTCGACGACGCCGAGCTCGCCGGCCCAGCGATCCAGGTAGTTGCGATCCACAGTTTCATCGAGCAAGTTCACGGCATCACGGCGCTGAAGCTCGGAGTTCATCTCTTTCGCCCATACGAGCTTTGATAGAATAAGGTCCTCACGGCTCACGATCCAAGTTCCAACCCCGCCCATCTTGACTGATCGACGGCGGTCGAACTCGACTTGGCGGAAATTGGCGCTCTTGCGCACGATCAGATCGACTTTGACACCGGTCTCATGGTGCATCACGTTGAACAGCCGCTCGGTCCGTATCGCGGCATGAACGTCGTCCGCATCGATATGGAACTCAGGCGACAACGCAGCCACGATTCCCTGCGCGTCATTGTCTGACAGAGCAACCACGAGATCCAGATCGCGGGTCATTCGCGGCCGGCCATAGTAGGCCATGGCAAACGAACCTGTCAGCATGAACGAAATGCGCGCCGTTTCCAGTCGTTCACTGACGGTCTTAAGAACTTCAAGTTCATCGGACATACGGCTGAGTGTACGACAGCCTTCTGCGTCTGTGGCCAGTGCCGAAATCGAACCTGCGACTCGCAGATCGTCAGTCCGACGCACGGTTGCCGTTTCCGCTCGCTAGCCGAGGACCCGGCGGAGCTTACCGTAGCGCCGCCGCACCCGCAGCGCCCTACCGAACCCACAACGACCGGAATCGTGGAGCGCCCTCGCCACGAGCGCGAGCCGAGTCAACGCCCGGAAAGCTCGGCGAGCAGTTCGTCGAGCTGTACGAACGTCTCGTGCATCGCTTCCTGCGCCCCGGTGCCGGCCGCATCGAGCGCTTCCTTCGTGGGATAAAGCTCGCTCAGGACGAGCAACGTCTTGCCGCCGCACTCATCGAGCGTGACGGTGGTTACGGATCCCGCGTCACCACTTTCCTCGTTCGTCCAGACAATCCGCTTGTTTGGCACTACCTCGATGTACTTGCCGAAGAAGGTCATCGGGCTTGCAGGATCGTCGCCAAACACGAGGCGATATGTGCCGCCGGTGCGCACGTCCATCTCGCAAGAGCGCAGTGTCATGCCCATGGAGCGGGGCACCCACCACTTCCTGAACAACTCGGGCTTGGACCACGCCTCGAACACGAGCCGCGCAGGCGCGTCGAACGTGCGGGTGACGACGACTTCGCGCTCCGACTTCTTCTGCACGCTCGTGCACCGAGAGTCACCATCTTTTCCTGCGACCACGGGCCTTCTCCTGTCGTTTGAGCTCGTCGATGACACCTTCCAAAGCTTCGAAGCGCGCGTCCCACACCTGGCGGTAGCGTGCAATCCACTCCAATTCCTCCTGGAGGCGACAAGGGCCGATGCGGCACGTGCGCACGCGGCCGACTTTCTCGGTGGTCACGAGGCCGGCCAGCTCGAGCACGCCGACGTGCTTCTTCATGCCTGTAAGGGTCATGTCGAACTTGTCGGCCAGTTCGGTGATGGATGCATCGCCGCGTGCGAGCCGGTCGAGGACACCACGGCGAGTGGCGTCGGCGATGGCGGCAAAGGAGGCGTTAAATTGTGTCGGGGAATACTGAACCATATGGTTCACTATAGATCAGTCGGCAGCAACCACGCAAGGGTTGCCTCAGCTCCGTCGGCGCGTGGCGGCTAACCCTCTGCTAGCAAATGCGCCGAATCGTCGATGTGCACAGCGCGCTGGACTCTGGTGTGCACTCCGCCTGGATTCCGAGGCGGGCTATGCGCTTTGGATTGCTCTCAATGCGCTTCACAGGCTCAGTGCCAGCTTGTTGGCAGCCCTACCGATTGCCGCCATTTCCGATAGTCGCCTTCAGAGCAAAAAATCCGCTCTTGAAAATTGAGCCATTGACTAGCGTCCAGTGGCCCGAAGAATGCCGGCAGGTCACCACCTGCTACGCTCAGAACGCACGGACTGCCCCGATGGCGCGTCCGCCCACTCCAGTGCTAAGGTCGGCTCACGCGAACTCGGAGCACCTGATCCGGTGAGTGCGGCGCGCGCAGTCCCAGCATCCGTCCACGGCCCGGCCGGCCTCTGCCTCGCGCTGCTCGGCGTCGCCGCGGCCGGCGCAGACGACGGCCAATGGACGCTGCCAGGCAAGGACCTCGCCGCCACCCGCTACAGCGCGCTCGACGACATTAACGCCGGCAATGTCGGCGCGCTACGCTCCGTGTGGTCGTTCTCCACCGGCGTGCTGGGTGGCCACGAGGGCCAGCCCCTCGTCGTGAATGACACGCTGTACGTGGTGACGCCTTGGCCGAACGTGCTCTATGCCTTCGATCTCAAGTCGGAGGACTACCCGCTGCGCTTCAGGTACCGCCCGGACGCCAATCCCGCCGCGGTCGGGGTCGCCTGCTGCGACGCGGTGAACCGCGGGGCTTCGTTCGCGCAGGGACGCATCGTGTACAACCTGCTCGACGGTCGTACCGTCGCGATCGATGCGACCACCGGCGAGGAACTGTGGAAGACCACGGTGGCAGATCTCGCGCGCGGCGAGACGATCACCATGGCGCCGCTGGCCGTCGGCGATCGCGTGCTGGTCGGCCCTTCGGGCGGCGAGTTCGGCATCCACGGCTGGTTTATGGGGCTCGACCTTGCGACCGGCGCCATCGCGTGGCGCGCCCGCAATATCGGGCCGGACGACGCACTCCTCGCGCGGCCCGGCACCTTTAAGGCCTTCTATGACCGCGGCAAGGATCTCGGCCTCGCGACTTGGTCGGGTGACACCTGGCAGCGAGGCGGCGCCCCGGTGTGGGGCTGGCTATCCTACGACCCGGAGCTCGACCTCGTGTACTACGGCACCGGAAATCCGGGTCCGTACAACGCGGACCAGCGCAAGGGCGACAACAAGTGGACCTCGAGCATCCTTGCGCGCCACCCAGGCGACGGTTCCCTGGCCTGGGCCTACCAGATCACCCCGGCGGACAATTGGGACTACGACGCGACCGCCGAGAACATCCTGGTCGACCTCGAGATCGGCGGCCACGAACGCAAGGTGCTGGTTCACTTCGACAAGAACGGATTCGCCTACACCCTGGATCGTCGCACCGGCGAAGTGCTCGTCGCGGAGCCCTACGTCCATCTCAATTGGGCGAAGCGTGTCGACCGCAAGTCCGGCCGGCCGGTGCTGGTCGAGGCCAAGCTCACCGGCAAGTCCCGCGGCCCGGTGAAGGACATTTGCCCCAGCTTGGAGGGCGGAAAATCTCCCGCGTCGCCGGCGGCGTTCTCCCCGCGTACCCGGCTTTTCTACGTGCCGACGCTCAACCTCTGCATGGACTGGCAGTCCGAAGACGCGGCCTACATCCCGGGTACGCCTTTCGTCAGCGCGACCGTACCCTATCACCCGGACGCCGGCGGCTACATTGGCGCCTTCATCGCCTGGGACGCCGCGACGGGCCGCAAAGTGTGGGAGGTGCGGGAGAAATTTCCCGTGTGGAGCGGCGGGCTCGCGACTGCAGGCGACGTCGCGTTCTACGGCACGTTGGACGGGTGGTTCAAGGCGGTTGACGCGCGCGACGGCAAGCCGCTGTGGAAATTCAAGGTCGGGTCCGGCGTGGTGGGTGCGCCGATCAGCTACCGCGGCCCTGATGGCAAGCAGTACATCGCGGTCTACTCGGGTATCGGCGGGGACTGGGCGCTGATCGCGGGCGACGTCAGCGTGGCGGACCCGGCCGACGTGCGGCCGACGAACGATTTCGCGCCCGACCTGGCACGCTATACGAGCCAGGGCGGGATGGTGTGGGTCTTCGCGCTATGAGGCTCTTCAAGTGGCTGCCGGTTGCCGCGCTGCTCGTGCCCGCGACGCTCGCGCACGGACAGGACGACAAGCCGCCCGGCGCCGTGAGCTATCCGCAGCACGTCGCCGCCGGGACGGTGACCCCGCCCGCGGCGACTCTCTCGAACCCCAACGCGGGCGACGCGAACGCCGCCCTGCAGGGCGAGATATTGTTCGCCGCCATGAACTGCGACGGCTGCCACGGCGGCGGCGCACTGGGGTGGGCCGCCCCCAGCCTCGCCGACGGTCGCTGGCGCTTCGGCGGCGACGACGGCGCGGTGTTCCACTCGATCTTCTACGGCCGCCCGCACGGCATGCCCGCCTACGGCGGAATGCTGCCAGCATCCGCGGTGTGGCTGCTCGTCAGCTACGTGAAGACGCGCCCGGTGCCGCGAGAGTTACCGACGGTCGCGTGGTAAGGGTCCAATCACCGCGGAAGTAACCTTAAATTCGCGCGTTGGTGTGCGCTGAAATAAGTGGAACAAACAATGCGCAGTCGTGGATGTGTTTCTTTATCTGCGAGCCCCGGGTGTCGCCGCCGCACAATTTATTCCGATCGAACCACACCTCCATTCCGGCAGCTCGCAGCGCCTTGCAAATGCGCGCAGCGGCCTCCGCATCTTCGGAGGCGTAGGAGAGGAAGTCAGCGCCAGTGAGAACAGCCTGGTCAGGCATCGGGTAGCGCTCGTTTAAGCATCCCGAACAGGGAGTCTAGCTCACCGGCCCATCGCCAATAGTCTGCTCAGTTTTGAATCGGCTATTGGGCTGGCGCAGCAATCGAGTGAGGGCGACGTCCCCCCGCTCGTGAGTAGCGAGCAGCATTGGTATCAGCGTCATAGCGCCTTGCCGCAATTGAGCAATGGCGAAGCCCCACCGGAGATCTCCCGCGGCAGTATCAAGCTGAAATGAACCTTGGAAAGAATGGTGGCCAGGGCGGGAATCGAACCTGCGACACGCGGATTTTCAAGTGTCGTTGAAGGCAACCTGAGCAGGTCTGAGCGCACCTAGCACGCTGTTTTTCCCCACTTCGCTGCCGACCGAAAATCGGCTGGAGTTCGCTCCGGTAGGCTCGGGGTGGCCTCGCTTTGGTCCCGCACTTTGTCGTCCAGCCACAGGCTCGGCGAGCGTAAGATTCCAGCCAGAGGGCGATGCAAATGACAGAACAGGTTGCAGATACCGACCGACGAAAATTGCTCACTACCGCTGTCGCAGCGATTGGCGGCGTGGGCGTGGGCGCGGTTTGGAGTTGACCCGCTTTTGTGGACACATCATGTTCACAAAAGGAGGGTCAAGCAATGGGTCGGAAGGTCAAGCGGTATACGCCGGAGTTTCGCCGGCAGTTGGTCGAGCTGCATCGGGGCGG
>Ga0187894_10004195_pt1 | contig 15638 bp, 10 predicted proteins | sample GBC1701081metaG_FD_136650 | JGI IMG/M metagenome (GOLD analysis project Ga0187894, IMG submission 136650) | White microbial mat communities from a lava cave in the Kipuka Kanohina Cave System on the Island of Hawaii, USA - GBC170108-1 metaG ... | reverse complement strand
TATTCTACTCCCCCTTCAAGCTGATGAAAAACCTCTTCAACAATATACGATCAGTTTTCAAGACGTTCCTGTTGTAGAATTTATTCAATTTGTTACTCGCATTTCCAATGTCAACTTCATTTTCAACCATCAAGAGCTGCAATTTAACGTAACGCTCGTTTCAGGCCATCCTGTCTCTTCCGAGCAGGTCGTCCAAGCTCTGATCCAGATACTGCAATCGCAGGGGATGTCTGTCTCAGAAAAAGATGGGTACTTGATGATCTGTAAAACCCCAATAGAAGAAAAAAACTACCATCTGGTACCACTTCCCGATATAGAATCTTACCCTCCAGAGAGGGAGGGAGAGCTAGCTTCTTTAAAAATCCCCTCTTCGTTTATCGAAAATTCTCGCAAAAGTAAGCCAAAATTTTTGGTCTATAAGCTGAAGTATCATGAAGGAAGTGAAATCGAAGAAACTCTAAGGAGAATCTCTGCGGACCTAGCAACTAAGCCGGAAACCTCTTCTAGCTACTTGAAAGCCTTAAGTTCCGTGCAGTGGGCTAAAACGACCAATTCTCTCATTTACTCAGGAGATGAAGACTCTCTAACTAGTGTCAAGGAACTCATTCAAGATCTCGACACTCCATTGAGTCAGGTCTTTATCGAAGTGCTGGCCATAGAAACAGATGCAAGAAATACTTCTGAATTTGGCCTACAATGGGCTGCTGGTGGTAAGTATCAAGAGGCTTTTGGAGCTGGTGTGGGCAACTTTCCCATGGGTCGTTCTCCCTCCCCTTTTGCTCTTACTTTTCAAAAAATCGACGCTCAACATCCTCCTGAGGGAAGTAGCCAAATTCCTTTGGGAAATGGATTTGACATGGGAGTTATAGGTGATTTAATCTTCCACAAGGGACGCTCCTACCTTTCGCTAGCATCCCTTGTCTCTGCGTTACAAAGCGATGGTAATGCCACAATTATTTTAAATCAAAAGATTATCACTCAAGATAATAAGCCCTCCTCACTCTTTGTAGGAGATAATATTCCTTTTACTGGATCTATTGTTTCCACCATCGGAACCAACCAACAAACGACAGCCAACATCGAGTATCGAGATATCGGAGTGAACCTGAGCATCACGCCTCGTCTTGGAGATGGTGATATCATCACCTTAGATATTAACGAAGAGATCACTGAGGCTATCCCTACGGAATCCAGTTCGCTATCTACCTCTCAGGTAGCCGGAATCCAAACGACCAAAACAAATATGGTCACCCACGTACATGTTCCCAATCAGCACTTCCTAATCTTGAGCGGTATGATTCGAAATGTGAAGAACTACCATAAAACAGGATTGCCTTGCCTAGGGGGAATTCCATGGATTGGAGTGGCCTTTAGTAAAACACATCATCACGATGCAAGAAGGAATGTCGTCATCTTTGTACGACCACGCATTATACGCTCTTTTGAAGACTATAAAAAATTGAGCGACCAGCAAGAAGAGATTTATCGCCATCACTCACCTAAAGGGTCGAGTGGCGATGTGGCTCAATTTATGGCTCCTGAAAATCGATAAAGTTATGATCACGGTTAACGTGATGACCATCACCGTCATGGAAAAACAAGGTGTTCTCCACTGAAAGTCATAAAGCACAGGGGGATATGAAGCTAATTTCAACGTAAAGATCGTTAATCCTTCGGTTATTCGATTGATGAGAGCACCTAAATGAGGAATGACGAGACTCATGATCATACCTACAATCAGTAGCCCATAAATAAGGGAAGCAACGCTGGGCAAAAAGAGATTGTACACGAGGGAAAGGAGGGGAAATTTATGAAATTGATAAAGAATGAGCGGTAGGGTGACCAGATGTATAGAGAGATTCAATGCCAGGCTTTCTCGAAAAAAGAAAGAAAGAAGGTACCCCTGCTGATCGAGAAGGGACATCTGGGTTACCTCTTTAAATGTGCGGCGAGGAGAGAGACAGGAAAAGAGAGATTGGCATGCCGGATAGGTAATGAGGATAGCCAGGGTACAGAGAAAGGTAAATTGAAAACCTAGGTGAAATAGATAGAGAGGTTCCCTTAATAAGGAGTAGAAAAGGGCTGCTCCAAGAAAGTTAATGGGGGTGGCTTGGTACCCCAATAAAAGAGCTATAAGATAAAGTACCAACGCTACCCAAGCCCTTTCTATAGGAGGGGAAGAGCCTAAGGCAAAGGCATACATAGAGAGAAGCAGCATCACCACAAGACACCCTTTAGAATAAGAAAGAAAAAATCGCGAAAGGAAATTCAATAGGTAAGCAAGAAGTGAAAATTGAAATCCCGAAATACCGATAAGATGAAGCAACCCTAACCGGTTAAACTCAAGCGATAATAAACGATCATTTGCCTCCCCAGTCAACATAGAAAAAAGAAAAGCACAGCTTTTGGGTTCTGAAAATTGTTTTCTAAAGAAATTCCCTATCCTGTTTTTCAGGTCAAAACGCCACTGAGCATGAGAATAACTGTGTAAAACAGGATGCGCCTGCTGAAGTTTAAGGAGATAACGATGCTTTTCTTTAAGAAGAAGTTTACCGGTAACCTGAAGATCTCTATCCGCCTGAGGCGGAATTTTGTTTTTTGAAAAATAAATTTGGCAAGGGACATTTTTCCACTTTCTGTCGTTAGTATGAAATTCTCTTAAAAAACCCTTAAAACACAATGAGCGTTGAAAAGGAGAAGTGATATACGAGAGAGAATCTATTTTAAAAATACCTCTTCCCTCTACTCCTTCTTCTCCAATTTTAGGAAATTGATAAGACAGAGAAGCCCAGGCAAAGCCAAGGAGTGCCACGCAAAGAGCTACAGCAGGGCGATAAGAGAGGCATAGCAGAGCTATAGGGATCAGATAGGAGAGATGAAAGGCAAGGGCAGCTCCGCTACCAAGAGTAAATAAGAGGGCATAAAACAGAAGGGGAGCTCTTTCCAAAAAGGAAGCCATGACATCCAACTTCCCTCTCATCAAAAAAGAAACATCTAAATTTACCACATGCAGAGGAGGCCTTTTTTGCGAGAAAGTTTCTTCTCTAAGTCCTTATTTTAATATCAATTCCAGCTGCTACGGGGAGGACTTTCAACTTATCTATAGTATCGGAAGTAGGGTTTAAGATATCGAGAATGCGGATATAAGTCTGCATTTGAAACTGCTCCCTTGACTTGCGATCCACGTGAGGAGAACGAAGAACAGTGTAGATTTCCCTTTTAGAAGGTAGCGGGATAGGTCCAGCAATACGAGCCCCAGAACGTTTAGCCGTCTCCACAATATCCGTGATTGCACGATCAAGAACTCGCTGATCGTATCCCTTCAGTCGAAGACGAATTTTTTGTCGGGATTGCTTTGCCATAAACTACGTTTCCTTTAATTACTTTTTAACAATTTCTTCTTGAATCTTGGTAGGAACCTTTTCAAAATGGCTCGGTTCCATCGTATAAGTTCCACGTCCTGATGTGATGGAACGCAACTGAGTAGAATAACCAAACATTTCTGCTAAAGGAATTTCCGATTCTATGATGACGAGAGTTTTCTGAACTACCTGGCTCATAATGCGCCCTCTGCGACGATTAATATCCCCAATGGTATCACCCATAAAAGAATCAGGGGTCGAGATAACCACCCTCATAATAGGTTCTAGAAGAAGAGGTCGTGCTTTACGAGCGCTCTCTTTCATCGCCATAGAGCCACAAATTCTAAAAGCCATTTCATTCGAATCGACATCGTGATACGACCCATAAACAATAGCTACCTTTACATCAACGAGAGGATACCCGGCGAGGACTCCTGTGGATAACCCATCTTCAATCCCTTTAATCACAGCCGGAATATACTCTTTGGGAATCACCCCTCCTACGATCTTGCTTTCTATCTCATTTCCTTTTCCTTTTTCGTTAGGCTCAATTTCAAGGCACACGTGAGCATATTGACCGCGACCACCCGATTGTTTAATATACTTGGTCTCTGTCTTACTAGGAGTCGAAATAGTCTCTTTATAGGCAACTTCAGGTTTACCTACATTAGCCTCAACGGAAAACTCTCGTAACATTCTATCTCGAAGAATTTCAAGATGTAGCTCTCCCATTCCGGAAATGATCGTCTGTCCCGTCTCCTCATGAGTAGAAACTCGAAAAGTAGGATCTTCTTCTGATAAAGAGGAGAGTGCTTGAGCTAATTTTTCTCGATCGGCTTTTGATTTAGGTTCAATCGCCATAGAAATTACAGGGTCTGGAAAGACAATTTTTTCCAATATCAGCTCATGATCCTCAGAACAGAGAGTATCTCCCGTAGTGGTATGTTTCAAGCCAATACAAGCGGCGATATCGCCGGTAAAAAATTTATCTCGATCTTTTCGTTGATTCGCGTGCATTTCGAGAAGGCGAGAGATCCGTTCCGATTTATCCTTTGTCGTATTCATCACACTTGTCCCTTTTGAAAGGGTTCCAGAATAAATTCTCACATAGGTGATCTTTCCTACATAGGGGTCTGACATAATCTTAAAAGCCAGCGCTGCTAAAGGCGCCTTGTCATCCGGAAGCAACTCGATGCTTTCCCCTGTTTTTACATCGCTTCCTTTAATACGACCACGATCGATAGGAGAAGGCATCCAATTCACCACAGCATCCAAAAGAAGAGGAATACCTTTATTTTTAAAAGCTGTCCCGCAAAGAACAGGATTGATTTTATTGGTAATAACTCCTTTGCGAATGGCAGCATGGATTTCTGCCTCCTTTAGACTATCTGGATCTTCGAGAACTTTGACCATGAACTCTTCATTGGATTCATCTAAAGTAGCAATCTCTTCCAACATTTGCTGTCGCATTTCTTCACAACGAGGTAACAGTGCCGCTGGAATTTCGGCCACCTCATAATTGAGGTCTGCTTCATTGGTAAACAAATACGCTTTCATAGTGATCAAATCAACTACTCCCTTAAATTCTGATTCAGCACCAACAGGACAGTGAGTGAGCAAAATATTAGCTCCAAGTTTCTCACGCATGGATTGTGTTGCAATGAAATAATCAGCACCTATTCGATCCATCTTATTGACAAAGACAATACAAGGAACACCGTAGCGATTGGCTTGACGCCAAACGGTTTCTGACTGAGGCTGAACCCCAGCCACAGCATCAATCAAGATGATAGCTCCATCCAAAACCCTTAAGGAACGCTCTACTTCAATAGTGAAATCAATATGCCCAGGAGTGTCTATGATGTTGATTTTACTATCTTTCCAATAAACAGTCGTGGAAGCAGAGGTAATCGTAATGCCACGCGCTTTTTCTTGCTCCATGAAGTCCATGGTAGCGGCCCCCTCATGAACTTCCCCCACGCGATGGATCCTCCCCGAGCAAAGGAGAATTCTCTCTGTGGTCGTAGTCTTACCAGCATCAATATGGGCCATAATTCCGACATTGCGAACCTTTTCTAAAGCATCGATTGGAAGACGCTGCTGACTTTCACTCATCTACAATCCTACCACTTATAAGAAGCAAAAGCTTTGTTAGCCTCAGCCATTCTATGGGTTTCATCTTTCTTTTTAATGGAGGCACCCTGATTGTTAAAACAATCCACGAACTCTTGCGTTAATCCCTCCACCATCGATTTTCCCGGTTTTTCATCTGCAAATTGAATAATCCACGTCATTGCCATTGAGGTACGTCTATCCGCTGGAATCTCTATAGGCACTTGATAGGTAGCACCTCCAATACGACGCGATTTGGCTTCAATAGAAGGCTTCACATTCTCAATAGCTTGCTCAAAGGCTGTCAAAGGATCTTCAGCTTTAATTTTTTTAGCAAAATTTTCTATGGATTTATAAACGATCGAACGTGCAAGAGACTTCTTTCCGCTCCTCATTAACTTATTAATAAATTTTGCCAATATATAACTATGATACACAGGATCTGGATCTATGGAACGCTTTTCCGCTTTACGTCTACGAGACATAATGATTTCCTCTATTATCTATTTTATTTAGGGCGTTTTGCACCATACTTTGACCTACTTTGTTTTCGATCTTTTACAGCAGCGCAATCCAAAGAACCCCGCACTACGTGATAACGAACCCCTGGCAAATCCTTTACACGTCCCCCACGAACTAGAACGATGCTATGCTCTTGAAGATTATGCCCCTCTCCACCAATGTAAGCAATGACCTCCTCCCCATTGGAAAGACGAACCCGCGCAATTTTTCTCAAGGCGGAATTGGGCTTTTTGGGAGTTTTTGTCTTAACTTGCAAGCATACTCCCCTCTTTTGAGGGCATTTTTGTAAAGCAGGGGATTTGCAACGCCGCTTTCTTTTTATTCTTCCGAACCGTACTAATTGATTGACTGTCGGCATTCTTTTCTCCTAGGGGAGCTTTATTTTTGATAAAAAATTCAATTGCCTTTAAGTTAAGCCCAAGGGCTTTTCTTGCGAAGGGTTTCAACAAAGTAGCAAAGGAAACTATACCCTGAGAAGTTTATTTTTTGCAAAGGATACTCTATCTAATGCAGAAGTCCTCCTACTTCATTATTTGAGTAAATAAATTTTTTTTCTTGAGCAGAATTGCTTTCCCTATGCTATGATGACTCACTTTAACAATCACGAATATGGTACGTTACACAGGACCTAAAAACAGAATTGCTCGACGCTTTGGGATAAATATCTTCGGATATATGCGAAATCCTCTTCTTCATAAATCTTCCCCACCAGGAATGCATGGAGGAAGGAGAAAAAAGAAATCTGATTTTGGTATTCAACAGGATGAAAAACAAAAACTGAAGAATGTATATGGTAAGATTTCCCAAAAACAGCTCGTTCGCTACCATAAAGAAGCTTTAAAAAAGAAAGGTGTGACTGCACACCTTTTCCTTAGACGTCTGGAATGTCGTCTAGATAATTTAGTCTATCGATTGAAGTTTTCTCCTACGATTTTTGCTGCTCAACAGCTAGTTTCTCATGGACACATCCTGGTTAATGGTAAAAAAATCGATCGCCGCTCTTTTGAGGTAGTTACAGGAATGGTCATCTCTATCAAGAAAAAATCTCAAAGCCTTTCTTTGATTAAGGATGCTGCTCAAAATCCTCATAGAGAGGTTCCTGAGTACTTACAGCGCCATGAAAATGATCTTTTTAGTGGAACTTTATTGAGCGAGCCCCATATCGATCAAATTCCATTTCCCATGCCTATCAATATCCCTATGATTTGCGACCACCTCGCTCATACTAACTAATTGATATTGTCTCCAAACGAATCAGATTCAAAACATCAAGTTAGCTATGCAGGCTAACATGCAGTGGCACATGACGCGTATTTGGTACCCTATGTCTCAACGATCGATCCCAAATAAATTGATCAGTTCCAAAATGAAGATCGTCATATGAAATAATTCCCATTTTCAATCCTCGTAAAATAGCCTGTGCTAACCAGCTTCTGCACTTCTCCAACAGTTTTTCGTCATAAAAAGAGAAAAATAGGTCAATTTATTAGTAGCTAAATCTTGATTGGTAAAGATCTATTTCCCATTTTCAAAATTTAGATCGAGCAGCAACTTTCTTTAAAATACCCAAATAGATCTCTTTCATTAGGATCAGAGAATAACGATTTGTCATTATATTTCTGAAAATTGGAATAAATACACTTGATTCAAAATATCTTTCTTCGTATTAGTTCGCATCATAGGGAATTGATGAATATTATCTCTTTATTGCTGTTATCTCTACCTTTTTCTAAATTAATTAGCTTTAATGAAAAAACAGAAGTTCACCCTAGCTACGATGCAGATCTGTTTAGAAAAGATAAAAAAGTTTTTTTTGTAAATGGAGAGTTTCTCTATTGGATAGTGAGCGAGGGAGGCCTTGATTATGCTATTAAGATGAAAAAAGCTCCTTGGGGAGCACTAACTCAAGCTTCAGGTCATTACAAAAGAGCTACATTTGACTGGGACCCGGGAGTTCGCCTCAATGTAGGGTACTTTAATGCTCCTCATTATTGGGATCTTTACCTTCAATATACCTATTTTAAGGGTTGTGGGAAGAGCAGCACACATGTTCCTGAAAGTGGATTATCTTTAAATGGAACATGGCCTCAGCCCGATCCCACTTCTGCTTTGTCGCTACAAAAGGCAGAGAGTCAGATCGACCTCTGGTTAAATCTCTTAGAACTTCTCGTTTCAAGACGCTTTCATCCCAATCCCCACCTTCGCGTAAAGATGTTCGGAGGATTCAATATGTTATGGATACGACAGAGCTGGGAAGTAGATTATAGAGATTTTAACGACAATACTAGCCATCTCCGAAATTACTGGAGATATACAGCCCCGGGGATAAAATTAGGAATGAGTCTAGATTGGTTCTTGGGAAGAGCGGGAATCTATTTAACTAGCAAAAGCTCTTTATCTTGTTTTTCTGGATATTACCTCAATGTCAGCAGGGAAAATTCTACATACTCACAAAATGGTTATCAACCGGGATTACCGCTAAAAGATAGTCATTATCAAGATGTTCGCTTGGTTCCGCAATTCCAAACGATGCTAGGTCCTTCCTGGCAATGGTCTTTTGCACGCTACAGAACGGAAATTTTCTTAGGATATGAATTAAACCTATGGGCCAATATTAACGAACTCTATCGCTCTTCAGAAGGAAGCACTTTCTCTTCCAAGCAAACATACATTAATAGTGGAGTGGTGGGAATTCAAGGGATAACTCTACGGGTCAACTTAGATTTTTAATCCATTTCGCCTTTTCACAATAAGATGACAAAAGCAAAATCCCTCTTCGAGGTCCTTAATGATATAGGGATCATATGTCTAATATGACTTTAAGAGATTTAGTCTATCAACACAACATGGACTCCAAATCTAAATGGTCCACAATGGAATTACGAGGATTGTTTTAAAATATTTAATTAACAATGTGACGGAAAGAGGCTATCTGAATGAATCAGAAAACTTAGTTAAATTTAAATGTGTTTTTTAACAATAGGAACTCCTATTGTTTATGCAATTGCATCTGTAGTTACTGTTGCTTATAGAACTATGAAATTAGTAATTTTTTCTCATTTTTGGATATATAAAGAATAGGAACTATCGCACTTTTTTAAAGAAAGACTAAAAAAAGCTAAAAAAGATTTGTTAAGAATTGTAACGACTCCAATTGCTTTTGTAGATCTTGAATTAGCAGCGATATATGGAATATTTACTCCATATAACAGCAGAAAGTTATATGCCAGAATTGAAAAAATCAATATGAACATTATATTTTGGCTCCATTTTTTCAGCCAAATCCTAAACGTCATGCCTTTGGCGGAAATATTGAAGAAAGAAATGTAATCTAAATAAGTATTACGAAGGGGAGGAATGCTATTTAATCGGCCTCCCTGTTTCGAACTCCGCTCTCCTTTCTGGAAACGAAGTTTCTTTTATGCTGTCTAATAGACAGATGGTTTTATTAGAAATTCTTCAACCATTTCATAACATGATCTGATATTTAACTAATGATTTTCTGTTTTTCTTCCCTTTCTACATAGCTGTTTCAGGTACATTACCTAGAATATAGGCCGCAATAGTTGGTTTCATTTCACTTTGTTTAGTCCTAAGTTCAGGTAATTCTCTACCTTAGAGCTTTTTTTATCATAAATTATTAGTAGCCTTCTAAATGAAAGAACCTCGACCACCTTAATGTTTTCTTCTTAAAAACAAAAAAAGCACAGTCTCAAAAACCAACTAATTAGAAAGACGAATTGCATTTTTCAGAAAGAAACGGCCCGTGTGAAGAGAGAAGCTTGGCCAAAATTTTTTCAACAGTAAATCCAAATTTTTCAGCCAAATCTGCTTGGGGTGCAGAGGCCCCAAATTCTTCTAAGCTAATAGCTACCCCCTGCGTTCCTATCCACCTATGCCAACCTAAGCTTACCCCTGCTTCAATGCTCACCCGAAGAGTAGACTTGGAATCGATCAATAACAGCTCTTTTCGATAAGATTCCTTCTGGCGCTCAAAAAGTTCCCAGGAAGGCATTGACACAACTCGAACGCTTTTGCCTTTTTGTTCTAAGGCTATAGCAACCTCGACAGCTAAGGAGAGCTCAGATCCTGTTGCCAGTAAGAGAAAATCTGAAGATCTTTTTCCCTGTTTCACGACATAAGCACCCCGACCCACTCCAAGGTGATAGGGAATGCTAGTCCCTTTGACCTCAAGCAAAGGTTGGCGAGAAAGAATAATCGCCGTGGGGCCTCGATACTGAAGAGCAGCTACCCAACTCATTTTCACTTCATTAGGATCAGCCGGACGGATGAGCTGCAACCCCGGTATAGCTCTTAGGGCTGCTAGATGTTCCACCGGTTGATGAGTGGGACCATCCTCTCCTAAAAAAATTGAGTCATGTGTAAATTGATAGATAATTTGAAATTTAGAGAGCGCTGCCAAACGAATCGCATTGCGCATATAATCTGAAAATGTCAAAAAAGTTCCAATAAAAGGGGTAATCATCTGAGTTTGAAATAGTCCAGCAGCCATGGTGGCCATCCCAAATTCTCGCACTCCATACTTGATATTACGCCCCTCAAACCGGTCAGGAGAAATCACCGCAAATTGTTTCATCATCGTTAAATCGGAACTCGAAAGATCTGCAGAACCTCCATACAAATGAGGAATCCAATCCCCGAGGTGAGTCAAAACCTTTTGAGAAGAAGCGCGGGTTGCTAAAGGAGAAGAAATCTCAATTTGATTCAATTTCTCTTCTAACCGACTCGGCAACTCCTTATTTCTCATTTGAGAAAATTCTCGAGCTAAATCGGGATAGATTTCTCCCCATCTTTTTATGAGTGCGTTCCACTCTTCTTCAAGCTTGACTTCCATTTTTCTTTTATTTTCAAAAAATTCGTATATAGCATGGGGAACGAAAAAATCCTCTTCCGGAAGGCTTAATGCCCTTTTGGTAGCTTCCATCTCCTCTACCCCAAGAGGAGAACCATGCGTCTTGTAACTTCCTGCTTTGTGAGGGGCCCCTTTGCCAATGACCGTATGCAACAACACTAAAGAAGGTTTTTTCTGTTTTTCTCGAATTTGAGTAAATACCTCTTCCATTTGATCAAAATCGTACCCATCGATATCGTATACCTCCCACCCATAAGCATGATATCTCGTAGAAACATCTTCGGAGCAGGATTCGATCAGAGGACCATCTAAAGAAACCCGATTCGCATCGTAAATGAGAACCAAATTATCGAGATTTAAATGTCCTGCTAAAGAAGAAGCCTCCGAAGAAACCCCCTCCATCATACACCCATCACCAGCTAAACAATAAATTTTATTGTTAAAAAGGGAAAACCCTTCTCGATGAAACTTTGCAGCCAAAATCTTAAATCCCAGAGCCTGACCAACTGCGTTTCCCACACCCTGTCCTAGGGGTCCTGTTGTCGATTCTACTCCCTCTGTTATATGAAACTCAGGATGCCCCGGGGTAGTGGAGTAGATTTGTCGAAATCGCTTGATCTCATTCATGGAAAGGTTGAACCCGGCAAGGTGCAAACAAGAATAGAGCAACATAGAGCCATGACCCGCGGAAAGAATAAAACGGTCTCGATTAATCCATTCAGGATTTTTTGGGTTGTGTCTTAAAAGCGATCCGTAAAGATAAGCCCCGAATTCTGCGCAACCCATAGGAAGCCCGGGATGACCTGAGTTGGCTTTCTGCACTGCTTCCATCGAAAGTGCTCGAATAACCTGAGCAATTTGACTTAAATTTTTCTTTAATTCTTCATCCATTATAGAAAGCCCTTTCTCATCTGAAGTTTGATTTTCATTCGAAATCAATGTACCTATCTTTCTATTAAGTGAGTAGAAAGTTTTTTCTTACTCAGTGGAGGAGTTGTGGAGATATTGAAGCAAAGAGGCAAGTTTATCGATTGCTTTTCTTCTATGAGAAATCTTATTTTTCACCTCATCCTTTAGCTCAGCAAAGGATTGGTGATAACCGAGTTTACGAAAAAGAGTATCATATCCAAAACCCTTACCACCCTTTTCTTGAAAAAGAATCGTTCCCTCACAACACCCCTGTACAACTTTTTCCAGAGAGGCGCTGGGAGAGGCAACGGCTAACCAACATTCAAAATAGCCATGACGATCTTCTGGGTCGAGAATATTCTCCATCTCTTTGAGAAGTTTTCTTCTGTTATCAAGATCACTTGCTCCCTCTCTTGCGTAGCGTGCCGAATGAACACCAGGCTCTCCTTGAAGAGCTGGTACGACTAAACCGGTATCATCAGCAATAACCCATTGATGCAACTGTTCAGCTGCTGCTATTGCTTTAGACACTGCATTTTCTTTTAAAGAATCTTTCCCTTCTGCAGGAGGAGAATAATTGGGAAAGTCGAGAAGAGAGAAAACGTCTAACTTGGAATAGGGCTTGAGCATATGGCGAAGTTCTTGGATTTTATGAAGATTACGACTGCTGATAATGAGCTTCATTCATTTTCTAAATAATTAGTAATTTTCGTAATGACAAACTCTTCTCCTTGAAAGGAAAAGGTATCATTTACATTCAACCCCTCCATCTCTTGAGCGAGCTTCGATTGTAAAGAGAGAATTCCCTTTTCCGGGTCGGCATCCCAAGGCCCCAATAAGGTATATACCTTAGTCTCTCCTTGATTATTCCTACACTTTACTGTACATCCCACTCCTACCTCATCTGTATTGACATCGACTTTCGAAATAATGCGAGCCAGACTCAGTTGACTCGACAACATTTTTAGTTCCGTTTGCAACTGTTTCTGTTTTTCCAAGGCTGCCATAAAAGCGGGGCTTTCACTGATATCCCCATGAGACCTAGCCTCCATGATCTCCTCCGAGGTTTTAATTGTTTCCACAGTTCCAATTCTCTCTATTCGATCCTTTATCTTAGTATAACCCTTCTCCGTCATCCAGATAATACAATTTTCTGAGAGGTTTTCTTGTTTTTTTCTCGTTTTTGTTAAAGAGGGATGTACGACCTCTGCTAAAGAATAAAAGATCTTCATATCATGATCAGAAAAAGAATTGCATTTAGAAGCTAAGAGCAGGAGCTCTTGAATTGCCTCTATTCCCATATCTCGCATTAGAATACGAACCACAGCATAACGATCTTTCGTCAAGATAGTATGCATTTTCTTTACAAGAGTCCGCTGATGAGAGAGCCCTTCAATGTCATTCAGAAGTAGAAAAAATGTTTCAAAAAAACGACTTTTTCCCTCTAGATCGGAAAAAGGGATCTCATTTCGGTACATAATTTCCTGAAAATACCAAACAAACGCCTTAGGATAAAGAAAAAATTTTGTTAACAGCTCTTCAATCCTTCCTTTCAAATTTACTTCTGTTTTTAAAAGTTCGTTGAAAAGATAGCTTCGTATTAAATTTTGCTCTACTTTGAGCAAGAGATCGAGAAATGATTCTTTCCAATCCTCTCGTAATTTGCGAAGCATTACGAAAATGCGTTTTTTAAAAGCCACGATCTCCACGGAGTGCACTAGCAGATCGATCTGCTGACTATCTTTCACGATCTTTTGAGCTATTGCATAACCCTTCTCTTCCGATAGCTCTTCCAAAAAGAAATGAAGCTGTAGCAAATGAGCTTCATTTGAAGAAGAATTTTTGATCTCTTCTTCCACTTTATTTTGTAAAAATTTCTTAAAAAGAGAGTTTTTCAAAGTTTCTGGAAAATCTCGAAAAAAATTGTGAAGGATGAGGATGAATTGAGAGGTTTCCATCTTTTCCTCTAGCCTCTTTCGAAGAAGCTCCTCATGAGAAATCTGATTTTCTTTAAAAGAAAAAAGAAGAGGATTCTGCAAGTCTACCTTACTATCTTTTTTGAGCTTAGCTCGAACATTTTGCCACCACTTACTCCATTCCTTTTGAGGAATGATCCACTCGCATACTTCGTTCTTAATGTCGGCCGCTGTTTTAGGACCAAGGTCGCGCAATAAGCTGTGGATGACTGCAAGAGGATCTTCCCTAGCCTCTTGTTCAAGACGTTCGAAATCCCTAAAACGACGCGTTAAAAAATGAGTATGAGAAATAGGCGTTAGTGTATTAAAAGCATTGATAAAAGAGATATCCCTTTTACCAGAAATCAATTCAAATTCCACCGTCAACTGCTCTCGAAGAGTAGAAACATCTACAATTTCCCCTATCCCCCAACTTCCTGCATGAAATACAAAATTACCCTTTTTCATGTGATCTAACAGTTCGAAACGAGAAATCACCCCTTGAAACCGATCTCGATTGCGAAGGCCAATTAGGTGAATTTTTTCTTTAAAATTCTTATCATTTCCATATTTTCTTTCCAAAAAATCTAATACTAACTCATACAGAGTTACGTGCTGCGTAGTTTGCAAATCGATGATCCATTTAAAAATCTCATCTTTGATCTCTCCTTCTTGGAGCTTTTCCCAAAGAGGCAGGATCTTTTCCACATGCTTTCCAAAAAGTTCCGCAAATTCTGATCTTTTTACTTCCAAGAGAATATGCTTGAGCTCTTCTGGATCTACCTCATCCCCAACGCAATACTCTTCCCAAAGACGAAAAAAAGCGAGATAATCACGATGCGCAATCTGAGCTCGAAAATCCTTAAGATATGTCATTTAAATCCCTTACCGTAGATTGTAATCTGCTAGTTCTCATTGAGTATAGAAGACTTAACCATTTAAGATAACAACAAACCTCTTCTTTTTTTAAATCAAAAATATTACGAACCTCTTTTATTTATTTATTTCCTCTTCCTCAGCTTGTAATTGATCGTAAAAAAAGAGGGAACCCTCTTCACATGCTTGTGTTATTTCCCCATCAGAAGCTGATACAACGTTTTCTCTATCAATTTTATACCAAACCTTATCAAAAGGCCTCCTAACAAAGGCAACAGCTTGTTTATCCCTACTCTCCATTCCGATAGACCTTAAGTAAAAATTATCCTTGTCAAGGATCTGCTGAGAAAGTTTTAGGCTACTCTTATCCCTATCGACATAAAGATAAACTCGCGGGAAAGCGTCTCTTTTCCTCTCAGGCGAAAATATCTTTTCAATATCATCCTGTGTTGTCACATCAAAAATAGTAGAAACTCTATTTACATATGCCATTAGCCGTTTTAAATATTCTTTTAAAGAGGGAACCTTTACTTTTAAAGTGGATTCTAGTGTCGAGGGAGTATTGTTTCCGGTTGAGGAGACAGAGGTGCTCTCGGCAAGAATCTGATCGGCAGCCTTTACCATATCCAGAATAAATATTATTGGGATGCCGTTTTGTTCAAAAATAAACTGAATTGCCAGTGAATCTTCACTATTCTCTGTTTGTTGAATATCGTTTTGCTCAACGATTCTTAAAAGAGAAAAGAGAGAACACAACCTCGCTTCACCCTGTGAATACTTGTATAGAAATTCTTGAAATAAAGAGTGGGATGAGGGCTCTTCCAAGTGCGAAACCGGTGCGAGCCCTTGCAAAGACGAAACTAAAGTATGATCATTTAACAATATTTGAAGAGAAGTTTCAGGAAAAGATCTAAGCGTTGAAAGATGCGGCATTCCCTTAACTGGAAGAGAAGGAAAAAAAGTATATTGGTAAAAACGGCCCTCCGTAAGACCCTTGGGAAGGGTCGAATAGGCAACTTCTTCTAGGAG
>Ga0187894_10004194_pt1 | contig 15639 bp, 15 predicted proteins | sample GBC1701081metaG_FD_136650 | JGI IMG/M metagenome (GOLD analysis project Ga0187894, IMG submission 136650) | White microbial mat communities from a lava cave in the Kipuka Kanohina Cave System on the Island of Hawaii, USA - GBC170108-1 metaG ... | reverse complement strand
CGCGTACGCCTCGCCGTACCGCGCCGCCTTGAACGGCACGACGCCGTTGTTGTAGAGCGCGGCGCCCCAGAGCATCGCCCCGTGCGCCATCATGCTCCGCCGCACGCGCCTCACCTCCGACGCGTGGCACGGCCCGCACGAGAGCCCCGCCACCCGCAGATCGCCCGGGTTCACGAACCGGAGGAACTCGGGGTCCTCGTCGTTGATCCTCGCGTAGCTGCGCTCCGGGTTCGCGGACGTCGGCCAGAGGTCCGGCTGCCGCGGCTTCACGTGCGCCTTGTCCTTCTCCGTGGCGAGCGCGTCGCCGCCGTGGCAGTCCGTGCAGCCGATCTCGACCGTCGCCGACTCGTGCATCGTCGGCGCGTCCACGTCGGTGTGGCAGACGACGCACCCGCGCGTGGTCTCGCGGCCGGGCTCGAACGGGCGGTCCACCGGCAGGGCGCGCTGGCAACCGAGGAGGAGGAGGGGCGCGGGGAGGAGGAGGAGGATGCGCATGTCAGTAGACGAGGATCATCTGGAGGAAGAGGGAGTAGAGGGGGTCATGGCTCTCGTAGAGGTCCGAGAAGCCGTCCCCCGGGAGGAAGACCGAGGCTCCGCCGATGAACTGGATGTTGTTCGTGAGGTTCGGGCGGTAGAGCGCCGTCAGCGTGACCTCCCAGCCGATCTCGTGGTCGATCGACTGGTTGACGAAGGGCTCGAGCGAGCCGGTCTCCGAGAACCGGAGGTAGGAGACGTTGAAGAGGCCCCGCACCTCCTGGGTCAGCTCCGCGTCGGCGCCGACGTTCCAGAGGAGGAGCCCCGGGTTGACGAAGTTGGCCTCGCCTTCCGCCTTCGCGGGGCGGAGGTCCGGGTAGACGGAGAACCGCTGGACGAGGTTGACGTTGAGGAGGCGGATCGCCTCGCGGACCCAGAAGCTGCTCGCGCCGCCGGCGATGTTCGGCGTGTCGAGGATCGAGTCGAACCCCTTCGCCTTGTCGTCGAGCGGGTCGTCGTCGCCCGAGGCCCAGAGGAAGCTCGCGCGAGGCCGCCACCAGTCGATGTCCATCGACAGCTCGACGAAGAACATCTGGGCCTCGATGTCCACCTCCTGCTGGGCGAGGGGGTTGAGCGAGTCCTCGCCGAACGCGAAGAAGTACTCGTGGGTCAGGTTGATGGGGCCGATGTGGCCGTCGCCCGAGAGCCCGAGGTAGTAGACGTCGATCTCGTGCGGGGTCGCGGCCCCGATCGGGCCCGGTCGCACGGGGACGCCGTTGTCGTCCGTGTGCGAGTCGCCGTCGTCGTGGTTGAAGAGGAACGCGCCCGAGATCGTGTAGCCCGGCCAGAGGAAATCCTGCCGGAACACGGTCGCCGCCGCGACGACCTGGCCGCGCGAGTCGAACGTGTTCAGGTCGCTGTTCGTGTACTTCTCGAGCATGTAGAACCCGGCCACCGCGGCCTGCGTGCGGTTGCTGCCGAGGTTGAGCGCCGCCTTGCCGCCGAGGTTGTTGTCCGCGAACACGAGGCTCCTGAAGTCGGCCACGAAGGGCTGGATGCCCGCGGTCACGGAGAGGAAATCGTAGTTCGAGGAGAGATCCGTGATGTGCTTCTCGACGAACGCCTCCTGGAGCCCCACGTGGCCGTCCGTGCGCGTCGTGCCGTCGCGCACGTCGATGTTCACGTTGTTGTTCTCGTCCACGGTCAGGTAGTTCGCGTTGAGCACGGGGGTCATCTTCACCACGAAGTCCGGCGGCTTGAACGCCGTGTTGCCCTTGAACACCTCGAACGACAGGGCCAAGTACGTCGTGAAGAACCCCTGGTCGCCGGAGCCGAAGAAGTCCGCGGAGTCGCTCCGGTCCGTCGAGACCCCGGAGGGGGTCGGAAGCCTGCGCGCCTCGGCGGTCGTGTCGCTCGTCGCGGTGAAGACGAGGAACGTGTTCTGCCCGAGGATCGGGTAGTCGCCCTTGAGCACGTTCTGGCGGAACGGGTTCGCGAGGCTCCCCTGCTCGTAGGGCGCGTCGTAGGCGCTCGACGGCGGGTTCCGGTCCCACGGCGGGAACGCGGTCCGCCACCGGTCAGGCGCGGGCGTGAAATCCTCCGGGTCGTACCGGTACTCCTCAAGGTAGCGCTCCACATCGTCCTTCGCGCCGCGCGGCGAGCCGGCGGCGCCGAGCGGGCGCTCCTCTCCCCCCCCGGCCCCCCCCTCTTCCGCCTTCGGCGGGCCCGCGCACGCGGCCAGGAGCGCGAACCACGCGACGGTGCCTCTCACCGGAACGGCTGCCTCGGGAACTTCACATACGGAAGGCGGATGCCCTGGAGCCCGTCGGCGAGGCGCGTGACCGAGTCCGCTGCGGCAGCCACCGTGCCGGGATCGCCGGCCACGGTCGCAGCCGTGCCGATCGCCATGACCTTGGCCGTGAGCGCCGCGAGCGCCGCGGCCTCGTCCGCCTCGTCGCAGCGCGCGCCCGCGGGCGGGGGGAAGACGTCGGCGCCGGCGGCCGCGACGAAGTCGTCCTGGTCCACGCCGTCCCCGGAGACGCCGATCGCGCCCGCGAGGACACCGCCCTTGTAGAGCGCGATGCCGCCCGGGAAGATCGTGATGCCGTTCGGGAGGTCGGGCACCGTCGGGGGCAAGCAGGGGCCGAAGAGCGGCGCGCTGAGCGCATCCTGGAGCAGATGGAGGGGGCCTTCGGGGGCCGTGTCGATGCCCGGCGGGAAGAAGGCCTGCCCGAGGAAGCCGAGCGCGCGTGTCGTGACCGCGAACGTGTCGGTCGAGAAGAACGCCGCGGTGCGCGCCTTCTGGATGCTCACGTCGAGGCTGAAGAGCGTGGACTCGGGCGTGCGGATCGAGCCGAGGACCGCGCCGCCGACATCCGTGACCGAGATGAAGCACCGCATCGCGGTCCCGATGGGCCGGCGGATGCCCGCGCGCGTGAGCTCGCTGCGCGCGGCGGCGGTGTCGAGGATCGCGGTGACGTCGGCGGCGAGGAGGCGCTCGGCGGCGGGCACGAGCCGCGCGCTGTCGATCGGCGCGAAGTAGACGTCGCACGTGAGGCCGCCGAAGATCGCGGTCGGGAAGACCTCCGCCGCGGGCGCGCCCACGGGCGTCACGAGCTCGGTCGCGCCGCCGAGGAGGAGGCTCGCGTAGGTCGGCGCCACGAGGTCGTCCGGGGGCATCTCCTCGATGAAGGCGAGGCGGATGCCGTCCACGTGGATCTGGGACCCGAAGATCGCGGGTGCCGGGCGGAACCCCTCCGAGGCCGTCCACGCGGCGCGCTCCTCGAGGGCGTCGTCGGGCTCCGGCCCCCCCTCGACCCCCACGCCTCCGACGAGGCAGCCGTCCTTGTAGAGCGGCATGCTGCCGGTGTCGCCGGAGAGGCCGCTCCCCTCCTGCGCGAACGGTCCCGCGGCGCCGACGATGTCGCTGCACGGGAGGTTGCTGAACTGGACCCCGTAGAGGGGGCCGCCGGGGACGTTCGGGAGGTTCGGGGGAAAGTGGTCCTCGATGATGAAGGCCGCGGTCCGCGTCGTGAACGCGTGCTGGTCCGAGGAGAGGAAGGCGGCGGTGCGAGCCTTCGCGATCGCGGCCGCCTCGAGGCCCGCCGCCGCGCCGGCCATCGCCAGCGAGCCGACGACGGTCCCGTCGCGGGTCGTGACGGTGATCGTGTACGCCTGCCCGTCCGCGATCGCTCGGCCGGCCGCCTGCGCGATGATCGTCTCGATCTCCCCGGCGGTGAGCGGCGTCGCGACGGGGCACGCGGGGATGGCGGTCAGCGCCGCCGGCGCTCCGAGGTCGCACGCGGCGAGGAGGAGGAGAAGCCATGCGGCGCGCGGCACGGTCCTTCAAGGTACGAGCCGCGGCGGACGGTCCGGCGCGGCGCCACGCTCTCAGGGGGACGGAGGCGCCGGCTGCAGCGTGAGCGAGCCGAACGCGGGGAGCCCCTCCCCGGCGTCGTCGCAGGGCCATGTCGGGGAGGCGAGATCGGCGTCGATCGCGTCCTCGGAGAGGAAGAGGTCGAACGTCATGCCGGCGGGCGTGCAAATCGCGATCGTCATCCGCCCGTGCCGGAAGCCTTGCGCGTCCGGCGGGTCGAGCGAGCCGGTCACGTCGAGCGGTCCGAGTGTGCTTCCGAACGCGTCGGCGAGCAGGATCGTCCCGGAGAACGCGAAGCCATTGAGCATCGTCAGGTCGAGTGCGGCATCCCAGTCCGCCAAGGGACCGGAGGGGCCCGCCCCGACGACGTATCCGTAGGTGAGCTGGCCCACCCATGCTCCCTCGACGTCGGCGATGAACGGCGCAGGCGGGCCGCTGAAGCCGGAGCAGCCCGCGAGGGCGAGGAGCAGGAGCAGTCGGGCGCGCACAGGTGCCGCGGGAGCGATCGGCGCGGGTTCGCGCCGACGCCCCCGAGGGAGCCTACCGCGCCCGGGCCCCTAGTCCAGCCGCATCAGCTTGAGCTGGTGGCGGTGCGCCGGGTCCGGCGCCGGCACCGGCTGCGTGAGGCCCGGCGCGAGCGGCGGCGGGTCGGCGGCCTCGAAATCCCCGGCCGCCGGCGCGGCCACGCCGCCCTCCGCGGCGTCGCGGAAGTCCTCGCCGAGCATCATGATCGCGAAGGGCTCGCTCCGCTCCTCGTCGATCGCGACCACGATGTCGTCGCCGTCGAGCGTCGCGTCGTAGCCGAACCACGCGATCTGGGTGATCGTCGGGCCCTCGGTCGGCGCGAACGGGAGGCCGATCACGCCCCCGCCCGGCGGCGGCACGGGGAGCGGATCCAGGCCCGGGTCCCCGAAGTCCCCTTCCATCGTCGCCTCGGTGAGGCGGTAGTCGGCGAACGGGGTCCTCCCGAAGTCGTCCCAGTGGCGGAGGTGGAGCTCCGTGCCCACGCCCGCGTACGTGAGGAAGAGGAGGTCGATGCGGAGATCGCTCCCCTGCGTGCGCGCGATCACGGTCGGGAGATAGGAGAACGGGTCGTCGAGGAGCATCGGGCCTGACCAGGTCGCCCCCGCGTCGTCGCTCGTGCGCAAGCGCACGCCGTCGCGCCCCTCGTACGCGTAGAAGATGCGCATGGTCGCGCCCTCCCCCGCGACCGCGACGCTCGGGTCGCGCGCGACGGTCACGTCCTCCTCGAGGAGCCGGTCCGTGAAGGTCCCGCCGAAGAGCCGCACGGCGCAGCGGAACTGCGTCGTCACGGTCGTCTCGAACGTCACGTCGTTCCAGGCGAAGGACGTGAAGCCGTAGCCGACGACGACGTCGCCGCCCGAGGACCAGGCGATGCCCATGATCACGGGCGAGATGTCGCCCGTGGTCTGGAAGAGGACGCGCGGCGCGTCGAACGCGAAGCGCGTGGGCGAGCCGCCCCCGTCGAACGTCGAGGGGCGCCCCTCGACATAGAGCAGCTCCGCGCCGCCGGGGTGCGACTGCCAGAACGCGACCCCGAGCGTGTAGTCCGCCGCCATCTCGATCGCGGCGAGGTGGGTCGCCCCCTCCGGGCCGGCGCGCGCGATCGTGGCCGTCTGGTCGAACGTCGCGCCCCGGTCGAACGAGAGGCGCAGCGTCACGTCGGAGAACCCGCAGTGGACCAGCGCGAGGACGTTGAAGAGCGCGGCGACCTCGTGGTCGCGCCAGTTGCCGAAGTCCGGGTTGGGCTCGGGGGACGCGCCGCCCGTGACGATGCCCGTCGTGCGGTCGTGCTGGAGGCGCATCTCGTAGCGGTCGTACCGGTACGGGTCCGAGCCGTCGCCCTCGTACGTGACGATCGTCGTCCGGTCGCCCGAGATCGCGCACACCGGCATCCCGAACTGGTAGGAGTCGCTCGAGTAGATCGTGTCGAGATCGAGGACGCCCGGGTAGTCGGTGTTGCCCTTCGGGTCCACGTTGATCGGCGACTCGGGGCCGATGCGCAGGCGCACGAGCGCGGTGACGTCGCCGTCGGGCGTCTCCGCCTCGATCGCGAGGACCTGCTCGCTGTCGATCGACCCGCTCACGGTGATCCGGGCGAAGCCGTCGCCGAACGCATCGAACCACTCGTCGTGGCCCGAAGCGCCGTTCGCGGTGGGCACGATGCCGGCGACCGCGAGGGACTCGGGCCCGCCGGCCGGGGCGACGCCGTCGTCGGCCGCGTGGGCGACCGAGACGCGCACCTGGCCCTCGTTGCCCGCCCCGCGGGTGAGGATGTCGAAGGAGAACGGCTCCCCCTCGGGCGTCGTCAGCTCGTAGACGCGCGTGACGTCGTCGATCTCGAGGCGACCGAGGTTCACGCCCCCGCTCACGTTGTCCGTGGGCGCGGGCTCGAGCGGCACCATGCCGGCCGCGACAACGAGCGGCGCGGCCTGGATCTCGCCCCCCCCGCCCCCCCCGCCTCCGCCACCGGAGCAGGCCGCGAGAGCGGAGACAAGCAGAACGATGGTCCTCTTCATGGGTACGCCTCCGTCACCGAACGTCCTCTAGGATAGCCGACCTTGGCCGGGGGCGGGACGCCCCCTCCCTACATGCCCGGCCACTCCCGCGGCGCCGCACCGGTCTCGGCAAATACCCTGAGACAGCCGTCCAGGAGCACCTGCCACCCCGCCGCGAGGCTCTTCCTCATCGTTTCGTCCACCTGTCCGAAGGCGCACTCCTCGAGGCGGAGGACCGTGCCTTTCCCCTCCGCGCGCAGCCGGAAGGTCGTGTGGAGGCGCGCGGGGCCGCGGTGCCTCGTGTCCAAGTCGCCCACGAGCAGCAGCATCTCGTTCTTGGCGACGCCCATGACCGTGTACCAGAGCAGCCCCTGTCCGTCGCCCCAGTCCTCGTACACGCGGCCGCCGACGTGCGGCTCGATCACGAAGGCCACCGCGCCTTTGCGCGAGAAGCCGGGATGCCACCACGACGACACCTGGTCGGTGAGCGCCTTCCAGACGCGGGCGACGGGCGCCGCGATCTCGATCTCGAGCGTGTGTTCGATCAGGTTCATCGTTCCTCCACGAGTCGCTTCAAGCGGAGCAGCGCGTCGGCGCGTTCCGCCTCGAAGGGCCGAATCCAGCGGCGGGCGACCTGCCGGATGGGCACCGGGTTGAGGACGTTCCAGCGCGTGCGCCCGCGCCGGCGCACGAGGACGAGGCGCGCGGCCCTGAGCACGTGCAGGTGCTTCATGACCGCGAAGCGTGTCGTGTCGAAGCCCTCGCAGAGCGCGCCCGTCGTCCGTGGCCGCGCGCGCAGGAGGTCGAGGATCCTCCTCCGGGTCGGGTCGGCGAGCGCCTTGAAGACGCGGTCCCCGGTCTCGGCGGCCGCTCCTATCATGTGACCATTTGGTCACATATGATCCGCCATGTCAAGGAGGAAAGGGGGCGCGGGGGGAAGGAGGGAAGATCACGCCCTCTTCACCGCGACCATCGTGACGTCGTCGTCGTTCTTCGCACCGCCGGTGAAGTCGCGGAGCACGTCGCGGACGGAGTCGAGGAGCGCTTCGGGCTCGCGTGTCGCGGCCGCCGTGAGCGCGCCTTCGAGCCTCTCCTGGCCGAACAGCTCCCCCCCGGCCCCCCTCGCCTCCGTCACGCCGTCGGTGTAGAGTAGGAGCGCGTCGCCCTTTTCCATCTTCACCGGCTCGCCCGGCCCGCACGGTTCCCCCGGAAGGATGCCGAGGATCCGACCCGTCCGCTCGAGCGGCCGCACGGCGCGGTCGCGCGCCCGGAAGAGGAGCGGCGGGTTGTGGCCCGCGTTGCACCACTCCATCCTTCCGTCGCGCGGGTCAACGACCGCCGCGAAGAGGCTCAGGAACTTCCCGCCCGCCATGTCGGGCACGAGCGCGTCGTTCATGAGCGCGAGGGCGCGGTCGAGCCACGGGGACGTCTTCGCGAACGCGCGCAGGAACGCGCGCGCCTCGGCCATCACGAGCGCGGCCTGGAGGCCGTGGCCGGAGACGTCGCCGATCGCGACGCCGATCCGGCCCTCCGGCAGCGGCGCGAGCACGTCGTAGTAGTCGCCGGTCGCGTCCTCGCAGAGCTCGTTCATCCCCGCGACGTGGAGGCCGTTCTCGCGGAGGGTCATCCGCTCCGGCTGGAGCTGCCGCTGGACGCCCTGCGCGAGCTTCACCTCGCGGTCGTACCGCTCCTTCTCGAGCGCGGACGCGTGGAGCCTCGCGTTCTCGACCGCGAGCGCCGCGTGGATCGAGAGGCCGGCGAGGTAGCGCTCGTCCTCCGCCTCGAAGGGCCCCTCCTTCTTGTTGAGGAGCTGGAAGACGCCCACGATCCCGCCCGCGCGGTTCCGGATCGGCGCGCAGAGGACCGTGCGCGTCCGGTAGCCGCTCTTCTTGTCCCAGCTCCGGTCGAACCGCGGGTCCGTGTACGCGTCCTCGATCCGGACCGTCTCGCCGCCCGCCGCCACGGCGCCCGCGATTCCCTGGCCCACCGGCAGCCGGATGTCGAGCTTCTTGTCGCCGGAGAGCACGCGCGACCAGAGCTCGTTCCCGTCGAGGAGGAAGACCGTCCCGCGGTCCGCGCCGACGCCCGCGGCCGCCGCCTCGAGGATCAGGCCGAGGAGCTGGTCGAGATCGAGCGTCGAGTGCAGCGCGTGGCTCGCCGCGACCAGTTTTTTTAGGCGCTCGAATTCGGCTCTGGGATCATCCATCGGCCTAAGAGCCTATCCGGAAACCCGCCGCAAGGACCGAGGCCGCCGAATCGAGGACGGGTTTCCGGATGGGGACAGACATGAAGCCCGCGCGAGCGTCCACCGGCATCCTCATCTCGAACCTCGGGACCCCCGACGCCCCCACGCCCGGGGCGCTGAAGCGCTACCTCCGCGAGTTCCTGACCGACCTTCGCGTCATCGACCTGCCGCGGCGGAGGTGGCGCCTTCTCCTCGAGCTCCTCATCCTTCCCCGGCGGGCGCCGCGATCCGCGGCCGCCTACCGGAAAGTCTGGACCGCGGAGGGATCCCCCCTTCTCGCCATCGCGAAACGTCAGGCCGAGAAGCTCGAGGCGGCGCTCCTCGTCCGCCTCTCGAGACTCGTCCCGGTGGCGCTCGGCATGCGCTACGGGAACCCGTCGATCGCGAGCGCGCTCCATAAGCTCGAGGACTGCCGCCGCGTCCTGCTCCTCCCGCTCTACCCGCAGTACGCGGCGGCGACGACCGCGTCCACCTTCGACGCGCTCGGCGACGCGCTGCGGCGCCTGCGCGTGGTCCCCGAGCTGCGCACGGTCCGCTCGTACCACGACGAACCGCTCTATGTCCGGGCTCTCGCGAAGAGCGTCCGGGAGGCCTTCGAGGACGGCGGCCCGCCGAAGCGGCTCCTGCTCTCGTTCCACGGGCTCCCGAAGCGGTACGTGGACCTCGGCGACCCCTACCGGCAGCAGTGCGAGGAGACGGCGCGGCTGCTCGCCGCCGAGCTCCGCTTCCCGTGCACGGTGGCGTTCCAGTCGCGCTTCGGCCGCGAGGAGTGGCTCAAGCCCTACACGGACGAGACGCTCGCGGCATGGGGGCGCGACGGCGAGAGCGTGGACGTGCTCTGCCCCGGCTTCTCCGCGGACTGCCTCGAGACGCTCGAGGAGATCGACCAGCAGTACCGCGAGCTCTTCGAGCGCGCCGGCGGCGGCCGGTTCCGGTACATCCCGGCGCTCAACGACCGCGCGGACCACGTGGAGGCGCTGGCCGCGATCGTTCAGCGGAATCTTCAGGGCTGGGATTGAGAGGGGGATCGGGGGCCAAACAGCGCGAGCACCGTGCTGCCGACGAGGATCCCGCCCCAGAGTCCCTCGGCGAATCCGTGGAGCGCCCGGTCGCCGCCCGCGATCCTCGGACCGAGCACGAACGCGTTCGCCGCGGCCGCGACGCCGAGCAGGCACGCGACGCCGAACCGCCACCGGCTCCCCCGCGCGGCAACCGCGAAGAGGACCGCCGCGCCGACTCCGAAGAGGTCGATCCTCCGGAAGATCGGCGCCATCAGCTCCCCCGCGCGCGGCGGGTCCGCGAGGAAGCCGAACACGCGCGGCGCGACCGCGAACGCGACCGCGGCGACGGCGCCGGCCCAGAGGCCCATGGCGAGCCGGGCGAGAGCAAAGAGCGCGGACCTCAACGTCAGAGCCCCCTTCGCGGCAAGCGGATGCGCGCGCCGACGGGCGTACTCGCCTAGTACGGGATCTCCTCGCAGGCGGCGAGGAGGGCGCGGCGATCCTTGGCCTTCGCGAGCTTGTCGATGTTCTCGTCGTCGCGGCCCATCGAGGCGAGGCCGCGCATGAGCGCGAGGTGCGCCTGCGTCTCCGCCGGCGGGCAGATCCACATCACGACGACCCTCGCCGGGAGGTTGTCGTGGGCGCCGAAGTCGATCCCATGCTCGGAGACGCCGAACCCGACCGTCATCTTCTCCGCGAACTTGTTCTTGATGTGCGGGATCGCGAGACCGTTGCCGATCCCGGTTGACGCCACCTTCTCGCGCTCGAGGAAGGCCTCGAGGAGCGCGCCCTCGCGCGAGAGGTCGGCCGCGCCGTGGATCACGAGCGCGTTCAGGAGCTCCTTGATCGCGGCGTCCTTCGTCGTCGCCGCGAGCGGCTGCACGATGACGTCGGTCGGGATCAGCTCCCGGAGCGTCTTTTCCTTCTTCCGAGGCGCCGTCATGACCGCGCGTACTGTAGCGCAGGCCGGGCGCACGCGGGAGGAATCGCTATCGTAGGACGCGTGGAACGCTTCGGGCCGGGGCACCTGGCGGCCCTCGCCGCGTCGCTCGTCGCGATCGTCGGCGCGGCCGCGCTCGGGAAGAAGTGCCGCGGGAAGCCCGCGACGCTTGCCCGCTGCCTCGCGTACGTGATCCTCGCCGCGATGGTCCTCGATCCGTTCGTGCGCGCGTCGAATCGCGAGCTGACCCTCGTGAGGGCGCTCCCGCTCCACCTCTGCGACGCGGCCGCCGCCGTCACGGTCCTCGCGCTCCTCACCCGCCGACAGATCCTCTTCGAGCTCTCCTACTTCTGGGGGCTCGCCGGGGCGACGCAGGCGCTGGTCACGCCGCCCCCCCTGCCCCCCTCCTTCGACCCCGACACGTGGCGCTACTTCACGGTCCACGCGGCGACGATCGCCGGCGCGGCCTACCTCCTGGGCCTCGGCTTCCGCCCGCGCCGCGCCGCGTGGGCACGCGCGACGCTCCTGACGCTCGCGTACACGGCCGTGGTCGGCATCGCCGACTTCGCGCTCGGCGCGAACTACATGTGGCTCGCGCGAAAACCCGACGGTTCGATCCTCGACGTCCTCGGGCCGTGGCCCTTCTACATCGCGGGCGGCACGGTCGTCGGCGCGACGCTCTTCTACGTGCTCGAGGTTGTCTCCCGGGCCGGAGGGGGAGACGGAAGGTCGGAGAGCGCGGGGGAGGGCGGGGCCCCCGAGGCCCCCTGACTTCCCGCCGCGCGACGGCTGAAGAGCGCGCGCAGCGCGTGGGGATGGAAGAGGACGAGCACGGTCATCACCTCGAGCCTCCCGACCCACATCTCCGCGGTGAAGATGAGCTTCGTCGCCGTCGAGAGGTTCGCGAACGTTCCCATGGGCCCGATGCTGCCGAACCCGGGGCCGGTGTTGCCGAGCGTCGCGATCGAGCCCGTGATCCCGATCGTCAGGTCGTTTTCGATGACGGCGACGAGGACCGCGCCGACGACGAACGTCGCGAAGTACGCGATGAGGAAGCCGACGATGCCGCGGAGCGTCTCGGAGGGGAGCGCGCGCCCGCCGAGGCGGACGACGCGCACGGCGCGCGGGTGGAGCGCGAAGAGGATCTCGCGGCCGAGGAACTTCGCGAGCACGACGATGCGGACGACCTTGGGGCCGCCGGCGGTCGATCCCGCGCAGGCGCCGATGAACATGAGCGTGCCGAGCACCATCAGCGGCGCGGCCGGCCAGAGCGCGAAGTCGTCGCTGCCGAACCCGGTCGTCGTGAGGAGGGAGAGCGTCTGGAAGAGGCCGTGGCGCAGCGAAGCCTCGGCGTCGAGGACCTGGGGCACGGCGATCAGCGCGGCGACGGAGACGCCGGCGAGGAGCGCGATCCAGACGTAGGCGCGGAACTCCGTGTCCTGCGCGAGGACCGCCGGACGGCTGAGCGCCCGGTATTGGAGCGCGAACGAGGTCCCGGCGAGGAACATGAAGACGATGGTGATCCACTGCGCCGCGGGGCCGTAGCCGCCGAGCGAGAGCGGGTGCGTGCTGAACCCGCCCGCGCCGAGCGTCGCGAAGGCGTGGCAGACGGCGTCGAAGAGGCTCATGCCCCCGAGCGTCCACAGAAGCGCCGCCTGGAGCGCGGTGAGCGCGGTGTAGAGCTTCCAGAGCGCGCTCGCGGTGTGGCGGATGCGGGGGGTGAGCGTCTCCTCCTCCGGGCCGGGCGCCTCGGCAAAGAACATCTGCCGGCCCGCGACGGCCAGCGCGGGGAAGACGGCGATGAAGACCGCGATGATGCCCATCCCGCCGAGCCATTGCGTGAGGGCACGCCAGAACATGAGCCCGCGGCTCACGAGCCCGTAGTCGAGCTCGACGAAGACGGTCGACCCGGTCGTCGTGAAGCCCGACATCGACTCGAAGAGCGCATCGACGGGGCTGAACGACTGCTGGACGAACGGCACGGCGCCGATCACGGCGGCGGCGAGCCACGCGAGCGAGACGACGGCCATCGCCTCGACGCGGCTCACGTCGCCCGCGTGGGGACGCCGCCGCGCGAGGAGCCGTCCGGCGAGGAAGGTCGCCGCGGCGGTCGCCGCGAACGCGGCCGCGGCGTCCGGCCGCCCGTCGGCGAGGTCGATCAGCCCGGGAACGAGGAGGACGACCGCGAAGGGCTTCAGGAGGAGCCCGACGATCGCGAGGACCGTCTCGATCCTCACCTGGGCGCGCCTCTCAATGGAGCAGTACCTTGAGCACGTCCGCGACGCGCTCCACCCGGCAGATGACGAGGCAGTGGTCGTCCGGGCCGAGGAGCGTGGCGCCGCCGGGGACGACGACCTCGCCCCCGCGGAGGACCGCGGCGACGAGCGCGTCGGCCGGGAGCGGCACGTCCTTGAGCGGCGTCGGCGTGAACTTCTGCGGGAGCGTGATCTCGAGCACCTCCCCGGCCCCCTGGCCGATCGTCGCGAGCAGGTCCGCCTCCCGGTGCCGGATGAGGTGGAGCACGGCCTCGTTGGCCTCGGCGCGCGCCGAGAGCGGGACGTCGATGCCGACCTTCTCGAAGAGCCTCCGGTTCGCCGCCGACGACACCCGCGTGATGACCTTGGGCACGCCGAGCTGGCGTCCGAGGAGGCTCGCGAGCAGGTTCTTCTCGTCGCTGTCGGTCACGGCGACGAGCGCCCCGGCGTGCCGGACGCCCTCGTCCTCGAGGAGGTCGAGGTCGCAGCCGTCGCCCTGGAGAACGAGCGCGCGGGTGAGGGCCTGCGCCGCCGCGGCGCAGCGCTCCACCGACTTCTCGATCATCTTGATCCGCGCCTTCGGGTTCGCCTCGAGGGAGCGCGCGAGCCGCACGCCGACCGTCCCGCCGCCGACGATGACCACGTCGTGCGTCCGCGCCTCGCCGCGCAGGTCGGCGAAGAAGCCCGCGAGCTGGTGCATGGCCTCGCTCCGGCCCATGAAGAGCGCCCGATCGCCCGCATGGAGCACGCTCTGGCCCCGCGGCACGAACCACTCGTCGCCGCGCCGCACGCCGGCCACGAGGACGCCGGGGGGCAGGCTTCCCATCGAGGCGAGCGGGCGTCCGGCGAGCGGCCCGCCGGCCTCCAGCCGGTACTCGAGGAGCGCCACGCGTCCCTGGGCGAACCTTCCCGCGTCCACCGCACCAGGGACCGTGAGGATCTTCTCGATCTTGTCCGCGAGCATCCGCGCGGGCCAGACGAGGTGGTCGATGCCGAGCGCGGGGGCGCCGGTCGAGCCGTGGCCGTCGTGCGCGCCGAGGGTGCGCGCGTACTCCTCCTTCGACACGAAGCAGATCGTCTTCACCGCGCCGAGCTGCCGCCCGGTGAGGCAGGCGAGGAGGTTCATCTCGTCGTTCCGCGAGCAGGCGACGAGGTAGTCCGCGCGCTCCGCGCCGGCGCGGCGGAGCGCGTCGGCGTCGTTCCCCTCGCCGGCGAGGACCTTCACGTCGAGCTTCTCGAGCTCGTCGCGGCCCTCCGGCCCCGCGTGCAGGATCGAGACGTCGTCCTGCCGGCTCAGCTCCTCGGCCAGCTGTCGGGCGCCGCCCTCGCTCGAGACCAGGACGATGCGCAAGGGCGGGATGCTATCAGCGGTCGGGACCGGCCGGCAGCTTCGGGGCTGCCTGCTCCGACTCGACCTGCTTGAGCGCCTCGACCGCCGCCTCGCGACGCCGCGGGTCGGGGGCGAGGTCGCGCGCGCTCTCCAGCGCCCCCCGCGCCCCCTCCTTGTCGCCGCACTGGAGCATCAGGCGCCCGAGCTCCCGCTCGAGGTCGCTCCGCACCTCGGGCAGGTCGAGGTCGGCGCCGTCCCGGAGCTTCTTCACCTCCGCGAGCGCGCCGAAAGGACGCCTGCCCTTCGCCACCTCGGCCTCCGCGTCCCGCAGCCGGACGAGGAGCATCGCCCACTTGGACTCCGCCTCGAGGAGGACGAAGGCGCCGTAGTCCGCCTCCACCTTCTTCATGAGGCCCTCGTGCGCGGCGCCGAAGAAGTAGGTGTAGTTCTCCGGCTGGTACGCGATCGCGATCTCGGTCCCGTCACGCAGGGTCCGGAAGCGCAGCGCGAGCGGTCCCTCGAGCTCGACGATCCGGTCGAGCGCGACGCGCATCTCCCTCGTCCCCTTCGCGACGTTCTCGCCGTGCGCGCGCCCGCGCACGCGCGCCTGCGCGAGGACCGCGTCGCTCTGGAACCGCGAGCGCGGGTACTCCTCGACGAAGCGCTGGAGGCGCGCCGCGGCGTCCTCCTCGCGCGCGCGTTCGGCGAGGATCGCGCGGGTGGCCGCGGCGTACTCGCGGATCCACGGGAGCGAGCCGTCGCGCGCGAGCGCGTCGAGCGTCTTGCGCGCGGCATCGGCCCGGACGCCGAACGCCACGTCGCGCCGCGCCTCGAGGAGCGAGCGCTCCTCCTCCCGCTCGTCGTTCTCGCGCACGAGGTCGATCACGCGCGCCATGGGCACGGTGCGCTCGGACCCGTCCGGCATCCGCACGCGGGTTTCCGAGGGCGACTCCGCGAGGACCTCGCGCACCTCGTCAACATGGACGTCCCCTTTCTCGTCGATCCAGCGGACGAAGGGCGCGGCCGACGCCGGGAGACGCGGAATCAGGAGGCAGAAGAGCAGGCCGAGGAGGAGGCGGCGGAGAGGGCGCACGGGAAGGTAGTATAGGCCGCGCGTGCTCGAGACGTTCGACAACCCCCGGCCGGAGCGCGACTACGAGATCGTGATCCGCTGCCCGGAGTTCACGTCCGTCTGCCCCAAGACCGGCCTCCCGGACTTCGGGACGATCACGATCCGGTACGTCCCCGACCGGGCGTGCGTCGAGCTCAAGTCGCTCAAGCTCTACCTGATCGGGTACCGGAACCGGGGCATCTTCTACGAGGCGGCGGTGAACGCGATCCTCGACGATCTCGCGAAGGCCTGCCGCCCGCGCCGCATGGAGGTGGAGGGCGCCTTCACCGCCCGTGGCGGCATCACCACGACCGTCGTCGCGCGGACACCCTGAACCGCGCCGGAGGCCCGCATGTCGCGCGACCTCGCCCTCACGCTGATCAAACTG
>Ga0187894_10004193_pt1 | contig 15642 bp, 10 predicted proteins | sample GBC1701081metaG_FD_136650 | JGI IMG/M metagenome (GOLD analysis project Ga0187894, IMG submission 136650) | White microbial mat communities from a lava cave in the Kipuka Kanohina Cave System on the Island of Hawaii, USA - GBC170108-1 metaG ... | reverse complement strand
TCAACGCGCTGGCGCTTCAGGGATTCTACAGTGATTACCCTGAGCAGGCGCGAACGCTTCCCGTCTTTGTGGCCGCCCGCCGTAAGCCGTATGAGCCGGGGAATAACGTGAGCGAGATGGCGAAATTGCTCGCTCCGGCGGTGTTCAGCTATGAGCGCGCGCCGTTGCTGCTCGCCGACGATGTGCAACTCGCCGGTGAAGACGGCAAGGTCTTTTCCGAAACTTACGGCCTGCACACCTTTCTTGAACTGACCGGCGCTGCTTACGAAGTGCTGGCGGCCGACAAATCACGGCTCCAAGTTCGCCATCTCTGGTGGAAGCCGGGAGCGCAAATCCCGCTTCCCTATGGCTGCTCTCTGATCTTTCACCAGGCGGGGCAGTGGGGGTTCGGAACAGAAGATGAGCCGCCGGCCGAATGGAACGAGGTTGGCGATCACGCCGTCTTCACTTTCAACGATTCCAGCAACTGGGACGTTGACAGCGTTGACTTCACGGTGGGCGGCGCCGACCCACAGGAGTTCTATCAAACAGACGCCTGGGCCGGTTTCGATCCGGACAATGACGACGGGCGCAGTTATGAGGAGATGTCCGAAAGCTATGGCGAGTCCTGCGAGCGCGAGATCCGCAAAGTCATCGGGAACGCCGTCCCGGAGAACTTCTGCTGGGACGATCTGCTGAGATTCGCTCCCGAAGGGCTACAGATTCCAGCCATCACCCTGGAGTACAAAACCTGCCGCAGCCGTCGGCCTGAAACCGTGACACTCACCTTGAGCAATGATGAGAAAGTCACGCTCCGGCTCATTTGAAAGGTACAAAGCAAAAACAGGGAGCGCTGTTTAGCGCAATCAATTCATTCGATGTAAAGCTCGATTACCGGAGCGCCCCCGCACAGAAAGGATCAACGATGGCAGCCGAAAGAACCGAATTCGGTGTTGCGCGAACGGAGTGTGCTTGCAACACCTGCGTTGCGAATTGCAGGTTCGTTCCGGGGGCGCTCATCCCGGCAGACCTCGATCGAATTTCTGAGCATTTAAATCAACCCGACCTGGCGCAATTCGCGTTTGAAAATCTCCTCGCCAGTCCTGGCGCGATTATTTGCGCCCAGGGCGAGCTGTTCACCATTCCTACGCTTGTGCCGGCGCGGGGAGCGGATGGCGCCTGCCGGTTTTTGTGTGACTTCACCCAAAAGATGGCGTCAGGTGGAAGCAAAAGATGGCGCGCCCTCCACGGGGAATCAACAACTTGCGAGGCGCCTCCGAAGCCTGGGTAGAAGCATGAAATGGCGGCCAGTAGAAACTGGAAGCAAAATGTGGCGTTTGGTCCTGAAATTAGGGTATGGCCCATCGCCCCATTCACACGATAGTTCTCTGGAACTTTGCTGCTCCATCACCGATTGATACCAGAATTTCGCGCCTCAGCGTGCGATGTGACGCAAACTGTCCCTACATTCGACCATTAATTCGATGGAGGCATAATTTGGCGTTTCCAAATTGGAAGCATGCGCGGCGTATTGCGCCATCTTTTCGGTGAAGTCACATTTTGAAGGAAGGCCGATGCTCAATCCATGCTGTATCGCCTTTCAACTGCGCTTTTTTCGGGCACGAGCAGAGTAGAGAAGAGGCCGACGCCCTCAGCATGAGCGGCCTTGTGGAGATCGACAAAGCGTGGCAGCGCGGCGATCTGTATGCGCGGCTCTGGATAATGCTTCATGAAGCCGGTCGCATTGCACCCTCACCGCTTGTGGCTCGCGCAAGGATGCGAGCCGCTCTCAATTCGGGAGGGTGATCCCGCTGCTGGTTCCATCCTTCGAACGCACGTCCGTGAGAGACGGCCTATGATGAACGATCCCCCAGAGTATTTCCCGGCTGATTCCGCCACTGACGATTTGAGCGAGTTTGAGCTTCAGGAAATTGCGGAAGATGTGATTCGTGATCTCCGAGAGGAAGGCCTGCTGCGGCCAACACCTGTCAACCCTGCGGAGCAAGACGCTCAATCGGACTCGCCAAACCCCACCCCACCAAATTGGCCCGAACCTTTTTGACCTCCAATACCTTCCTGCAGCCAACGCCAAAGGAAGCACAACCAAGCCAAGAAAAATCGAGCGGCCAGCAATACAGGCACAAACTGATGAGCTTCTTCCCACGGCCATCGGTGGCTGCGCGGCGTTTCAAGACCAACCCTGCATTCACCAGCGACAAGGAGAGTCACATGGAAATGGTCAATCTTCAGTTTTTGTACGAATTGCTGTACGCGACCGGCGAGATTTTGACGACGACATGGGGAGGCCGCGTTGTTTTGGGAATAGCGATTGGCTGTTTGATTTCCCGGCTGCCAAAAGCGTAAAAAAGATGGTTTGAAGGCTTTTCAACACGGTTACCGCGCAGGAATTTCTCTTCGAATCACCCTCCTGTAAGTGAGCAATATAGTGAAGCAATTTCAACTTGACCAAATGAACTGTGCATAATTTTGATCAACAAACAGATCAGAAATCTGCTGAAAAGGCTCAAGAGAAAAAAGCGTTCCATCGACCGAGGGCAGTGAATCTCTTTTCTACAACCATACAAATCCAAGAGCTGTCAATATCTTGTGGCCGATTGAGTTAAGCCAAGCGCCGTCGCAATGGTTGTCAGTCCGTTTGGATGAGGGCTGCTGCTGGAAGTAAGAGGGGCCGCTCTGCGGACAGCGTCCTTGTGCCTATCCCAATAGAGATCGATCCAAACTTGATCGAGGCGATTCTCGAAAATAGTTTGAAATTCAGCCTTCGTCGCCGATCGGTAACTGGTGAAGTAATCGGCATAGGCCAGCGGAAGAAGGTACGTCTTTGCCTCGGCCGTGCTGACTTGCCTAGCCAGCAAAGATTCCGGAGCCTGCCCTTGCGGTAAACCGGCTCTGCAAAGAGTATCGAAGAGGACTGCGCTGCCGCTCGTTGAAGTTCGGAAAAGCTGCGCATCTGCCGCTCTCAACGCAGACAAAAATCTCTGGACTCCTAAACGTTGCGCGTATTGAGAGAAGACCAGGGCCAGGATCATTTCATTGTACACAATGAACCTCGGCGGCAAATCACGGATTCTGAAAACGGCATAGTTCGGATATGGATTCGGGTTTGGTGATGCGATCTCTCTGGCGCCTGCGTTTCTGAGCTGGTCGTAGAGCCAGACATCGCGCGATGGCGCTGCGGCTACGCAAGGGCCATCGCCCGGACCAGCCGATGGGGAAGCGTTCGCCTTCTCAACCATCACAAATCCATTATCCGCGAACCAGCGGAATGTGTCCTGCATCTTCTGGTTGTCATACAAAAAAGAGAGCGTGTTTGCTATCCCTTCTTTGTAGGTCGAAGCTAAGTCTGGAACGGCCTCATTCCAGAAATGCCTTCCGTCCTGCCCATAGTTGAATGGTTGATTCTGCACCCAAAATAAGTGCCCCCTGTCGTCAGACCTGTCCTGGGTATGCACTAATTCGTGGATAAAGGTTCCCAGCACCCACTGCCTGTTCCGGTTGTACGCTTCATAGGCGCCGAGCGCCATCTGGCCCGCCCATTTGACGTCGCGCCGCTTGGTTGGAGACGGTATCCTGCCTCTGCGGGCGCATTCTTGATACCAATCGTCAATAAACGACATATTGATTGCGCAAGGCCACGCTCTATTGGACGGGGACATACAAGCTCCCCAGTTCGTTTGCGCGATTGCAGTAATTGGTCCGTTCGTATCCTTGAGCAGATAGACGATCACCGGTTTGTTCACGATCTGGAGGACGCCGACGGCGTAAGATTGCAATCTATCGTCGCCGCCGCGAGCCGAGTCACAGAGCAATGCCCGAACCAACTCCTGCAGACTTCGCATTGACTGGTCAGCCCAGAATGCGCCTGATTCCGTCCCCGCCATGATCCCGGCGTTATCCAGCACCATCGGCTCATATGTCGATGCTCCGTTATTGGGCTGATCAACATAACGGAACGAGAGTTTATCGCGCAGTATTGCGCGGTCAGCGGGCGACGCCTGCGTCAAAACCGGCGTTGCCAAACAGAAGGCTGCGATCATCAAAGCAGCTTTCAGCAACAAGATTCGACTTTTCATATTCCTTCCTCACATCCCCTTGAAATTCAATCAGATTCAATTTGACGGCGGTTCGTCAACAAATAACACAGCGCCGTTGGCAGTCTTCCGCCTAGCAGTCAGGGTTCGATTGCCCTTTAATTGCCAAACTACCTCGTATTGGTAGTTGAATTCGTTGGCGGGCAAGACGAATTCGACGGCTTGGGAAAGCTGCGCTTTCGACGCATTGAGCGTCGCCTCCCTGACTTGCTCGACGCCGCCCAACTCATAATAAATCTTCACCGTGATCGAACGAATCTCAGCGGCTCTGATAGTATCGGGATCGGCTTGTAGCTCCACCGTTCTGCGGTGGTATGGCGGGTTTAAGCTGATTGCCGGCGCGGTTGCTTTTTGCCATGGCCCGGTTACGGTGTGACCGCCGAAGAAGCTCCATTCAGTCTGGTACTCATACTCGCTCCAACGCCTTCGGTCGCGGTCTCCTTTCCAACCGTACAGGAGTTTGAAGTTGTTGCCTTGACGGTTGAAGTTGGCGCGGTCAATACGCTCATCGTCGTCGGTCACTTCGCCCGAGGCGTGCTGCTTGCGCAAATGGACGGTGACAAAATTGATGAACTTGTCGAAGTCCTTGGCGTTCAGCCCGTCCAGCGTGGCGACGATTTCACGTTGTCTGAAGAGCGGATCGTCCAGGCTGACCTCGCGGAAATGTTCATTGTTGGCCATTAGGCTCCGCAGGTCGCCGATGTTCTCATCGAAGCGCAATGTCAGGTTGTCAGCCGTATATTTGTTCAAATCTATTTTGAAGACGCCTCGCTGACGGACGCTCTTCATTTCATAAGTTGCGATCACCGCAAACGACGGCGTGGCGGTCTCCTGACGCGGCATCGTTCCGGATCCTCCGCTCGGCGGATCAGTCGGTTGGGCCGTGTTCGCATGTTCGCCGCCAAGGTTTTGAGGCCTTCTTGAGTAACCCATAGGACCTTGCGCCGGCGGCGGTGTTGCCCCATTGCCGGATGCGACTGTAGATTGGTCTGTGGTTGTCGACTGTGAGCCAGGGGCCGCATTGCCCGTCGCGATTGTCGTTTGGTTTCCCGGCGTTTGCGCTCTCCGCGATTCTTCCTCTCGGCGACGGTTCTCTTCGTTCTCTCTGTTTTCTCGCCGGATAGCTTCATTCTCAGTCCGGGTCTCTTCGCGGTTCCTTGCCAGCATCGCGCTTGCGCGATCAAGTAGCCCCGCGCCGCTGTTCCCGCCGCCGACCAGAGATTCAAGCGATGGGGTTCCGGTTCCACCGCTCGGGTTGAACATCATGTCGGTCAGTTTGTTGTAGGCGGTGGTGATCAGCGCTTCGATCTTATCGTCGCTTCCGACCTGCGTGACCTTAATCGCTCCTTGGCGGCGAAGATCGTCGAACGCGGCCTTAATCTCCGCCGCCAGGTACGCCGAAGCGATCCCGACGCCAAATGATTGATGCTGATAGATTTGATCGAAATTGGCTTCAATCTCCGCTCGAAGAGGCGACCTGAACCCGGCCAGGTCCATCTCAAAGCTGAAGGTGATGTCCGGCGTCCGCGTCTTGAATGACTCCCACAGGATCTTCGCTCCCTGTTTGGTCAGTTGGATCGAGACTGCGGCCTTTCCGCCATCCAGAATCGGAGCGACCCCCAGGCCGAGGACTTTTGTCGTGAAGGCGCCGTTGGCTTCTTTGAAAGAAGAGACCAGCCCAAAACGGCCCGACTTATAAATAACCGGACCTTGGACCTGCGCCTGAGGCTTCAATCGTTTTAGCTCGCGACTGGCCTCCTGGAGCTGCTCCGGCGTGACGGACAGACTGACCACGGCATGCACGATGCCGCCGCCGTCGCCTTCACGATCTTCCGGCTGGTCGGCGCCCGAACGTTTGTTTTCGACATACCGCAGGAAAGAGAACTGCGGCCGCCCGTTGGCGTCGGTCGCCAACCTCGCTTTGTCCGGAATGTAGTAATAGATGTTTTCATTGTTCAGGTCGGGGAACAGAGTGAGTTCACCGGCCCTCACCGGTTTATCGATCAGGATCTGTTGCGCTGTTGCAGACAGAGACAACCCGCAGATCAGAATCAACGCCAGACTCGCGGTTTTAATTATGCTCTTGGTCATTGCGGCCTCGTTTCTCCTGCTAATTCCTTAAATTTATCCAGCACCTTTTCAGCAGAGTTTTTCGACGTCTCCTTAGCCGCCTCTTTGGCTTCGGTCACGAGGCGGGGCGTCTTCAGAAGTTCCGCCGGAATAGGTGCGTAGACATAGTTGTCGGTGTGCGGCGTCCAGGGCAGCGCCAATTTACCTTCAGTCTTATGGTAGACGATCACACGGTAGGCGAATCCTTTGGCGTTGCGATCTATCAATATCTTCTTGTCCACCAGCGGCTTGTTTTCCGCTGGAGAGACGGAAATGTTCTCCTCAACCTCTTCACCGAGTTTACTGTAGCGAACCTGCACCGTAGCCCGTGTGATGTCGTTCGCCGTCATCGCCGCCAGATCTCCCTCGACCTGGATCACGCGCGGAGCGATCGGCAACGCCAATGTTTGCCCCTCCAACTGGCCTTTCTGCCATTTCGGGTTTTCAGGATAGCGACGGTCTCCGCGCAAGCTCCATTGCGTTTGGTACTCATAAACTTCCGCATCATTGTCTTCGCCGCGCGCATATGTAATGACGGCCTGGACGCCCTTCTCCTTGAGATGCTTTGCATCTATCGTCGCTCGATCCTCGAATGGGCGTCCGTTGCTCCGGCGCTTACGAACATTGATCGTGACGTAGTTGACAGTTTCCTCAAACACATCCTTGATCTCGCCGTCGAGGATGAAGCGAATGTCGAGATGCTGGAAAAACGGATCGTTTAAGTAGACCGACGCGACGCAATTTTTGTTATCACGCGCGCCGTCGTACCAACTCGTCAGATTACCGATGATCTGTAACGGCTTGCGCATTGTCATTCGGTAATTGAGCTCCAATCGCTCGAATTTCTTTGACACTTTCGTTCTAAGCGCGGATTGAGTAAATTTATACCCGGTGGTAGTATTCAGGTCCGGTTTAACCTCTGTTCGCTGACCGCCTTGGGGCGAATTGGCGGAGGATGATGCGGCAGGCGGCGCTTCCTGCTGCGCTGGTTGGGTCAGCGTATTGAGAAAATACTGGAAGAAAGCTTCTCGCACTTTGGCCAGGCGTTCGTCCGTGGCCGGAACGAATTCATCGAACACCACGCGGACAATCTTCTTCTCTTGCAGAAAACTGTACATTGATTGCACTTCATCACGTGTGTATTCGTAATTCTGCGTTTCTGAGCCGAAGCAGAAGATAAAGCAGGAGACGTTCGACGTCCGGTCGGTTTTCTTGCGTTTGTATTCATCGCGCAGTTGATTGTGTTCCATCTCCAGCTTCGCCCAGTCTATCTCGATGTGGGCTTTGACCGCCGGGACCATTACCGAATAGCTGTAATTCAAGACGATCGAGGCGTCGGCGATGGAACGCGTCTTTTCCAGCGTGGCGGCCAGCATTTGCGCTCCCTCGCCAGTCATCCTCGCCGCCGCCGCCGCTTTGCCGCCGGGCAGCAACGGCGCTTTTCCTGAGGTGGCGACCACCGGCGTCACGTTTTTGTCCTTGAGCGTGCCTGAGACGATGTCGAACGATCCGCCTTCTCCCTCGGCCTCCATCGGCACGGCCCCCATCAGTTCGGCCTGGTTGTTTTGCCTCTTGAGCTTGGCTCGCAACTCCTCTTCTTGTTGCGGCGACAACCCGTACTCCATTAGGAAGTGCAGCAGGGCGCCATTAACACCATCGCGTTTTTCCGTTACGTATTTGAGGAATAGGAACTCTGGCGTGTTATCCGGGCGTCTTGACAATCGCAGGTTAACCGGCAGGTAGTAGTATTTGTTGCTCTTTTTACCGGGAACGCTGACGGCCTCTCCGATCAGTTGAACCTGCAAGCCGCTATCCAGAACTACGGTGCGGCGGTTTTCATCGTCGAGTACAACCGCAAAAGCGGCTGCCGCCAAACCGATCAGCAACATCACTGCCAGGCTAATCCGGTAAGCCTGAATCCCTCTTCTTCGAGCTTGTTTTTGCATGTCTGTTACTTCCTTTGCTGAAAATAAATCCGACTGCTGATAATCAAGACGCGAGCTTTTGGCCTGAAGCCGCCTTCGTCGCGACGCGTAGGCTACCCTTCTGGCTCAGCTCATCTTCGTCTCGCTGGTGTAAGGGAAATTGGAAAAAGTGTGACGACTAAAATCAGGCTTTGGCTGAATTCTCGTGAGTCTTCGCGTTCCTGTGGCTGAATATGTTCATGCAGTTAGAGATCGGACAGCGGTATGCAAAGCTATTGGATCTCGTCAATGAAGATCAAACCATTCGAGTTGCGGCCTTTTTTCTCGAGACTTCTCCCATCCTTGTACTTCCACGTGATTGTGTAATCGCAATCGAATTGATTGAGAGGTAGAGTCAATTCAACCTTCCGCTCTTCGATCGGCTTATTCAAAACTATTCTGACCAATTCACTCCGCTGCGTCCCGAAGAAATCATATTTCAGTAGTACATCCACGGCGCGCACGCTCTTCATTTGCGGCGCCTCTTGATCCCCGGTAATCAGAACGGTCTGCCGGCGATAGGGAGCGTAGAGGTTGATCATTGGGGCATCGGCCGGCGTCCACTTCGTTTCATATTTGCCTCCGCCCTTGAAACTCCAGATCGTACGATACTCGTAATGCAGCCATCCCATCCGGTCGTCGTCCCCATCCCATCCATAAATTAACTTCCCATGGTTTGTTTGATGGCTCAACTGCTTTTCTGTGATCAACACCTCTTTGGGTGTTACCTTCCCGCTCTGATGAACCTTACGCATGGTAACGCTTACATTATTGATCATCGATGCAAAATCGCTGAGCAGCGCCCCATCTACCATCACCGTCACCTCGCGCTGTTGAAACGCCGGATCTCCCAAATTGACCGAGCGAAAGAGCTCAGGGTCCTTCCCATGCCTGCGATAAAGGTTGCCGATATTAAAGGTGAGATAGCAATGACGATTAACGGCGGCGCGGTGATTGAAATTCAGGACGCTGACTCCCTGGTTCTTAATCTCCTTGAGTTGATACCCCACATTGAGTCCGAATCCAGTTACTCTACGACTCGAAAGCTGCCTGCCTTGACCGGTTAAGCCGGAAAGGGCCGTCATCAAATTCGCACTGCTTTCGGGAGGCGCCCGCTCCGGCTCAACCGGTCGAAACATCAATTCGAGCAGCTTGTTGTAGACATTCGTCAGCAGAGCTTCCATTGAGATGTCGCTGCCCGCCGAACGAAGCTTGATAGCATTTTTCCGGAATAACTCTTTGAGCATTAGTTCGACATCGGCGCCGATAAAATAGACCGAGCCGCCCGCGCTGAAGCCCTCGCTTTTGACCACCTCAGCCCAGTCGATCACCAACTCTGCGTCATAGGCGTCGGTCAGCCCTTGAAACGTCAGATCGAAGACAATCGAGACGTCAGGAGTCTGAGAAGCAAAACTCTGCATCAGCAAACTCGCCTCTTTTGGCCGCAGATCAAATGACAGCGCGATCTCATTCCCTTCAACTACAGGGGCGTTGCCCGCAGCCAATGCTCTCGCTTCTTCTTTGCCTGACGATTGATTGATGACTGACGAAACTAACGTGTAACGCCCTTGCTGAAAGACTATCGGCCCACGCAGCGTAATCTCCTTATCGTTACGATCGCGGCGTAAAATCCGCTGCGCTTCATCAACGGCGCTCTGCGGCGTTTCGTAGATCACGACAAAGTTGAGAATGCCTCCTCCGTCAGCCGTTGTAATTGAACTATCCGATGCGGCTTCATTCTGTAAGTTCACGATATAGCGCACGAACGAAAACTTGGGGCGGCCAGCATCCCAATGAGCTAAACGCGAGGTATTCGGCAGGTAGACGTATTGCCGCTGGTCGGTCGCCAGCGGGAAGCACCACAACCCGCCTGCCTGCACACCCCGGTCGATCAGGATTTGCTGGGCGCGGGCCGCCTGCGTCGAAACCCCAAACGCCAGGAACAGCGATAAAACGATTAAGCGGAGCGTCATTGAACTTTCCCTTCGTTGTTGGCTTTCGCCTTGAAATCGGGCGGCGTCAGATAAAGGACTTCGGAATCGAGCGGCGCGAGCCTGGCTTGCTCGGCGCGATCCTGCGCGCGCCAGATCACCTTGTAAGCGACCGGCTGGTTGCGATCGTGGTAAAGCGCGACCTTGCTTATGTCAACGCTGTCGCCGGCCCTGAGCGTCAGGCTCTTCTGCTTTTGGGGTTTGCCGTCCAGCACGACATAGAACTCAACTGTTACAGCCGTCGCGCCTCTCTCTTTTAGGAGCGACCGGTCGGCTTCGATTTCGACTACTCGTTTCGTGAACGGCGGGGTCAGCGAAATGGCCGCATCCTGGGCGGTAATCCACTTCTTCCTGTCTTCGGGCAGGTTGATCGGCGGCGCACCGCGCAGACGCCAGCTAACCTGGTACTCAAACCCAATCCAATCCGAATGGATCGAGCCCAGCCTGGGCAGAACAATCTCTTTGAGCGTTTTGCCCGAACTTACTTCCTGATAGTTGAAACTGATTGAATCAGTTATCTCAGGCCGGTCGCGCCCATATGATTTGCGGACGTTGACCGTCACCAGATCGATGGTGTCTTTGAACGATTCGACGTAATCGCCGTCGATCTGGAAATGAACCGGCCGCTTCTCAAAGTCCGGATCGTTGAGGTTGATGACCCGGAAATATCGTGAATCTCGTTTCAAGGCGGCGAAGATCCCGCCAAGGTTTCCCGACGTATCGACCGGAACCTTGATCGTCGAACTCTTCGCCAGGACGAGCGAGAAGGTATTTTTCCGAATGTCGTTACGATTTTTCAGGACATACTGGTCATCGGTGTAATACTTGGTGTCTTCCGTTCCTCCGAAGACGCTAGAAAACCACCCGCGATCCTGCCTGCCCTTGATTTGTTCGGCTTCGACGGCCGCTTCACGATCCGGGTCTTTGGCCCAGCCCGTTTTGTGATCAAACATCAGCTCGGTCAGCTTGGCCGTTACCGCTTGCAATAACCCTTCCATTTCAGAGGCCTTGATTCCCAGGCCGGCCGTGCGATCCAACACATCGACTTTGATCTTGCCGTCAGTGACCAGAGCGTCTACTACATCACGCAGCTGCCGCCGCGTGTATTCCTTCTGCGCGTTTTGAATGCGGCTGAAGTGGTTGTAGATGATCGAGACATCCGCCGTGACGCGCGCGTTGTAGCCTTGCACGACGGCCTCGTAATAAGCTCGGATCGCGACCGAAACGTCGGAGGCCGCTCCGTTGAAGGAATCCCACAACAGAGTGGCCCCCTGCTGGCTGAGGATCGCTGCGATAGCGGCCTTGGAACCCGAGGCTAGAGGAGCTTTGCCGGATGTGACTACCGTTCGCGTGAACCCGTCTTTTTCTTTGTCCGAAAGCACAGCCGAGACAATCTGGAATGATCCGATTCCCTCCTCACCTTGCTCGACCGACTGCATCAGCGGCACCGGCCCGATAATCCTGGCGGCGGCAGTTTCTTTTTTGAGTTCTTTCTCGATCTCCGCAACTACGTCGGGCGGCAAGCTGAACTCGACCAGCGCGTGAAATAAACCGCCGCTGGATTGGCCAGGCCCGCCCACGTACTTCAGGCAGAGTAATTCAAAAGCGCCGTCATCTCTGGTCGCCAACCGCGGGAAGCGCGGCACATAGTAATAGGCGTTGGGGTCGCTAGCGTCCTGCAAAAGCTGAACGCCCTTGAGCTCGCGGCGCCCCTTGTCAAAATTGACTTGGCCCATAGCAAGCGCCGGGAACAGACAGACACCGAGTACGAACAATACGATGCGCGCGACTTTCATTGCTTACCTCCTGAATTGGCTTGGTCGGGTGCGGCGCCCCTGCTGCCCGATGAAGAAGTGATATCGAGTATCGGCGCCCAGCTTTTGGCCTTCTGCCACGGCGAAGGGATGCTCCTCCCGTCCTCACCAATCTCGATGGCGCGATAGCTATACGGCCGATCCATACGCACCGCGACAGAAAACCTGACGCTGCGCGCGTATTGCTCTGGACGCAGCCGATTGAAATAAGCGGTCGCTTTGACCTCTCGCCCGCTGACTCCTGTAGCCTTGATCTCGACCTGCTTCTCGAAAAGGTCAGGCCGAATGCCGTTGTTGAAGTCGTAGCAGTAAAGAGCTAGCACGGCATAGCCCGGAGGCGCACCTTCGTTGAGATCAACCTTGCGCAAAGACTCTCGCCATTGCTCTCTGTCCAGTGTCACGGCGAAGGCGCCGGCCTTGACCAGTGAGAGCGGGTTTTCTCCGCGTCCCTGATCCCGGTCGTTGATCGGTCGCGCGTCCAAGCGGCGGCGCAACTCGGCGACCAGCGGCGCTGAACCGGTCAGTGCCTCGCTTGGCTGAGTTTCGGGAATGCCTCTGGTGTAGAAGGCGTAGCCCAGGCTTAAAGCCACCTGCCCTTTTTGTAAAACCTCCTGGAAAACCTGCGAGCTGTTCACGTCGAGGCTCAACGTGTAAACGCGCTCGCTCCAGTAACCCGTTTCGGTTTCATCGCTCGCGTCGAAGTATCCCGCCGGTAGAGCCTTCGAACCCTCTGCCAGTTCGTCCAGTCCCACCGGCGTGTAAACCAACACCGCGTCGAGGCGATGAATTGGCAACGGCTTCAGTTCGACCTTCTCGCCACGATTGCTGGCGCTGAGCAAGCGTTTCGCCTCCGCGAGTTGCGCGGCGCTCGGCGTCTGCATCACCACGCGGAAGTTGAGCAGGCTCCGAAACACGATTGTTCCTTTGTCGCCCATTGCGGCGGAGCCGGTATAGCGCATCTGCAAAAAGCTCAAATCAGGTTTGCCCCGAGATGTTCTCCCGAGCGATAACTCGCCCGGCGTGTAGTAGTAGACCCACTGGCGCTGATCGTCTTGAAACACCGTCATGGCTTCCACCACGCGTTTTGTGCGCAGGTCAGGCGCGGCCAGGCAGCAGGCGGGCAGCGTCAGCCACAGCAAGTAAACTCGAAATGCCTTGTGCCACTGTCTCATTGTGACTTCCTCTTTTTTGCTTCCGGATTCGGCTTCAATAGTTCTTGCACTTGTATCTTCCCGATCACCACGCGCAGGCTGTCGCTCGGAACCCAACGCGGACTCTTATGTGCGCTGCCATCAGGCATCGTCACGTCAAGCGAATACTCGAAGAGCGGATCGTCACCCCGGCGATTAACCGGATAGATCGGGCCGAGCGTGAAGTCTTTATTGTCGGTGTTGAGCGCCAGCGGATCTTTCTGTTTCACCTCGCGGCTGCGCGGGTCGAAATACTTCGATCGAACCTTCACTGTTACTTCGTAGGCGCCCGTGTCAACCAGTGGCGTGATGGTATGGAAAGTGATCTGCGCGGTGGCCACGTCCGCGACGCCGTTGGTGATCTGCTCGATCACTCGTTCGTCGCAGGTTTCGCAGTCGCTCAACGGCGCATACTCTATCCACATCCGCTTGGCGCGGCGGTCGAGCCAGGTGGGAATCCGCGCCGGGTCAATCCTGACTTTCGCTTGCGGCGGTACGACCGCTTCGCCCAGCCGCCAGGAATAGATGGTGGGCGCATGCCCCTCCATCAGCATGATGTGCAGGTATTTGAGCCGCACCGGGTAAGGTGTCCGATTCGCCACTCGCTCGCCCCTGCGCCAGAACAGATCGCCGAAGGTTGCGACCTTTGCGAGCTGGATTTCCAGCGGTATCTTTTGAGCCACGCCGTCGCCTGCTGGCTGGAAAGTCACTTCACCGCTGATGCCGACCTTCTCCTTCAGCGCCAGCTTCATTGATTCGCTGGTGGTCAGGTCGGTCACCCAAGCCGCCTTCACCTGTTCCAGCGCTTCGCTGAAGGCGATGGCCGTGATCTTGTCCTGCGGGACGTTATAGAAATGCTGCAATCCTCCAGTCAGCGAAATCTTCGGCGCCGCCGCCAAAGGCATCGCGCGCAGCTCCCTGAACTTGAACCTTGCATCCTGAGCCTGGCGCGCGCGCAGCAAGTCCATCGCCAATCGCAAGTCGGCCTCGGTCACGTTCGCGTCCATCAGTGAAGACCAGCGCGCTTCGCCGGGCTGTCCTTCCTGTGACGCCGCGCTGAGCAACAGTTTCAGGCCATATCCTTGATCCCCGTCCCAGGACACGTGATAAGCGCGCGGAAGATAGTAGAAAATCCCTGAATCGGGGTTCTGGTCCTCAAAAATCTTCACGGGCATCAAACCGCTGATTCCTTCGTAACCGTCGTTGTGAAGGACGTCGGGGGCAACGCGAAGCTCTTTGACCAAATCCACGGTTTGGTTGCTCGGTCCTCTGCCCCTGTTCTCCGCAACTTTCAGGGGCACGCCGTACTTATGTTCGCCCGCGGGTTTCAATAGCTTGTTCAGCGACATCTCGGCGACCGCAGGACTCACCTCAGGCGCTGGCAGAGTGGTTTCGCTCTCCCCAAGTCTGGCCGCCGCTCCGACCGGTTGCGGAGTGATGCGCACAATCACGTTTTCAGGGGGAACTCGCACCTCCCAACGCTTGTGCAGCGCGTAGGTGTGAGAAACCTTGATGCGCCCATCGGCGTCGCCGATGTTAAGTTTCAGGAACGTGGATATCAGCGATGGGTCTTCCGGCGCCTGTTCAGCCAACGTGAGCGTCAACTCAACCTGGCTGCCGCCGCCCGTGATCTTCACCGGCGAACCCTGAATCAGACCCTGCGCACGCCGGCCGGAATCCAACGCGTCGGCCCAGATTGAAGCGCCAGCGAAGCCGGAGTATTGGACGACGATGACCAGACTACGTTCATCGTCTTCGGTGACGGTTACTTTCCCAATGTTGCCCTTGAGATTGCTCCCGCGAATAATGTCGTCGAACACGCTCTTGCCGAAACTGGTAATACTGTTGGCAAGTGTCAGCTCTTGTCCTCGCAGGTCGCCGACGTTCTGCGCAAGAGTTTGCCCGGTAAGCAAACCGGCAATGACGATCACGGCTAACAAATAGCTGATTACTCGAATGAAAAACCTGAGTGGTCGAATGCCTCGCATCTAATACCTCCCTTGTCTCTTCCTTTGAAGCGAACTGGTTGTCGAAGCCAGCCCAAACTGCTTGCTGGTTTCCGGCTCATAATTATCTCTCGCCGACATGAGGGAGCTTCAGTAAAGTGTGACAACCAAATTAGGCTTATCGAAAAAACTGAGTAGCGCTGGGACGAGAGGCGCTGCAATGCCCGCAAAAAGAGTTATCGCCAGGCCGCTGTTTTCAGGGACAACGGCCTGGCGATAACTCTTTCTACGGATTGGTTAAGGTAGGACCTTTAAGGCAGATTATCAGCGCGGCATGACTGCTGGATGTAGGATTTCAAAGTCATCCAGGATGATCTCGTGGCCTGCCAGGCCAATGTTACATCTACCGCTTACGTGTCAGGTCTCACGACATCGTGGACTGATTCTTAATTGAGAAGCGGCTCACGACATCGTGGACTGTGAGTGATGCTTCGGTGGCGAAAATCGCTGGGACGCCCATTTGACGGGCATCCCAGC
>Ga0187894_10004192_pt1 | contig 15643 bp, 11 predicted proteins | sample GBC1701081metaG_FD_136650 | JGI IMG/M metagenome (GOLD analysis project Ga0187894, IMG submission 136650) | White microbial mat communities from a lava cave in the Kipuka Kanohina Cave System on the Island of Hawaii, USA - GBC170108-1 metaG ... | reverse complement strand
GACAACCTGGGCCTGACCATCGAGCTGATCACGCCCATCGCGATGGACAAAGGGCTGCGCTTCGCGATCCGCGAGGGCGGGCGCACCGTGGGCGCCGGCACAGTCGTCGAAATCATCCAGTAGGGGCTTCCGGTGCGCGACATCGTCTTTTTTCAGTGCGGTGACTGCAAGCGCAAGAACTATTCGTCCACCAAGAACAAGCGCAAGCACAACGAGCGGCTTGAAACGAAGAAGTTCTGCAGGTTCTGCAGGCATCACACGTTGCACAAAGAGGTCAAGTAACCGAGGGCGCGGCCGGGCCGCGAGAGGCGACCGGATTGCTTGTGCAGGCCAGTAGCTCAATTGGCTAGAGCACCGGTCTCCAAAACCGGGGGTTGGGGGTTCGAGTCCCTCCTGGCCTGCCAGCGCCGGAACGTTGGCTGAACTGACATATCGAGGTGCGCAACGTGGAGTGGTATCGGAAGCTGGTCACCTTTCTGCAGGAAGTGGTGGCCGAGCTGAAGCGGGCCACCTGGCCGTCCTGGAACGAGGTGCGCGGCACCACGATCGTGGTGATCATGACGCTCTTCGTCTTCGCGCTCTACCTGTTCGTGGTGGACCTGGCCCTTGGCTACCTGTACCAGCAGACGGTTCGGATCTTCGGATGAACGAGGCCGCCGTGGAAACAATGCCAACGCACAGGAACTGGTACATCATCCACACCTACTCAGGGTTCGAGAACCGGGTGAAGGAGTCGCTGAGGCAGCGGGCCGACGCGATGGGCATGGGTGAGATGGTGGGGGAGATCCTCATCCCGACCGAGGAGGTCGTGGAGATGAAGGACGGCAAGAAGGTCGTCTCCTCCAAGAAATTCTTCCCCGGCTACATCCTGGTGAACATGGCCATGTCGGACGACGCATGGCACATGGTCAAGAACACTCCCAAGGTCACGGGGTTCGTGGGCACGGGCATCAAGCCGACGCCGCTGCTCCAGGAGGAAGTGGACCGGATCATCAACCAGGTGACGATCTCGGCCGAGAAGCCCAAGCCGAAGTTCATCTTCAAGGAAGGCGAGCAGGTCCGCATCGTGGACGGGCCGTTCTCCAACTTCACGGGCACGGTCCAGGAGGTCAACCACGACCGCAACACGCTGAAGATCATGGTCACGATCTTCGGGCGCTCGACGCCCGTGGAGCTGGATTTCCTGCAGGTCGAGAAAGTCTGAGAGGGTAGAGGGGCATGGCGAAGAAGGTCACCGGATTCATCAAGCTGCACATCCCGGCGGGCAAAGCCACCCCGGCCCCCCCCGTGGGGCCGGCGCTCGGCCAGCACGGGCTCAACATCATGGAGTTCTGCAAGCAGTTCAACGCCCGGACCGCCAAGGAAGAGGGGATGATCATCCCGGTGGTGGTCACCGTCTTTCAGGATCGCAGCTTCACGTTCATCACCAAGACGCCGCCGGCCTCCATGCTGCTGAAGAAGGCGGCGGGGCTGGCCAAGGGGTCGGGCGCCCCGAACAAGGACAAGGTGGGAAAGATCACGGACAGGCAGCTCGAAGAGATCGCGAAGCAGAAGATGCCCGATCTGAACTGCTTCGACGTGGCGCAGGCCAAGCTGATCGTGGCGGGCACCGCGCGCAGCATGGGCATCGAGATCGAGTGAGGAGCGGGGCACCGCATGGCTAAACACGGGAAGAACTATACGAAGTCCGCGGCCATGGTCGAGAGCCGCCCCTACAACATCGAGGAGGCGGTCGGCCTGGTGCGCAAGATGAAGTACACCAAGTTCGACGAGACGCTGGAGCTGTCGATCCTGCTGGGCGTCGATCCCAAGCACGCGGATCAGATGGTGCGCGGCACGGTGGTGCTGCCCCACGGCATCGGCAAGACCAAGCGGGTCTGCGTGATCGCCTCCGGAGAGAAGCTCAAGGAGGCCGAGGCGGCCGGCGCGGACCACGTAGGCGGCAAGGAGATCGTGGACAAGATCGCCGGCGGCTGGCTGGACTTCGAGGCGGTCGTCTCCACGCCCGACATGATGCGCGAAGTGGGCAAGCTCGGGAAGGTGCTGGGCCCCAAGGGGCTGATGCCCAATCCGAAGTCCGGCACGGTCACGCCGGACGTGGCGAAGGCCATCAAGGAGATCAAGGCCGGCAAGCTCGAGTTCCGCGTCGACAAGACCGCGATCATCCACTGCGGCGTGGGCAGGCTCTCGTTCGAGGAAAAGAAGCTCTCCGACAATGTCCACGCGCTCATGCAGGCGGTGATGAAGGCCAAGCCGCCCACCGCGAAGGGTAAATTCCTGCGCTCGGTGTACATCTCATCCACGATGGGGCCGAGCGTCCGGATCGACACCGCAGGCATCGAAGGCTCGATGCAGGCGGCCTCCTGAGGAAAGGGCTGACTTCGTGAACCGCACGGAACGGCAGGCTGAAATCGCCACGCTGCGCGAGATGTTCCTCAAGGCGTCCAACGCCTACGTGGTGGAGTTCTCGGGCCTCAAGGTGGAGCAGGTCAACGATCTGCGCCGGAAGGTCCGCAGCGCCTCGGGGCGCTACCGCGTCATCAAGAACCGGCTGGCCCAGAAGGCCGCCGAGGGGACGCCGCTGGCCGGCTCGGAGAAGCTGTTCGACGGTCCCACGGCTGTGGCCTGGACCGCCGCCGATCCGGTCGTGCTGGCCAAGGTGCTGGCCGAGTTCCAGAAGAGCGCGCCGGTGAAGGTGAAGGGGATCGTTCTGGAGGGCAAGGCGCTCCCCGCGGCGTCGCTCGACGGGATCGTGAGCCTGCCCAGCAGGCCGGAGCTGATCTCCCGCTTCGCCGGGATGCTGCGCTCGCCCCTGACGAAGTTCGTCGTGCTGCTCAAGGCGCCGGTGCGCGACTTCGCGTCCGCCCTGCGTCAGATCGCCGACAAGAAGAAACCGGAAATCGAGGAACCCAACACGTAACGCACGGAGGCTATGCGTCATGCCAGCACTCAGCAAGCAGGACATCAAGCAGTACCTCAAGGAAGCACCCATGCTCGAGATCGCCGAGCTGGTCAAGGAAATTGAAGAGGAGTTCGGCGTCTCGGCCGCGGCGGCGATGCCCATGATGATGGGCGCAATGCCGGGCGGGGCGGGTGGCGGCGCGGCGGCCGCGGCGGAGGAGAAGACCGAGTTCGCCGTAATCCTCACCGACGCGGGAGAAAAGAAGATCAACGTGATCAAGGCGGTCCGCGAGGTCACCAGCCTGGGTCTCAAGGAGGCCAAGGATCTCGTCGAGGGCGCTCCCAAGACCGTCAAGGAGGGCGTCACCAAGGACGAGGCGGCGCAGATCAAGAAGAAGTTCGAGGAGGCTGGAGCGAAGGTCGAGATCAAGTAAGCGTCCTGATTCAGAACGGCGTCCTGATTCAGAGCGGCGTCCTGACACAGTGGCGTCCTGACACAGTAATGGTGTCCTGACTCAGGAACGCCGGCACAAACAAGGCAAGCCACCCAGTCACCACGGAGCATCGGATACATGGCAGAGGTCAAAGCGCTGGGACCCCGGGATCGGACCGACTTCAGCAAGATCAGGACGTCCGTTCCCATTCCCAACCTGATCGAGGTGCAGAAGCACTCCTACGAGCGGTTCCTCCAGATGTATGTCGCCCCCGCGGACCGCGAGGACGTCGGTCTTCAGGCGGTCTTCAAGTCGCTGTTTCCCATCAACGACTTCCGGGAGACCAGCTCGCTGGAGTTCGTCGAGTACTCCATCGGCATCTGGGAGTGCAAGTGCGGACAGCTCGAGGGGATCGAGAGGCTGCGCAGCTCCTGCACCTCCTGCGGAAAGACCACGATCATGTCCAACTCGAAGGCGCGCTCCTACTCCTGCCTGGCGTGCGGCACCATGAACCGCAACACGGTCGAGGTGTGCGACCACTGCGGCGATCCGGTGGCCCTGAAGTACAAGTACGACGTGTCGGAGTGCCAGGAGCGGGGCATGAACTTCACGGTGCCGCTCAAGGTGACGATCCGCCTGGTGGTCTGGGACAAGGACCTGGAGACGGGAAGCCGGAGCATCCGCGACATCAAGCAGCAGGAGGTCTACTTCGGCGAGATCCCGATGCTCACCGAGAACGGGACCTTCATCATCAACGGGACCGAGCGCGTCATCGTCAGCCAGCTGCACCGCTCGCCGGGAGTCTTCTTCCAGGCCGAGGACAACAAGACGCTCTTCACGGCCAAGCTGATCCCGTACCGCGGGTCGTGGGTGGAGTTCGAGTACGACAGCAAGAACCTGCTCTATGTGCGCATCGACAGGAAGCGCAAGTTTCTGGGGAGCATCTTCCTGCGTGCCCTGGGCATCAAGAACGACGAGGAGATCCTGCGCACCTTCTACCAGGTGCAGACTCTCCGGCTCGACGGCAAGAAGCTCTTCTGGAAGGTCGGGCCGGGCCTCAAGGACCACAAGGTCAAGACCGACGTCGTGGATCAAAAGACCGACGAGGTCATCGTCCGCAAGGGCAAGCGGATCACGGCCGCGGCGCTGCAGAGAATGGCCAAGTCCAAGGTGCACGAAGTCCCGATCGACGAGGAAGAGCTCAAGGGCGTGTACGCCGCCGCGGACATCGTAGACATGACCACGGGCGAGGTGCTCGCGGAGCCCAACGAGGAGATCACGCCGCAGCTGCTCGAGCGGATCACCGCGGGAGGGGTCACGTCCTTCGAGTTCTGCGTCCCGGACTCCGACGACCTGGGCAACATCATGATCGCCACGATCGCCAAGGACCCGATCGCAACCTCGCGCCGCAACGATGACGACGATGCGCCGCGGCGGGACAAGCGCGATCCGCAGCACGAGGCCCTCATTGAGATCTACAAGCGCATGCGCCCCGGCGATCCTCCGACCAAGGAATCCTCCGAGTCCCTCTTCAAGGGGATGTTCGAGGATCCGCGGCGCTATGACATCTCACGCGTCGGCCGGCTCAAGTTCAACACCAAGCTTGGCACCGACACGCGCCTGGAACAGAAGACTCTCTCGCAGCACGATTTCGTGCTGGTCATCAAGTACCTGATGGGGTTGCGCAAAGGAGTCGGCGAGCTGGATGACATCGATCATCTGGGCAACCGCCGCGTCCGATCGGTGGGCGAGCTGCTGGAGAACCAGTTCCGCGTCGGCCTGATCCGGATGGAGCGCGCCATCAAGGAGAAGATGTCGGTCTATCAGGAGATGACCACGGCGATGCCGCACGATCTGATCAACGCCAAGCCGGTCATGGCGGCGATCCAGGAGTTCTTCGGCTCGTCGCAGCTCTCGCAGTTCATGGACCAGACCAACCCGCTCTCGGAGGTCACGCACAAGAGGCGGCTCTCCGCCCTGGGTCCGGGCGGCCTGTCACGCGAGCGGGCCGGGTTCGAGGTCCGCGACGTTCACGCCACCCACTACGGCCGCATCTGTCCCATCGAGACCCCCGAAGGGCCCAACATCGGCCTGATCTCCTCGCTGAGCTGCTACGCGCGGATCAACGAGTTCGGGTTCATCGAATCGCCCTACCGGAAGGTGGAGGATGGGTCGGTGAAGGACTTCGTCCGCGTTCTCAATGCGGGCGGCACCGGTCTGACGCTGGGCGAGATCGTGGAGCGGGCCCAGTTCGAGAAGACGAACCGCAGCGGCCACCGCAAGGGCGAGAAGCCCGCGGAGGCCGAGCCGCACGTCTTCTATCTCTCGGCCTGGGAGGAGGACAAGGTCATCATCGCGCAGGCCAACGCCGCCATCAGCGACGACGGGCGGCTGGTCAACGAGCAGCTCCGCGCGCGCCGCGCCGGAGAGTTCAAGCTCGTGAAGCGCGACGAGGTCAACTTCATCGACGTCTCTCCCAAGCAGCTCGTGTCGGTGGCCGCCTCGCTGATCCCGTTCCTGGAGAACGATGACGCCAACCGCGCGCTGATGGGCTCGAACATGCAGCGCCAGGCCGTGCCTCTGCTTTCGGCCGAGGCGCCCCTGGTGGGCACGGGGATGGAGGCGATCACCGCCAAGGACTCCGGTGCGGTGGTGGTCTGCCAGCGCTCGGGCGTGGTGGACCAGGTGGACTCGCAGCGGATCATCGTGCGCGTGACGGGCGAGTCGGCCGATGGCGACGGCGAGGACTACGGGGCGGACATCTATACCCTGACCAAGTTCCGCCGCAGCAACCAGAACACCTGTATCAACCAGAAGCCGCTCGTGAGGGCCGGCGACGCCGTGAAGAAGGGACAGGTGCTGGCCGACGGCCCCTGCACCGATCGGGGCGAGCTGGCGCTGGGGCGCAACGTGCTGGTGGCCTTCATGCCCTGGCGCGGCTACAACTTCGAGGACGCGATCCTCGTCTCGGAGAAGCTGGTCCGGGAGGACTATTTCACCTCGATCCACATCGAGGAATTCGAGGTGGAGGCGCGCGATACCAAGCTGGGGCCCGAGGAGATCACGCGCGACATCCCGAACGTCTCCGAGGAGATGCTCAAGGACCTCGACGAGAGCGGCATCATCCGGATCGGGGCGCACGTCAAGCCGGGCAGCTTCCTCATCGGGAAGATCACTCCCAAGGGGGAGACGCAGCTCACGCCTGAGGAGAAGCTGCTGCGTGCCATCTTCGGCGAGAAATCGGGCGACGTGCGCGACGCGTCGCTGACCTGCCCGCCCGGCATCGAGGGCACGGTGGTCGGCGTGAACGTCTTCTGCCGCAAGGGCGTCGAGAAGGACACGCGCGCCCAGGCGATCGAGGACGAGCAGATCGAGCGCATGCGCAAGAACCTGCGTGACGAGGAGCGGATCCTGCGCGACGAAAGCCGCCGGCGGCTCATCGCCCTCTTCGACGGCGAGAAGCTGACGGGCCCGCTCAAGGAGTACCGTTCCACCAAGGAGAAGCTCCCCAAGGGGACGAAGCTCACCCGCGAGATCCTCGAGAAGCTCCCGTACGAGGAGATCCGGCGTCTCGAAGTGAAGGTGAAGGACGACGCGCAGGAGGAGATCCGGACGATCATCCAGCGCACCGAGCGCAAGGAGGCGATCCTCAAGAAGATCTCCGACGACAAGCGCGACCAGCTCAAGAAGGGAGACGAGCTGTCGCCGGGCGTCATCAAGATGGTGAAGGTCTATGTCGCCATGAAGCGCAAGCTGCAGGTGGGCGACAAGATGGCCGGACGGCATGGTAATAAGGGCGTGATCGCGCGAATCCTCCCCGAAGAGGACATGCCCTACCTGCCCGACGGGACGCCGGTGGAGATCGTGCTCAACCCCCTGGGCGTGCCGTCGCGCATGAACGTGGGCCAGATCCTGGAAACTCACCTGGGCTGGGCCGCTCACAGACTGGGGCAGTGGTTCGCAAGCCCGGTGTTCGACGGCGCCGCCGAGGACGAGATCAAGAACAAGCTCCACGAGGCGGGCCTGCCGCGCTCCGGCAAGAGCCGGTTGCACGACGGCCGCTCCGGCGAGCCGTTCGATCAGATGGTCACCGTGGGATACATCTACATGCTCAAGCTGTCCCACCTGGTGGATGACAAGATCCACGCCCGCAGCATCGGCCCCTACTCGCTGATCACGCAGCAGCCTCTGGGCGGCAAGGCCCAGTTCGGCGGCCAGCGGTTCGGGGAGATGGAGGTCTGGGCCCTGGAGGCGTACGGCGCTGCCCACATCCTCCAGGAGCTGCTGACCGCCAAGTCGGACGATGTCTACGGACGCACGAAGATCTACGAGGCTCTGGTCAAAGGAGAGACGACCGTGGAGCCGGGGCTGCCCGAGTCGTTCAACGTTCTGGTGCGGGAGCTGCAGAGCCTCTGCCTGGACGTGGAGCTGCGCAGCAGCGGACGACGCGAATGAGCCAGATTCCCAGTGATCTCATGGGGAAACCCGTACATCAGCACGAGGAGGTAGGCCGTTGAACAAGAGTTCGCCGTTTTCGGAGAAGGCGCGGACCATCAACGATTTTGACAGCATCCGCATCAGCCTGGCCTCTCCCGAGAAGATCAGGTCGTGGTCATACGGTGAGGTGACCAAGCCGGAGACCATCAACTACCGGACATTCAAGTCGGAGCGCGACGGCCTCTTCTGCGCCAAGATCTTCGGGCCCGTCGTGGACTGGGAGTGTCTCTGCGGCAAGTTCAAGCGGATGAAGCACCGCGGCGTCATCTGCGACAAGTGCGGGGTCGAAGTGACCCAGTCGAAGGTCCGGCGCGAGCGGATGGGCCATATCGAGCTGGCCTCTCCCGTCTCGCACGTCTGGTTCTTCAAGGGGCTGCCCTCCCGCATCGGACATCTGCTGGACATCCCCCTGCGCGACCTGGAGCGGGTCCTCTATTTCGAGGCGTATGTCATCACCGACGTGAAGGATGGTGCGGCGGATCTCGAGGTGGGCCAGCTCATCACCGAGGAGCGCTACCGCCAGCTGAGCGAGGAGATCGGGCGCGAGGCGTTCTCCGCCCGGATGGGCGCCGAGGCGATCAAGGATCTGCTCCGCAAGGTGGACGTGATCAAGATGTCCGAGGAGCTGCGCATCAGGATGAAGGATGAGAAGTCCCTCCAGAAGCGGCTCAAGTTCGCCAAGCGGCTCAAGGTGGTCGAGGCGTTCCGCAAGTCGGGCAACAAGCCCGAGTGGATGATCCTCGACGTCATCCCGGTCATCCCGCCCGAGCTGCGCCCCCTGGTGCCGCTCGACGGCGGCCGCTTCGCGACCTCGGATCTCAACGACCTCTACAGGCGCGTCATCAACCGCAACAACCGGCTCAAGAAGCTCCTCGAGCTGCGCGCCCCGGACGTGATCGTGCGCAACGAGAAGCGCATGCTGCAGGAGGCGGTCGACGCGCTGTTCGACAACGGACGGCGCGGGCGCGTCCTGCGCGGCACCAACAACCGGCCCCTCAAGTCCCTCTCCGACACGCTCAAGGGAAAGCAGGGCCGCTTCCGCCAGAACCTGCTCGGCAAGCGGGTGGACTACTCCGGCCGCTCGGTCATCGTGGTCGGGCCGGAGCTCAAGCTGCACCAGTGCGGCCTGCCCAAGAAGATGGCGCTGGAGCTGTTCAAGCCGTTCATCTACAACAAGCTCGAGCAGGAGGGGTTCGTCTCCACCATCAAGGCGGCCAAGGAGATGGTCGAGCAGCAGCGCCCCGAGGTCTGGGACTTCCTCGAGGAGGTCATCAAGGAGCATCCGGTGCTGCTCAACCGCGCGCCGACGCTTCACAGGCTGGGAATCCAGGCGTTCGAGCCGGTGCTGATCGAAGGCAAGGCGATCAAGATCCATCCGCTGGTCTGCACCGCGTTCAACGCCGACTTCGACGGCGACCAGATGGCGGTGCACATCCCGCTGTCGCCCAAGGCGCAGATCGAGGCCCAGGTCCTGATGCTCTCAACGCAGAACCTGCTGTCGCCGGCGAACGGCAACCCGATCGTTGTGCCCACCCAGGACATCGTGCTGGGCGTCTACTACCTCACCAAGGAGAAGCACAGCGGGCGCGGCGAGGGACGCATCTTCGGCAGCGTTGATGAGGTGATGCTGGCGCTCAACTCCGGGCAGATCGACCTGCTCTCGTCGATCCGGCTGCGCCATACGGGCGACCTGATCGATCTGACCACCGTGCGCGACGACCAGGACGTCCTGCGCACGGAGATCCAGGACGTGGACGGCGTGCTGATCAACACCACGGCAGGACGCGCCATCTTCAACGATCATCTGCCCACCGGGCTTCCCTACATCAATGGTCTGCTCAAGAAGAAGGGGCTGGGCCAGCTCGTGCAGTTCTGCTACCTCAAGTTCGGCAATGAGAAGACGGTGCTGATGGTGGACGAGCTCAAGAACCTGGGCTTCCTCTATGCCACCCTGGCGGGGATCTCGATCGGGATCGACGATATGGTCATCCCGTCGACCAAGCCCCGCCTGGTGGAGAGCGCCCAGAAGGAGCAGATCGCCATCCAGCAGCAGTACCTGGACGGTGCCATCACCAGCGGCGAGCGGTACAACAAGGTCATCGCGATATGGTCGGAGGTCACCGAGAAGATCTCCGACGAGATGTTCCGGGAGATGAAACGGGCCGACGCGGAGGGCGGGGAGTTCAACCCGATCTTCATGATGGCCGACTCGGGGGCGCGCGGCAGCAAGCAGCAGATGCGTCAGCTGTCGGGGATGCGCGGCCTGATGGCCAAGCCCTCCGGCGAGATCATCGAGACGCCCATCACGGCGAACTTCCGCGAAGGGCTGACCGTTCTCGAGTACTTCATCTCGACGCACGGCGCCCGCAAGGGTCTGGCCGACACGGCCCTCAAGACGGCCGACTCCGGGTACCTGACCCGGCGGCTGGTGGACGTGGCGCAGGACGTCATCATCTCCGAGGATGACTGCAAGACTCCGGGCGGCATCGACGTGCAGGCGATCATCGAAGGCGGCGAGGTGATCGAGGAGCTGCGCGACCGCATCGTCGGCCGTGTGGCCCTCCACGAGATCCGCGACACCCTGACGGGGGATGTGATCGTCTCGTCCAGCGAGGAGATCTCCGAAGAGGGCGCCAACGATATCCAGATGGCGGGCCACGAGAAAGTGAAGATCCGCTCCGTGCTGACCTGCGAGAGCCGCCGCGGCGTGTGCGCGCGGTGCTACGGGCGCAACCTGGCCACCGGCAAGCTGGTGGAGCTGGGAGAGGCCGTAGGGGTCATCGCCGCGCAGTCGATCGGCGAGCCGGGAACCCAGCTCACGATGCGCACCTTCCACGTGGGCGGCGTCGGGCAGGTCGAGGCGCAGTCGGCGGTCGAGACGAAGAACCACGGCATCGTGCGGTTCCTCAATCTGGCTACCGTGCGCAACAAGGCCGGGGACAACGTGGCGATGAACCGCTCGGGGTCGGTGGTCGTGCAGGATTCCAAGGGTCGCGAGCTGGAGCGGCACGCGGTCACCTACGGCGCAATCATCAAGGTCAACGACGGGCAGGAAGTCACGCCGGGGATGCTGCTGGAAGAGTACGACCCGTTCAACTTCGCCATCCTGACCGAAGCGGGCGGCACGGTCTCCTACAAGGACATCACCGAAGGGGTCACGATCGAGGAGCGTTCGGACGACGTGACCGGCTTCTCGCGCCAGTTCATCATCGATTCGCCCGACGAAAAGAAGCAGCCGCAGATGCTGATCCGGGACAGCCACGGGCATACGCAGAAGAAGTACCTGCTCCCCTCGGGTGCGATGCTCATGGTGCTCGACGGACAGGAAGTCCATCCTGGCGACACCCTGGTCAAGATCCCGCGCGAGACGCGCAAGACCAAGGACATCACCGGAGGCCTGCCGCGCGTCGTCGAGCTGTTCGAGGCGAGGCGCCCCAAGGAGCCGGCCCGCATCACGGAGATCGACGGCGTGGTGCGCTACGGCGAGGTGGTCAAGGGGAAGCGCAAGATCTTCGTCGAGGGCGAGAGCGAGACCCGCGAGTACGAGATCCCCAAGGGCGCCCACATCACGGTGCAGGAAGGGGAGCGGATGCGGGCGGGCGACCCGCTCATGGACGGTCCGATCGACCCGCACGATATCCTGGCCGTCAAGGGTGAGAGCGAGCTGCAGGCCTACCTGGTGCGCGAGATCCAGGAGGTCTACCGGTTGCAGGGAGTCAACATCAACGACAAGCATATCGAGGTGATCGTCCGTCAGATGATGCGGTGGGTGAAGATCGAGGAAGTCGGCGACACCGACTTCATCATCGACGAGCAGGTGGACAAGTTCCGCTTCCAGGAGGAGAACTCCCGCGTCCTGGATCAGACCGGCGAGCCGGCCACCGGACGCCCACTGCTCCTGGGGATCACCAAGGCGTCGCTCTCCACCGACTCGTTCATCTCCGCTGCTTCGTTCCAGGAGACAACCCGCGTCCTGACGGAAGCTTCAATCCAGGGCCGGGTGGACTACCTGAGGGGACTCAAGGAAAACGTCATCATGGGAAGGCTCATTCCGGCAGGCACCGGGATGGATGTCTACCGGCGGATTCAAATAGCGGCGGACGAAACAGAGCGCGTGGAGCCTGCTCCCGAGCCGACCCCCCTCGATGGGGATCTCGGGCTGGCACTGCCGGGAGCCGCCGCGGCCATTATCAGGGAGGCCAAGTCGTAAGCGCTTCGTGAGAGCGGATTTGACAGCCACGAACGGTTTTTGCTACTCTCCGGCGGTTTTGCGCGAGGCCGGGGACTTCGCGCCATAACCCAACAACTTCAGGGCACCGCACGGGGCTCCGATTCTCCATGATGGGGAGCGGACCCGAGGCGGCACCCTTTTTCCTGTATCGCACGCGCGTGTCCTGATGAGGGACACCGAATCATAAGAAGAGGTTTGCTGTGCCCACGGTCAGTCAGCTCGTCAGGTTCGGCCGCTCGACGCAGAAGAACAGGACCAGCTCGCCCGCGCTGCAGTCCTGCCCGCAGAAGCGGGGCGTCTGCGTGAGGGTCTACACCTCGACACCGAAGAAGCCCAACTCGGCGCTGCGCAAGGTGGCGCGCGTGCGGCTGACCAACGGCATCGAGGTGACCACCTACATCCCTGGAGTGGGCCACAATCTCCAGGAGCACTCGATCGTGCTGATCAGGGGGGGGCGCGTGAAGGACCTGCCGGGCGTGCGCTACCACGTGGTGCGCGGGACGCTCGACACAGCAGGAGTGGAAGGGCGCAAGCAGAGCCGTTCAAAGTACGGAGCGAAGCGCCCGAAGAGCTAGAGACACACATCAAACGGCTGGAATCCGGGATGGGAAGAGTTCAGCCCCCGGAAACAGCCGTTTTCGTTTTGTTCTGGAGATTTGAGCATGCCGAGACGTCGTGAGGTCGCCAAGCGGGTCATCCAGCCGGATCCCGTCTACCAGTCGCCGCTCGTGACGAAGTTCGTCAACTCGATCATGGAGCGCGGCAAGAAGACGCGGGCCGAGGAGATCTTCTACGGCGCGATGGACATCGTCCGCGACAAGCTGAAGGACGATCCTCTCAAGGTCTTCAAGAAGGCCATGGACAACGTCAAGCCGATGCTCGAGGTGAAGGCCCGCCGCGTGGGAGGCTCGACCTATCAGATCCCCGTCGAGGTGAACCAGAATCGCAGGTTGAGCCTCGCGATCCGCTGGCTGATCAACTACGCGATGGAGCGGCCCGGCCGCAGCATGCGGGAGAAGCTGGCCAACGAGATGCTGGATGCCTCCAACAACACCGGAGGCGCGATCAAGAAACGGGAAGACACGCATAAGATGGCGGAGGCCAACAAGGCCTTCGCGCATTACCGGTGGTGACATCGGTGACGAGTACACTGACGGCCCGCGAGCGGGCCGTCCAGAGAGGTGCCTCCGTCATGCCGCGCAGAACGCCGCTCGACAGGGTGCGCAACATCGGCATCATGGCGCACATCGACGCGGGCAAGACCACTACGACCGAGCGCATCCTCTATTACACCGGCAAGACCCACAAGCTGGGCGAAGTTCACGACGGCACGGCAATCATGGACTGGATGGAGCAGGAGCAGGAGCGCGGCATCACGATCACTTCGGCCGCCACCACGGCGTTCTGGCGGGAGCACCAGATCAACATCATTGATACGCCGGGCCACGTCGATTTCACCGCCGAGGTGGAGCGTTCGCTCAGGGTGCTGGACGGGGCTGTGGGGGTGTTCTGCGCGGTCGCCGGCGTGGAGCCGCAGTCCGAGACCGTCTGGCGCCAGGCCGATCGCTACCGCGTGCCCCGGATCGCCTTCGTGAACAAGATGGACCGTCAGGGCGCCGACTTCGATCGGTGCATGAAGATGATGGTCACGCGGCTGCAGGCGCGGCCGGTGGCGATGCAGCTTCCCTATCTTGAGGGGGAGGAGTTCCGTGGCGTGGTCGACCTGGTCCGGCGCAGGGTTCTGGTTTATCAGGATGAAACGCTGGGGTCCGATTCCGAGGACCTGCCGGTTCCCGAGGCGATGCGCGCCGAGGTAGACAAGCGGCGCGAGAAGATCATCGAGATCGCCTGTGAAGCTGACGAAGCCTTGATGCACACCTGGCTCGAGTCGGGAACGCTGAGCGAGGAGGAGATCCGGCGCGGTATCCGCAAGGCCGCGATCAGCCGCATCGCCACCCCGGTCTTCTGCGGGGCCGCCTTCAAGAACAAGGGAGTGCAGCCGTTGCTTGACGCCGTGGTGGATTTCCTCCCCTCTCCGCTGGACATCCCGCCGATGGAAGGGATCGTCCCCGGCGGCGAGACGACGGTCACGCGCAGCGCGGCGGACGATCAGCCCCTGTCCGGCCTGGTGTTCAAGATCATGACCGACCCCTTCGTGGGACAGCTCGCCTTCACGCGGATCTACTCGGGCCGCCTGGCCTCCGGCACCTACGTCTACAACGCCACGCGCCAGCGCAAGGAGCGGGTGGCGCGTCTGCTGGAGATGCATGCCAACCGTCGCGAGGAAGTCAAGGAAGTGTTCGCCGGCGAGATCTGCGCCGTGGTGGGGCTCAAGAACGCCAGCACGGGCGACACGATCTGCGACGAAAAGCATCCCGTCGTCCTCGAGGCGATGGAGTTTCCCGAGCCGGTCATCGCCGTGGCGATCGAGCCCAAGACCAAGGCGGATCAGGAGAAGCTGGGCGGCGCCCTGCAGAAGCTCGCGCAGGAGGATCCCACCTTCCGCGTCCATCTGGATGCCGAGACCGCCCAGACGATCATCCGCGGGATGGGGGAACTGCACCTGGAGATCATCGTCGACCGGCTGACGCGGGAGTTCGGCGTCTCTGCCAACGTGGGCAAGCCGCAGGTCGCATACAAGGAGACCATCCGCAAGGCCGCCGAAGGCGAAGGCCGTTACATCAAGCAGACCGGGGGCAAGGGCCAGTACGGCCATGCCGTCGTGGAGCTGGAGCCGCTGCCCCGGGGCGGGGGATTCGAATTCGTCAACAAGATCGTGGGGGGTGTCATCCCGCGGGAGTTCATCAACCCGACCGAGGCCGGCATCCGCGAAGCGATGTCCACGGGGGTCCTGGCCGGCTTCGAGACGCGCGATATCCGGGTGACCCTGACCGACGGGTCCTACCACGAGGTTGACAGTTCCGAGATTTCGTTCAAGATCGCGGGCTCGATGGCCTTCAAGCAGGCGGCGCGGAAGGGGGATCCGATCCTCCTCGAGCCGATCATGTCCGTGGAGGTGGTCGTGCCCGATGAGTACGTCGGCGACATCATCGGCAACCTGAACGCGCGCCGCGGCAAGATCCTGCACATGGAGGCCCGCGGCACTGTGCAGGTGATTGCGGCGCATGTACCGCTGTCCGAGATGTTCGGCTATGCAACGGATGTGCGCTCGCTGAGCCAGGGCCGGGCCAGCTACACGATGGAGTTCTTCCGGTACGAGGAAGCGCCCCGGAACATCAGCGAGCAGGTGGTGGCGGGCTTCACGGGAAGCCCGCCGAGATAACCGGCTCGCGTGATGCATGCCGGACGCGGTGCGCCGCACCCGGCATGGATGACGCGAGCATGATGGGTGGCGCAAGGATCGGCGGACGCGCGGCGGCCGATGGCGGCATGATGCCGCCGCGGTGGCGGCGCCGCCGCTCCGAAGTGCGCCCACTCGCGCTGCTGGGAGGAAGGAATGGCGAAGGAAAAATTCGACAGAACAAAGCCGCACGTGAACATCGGGACGATCGGGCACGTGGACCACGGCAAGACGACGCTGACATCTGCCATCACGACGGTGCTGCACGAGCACAACCCG
>Ga0187894_10004191_pt1 | contig 15643 bp, 10 predicted proteins | sample GBC1701081metaG_FD_136650 | JGI IMG/M metagenome (GOLD analysis project Ga0187894, IMG submission 136650) | White microbial mat communities from a lava cave in the Kipuka Kanohina Cave System on the Island of Hawaii, USA - GBC170108-1 metaG ... | reverse complement strand
CTTGCCGGCCCGCCCGGTGAGCCGGTACTCGTCGAGAGGCGTGCGCTTGCCATAGCCGCGAGCCGTCACGGTCAGCACCGTCACGCCTTCCTGGACCACCTCGGCGGCGATGACCTGATCGTGTTCTTCGAGATCGATCCCGCGCACGCCTGACGCCCCGCGCCCCATCGGTCGGATCTCGTCCTCGGCGAAGCGGATGATCATGCCTTCCTTGGTCGACAGCAGCACCTCGCGCTGGCCATCCGTCCGGCGGGCCGCCATCACCTCGTCGCCTTCCTCGAGCGTGATCGCCTGGATGCCGCCGCGCTTGGGATGCGAGAATGCCGTGAGCTCGGTCTTCTTCACCTTGCCCCGCTTCGTCGCCAGCAGGATGTAGCCGCCCGAGGAGAAGTCCCGAATGGGGACGCATGTGGCGACGGCCTCGCCCTCGGCGAGCGAGAGGACGTTGACCATCGCCTTGCCCTTCGCCTGCCGTCCGCCCTCGGGAATCTCGTGCACCTTCAGCCAGTGGACCTTGCCCTTGTTGGTGAAGAACAGGAGATAGGAGTGCGTCGAGGCGACGAACAGGTCCTCGACGATGTCCTCTTCCTTGGTCTCCATGCCGGTCACGCCCTTGCCGCCGCGCCGCTGGCTCCGATAGGCCTCCACGTGCGTGCGCTTGATGTACCCGGAGCGCGTGATCGTGACCACCATGTCCTCGTCGGCGAGCAGGTCCTCGATGGTGAGGTCGGTGGTCTCGTTCAGGATCTCCGTGCGCCGATCGTCGCCGAACTCCTCCTTGAGCGCGAGGAGCTCGTCCTTGATGATGCCCATCAGCCGCTGCTCGGAGGCGAGGATGCCTTTCAGATCCGCGATGAGGGCCAGCGTCTGCTCGTGCTCCTCGGCGATCTTGTGGCGCTCGAGCTGGGTGAGGCGCTGCAACCGCATGTCGAGGATGTGGCGGGCCTGGATCTCGGTCAGGTCGAGCTGCCGCACCAGCGCCGCGCGCGCCGCATCGGGATCCGCGGCCTGCCGGATCAGGCGGATCACGAGATCGAGCTGATCGACGGCCTTGCGCAGGCCCTCGAGGATGTGCGCGCGCTCCTCCGCTCGCGCCAGGTCGTAGCGGGTGCGACGGGTCACGACCTCGCGGCGGAAGCCGACGAACTCCTGCAACATCTGCTTCAGGTTCACCACCTGGGGCCGCCGGCCGACCAGCGCCAGCATGATGATGCCGAAGGTGGTCTGCATCTGGGTGTGCTTGTAGAGCTGGTTGATCGCGATCTGTGGGATCTCGCCGCGTCCCAGCTCGAGCACGATCCGGATACCCTCGCGGTTGGACTCGTCGCGCCGCTCGCTGATGCCTTCGATCTTCTTGTCGCGGATCAACTCGCCGATCTTCTCGATCAGCGTCGCCTTGTTCACCTGGTACGGCAGCTCGGTGACGATGATCGCCTCGCGACCGCCCCGCATCTTCTCCACGTGCGCCTTGGCCCGGAGCGTGATGATCCCGCGTCCCGTCGTGTAGGCCTCGCGAATGCCGGCGCGCCCGTAGATGTATCCGGAGGTCGGGAAGTCCGGGCCGGGAATCATCTGCATGAGCCGCTCGATCGACACGTCGGGATCGACGATGAGCGCGATCAGCCCATCGACCACCTCGGAGAGATTGTGCGGCGGGATGTTCGTCGCCATGCCCACTGCGATGCCCGAGGAGCCGTTGACGAGGAGGTTCGGCACCTTCGTCGGCAAGACCGTGGGCTCGCGCTCGGACTCGTCGAAGTTCGGGACGAAGTCGACGGTGTCCTTGTCGATGTCCGCGAGCATCTCGTGGGCGATCTTCTCGAGGCGCGCCTCGGTGTGGCGATAGGCGGCCGGCGGATCGCCGTCGATCGAGCCGAAATTCCCCTGCCCGTCCACGAGCGGGTAGCGGAGCGAGAATTCCTGCACCATCCGCACGAGCGCCTCGTACACGGGCGCGTCGCCGTGCGGGTGGTACTTGCCGAGGACCTCGCCCACGACCTTGGCCGATTTGCGGTAGGCTCGATTCCACGCGAGGCCGAGTCCGGACATCGTGTAGAGCACGCGCCGGTGCACGGGCTTGAGGCCGTCGCGCACGTCCGGCAGCGCCCGGCCGACGATGACGGACATGGCGTAGTCGAGATACGACTTCCGCATCTCCTCTTCGATCGGCACGGGGGTCTGGCGTTCCGGACTCATGCGGGGTCGCGACGCTCCTGGATCAGACGTCGAGATTGACTACGTCGAGGGCGTTCTTCTCGATGAAATCGCGCCGTGGCTCCACGGCATCGCCCATGAGGACGGTGAACATCTCGTCGGCGCCCACGGCATCCTCCATCGTGACCTTGAGGAGCGTGCGCGTCTCGGGGTCCATGGTCGTCTCCCAGAGCTGCTCGGGGTTCATCTCGCCAAGCCCCTTGTAGCGCTGGACCGTGGCGCCTTCCTTGGCGAACTCCATCACGACCCGGACCAGCTCGTCGAGCGACCGGGCCTCGGCCTCCTTGCCGCCGTCGTCGACCACCGTGCACGGCCCCTTGTGCAGCGCCGCGATCTCGGCGTGGACGTCCGAGAGCTGGTCGTAGTCGGGAGACTTCAAGAGGTCGGTGCTGAAGGCCACGACGGCCGGACCCGTGAGCTGAAGGGTCGTGCCATCGCCGTTGTCGGTGCCTGTGACCTGCGCCGTCCATCCGGGCGCCTCGGCGGCAGCTTCCGCCACCGCCGCCGCGATCTCGGCATCGCCTACCCCGCGCTTGGTGGCACGGAACTTCTTCCTGAGCAAGCCGTCGAGCACGGGCGCGGGAATGCCGCGGCGGCAGAATTTCGAGAACAGCGACCGGAACTCGAGGACCCGCTTCATGGCCTCGAGCAGGCTTTCTGCCTTGAGCGGCTGCGCCTTCCCGGGGACCTTCACGGCGGCCTTCTCCACCCACTGCGCGAGGAGGAATTCCTCCATCTCCCGCTCGCTCATGAGGTAGCGCTCGGCCCGGCCCTTCTTGATCTTGAACAGGGGCGGCTGCGCGATGAACAGGTGCCCGGACTCGATCACCTGCACCATGTGGCGGAAGAAGAACGTCAGCAGCAGCGTCCGGATGTGGGCGCCGTCCACGTCCGCGTCCGTCATCAAGATGACCTTGTGGTAGCGCAACTTGCCGACCTCGAATTCTTCGGGTCCGATTCCGGTCCCGAGCGCCGAGATCAGCAGGCGGATCTCCTGGTGCGAGAGCACCTTGTCGTAGCGCGCCTTCTCCGCGTTGATGATCTTGCCCCGCAGCGGCAGGACAGCCTGCGTCTTGCGGTCGCGCCCCTGCTTGGCGGAGCCGCCGGCGGAGTCGCCCTCGACGAGGAACAGCTCGCGGAACTGGGGCTCGCGCTCCGAGCAGTCGGCCAGCTTGGCCGAGAGCCCCTCGTCGTCCCGTCCACCCTTGCGCGTGAGCTCACGCGCCTTGCGTGCCGCCTCGCGCGCCTGTGCCGCGCGCACGCACTTGTCGGCAATTTTGCGCGCGGTCGTCGGATCTTCCTCGAAGGCCTCGCCGAGTCGATCGTTGACGATCTGCTGGACGAGTCCCTTGACCTCGGAGTTGCCGAGCTTGGCCTTGGTCTGACCCTCGAACTGCGGATCGGGAATGCGCACGGACACGACCGCGGTCAGCCCTTCGCGCACGTCGTCGCCCGTCACTCCGCCCTTGAAGCTCTTGAGGAACCCCTGCGCCTGCGCGTAGTTCGACAGCGTGCCCGTGAGTGCCGCGCGGAACCCGGTGAGATGCGTGCCGCCCTCGCGCGTGTTGATGTTGTTCGCGAAGGAGAACACGTTCTCCTGGTACCCGTCGTTGTACTGCAGCGCCACCTCGACCTCGATCCCGTCCTTCTTCCCTTCGAAGAACAGCACCTTCGGATGGATGGGCGTCTTGTTCTGGTTCAGGTGCTTGATGAACTCGATGATGCCGCCCTTGTAGAGGAACGTGTGGCTGCGCTCGTCGCGCTCGTCCTCGATGACGATCTTGAGGCCCTTGTTGAGAAAGGCCATCTCGCGCAGCCGGTTCGACAGCGTATCGAACGAGAACGCCGTCTCCTCGAAGATCTTCGCGTCCGGCTTGAAGCGGATGATCGTCCCGTGCTTCGGCGTCTTGTCCCCGGCAACGATGTCGCCTTGCGGCACGCCGTACTCGTAGCGCTGTGTCCACACGCGGCCCTGGCGGCGGATCTCTAGATCCAGCCACTCGGAGAGCGCATTCACCACCGAGATGCCGACTCCATGAAGCCCACCCGAGACCTTGTACGCCGAATGCTCGAACTTGCCGCCCGCATGCAGCACTGTCAGGACGACCTCGGCCGCAGACTTCCCGCTCTCCTGGTGCAAGTCCACGGGGATGCCGCGGCCGTTGTCGCCGACAGAGCACGACCCATCGGAATGCAGGATGACCTTGATGCTGTCGCAGTAGCCGGCCAGCGCCTCGTCGACGGAGTTGTCGACGACCTCGTAGACGAGGTGATGAAGGCCGTACGCGGCCGTATCGCCGATGTACATCGCAGGGCGCTTCCGTACGGCCTCGAGCCCCTCGAGAACTTTGATGTCGCTCGCATCGTACCGGTCGGCGCTCACGCCGCACCTCTGAGCGCGGCAACGCCGGCATCCGTCACCGTCCCCTCGTTGACCTCCCAGCAGCGCCCGTCACCGCCGACCCGAAGCGCCGGATCAGCGGTGGTCAGAAACACCTGCCCCGCCCGTGCCACGTGATCGAGCACGCGACTCTGCACCTCCGGATCGAGCTCCGACAATGCATCGTCCAGCAGCAAGACCGGCTCGCTTCCAACCGCCGCCGCGACCGGCCTCACTTCGGCCAACCGCAGCGCCAACGCAACCAGCCGTTGCTGACCGCGCGAGCCGAACGTCCTCAGATCGCGGCCGTTCACGCGAACACCGAGATCATCCCGGTGTGGTCCCACGAGCGTCTGCTGTCGTCGGATCTCATCACCGAGGCGCCGCGCGATCTCCTCGTGAAAGGCTACCGGTGTCGCCTCCGCTCCGAGCGCCGACACATACTCAAGCGTGATGGCGCCGCGACCACCCAGGTCTGGATAGAGTCGCGCAACCTCACCTTCGAGCATCGCCACGCCCTGCTGGCGATGCTTCATGATCTCGATTCCTGTCTCGACGAGCTGCTCGTTCCACGGCTCCAGGCGTCCCACCATTCCCACTGCTGGAGTCACCTGCAGCAGATGATTTCGCCGAGAAATCACCTGACGATAGCGTTGAAGCGTCCCTGCGTAGGACGGGTACACCTTCGCCACGAACCCATCGAGAAAGTCCCTGCGAGCCTGAGGCACCCCGTTGACCACTGCCAGGTCCGTCCACCCGAACGGAATAGCTCGGGCCCATGAGCATCCCTCTCCCGTCACCGTCCATACCCCGTCCTCGCGTGGACCGAGAACCCTGCGAAGCCTCCGTGGGGCATCCTCGCGGCGCAACTCCCCACTCACGGAGCCGCGCATGGCCCCCCAACGGGCCATTTCGATAGCCTTCGCCCGACGGAAGGACCTCCCTACCAGGAGAACAGCAAGCCCCTCGAGGAGGTTGGTTTTCCCCTGGGCATTCGGACCAGCCAGGATGTTCAGGTTCGGTGTCGGGGCGAACAGAAGGGCTCGGTAGTTGCGGAAATCGACAAACTCTACCGCTTCAATGTGCACCCGATTTCCGCTCCCATGATGGAACGTCAGATCCTCATGGGCATGATAACACAGAGCGAACCTTCATCCTCGAAGCTTTTGACCACTCCCGGGCTCAAACCGTCCTTCAACTCGATCACGATCTGCTCACCCGACTGCGCACCGAGCGCATCGAGGAGATATCGAGAATTGAACCCGATCGCGATCTCCTCGGCCGCGTAGTCGACGTCCATCTGCTCCTCGGCCTCTCCGTAGTCCGCGCTGTACGCCGAAAGCTTCAACAGGCCGGGCGAGAGCACGAACTTCACCGGCCGCGTCCGCTCCTCGGACAGCACCGACACACGGCGGAGGGCCGAAGCCAGCATGCCCTTCGACAACAACACCTGATGTGGGTGGGCACGCGGCACGACCTGCTCGTAGTTCGGAAATGTGCCTTCGATCAGGCGGGTCATCAGCAGCACGTTCGGCATCCGGAGCAAGAACTGGTTTTCGCCGACCGCGACCTCCACGTTTTCACCAGAGCTCACGATCCGGGCGACCTCCTGCACGGCCTTTCGCGGCACGATGCCAGTCCCAGTCACCTTGAGGTCGGACAGCTGCCGAACCGTCAGCGCAAGCCGATGTCCGTCCGTCGCGACGAGCCGTATCTCGTTGTCACGAAGAACCAGCAACACGCCATTCAGCGCATACCGGCTTTCGTCATGCGAGACGGCAAACATCGTCTGCGCGAGCATATCGCGCAGCAGTTTCCCCTCGAGCGTGATCCAGCTCGGCGTGCCCGCTGCGACGACCGGCGGAAAATCCTCTGGCGCCAACCCAACGAGCTTGTACGACGCGCCCCCGCAGCGAAGCGCGACCCAGGCGTTCTCCTGGACCTTGAGGGTCAGCGGCGCCGCCGGCAATTCCTTCACGATGTCGACGAGCTTTCGCGCGGATATCGTGACCGCGCCGGCCACGCCGATACGAGCCGGCACCGAGATGCGGACACCGACCTCGAGATCGGTCGCCGTCAGCCGAACGCTCTCGCTCTCGGTCTCGACGAGAACGTTCGCGAGGATGGGCATCGTCTGTCGCGGCTCGACGATGTTGTGGACCATCTGAAGTCCACGCAGGAATGCGTCACGGTCGAGATGGACTTCCATAGAGAAACTCCAGTGATGGAAAGGAAGGAAGAAGAATTCGTCGTCGTAAGAGGAGGCGGGGCTGTGGATAGCGAGGAGATCGCATAAGTGCGCGCGATGACAAGATAGAGTGAATGGACGACGTGTGAATGACCGTGGGGAGGAGGAGACTGGAACCGGTGATCACAGAGTGATGCTCTGCGTGATGCTGTCGATGGTTTTCTTGAACTTTGGATCCTCGTTGAGGAGGTTTTGAAGCTTTTCGACGGCGTGCAGGACGGTGGTGTGATCCTTGCCGCCGAACGCGCGGCCGACCTCGGCGAGGGAGGCGTGGGTGAGTTGGCGGGCGAGGTACATGGCGATCTGGCGAGGGAACGCAATGGCTTTCGTGCGGCCCTTCGCGCGCATGTCGGAGAGCTTGATACCGAAGAAGTCGGCGACCTTTCGCTGGATCTGGTCGATCGTGATGACCTTCTCGTCGTCGCCCCAGAGGTCGGCAAGGACCTCCTCGGCGAGGTCGGTGGTCATCTGGCGGCCGCTGAGCGAGCAGAAGGCGGTCATGCGAGTGAGGGAGCCTTCGATCTCGCGGATGTTGGCCTTGATGCGGCCCGCGATCAGATAGGCCACCTCGTCGGGAAGCACGATGCGCTCGATTTCCGCCTTCTTCTTGAGAATGGCGACGCGCGTCTCGAAGTCCGGGGGCTGGATGTCGGCGATCAGACCCCATTCGAAACGAGAGCGCAAGCGCTCCTCGATCTCGGGGATCTCCTTTGGAGGCGAGTCGGACGACAGGACGATCTGTCGCCGGGACTCGTAGAGATCGTTGAACGTGTGGAAGAACTCTTCCTGGGTGCGTTCCTTCCCGGAAATGAACTGGATGTCGTCGATCAGGAGGACATCGATGGTCCGGTACTTGGCGCGGAACTCCGCGGTTCGGTCGTAGCGGATGGCGTTGATGAGGTCGTTGGTGAAGTGCTCGGTGGAGAGGTAGAGGAGTCGGAGCGATGGATAGAGTCGGGAGATCTGATGGCCGACGGCATGAAGCAAGTGCGTCTTGCCGAGTCCGACACCGCCGTAGATGAAGAGCGGGTTGTAGGCTTTGGACGGGAGCTCCGCCACGGCCTGGCACGCGGCCTGGGCGAACTGGTTGGAGTTGCCGACGACGAACGAGTCGAATGTGTGGCGAGCGGAGAGCCCGGCGGCGAGCGATGCGGGGTCGCGCGGGACCGAGGCGGCGGTCCGGAGGGGTGGTTGGGTGTCTATTTCAACGCTGACACGCGGCACGCCGCCAAAAACGTGACTGGCCGCCGCCTCCAGAGCGGGAAGATGGTTCTGTCGGATCCAGTCGCGCGTGTAGGAGTTAGGGACGGCGATGCGAAGGTGGTCACCGTCGAGAGCGGCAAGCCGGCACTCGCGAAGCCACTGATCGACAGCGCTCGGGGGCAGTCTGCGCTCGAGTTCGGAGAGGAGCCGGTTCCACAAAGAGTCGAGCATTTCTGACATCTTGGACCTCGGGGACAGCAGGAGTTACACACAGAGTTATCCACAGATGTGGATAACGGTGGCCGGCCGCCGGAGGCTGGGCTACGGGGCGAACCCTCAGGCCACGATGCACCGGATGGCGACCTTTCTTCGGCGCGATGCCCCGGCCGGCGTGGGAACGGCGCTCCGTGCTTCCCCGATGCGGCGCCAGCCGGCCCACGGCGGTGACAGGCGCCGTGGGAGAGGGCACGTTAGCATGGCGGTGGCGACGCTGCAAGGGGGTTGCGTAAACGTCGCGCACCTTGACTTGGTAGGAGCCAGTCCGTAGACTACGGGGGCTTTACGACCGAAGGGAGACCCGTCCATGAAGAGGACATTTCAGCCCAATCAACGCCGGCGGAAGAAGACGCACGGGTTCCGCGCGCGGATGAGGACGTTGGGCGGGCGGAACGTGCTGAAGCGGCGCCGCGCGAAGGGACGCAAGCGGCTGACCGTGTAGCCTGGAAGTGGGGCGAGGTCGCCGCGGCCCATTCTCGATTCCCCGACAAGAGCGTCTTCAAGCCTCGGAGTTTCAACCGATCTTCAAGCAGCGCGGCCGACGGGAGCAATGCGAGAGTTTCACTCTGCTCTGGCAGTCGGTGGACGGAGCCGGCAAGGTTGGCTTCGCGGTGAGCCGAAAGATCGGAGGCGCGGTTGTGCGCAACCGTGCCCGGCGGCGATTGCGCGAGGCCTATCGACAGGAGCGGCAGGAGCGGCCGTCCGGAGTCGACCTGGTCTTCGTCGCTCGCCCCGCCGTGATCGTCCGACCGTTCCTGAAGATTCGCGAGGATATGCAGAGCACGATGTCGGGGTTGGGGCGAAGGGTCAAGGCCGGTCGCGAGTCCCGGAAGGCCGCGCAATGACGTCGTGGCCAGCACGGGCCGTCGCTGGCCTGATCCGCATGTATCAGCTGCTGCTGCGACCTGTCATGCCGGCGGCGTGTCGATTCGAGCCCAGCTGCTCGGAGTACGGGCGGCAGGCGGTCCTTGCGTTGGGTCTAGTACGCGGTGTGTGGCTCTCGATGCGCCGCATCGGTCGGTGTCACCCCTGGAATGCCGGAGGCTATGATCCAGTTCCGGTTCCGAAAGGATCAGGTCCGACAGGACCGGCAGTGTGATGGAGAAGCGGGCAATCCTCGCGGCCGTTCTTATGGCCGGCCTCTTGATGGTGTATCAGTTTCTCTTCATCAATCCGGAACCAAAGAAGGTGGCTTCGCCCCCCGGAACCCCGGCCGCCGAGGCACCTGGTGCTGGGAAGCCGGCGGAGGCGCCCGCACCGGCCCCGAGCGTGCCGGCTCAGCTCCCGCCACCCGTGGACGTTCCGCGACCGCCTGAGAAGACCGTCATCGTGGACACGCCGCTGTACCGGGCAGTCGTCGGCAGCCTCGGGGGCGCGGTAGATCGCTGGGATCTCCGTTACCGGGGAGACAAGCCGATGGTCCTTCCCGGTGTTGTCAGCTCACAGGGGCTGGTTGTCCTCCGGACGGGCCAGGCTCCAAAACAGATCTCGTTCGCGGTGGACCGTGACTCGCTGAAGCTCGAGGCGGCCAATCCGCAGGGCGAGCTGCGGCTGGTGGGCAACGATGGGCTCGGTCTCCAGGTGACGCAGGTCATGCGCTTCTCGGCCGACAGCTATATCGTCGATCGGGAGATTCGTGTGGCGAACGCGCACTCGGTCCCGCAGACCGTGGAGCTTGCGATTACGTGGACGGCTCCGGTGGAGTGGCCCAAGGATCAGGAGGCATTCGCCGGTCCGCGGCCCATCCATGCGCTGCGTCTGTCGATGGGATCGTCCTGGCCGAGACGGGAGTACCTCGCAAGCGGCGGATCATACACCGGGGATGGGATGTGGATCGGTTTCGAGAGCGCCATCGGAGGCGCTAGCCAGAGTGGTGTCTACTTGACGGCGCTCATCCCCGGGGGCAAGGGCTTCAGGGTTTCCGAGGGCAAGCGCGAAGAGAGCAAGGGCAACGGGGCGAAGCCCACGGGTGTCTTCGACGTCGGTGTGCGGGCGAATGTGCCGGTGCTCGCGCCCGGCCAGGCATGGGACGGTCGAGTCCGGACCTACCTCGGGCCGATGGAGTACGGCCGGTTGAAGGCGCTCGACGTCGGGCTCGAGAAGGCGATCTACTTCGGCGGGTTCCCGTTTCCCGAGTCGTGGGCCGACCGCGTTCCGACCTTGCCCATGGAGTGGATCGCCGTTCCCGTGCTCGGTGTGATGCGGTGGTTCTACTCGTTCATCCCGAACTATGGTGTCGCCATCATCCTGCTCACGATCATCACCAAGGTCCTGTTCTTCCCGCTGACGGTGAAGAGCATGAACTCGATGAAGGCGATGCAGACGCTCCAGCCTCAGGTGAACGTCCTGCGCTCGAAGTACAAGAACGACCCGCAGCGGCTCCAGCGGGAGACGATGGAGCTGTATCGAGCGAACAAGGTCAACCCCCTGGGCGGCTGTCTGCCGATGCTCGTCCAGGTCCCGATTTTCTACGCGCTGTACGTCGCTCTGTCGGTGTCCGTAGAGATGCAGAATGCGCCGTTCATCTGCTTTGGGCATGCGCCGCGCTGGATACCGCTCGTGGGTGGGCACGATCTGTGGGTCTGCGACCTCGCGGCGTATGACCCGACGTACATCCTGCCCATTCTGATGGGCGCTTCGATGTTCGTGCAGCAGAAGATGCAGCCGGTGATGGGCGACCCGCGGCAAGCCAAGATGATGCTGTTCATGCCCGTGATCTTCACCTTCATGTTCCTCAACCTGCCGTCCGGGCTGGTCCTTTACTGGACCGTCTCGAACGTCCTCCAGATCGCGCAGCAGAAGTACATGGAGCGGGCCAACAAGGTGGAGAAGTCGAAGGCCCCCAAGAAGGCGGCGTGAGCGCGGGCCCGGATCAGCCCGGGCACGGAGACACGATCGTTGCGATCGCGACGGCACCGGGAACAGGTGCCGTCGGACTGATCCGGCTCAGCGGTGTCGGCGCAATCACGATTGCCGCGCCGCTCTTGCGGATGGCCAGAGGCGTCGCTCTCGGCGACGCCCACCCGCGGGTGCTACATCGCGCCTCTGTCGTGGACCCGGTTGCCAATCAGATCATCGACGAGGCGCTGGTGGCCGTCATGCCCGGCCCGCGCTCGTATACAGGCGAGAACGTGGTCGAGATCTCATGCCACGGCAATCCCATCGTGCTGGCGGATGTAGTGCGGATGTTGGTCGAGGGCGGCGCCCGGCTGGCTGAGCCAGGAGAGTTCACGCGACGCGCATTCCTGAGCGGCCGCATCGACCTGATGGAGGCGGAGGCGGTCGCGCTGCTGATCGAGGCGCGAAGTGCTCGCGCGGCGAAACTGGCCATCCGGGAGATGAGCGGGGCGCTGTCCGCGGCGATGCATAGTGTGCGCGAGCGCCTTCTTGGCCTGGTCGCAGGGATCGAGGTCGCCCTCGATTTCCCCGACGACGAGGTCGGGGTGCCTCGTCGCGCGGCCAGCGCTGAATGTCGATCGATCGTGGAGGTACTGAAGCATCTCAGTACTGGGATTCTCCGCGGTCGCTCGATTTACACGGGGCTTACCGCCGTGATTGTCGGCGCGCCGAACGTCGGGAAGTCGAGCCTTCTCAACGCGCTCCTTGGGCGGGATCGCGCGATTGTTTCGCCCGTACCCGGCACGACACGGGATCTCGTGGAGGGCGAAACAGTGATCGGAGGGGTCAGAGTCCGCCTCGTCGACGGGGCCGGTCTCGGGGATCCGAAGGACGAGATCGACGCGGAGGGCATGCGGCGGACCAGGAGAGCCGTCGACGACGGCGACGTAGCGCTCGTCGTCCTCGATCGAAGTTGCCCCTTGTCCACACACGACAAGAGGGTCCTCGAGCTTACCGAAGGACGAGAGCGTATCGTGATAGCGAACAAGAGCGATATGGATCCGCTTCTGGTCCACTGCCCGATCGACTCGGTCTGCTCCGCTCTGACCGGAGAGGGGCTGACAGATGTTCGAGAGAGGCTCTCGAAGTGGGTTCAGCGACGGCTTGGCGAGGACGCCGAGGAGTTCGGTATCGTCGCTTCGCTGCGTGTCGTCGGGTTGCTCGACCAGTCGACGCATTCCGTCGAGCGTGCGATCGAAGGACTCGATATGGGCTTGCCCCTCGAAGCGGTCCTCGTCGACCTTCATGCCGCGCGGAAGGAGCTCGAACACGGCCTGGGACTCGAGGCCGACGAGGCACTTCTCGACAGCATTTTCGCCACTTTCTGCGTCGGGAAATGACCGCCGGGTCTTCTAGGGACCCCGGTCGACGCGCGGGCGCGACGGACCTCCTCGCGCCCGTGGTACGCGCCGCCCAGGGGCTGACCGGACTCACCGTGGACCGCGAATTCGAGGAGCGCTTTCGCCGCTACCTCGAACTCCTGACCCTGTGGAACAAGACCCATCGATTGACGGGCGTGACCACGGCGGCGGAGATCGTCCGAGGTCTCTTCGTGGACTCTCTCCTCTTCCTGCCACTCATCCCGCCTGGGTCCGTCAGGATCGTCGACATTGGGGCCGGCGCGGGATTCCCTGGTGTGCCGATGTGCATTGCCATGCCGCGCACCCAGGTCTTCCTGGTTGAAGCCAGAAGAAAGCCGGTCTCGTTCCTCAGGACGCTCGTCCGTGAATTGGGGCTTCAGGGGTTGAGGGTCGCGGAAGGGCGAGCAGAGGAATTGGCCGCAGATGTCGTCTCTGCGTTTGGCCCGGCCGACGCAGTCGTCACTCGAGGAGTAGGAGGCTTTGGGCGGCTGCTACCCACGGCCGTCGAGTTCCTCCGGCCCGGAGGCATCTTCATCGCGTCGGGCCCGCCCCCCGGATCTCAGTCAAGAGAGCGCGACGTCGCTGGTCTCGTGTGGACGACCAAGGACTATCCCGGGCTTGGACTGCGACGACAGTTCCTCATAGGCTCGAGACCTTCTTGATGGACTGCGGACCATCATGTAATGTTCCACGTGGAACGAATGGGAATGGATGTTTCACGTGGAACACTGGCAGCAGCCAGGACCCGCACGATGGCGGTCGTCAACCAGAAGGGCGGCGTTGGGAAGACCACCACTGCCGTCAACCTTGCGGCGGGGCTCGCATTGGCGGAACGGTCCACGCTGCTGATCGACCTGGACCCGCAGGGCAACGCCACTACAGGGCTAGGGATCACTAAAACTGACCTGGAGTCAACTGTTTACCATGTGCTGATCGAGGGCCAACCGATCGATGCGGCTGCGCAGGATACGGCGTTGCCGTTTCTCCACATCGTTCCCTCCGACATCGACCTGGTGGGCGCCGAGATCGAGCTGATCACCGTCGAAGACCGCGAGCGCAGGCTCGCCCGAGTCATAGACCCAGTCCGAGGTCGATACGACTTCGTCATTATCGACTGCCCGCCATCCCTCGGCATCTTGACCCTGAACGCTTTGACCGTCGCCGACTCGGCGCTGGTGCCTCTCCAGTGCGAGTACTACGCCATGGAGGGTCTGGCGCACATCCTCAAAACGATTGGGCTCGTCAGGGAGCGGTTGAATCCAGGACTGAAGGTTGAAGGGATCGTGCTCACGATGTTCGATGGCCGGACGAGCCTGGCCGCCCAGGTCAAGGGCGAGGTGCAGCGGCACCTCGGCAGCCAGATTCTGACGACGATCATTCCTCGAAACGTGAGGCTCACCGAAGCCCCAAGTCACGGAAAGCCGATCATGCTCTACGATCTGCGCTCGCCTGGGTCAGTCGCGTATCTCGAACTTACCAAGGAGGTGCTCGCGCATGGCTAGCCGACATGGGCTGGGTCGCGGATTGGGTGCGCTCCTCTCTGGAACTCCCGAGGTAGCAGGACCGGTCGTCGAGTTGCCGATCACCGCGATCGGCCCCAACCCCAATCAGCCGAGAAAAGACTTTGATGACAATGCGTTGGCTGAGCTCGCCGGGTCGTTGCGGCGATCCGGTGTTCTCCAGCCCGTCGTGGTCCGGCGCCTTGGCGACGGGTATCAGCTGGTCGTGGGTGAACGGCGCTGGCGAGCGGCGAAGCTGGCAGGCCTCGAGCGGGTCCCGGCGGTGGTGCGCGAAGCCACCGACTCGGAGAGCCTGGAGTTGGCGCTGGTCGAGAACCTCCTGCGCGAGGATCTGAACCCGATGGAGGAGGCCGAGGCCTACCAGCGCCTCCTCGCCGAGTTCGGGTGGACGCAGGAGGAGCTCGCGCAACGAGTCGGACGCGACCGGAGCAGCATCGCCAATTGCCTGAGACTGCTCAAGCTTCCCGAGCTGATCCAGACCGACCTCCGCTCCGGCCGCCTCGCGATGGGCCATGCGCGCGCATTGCTGTCCCTACCCGGCGTCGCCGAGCAGCTCAAGCTCCGCGAGGAGATCCTCGCCCATTCCTGGTCGGTGCGAACGACGGAAGCCGACATCCAGCGCGCGCGGCCCAGACCTCCACGACGCGCCGCCAGGCGTTCCCCTGAGATCAACGCGCTCGAGGATGCCCTGCGCTCGGCGTTGGCGACGCGTGTGCGCCTGGTGGGCAACGAACGCGCCGGCCGCATCGAGATCGCCTATACGTCCCGCGAGGATCTCGACCGGCTCGTCGAGCTGATCGCCTCACCGCGTCGCTGAAGTGGCCGCAACAGGCCTGTTCTCCGTCGCACGCGTTGGCGACTGCGAACGGTGGGGCCGCCGTGTGCGCGTAGAATGAGCGCCATGCGCGAGCGCATCGTAGTCGGCATGAGTGGCGGCGTCGACTCTTCCGTCGCGGCCGCCCTGCTCGTCGAGCAGGGCTACGACGTGGTTGGCGTCACGCTCCGTGTCTGGCCGTGGCGCGAACCCGAGGACGCGTCCAACCGCTTCGGGAGCTGTTGTTCGCCGTCGAGCGTCGATGATGCGCGGCAGGTTGCGCAGCGCCTCGGGATTCCCTACTACTTGCTCAATTCCGAGCGCGAGTTCGACGAGACCGTCATCGAGGATTTCGCGCGTCAGTACGAGGCGGGACGCACGCCTGTGCCGTGCGTCGTCTGCAACCGCGAGGTCAAGTTCGGGTCGTTGCTTCAGCGGGCGAAGGCCTGGGACGCGGTTGCCGTCGCCACCGGCCACTACGCGAGAATCACCCGCGACGCGATTTCAGGGCGATTTCTCCTGTGGCGTGGGGCCGACCCTCGCAAGGATCAGTCGGACTTCCTGTGGCCGTTGACCCAGTCGCAGCTCGAGGGAGCGCGGTTCCCAGTCGGCGGACTCACGAAGGAAGCCGTACGGGACAGGGCTCGGGCGCTCGGCCTCGTGACTGCGGACAAGCCGGAGAGCCAGGAGATCTGCTTCATTCCCGACGACGACTATCGCGGATTTCTT
>Ga0187894_10004190_pt1 | contig 15646 bp, 16 predicted proteins | sample GBC1701081metaG_FD_136650 | JGI IMG/M metagenome (GOLD analysis project Ga0187894, IMG submission 136650) | White microbial mat communities from a lava cave in the Kipuka Kanohina Cave System on the Island of Hawaii, USA - GBC170108-1 metaG ... | reverse complement strand
TAGCCTTTTAAGAGTTGGTCAATGAGGTCGAGATTAATTTTATCGGTCATAGAATCTCCTTTGCAGTCGGAGTTTTCACTCTACTGCTCTATGACCGTTTACACAAAACTTCTTACAGGCTCTACTTTGTGAGCAACCTTAATATTACGTTTTTAGGACTACTCTTTAATTTACCAGATCAATAATCGGCATCAGCTTTTATCTGCGCTTCGAGTAAATCATAAACGCGCATCAAATCGTCCATTGAGGCGAAGCCAATCTCAATCTGTCCGCCTTTTTCCGAAAATTTAATCTTTACCGGCGCAGATAGTTTGCGGCTCAGGCGGGTTTCTGCTTGTTGAATATTGGCGCGTTCGCGTTCAATGATCGGGTCGGGTTGCGGTTGGGGCTTTTCGATTTCGCCTTCCTGAATGCGCTTGATTAGCTTTTCGGTTTCGCGCACCGAGAGCGATTGCACGATGACCTGTTTTGCCATCGCCATCTGCTTTTCTTCGCTGTCCAAAGCCAAAAGCGCCCGGGCGTGTCCCATGGTCAACAACTCCTCTTCGACCATGTGTTGAATCTCCATCGGCAGTTTCAACAACCGAATCGAATTGGCAATCGAAGCGCGGTCTTTGCCCACCTGTCGGGCGATCTCTTCCTGTGTGGCGTTCAGTTGTTCAATTAAATTCTTATATGCCGTCGCTTCTTCAATCGGGTTCAGTTCTTCGCGCTGGATGTTTTCAATTAGCGACAGCGCCAGCATCTCATCATCGCGCACATCTTTGATAAGGCAAGGAACTTTCGTCAGCCCCGCGAGTTGCGCCGCACGCCAGCGTCGTTCCCCGGCGATGATCTGAAAACTGTCGTCGTGGCGACGCACGACAATCGGTTGAATGAGTCCGTTGACACGGATGGATTGCGCCAGTTCTTCGAGTTTTTCGGCTTTGAAGATATGGCGGGGTTGCGCCCGGTTCGGCTCAATCTCCTCGATGCCGAGTTCGAGCATATCGCTTTCGACAGCCGACGAACTTGCCGGACTGAATAAGGCGCTAAGACCCCTGCCCAGAGCTTTCTTTGACATCATTCGTTACCTCTCTGGTGATGACTTCTTTGGCAAGTTTCAGATAACTCTCTGCGCCTTTCGATTTTATATCGTAAAGGATTACCGGCTTGCCATGACTTGGGGCTTCAGCGACACGCACGTTGCGGGGGACAACCGTGGTGAAGACCTGCGAACCGAGAAAATCGCGTAAATCCGAAACCACCTGATTCGATAGATTGGTGCGCTCGTCAAACATGGTCAGCAAAAAGCCTTCAATGGTCAGGCTCGGATTCAGATTGCGACGAATCTTGACGAGCGTATCCCATAATTCCGTCACGCCTTCGAGCGCAAAGTATTCGCATTGAATCGGGATGAGTACGGAATGCGCCGCCGCCAGCGCATTCAACGTCAACAGTCCGAGACTCGGCGGGCAATCAATCAGGACAAAATCGAATTGCTCGCTGACTTCTGCCAGTAATTTTTTGAGGCGATACTCGCGGGCTTCCATATCCACAAGTTCGACCTCTGCCGCCGCCAATATCTTTTCCGACGGCACAAGTTTCAGATTCGGCAGTTCGGTATTCAAAAACAGGCGGTCAAGCGGTTCCGAGAGAATCAAGGCGTGATAGAGGCTTTTACGAAATGAGCCGCGCAAGCCGAAGCCGCTGGTCGTGTTGCCTTGCGGGTCGGAATCAATGACCAACACCTTCATATCGGCAACCGCGAAACTGGCTCCGAGATTGATGGTCGTCGTCGTCTTGCCCACGCCACCCTTCTGATTAGCGATTGCAATAATTCTTGCCATCGCGCAAAACAATATCTGTAAACGATGAATCCACGCAACCGAAAAGCGGCGAAAATTGACGCTTTCTCTAACCAAATGCTAGACTTGACCACCGTTTGAAGAATGCGAATCCGCAATCGGAGAAGAGAAATGCTCATCAATGAAAAAGAGCAACTATTAAAAGTTTTACGCTGTGTCGAATGTAAAACGAAAGTCGAGTTGAAGCCCGACAATAGCGGCTTGAAATGTCCGCAGTGTAAGCGCGTCTATCCGGTCAAAGATGACCTGCCGATTATGTTGCTTTCGGAAGCCCGGATTGAGGAGAACGATTGAGGGCTGTGCTTCGTGATACGCCGGAATGGTTGCAAGTCGAAAGTGTGCTGCTTGTGCGCTTACGCTCCATCGGCGATACCGTGTTAATGACTCCTTGCCTGGAAGCATTAAAAAGTTGTCGTCCCGCTATCAAAATTGCTGTGGTCTCCGAACCGCTTGCCGCGCCGCTTCTCGAAGACCACCCACAAGTTGACGAACTCTTCATTGTCAAAAACGATTTGCGTTCCCGCGTTCGCTTGATTACTGCTTTGCGTCGTCACCGCTTCAATGTCGCGTTCAATCTGCACGGCGGCACAACCGCAACGCTCATCACCCGGCTTTCAGGAGCGCCATGGACAATCGGTTATCAAGGCTATCGCGGTTCAAATTTGTTGCGCCTACCCGCGCCCGCACCTGATGTCCTGCTCGGCAAATCCAGCATTCACAGCGTTGAGCAACAACTGGCATTATTGAACTTTGCCGGTGTGCCAATGCCGGAATCACCGCGTCTGCAATTAGCAATTTCCGAAGCGGCAGAGCGGAGCATCAGGGAACGCCTGTGTGCGGCTCAGGTCAATGCCGCCAATGGCTTTGTCGTTATCTCACCGGCTGCCGCTTTCGCCTCAAAACAATGGGCGGAAAGCCGTTTCGCACAGATCATAGACCGGCTTGCTGACCACTACCAACTGCCGAGCGTCATCATTGCCGGACGCGGCGAAGAAGAGATTGCCAGCCGCGTTGCCTCGTTCGCGCATCGTCAGCCGCGCCTCATCAGCAGATTGAACTTGAAAGAGTTGGCGGCATTGATTAGCCTATCCAGTTTATTCGTCGGCAACGATAGCGGTCCGATGCACATCGCGGCGGCATTCAATCGTCCGCTGGTGGCAATCTTCGGCTCCTCAAATCCGGCGGTCTGGCAGCCGTGGACCGATGCGCCGCACCGCGTCATACAAGCGCCGGATTCGGTAAGCGCCGAAACGCGCATTGCTAAAATTACCGTCGCAGAAGTCGCTGCCGCCATTGATGAAGTAATGAACGAGTAAGGTAAAAAGCAACTTGAACCACGAAGTTCACGAAGCACACGAAGAAAAGCAAGGCAGAAGAGGCAAAGCTATTGGCTATGTCTTACTATTCTCTCCCCTTCTTTTTTACTCTTCGTGATCTTCGTGGGCTTCGTGGTTCAAATCTTTCGCTTTTTCTGCTAATTACGATAAATGATGATACGCTGGGACTCTCATCTGTTTGTCCGGCTATCCAAAATTATGAGTTGCTATGAGTGAAATTCTCTCTACGATAGACCGCCAACGTGCCGGGACAATCGCCGAGCAATTTGCCGCGAAACGCCTCTTGGTGCTAGGCGATTTTATGCTTGATGAATTTATCTTCGGGCGCGTCCGCCGCATCTCGCCCGAAGCCCCGGTTCCGGTCGTTGAAGTCGAACGCCAGATGCTCGCCCTCGGCGGCGCGGGCAATGTCGTGAGTAACCTTGTCGCGCTCGGCGCTCGCCCGTTGCCGCTTGGGGTTGTCGGCGCTGACACAGATGCGGAACGAATGCGCCAGGTCTTTGCCGCGCTTGGCGTTGCTACTGATGGCTTGATTGCTGACGCGTCGCGTCCGACAACCTTAAAGACGCGCATCATTGCCCATAATCAACAAGTGGTACGCGCTGACCGCGAAAGCCGCAAACCGGCAAGCGCAGAAATTGAAGACCGTCTGGTTGAGGTTTTCACTCAGGAACTGGCAACTGCCGATGCGGTTGTCGTCTCCGATTACAGCAAAGGCTTATTGACCGACAGATTGTTGAACCTGACTTTAACGGCGGCGCTGGCGCGAAAGGTGCTGGTCTGTCTTGACCCTAAGCGGCGCAATTTTACTGCTTATCAACCCCTGACCATGATTACCCCGAATCATCAGGAAGCCGCCGAAGCTGCCGGGGTGGTGATTGAAGATGAAGCCGGTTTAATTGCCGCCGGACAGCGCATTCTTGCTGATGTGGGTTGTCAGGCGGCGTTAATCACACGCGGCGAAGAAGGAATGTCGCTCTTTACCGATAATGGCGGGGTCACGCATATCCCCACCGTAGCGCGTGAAGTCTACGACGTAACTGGCGCAGGCGATACGGTGATAGCGACTCTGACGCTGGCGCTCTCGACCGGCGCATCATTTCGGGAAGCAGCCATTATGGCAAATCACGCGGCGGGCGTTGTCGTCGGCAAACTCGGTACGGCAACCGTCAGCCGTGACGAGTTGTTGAAGACCATTGGATAAGGGTTGCCCTTGCGTTGCAGGTAAGCGAAGATAAAAAAGGAATGATTTTTGACAGCGCCGCTCGCGGCGTAGTTTCATGAGATGTTCATAAAGCGGCAAGGCTGATCTTGCCAAACGTAAATTATTATGGAGTGAGCAATAGTGAGTAAGAAGTTATTACAAAAAATCAATGATAAAGGAGCAGTCGTCGGCGTCATCGGGCTTGGCTATGTCGGCTTGCCCTTAGCAGTGGAATTTGCCGGAGTCGGTCATACAGTTATCGGTTTCGACGTAGACCAACCGCGCACCGCCGGTATCAACAAAGGCATTTCGCATATTCCCGATGTGCCTACCGAGAGAGTCAACGAACTGGTCACCCAGAAGGTCTTATCGGCAACTACCGATTTCACCCGTCTGCGCGATACTGATGTCGTGGTCATCTGCGTACCGACGCCGCTACGCAAAACCAAAGAGCCGGATATTTCTTATATCCTCGCCGCCGCCGAGCAAATTGTCGCTAATCTGCATTCGCCGCAACTGATTATTCTCGAATCAACTACCTATCCGGGTACTACGGATGAGGTCTTGCTGCCGATGCTCGAAAAGACCGGCGCGAAACTCGATAAAGATTTCTTTCTGGCATTCTCGCCGGAGCGCGTTGATCCCGGTAACAAACAATTCCAAACCCATAACATCCCGAAAGTTGTGGGCGGCGTGACAGCAGATTCGATGGAGATGGCGGCGGCGCTCTATCAAACCATCGTCGAGCGCGTTCATAAAGTATCGAGCGCCAGAGTTGCCGAAACCGCCAAACTCTTAGAGAACACTTTCCGTTCGGTGAATATCGCCTTAGTCAACGAGATTGCCCAACTCTGCTATCACCTGAACATAGATTCATGGGAAGTCATACAGGCAGCCGCCACCAAACCCTTCGGCTTTATGCCCTTCTATCCCGGTCCCGGCATAGGTGGTCATTGTCTGGTTGGCAGCGAAACCGTTGTTGTGCGCTCGAATCAGACAGGGATAAAAAGCGTCAAACCGCTTGCCGAGATTTTTGCTGAAGAAGGGCAACGCCCAAACACCCGCAAATTCTTAGTGGATGATGCAGAAATCATTTACCAACCGGAAATAGAAGCCTTATCACTTGATACAGAATCGCAAATCCCTGCTTGGAAGCCAGCCAGCTATCTCTTTAAGCGAAAAACTCCATCTGCTCTAGTAACGATAGCTACCAGTGACAATCGAAAGCTGACGGTTACAGACAAACATCCGATGCTTGTTTGTAGAGAAGATGGACAGATAAAAGAAGTATGGGCAAAAGACCTGAAGATAGGAGACAGCATTCCCTTTCAGCGTATGGCGATGGCGGCAGGTGTAGATGCAAAAGGAAGCGGAATAGACATTAATTCCAAACCCTCATTTGCAGTTGTCGAAAACGTAGAAACGCTGACGCCTGAAACGCCGGTAGATGTCTACTCCGTTGAGGTTGAAGATACGCATACCTTCGCCACTTCTTACGGAATTTATGTCCATAACTGCATCCCCCTCGACCCGCATTACCTGTCGTGGAAGGCGCGATTGCACGGCTTTGAAGCGCGGTTCATCAGCTTGGCGGAAGAGGTCAATTCCTATATGCCGCGCTATGTGGTCAAATTGGTACAAGATGTTTTGAATGACCACGAAAAGCCGTTGAAAGGCTCGCGGGTCTTGATGCTCGGTGTGGCGTACAAAAAAGATATTGACGATGTGCGCGAATCTCCCGCTTTAGGCATTGCCGAAGAGTTATTACAAAAGGGCGCGAAGCTGGAATATCACGACCCGTTTATTCCCGAAATGCGCCTCGACGGCAAAGGCACATTGAAGAATATCGAGTTGACCGACGCGGCATTGAAAGGTTGCGATTGCGTCGTCATTGTCACCGACCACTCGGATTTCGATTATGCCAACATCGTCAGCCTTGCGCCGCTTATCGTGGATACGCGCAATGCGACGAGAAAACTGAGCCTGCCGGAACACGAAGCCAAAATCATCTGGTTGTAGAGCAAGGACGATTGTAAGGCAACGCGGTTTTGGCGCGGCTATCTGTACGGATGAATGCGCTGTTGATAACTGATGGGGAGTGACCTGTGCCAGTATTTGAACAGGTCGTTTCCGGTTCGCTATCAATCCACAAGTGCATAGTCCTGTTTCACCATTTACTTACTGGGTTTCATCTCCAGGTTTTGCAGAGCCTGAAAATAATGACGCTCCTTGAATGTCCAAACGGCAAAAGCGATAGCTCCTGCCAGTAGAAAACAACCGAGTACCCTTCCACCCGTCCTAAAGATAAAGCTGAACAGGTACTCATCACGAAGAGTATGATCTTTGCCACTGAGCGATGAGACAAGCGGTTCGGCAATAAACAATCTCAAATAAACTGTCTGCGCTATTTCAAGAATCCCCAGAGCAGCGTCCTCTTTATCAAATAACTTGTACGCCCTTGCTGTCTCGTCCTCAGCCAGCTTTGCATCTCTTTTTCGGTCATTTACACCTGCCTGAGTTTCTCTATCGGTTCAAAAAAATCTCTGTAAAAAAGAATGTCTGATCTTTTATCCACGCGCCGGCTGCCGCGTATTTATACTGCGGGTTGACGATATTGACGCGGTGCTGCGGGCTTTCTGCCCAGCCTTTCACGACATCGGGAACCGGGTCGAGATAGCCACTGGCACGGGACAGGTTTTCACCCAATATCGCATATTTGATACCAATTTGTAACAATCGCTCTTTTGCCGTTGCGCCTTGCGGGTCGGTGTGTGAAAAGAAACCTTCTTCCGCCATGCGACGGCTGTAGCAGCGGGCGATTGGCAAAACTTCCGGCAGATAGACGAGCGGCGCAAGGTTCTGCGCTTCGCGGTAACGGTTGACTTCGGTAAAACAGTATTTCTCGAAAAACTCCAACTGCTCAAGCGTATAGCCGGCAGGCGCTTCGCTGAGGTCAAACAGGGTGGGCAACATCGCCGTAACGCTGGGTTGAGGGCGCGATTGCTGGCGCTCATCCTGTAGCGCCGCCACGCCGCCGGGTAGCAGCAGGGCAATTATCGCCAGCAACATCGTCACCGCTGGTTTCATCCGTCTTGAGTCCTCTTTTTCGTCGCTCTTGCCGGGTTTGGATACTAATTACTTGCAGGAGACGATACCACGTTGTCAAGAGCATTACCGCCATTCCGTCGCCTGCCAAGTTTCCGTTACTTTGCCGGAGAAATAGAAAACCCTCTCAGGGAATTCCCTTATTGCTTGCCAGGTTTCCTGATAGGCAATCTGCTTTTGCAAAGCTGATAATTTATCCCTACGTGAGTTCGACAGATATTTTTTCCCATTAAACAGCTTTTTGAATTTGTCTGTTTAATTCTCTCGACAGTGGTTCCGGGTCGAACTCACCTACTCTTACTCTAGCGGTGTGGCGAAAGTCAATCCCGGCATCTTTAACAGAAGGCGGCAACCATGCGAAGAATCAACGGGCGCACTCTCTTTGTCAGCGCTAATAGCGATATTGCGACCATGATTGTCAGAATTCTGCTTCGCTCAGGCTGTTCGGCAGCCACGCTAGCGCCGCAAGAAACCATAGCGACGCTCGCCGAAAAAGAGTTCGATTGTATCATTTTGGACTGGGTGGCGAGTGAAGACCGCGATTTACAATTTTACTATCTCCTGCGCCAGCTAAAGCCGCAGTCGCCCATCTTTCTGTTCACCGGCACGAGTTCGACTCAGGAGGTCGCCCACTCTCTACGCCATCTGCCGGAAGAGGAAGTATCCCTGCTCAACCTTGACACGCTGGTTGCCGAAGTATCCCCCGATGGCAAAGACCTTCCCGGCATCGGCGCTTCGTAACGCCACCAGCAACATTTTGTTCGCTTCCTATGCAGCGTTTTGCAAGTCTGCCAGTCATTTCTATACCTCTCCGAGATTTCTCTTCCTTTCAAGCAGCGCGTCGAATGTTGTGGTGATAAATATAGTCCGGCGAAGGCGATACAAAAGATCATTAAGAATCCTGTCGTGGATCAGTGGCGGGCGGATGCCGGTTGACGAAAATATCATCCAGTCGAAGTCGTAAAATTCTTTCGCGGTTTAACTTGAGCAAGGCAATTGTCACTCTGCCAATGGCGCTTTGCGATAACACCAGCAAACCGTCGGCAGACCAAATGAAATGTTCTGCCCAGAACATTTGGCGCGGGTTGAAAAGCGGAATTTCTTTTTCGGTGCTTGAGTCAAAAACGCTTTGCCGGTCTGACTTGTAACGATTGCAGTGAAAACACGCCAATGCCAAATTATCTATCGTATCATCACCGCCTTCTGCAAGAGGCAGAATGTGGTCAACGGTAAACGGAATAAGCTGCCAATGCTCATTTGTATGACCGTATTCACAAAGAAAAGCGGCGCGTTGCCGGACTTGCTCTCGAATGAGAGGCGAAATTTTATGCGGCAAGATTGCCCTCTGAGGTTTGCGACAAATTACGGATCAGACGATTGACATGACTTAAATAATCATCAATCTCTTCATAATCAGATAACTCATTTTCTTCTTCCGTTGTTAGAGCGCTGGCTTTCTGTTTGTCAAGCAATTCGGCAATGCGTCGTTGCACAACTGCCGAAGCACGAAAAATGACCACGCCCTGTTCGAGTTCAAGATGCACCGCGCCATCACGCAACAAGGTTTCAGGCAGACGCTTTAATTTCGGAATGGTTATTGGCAAATCGTTATCCATAACGTCTACGAGAATGCCAGATTTTTCAATCTAACGCAAAGCTCGCACCATCCAGAGCAGCCAAATTCCTGCCTCAGTAGCCATAGCCTGTAGTCGGTTTTTCTTTTCCATTGCCAACTGAAAACCGCCTTTGTTACTATCAGATGAAGCTGTCGGTCGCACAGCCTGAAAGCTCCCGTGCCGATTTCGGAGAATCCAAATATGAAAAGCCGTTTCCGCCTGCTGCTTGGTTCCGCTATGGTTCTACTACTATTGATGCTTGTCGCTCTGGCGCAAAATCTCGGTGCCGGCGAAGCTCGCAAGCAAATTGCCGCCGCTCTCGGCTTTGACAATACCAATAGCATCCATATTAAAAGTATCAGCAGCGGCGTCAACGGGCGGCAGGCGCTTGTCGAAGCAACTATTGATACGGCTTTTCGTCTTGAACGCGACAACCAAGGCAACTGGAAACCCGTTGAAATCAGAACCGGCGACCGCCGTTGGGAATCACTCGAACTCATCGAAACCGCGATTCGCAAAGAGAAGATTTTACGCACCACTGCCGACCTTCGCACCCTTACCACGGCGCTTGAGGCCTACCGGCGCGAACGCGGCAGTTATGTCACCGCCGACAGCGGCAGGCATCTGATTGATGCTCTCGCCCCGCGTTATCTGCCGATGGTGATGCGGCTCGATGCGTGGTCAAATGAATTTGCTTATCGCGGCACGGCGACGACCTATAAATTGTCGAGCCTCGGACCCGATGGCAAAACCAATACCGGCGATGACATCGTAATCGAAAACGGGCGACTAAGCGGAGGCGCAGACCAGTAATGCAGAACGCGCAGACCACAAACGCCGCGCTGGAATCTCGCGTCACGGCGGCGCATCGCAGCGCCACCCTTGTCGTTCTGGTCATTGCTTTCAGTATTGCTATGTATTTGGTTATTGCTCTGGTGTTGCTCGGCTCCGGCAAAGGCGCGGCGGCGGCAACCAATTTGCAACTCTATTTTCTGGCAGGGGCGGCTTTGCTGGCGATTGCCTCTATCGGTTTGCGTCGCGCTCAATTCAGTAAAAGCCGGCTGGAATATGTCGGGCATAAATTAGGCATTCAAGGCTTGCTTAGACACTTCACACAGACGACAATAGTAAGCGTCGTGTTTGCCGAATTGATTGGGCTGTTGGCGCTTGTGGTCATCTTCTTTGGCGGCACACAACGCGAAATTCTGCTGCTTGGCGTAGTGGCGCTCTTTGTTGCCGGGTCGTGTTATCCGCGACTGTCGGCGTGGCAGAAAGTAATCAGATATTTCGATTCAATCTCTTATCAGGATGCAGAAACAGATGTGGAAAGGAAGTAGTATTTTGAAGACACTGAAAACTCTTGCTGGCGTTGCGGCTCTCGCTCTCGTCACGACAACCTTTAATGCGGGCGCTCTTTACGCGCAGACGAATAAACCGGAAATCAAACAGGATCGCCCCGCCGCGATGAAAAAGTATCTCGAAGCGCAGGATTACGAACGCGCCGGAAATTTCACAAAAGCCGTTGCGACCTATAAAGAAGCCATCACCCTTGACCCGGCTTCGGCGGAATTGCGCGTCTCGCTCGGTGCGCTCTATTTGAAGAACCGCGATGAACTCGCCGCCGAAGAACAAGCGCGGGAAGCCATTAAAATCGCTCCCGATAACCTCGACGCCCGCAAACTCGTAGCCAGAATTTATCTGTCGCAGTCGTTTGTCGGCAACGCCTTTCAAAAAGAGAAAGCCGCCTCGGCAGTCAAGGAACTGGAAACCATCGCCGAAAAAGACCAGAATGCCAAAATTGATATTGGCGATAAACAGATTCCCGTGCTTGCCGTCGTTGGCGAACTTTACGGCATGATGGATGAGCGCGATAAAGCCATCGCCACCTTGAAGAAACTGGCAGAGATAGATTCGACCTCCGACGCCGCCAATATCCAATTGGCGCAGATGTATTTCGGCAAGAATAAATACCGCGAAGCCGAAGCCGCCGCCCGCAAGGCGTATAATATCAATCCAAAATCGCCGCAATATGCCGGACTGCTGGCAAAATCGCTGCTGCGTTTGGGGCGCACCCAGGAAGCCCTCGAGGTCTACAAAAAAGCCTTGAAGAAGGATGTCAAAGACCCCAAAGGCGCAAAACCGGTTGAGCCTGACGATGAAGCCGAAATGGACGCCGCTTCCATGATGGGAATGCTGCAACTGCGTTTCGACTACACAGAGGCGTTGGTCTTTGCCGGAAAATATGACGAAGCGACCAAAGAACTCGAACCGCTGTTTAGAATTATCAAGAAGGACAGCCCGACCTATTTAACTTTGGTCAGAACCAAAGTGGACGTATTGCGGCGTTCGGCAAAACGCGAAGAAGCTGTTAAGACTCTGGAAGAAGCCCTCAAAGGGCAAGACGTTTCCGACTCTCTGGCGCTGCTCTATTCGCTGGCAGAAACCTACGAAGAGATGCAGAAGTTTGATAAAGCGATTGAGACTTACGAAGAAGCTCTCGGCGCGATTGTCAATCCCGATGGCACGGTCGGCAGCGAGCAGGACAGACAAAATGCTTCCGCCGTGCTGACCCGCATTGCGCTGGCGCATCGCATCTCCGGCAACCGCGAAAAAGCTCTGGCAACTTTCGACCGTATGCGAAAAGTCTTGGGCGCGGATTCGGTGCAGGCAGACCGTCTGCTGCTCGATACTTTGTTGAACGAAGGCAAGAATAAAGAAGCATTAGACGCTGCCAATGCCGCCATCAAACGCTTTCCCGATGAACGAGTCTTCAAACTAGTGCGGGCGCAGGCATCCGGCAAACTCGGCAACCTTCAGGATGTCGAAACAACGCTCAAACCACTTTTGAAAGAGACCTCGGAAGACGCCGATATTTATGTCAACTGGGCAAGCATCCTGCTGGAAGCCAATCAGTTGAAACAGGCGGAAGAGACGGTTAAAAAAGCCATCGCCTTGGAGCCGCGAGACATCAGCCCGTTAATTACTCTTTCGATTATTCAAGAGCGTCAGGATCGCATGAAAGACGCTGAAGCCTCGCTTCGCAAAGCCTTGGAGATTGACCCGGAAAATGCCACCGTATTAAATAATCTCGGTTATTTTCTGGCGGAACGTAACGACCGCTTGCCGGAGGCAATGTCATTGATTCAACGGGCTATCAATATCGAACCGACCAACGGCTCGTTTATGGATTCGCTCGGCTGGGCATTGTTCAAACAAGGCAAGACGCAGGAAGCGCAAAAGTATCTGGAACAGGCAGTCATCTACTCGCCGCGTTCGGCAACCATTCACGACCATTTGGGCGATTTGTACAAAAAGCTCGGACAGAACGACAAAGCGCAAACCAAATGGGAAGAGGCATTAAAACTCTCCACCGAACCGGAAGAGATTAAGAAGATTAAAGAGAAGTTAGGGAAAAATAGGTTTTAGTCCGTAGTGCTTAGTCCGTAGTCCGTAGCTGGAAGATTCTTGCTTTGTCCGGCTAGATTCGATGCAAAATTACCTTTTGTATGCTCAAAGTATTGGCATATCATACAAAGCTACGGACTAAGCACTACGGACAATTGAAAATCGTTTATGAAAAAAACTCTGCTCATGCTAATTTGTGGTAGTCTGGCGCTGGCGCTTGGCGGGCGCGGAGTTTATTCACAGAATTCTTCGGTAGCATCCCGTGGGCGGATTTACCGCGACAGCAAAGACCCGGCGAAAACCCGCACTCCGTACATGGACGACACCGGACCGCGCAACATTGACCGTCCGCTCTATGAAATCGAACAACTCGAACAGCAATGCTTTGATGAGGTCAACCGGATGCGCGAGGGCTACGGACTGGAACCTTTGAAGTTCGATAATGGGCTGCTCCCGTTAGCGCGTGGCTACAGCAAATGGATGGCGGAAGATAAATTCTTCGCTCATAAAGACCCCGAAGGTCACACAGTCGAAAAACGCGCTAATGAATACGGCATCAAATGGCGCATCATCGGTGAAAATCTGGCTTCTTCAAATAATTATATGAATCCGGTCGCCGCCAGTCTGCACGGCTGGATGGAAAGCCCTGGACACCGCAAAAACATACTCGACAGCGCCTTCCGCCAGAGCGCCATCGGCGCGTGGATTGCCCCGGATGGCACGGTCTACTTCACGCAAATCTTTCTGAGACGCTAACTCATCCTGAACAAACCATTTCCTTTTGCCGCCATACTGCGTCAATCCTTTGACCGGCGACTGGCTGCGCCGTGTTTGCCCGTTGGTCAATTTTCCTCTTTACTAAATCGTACTTATATGGTACTATTCATGTGCAATACCTGATGGCGTGGTCGGTGAAACGATGGCGGCGGATAATCGTTTATCCAGACCATCGGGTAGAACGGCAGCGCGACGAGTTTACGGAAAGCGCGGGCAGGATAAAAAAGCGCCAGTGCAGATCACGAGAAAATGGCACAGATGCAATTCCTCAATGCCGGGAGAAAGCAGTAATTCAGTAATGATGATACGGAATTGCATCAGCGCGATAAAAATTGCGCTGATGCAGAAATGGATTGCAGAAATGAAAAATGGCACAGATGTAAAAACCGACGCAGAAATGGAGTTGATGAGTCACAATAACTCCTCATTGCCACATTTTGTATCAAATTAGTACGAATTTAACTTAGTTAGGTACAAAAAAACGCCAATACAGAACCATTTGCCGAAATTCGCACAGAAAATGGCAGCGATGCAGAAATTTTTGCAGAAATGGGATTGCAGAAAAATGCGCCGATGCCGTTCTTTGTGCCTATAGTAAGGATGTAAAATTTATGATGACGTAAAAGAAATTGGTTCATTATTGTATCAAAAAAGTGTCATTTTAATACAATAATGAACCAATTTCAATTTACTGAACACGGATAAAAACTGTTACTACTTTCGCATAATTCGTAACGAACTGACAAAACCTCAGGCGTTTCTTATACCCTAAGACTTGGAAAATTCGGTCCCAGTTTTGCCGGGTCGCCATCGCATAAGGTCTTCACCAGTTCGTCGTGAAAATAATTGACCGGCTGCTCGGTGCTATCGCCAACCGTTGATCGGTAGTGTTCGAGCGATTGGTCAATCGTTTTTTTCAGCAAGTCGTAGAGATTATTGTTCTGCAACCCTTCGGAGACCTTCTTCTCGTTGTAGAGCTTGATTTCCGACACCAGCAGCCGCGCCAGACGTTGTGGGTCTGTGGTTGAGGACGGTCTTACGCGCTTGTCGGGAATGGTAACTTTCGGACCCTTAACGGCAACGGCTTTGCCTTTCGAGTTGGCAGTCGAAGTCGCCACCACAGTCGCCGGTTTTTTCGGCTTTGCCGAAGCCGCCGGAACCGGCGCTTTCTGCACTGGCAATTTATCTGCTTTGGGCGCATCCAACTTTATGGCGGGCGGTTTGGGTGTTGGCGTTACGGGCGGCGGTGGCGCTGCTTTTGCCTGTGTCGCCACCTCAGCAGCAGGACGCTTTTCTTCTTTTACCGGCTCTGGCGCGGTCGCTTGCTGGACAACCGGGGCGGCGGTTTTCGGGCTTTCCGCTTTACTAACTTCACTGAGAAGTTCAACGGCGAAGTTCGGCGCGGCGGTTTCGCCAGCGACACTCTCAGGCGGCGCGGCCTCCGTCTTGACGGTCTTAACTGCGCTTTTCACTTTTGGCAGACGCAATTCAGCCGCCAGTTCCGCAAGGTCTTTATTGATGGTCGGACTCTCCTCTGCCGTTTCTATTTGCGGCGCGTTCTTAGTTGTCGCTGTACGCGAAAACAGCTTACGGAATTTCCTCCATAACCCACTAAATAGACTCATCTCCTATCTCCTTGAATAGATTACCGAGTTCTCCTCTGCCCAGACGCTAACCGCCCGCGCCTGACGAGTGAGGCTCATCAGACAGCCGAGAAGATGCGGCGATTTATGCTGCCGACTTGCCACGCGAAGCAACAGACTAGGAGAGCTTAGCGAACAAACCCCGTCCGCAGACGGGGTTTGTTGTATCTGTAGATTCACACGCCGCCAGACAAAGTGTGCGCTCTGTTAGTTTACAGCTACTGGCGCGTCTTTTTTGCCTTTGCCATCGGCAAGGCTAGCCGCATCGGGCATGGTCTTGCCGGCTTTGTCGCCAACATTCAATTCACAATTGCCAAAGGTCATCTGCAATTTGCTGTTGCTCTGATTGAGCTTGACTTCGATAGTCTTGGCGCTGATGCGGGTCTGGTCATTGACGCGCCCCGACAGTTCCACCGAATCGGCGTCAATATCGCCGCTGATTTCGCCCTGCGATTTCAACTGCGATACTTTGACTTTGCCGTTGACCATCCCGGACTGCGTCACTGTCAACGCCGGAGCCGAGATTTGTCCCTTCAATTGCCCACTGACCATAATCGCGCACTTTGATTTAACCACGCCGTCAAACTCGGTGCCTTCTTCCACTATTGTCTGTTTTTCTGCCATCATCTTCTCCCAGTTAAAAGTAAGTAGGCAGTAGACAGTAGGCAGTAGCAGCACAATTCGACTGCTTACTGCTTACTGCTTACTGCTT
>Ga0187894_10004189_pt1 | contig 15651 bp, 14 predicted proteins | sample GBC1701081metaG_FD_136650 | JGI IMG/M metagenome (GOLD analysis project Ga0187894, IMG submission 136650) | White microbial mat communities from a lava cave in the Kipuka Kanohina Cave System on the Island of Hawaii, USA - GBC170108-1 metaG ... | reverse complement strand
GGCGAAGCGCATGAGGGCGAGCAGAGTCACATCAGCGAGTGCGTCATCGAGGCGGTGGAGGCCGGCACCGAGGCCGAGGACTGCGTAAAGGCGCCAAACCCGATCGTTCCCGTCACCAACGAGATCGTCTGGGGTTCGCTGTCTTTCATAGTGCTCTTCGTCCTGCTGGCCAAGAAGGGCTATCCGGCCATCAAGAAGGGCATGGACGCGCGCGCCGCCCGCATCCAGGGCACCATCGACGACGCCGATCGGGCCAAGTCGGAGGCCGGGGTGATCCTCGACCAGTACCAGCGCCAACTGGCCGATGCGAAGAACGAATCGTCGCGAATCATCGACGAGGCCCGTCAGACCGCCGACAAGCTGCGTCAGGACCTGAAGGGCCAAGCTGAGCTCGAGGTCGCCGAGATCCGAGCCCGGGCCCAGGCCGATATCGAAGCCCAGGTCACGCGGGCCATGGCCGACCTGCAGTCCCGTGTGGCTTCACTATCTATCGAGTTGGCCGAGCGAGTGGTGGAGCGCAGTCTCGACCGCGACACCAACATGGCCCTGATCGAGCGCTTCATATCTCAGACTGGTTCGCGAAACTGATGCGGAGCGAGCACCCAAGCGCAGCGGCGGAGCGCAGCTCCCGACAACTTGGCGACCGATGAGCCAGCGCGTCGAGGGCTACGCCACCGCTCTGTTCGAGGTAGCCAGAGCCGAGGGCGTACTGGCCACGGTGGAAGACGAACTATTTGCCCTGTCCCATGTCCTCGAGTCTTCCGACGCCTTGCGCCAGACCCTCACCGACGCGGCCCTGCCGGCCGAGAAGCGCCAGGCCGTCGTCGAGGATCTTCTGGGTGCCGCCGGAGCATCAGCGGTCACCGCCAATCTGGTCTCGCTGGTGGTCGGAGCCGGCCGGGCCCGGGAATTGCCCGACATCATCGCCAGCCTGGTCGAGCGGGCCGCTGCCGAGCGCCAACATGTGGTAGCCGAAGTCCGCTCCGCCCTGCCCCTGTCCGACGACCAGCGCAGTCGCCTAGCCGCCGCCCTTTCTGTGAACCTGGGCAAGCAGGTGGAGGTAAAGGTGGTGGTTGATCCCAGCGTGCTCGGCGGGCTGTCGGCGCGCGTGGGCGACGTAATCATCGACGGGACCGTGCGCAGCCGTCTCGACCAGCTTCGCGAAGCGATCTGATCCACCCCGAGAAGACCCATTACAGCAGGAGCCTTTGAGATGAGCAGGAGCCTCTAAATGAGCAACGTCGCCAATCCATCCACGGTGCCCGTGCCGCCCGTCGGCGCCCCGGCGCCCGCAGCGCCGCCGCGCACTGCCCTGAACTTCGACGTCGATGCCATCACGGCCACGCTGCGCAAGCACCTCGAAGGCTACAAACCCAGCCTGGAGCGCCAGCGGGTCGGGCGGATCATCGAAGTGGGTGACGGCATCGCCCGTATCGACGGGCTGCCGACCACCGCAGTCAACGAGCTTCTTGAGTTCGAAGGTGGCACTCTTGGTTTGGCCCTGAACCTCGACGAGGACTCGATCGGCGCTGTGGTTTTGGGCGACGTGGGTCACATCGAAGAGGGCCAGGCTGTCAGTGCCACCGGCCGGATTCTTTCGGTGCCGGTGGGCGACGGCCTGCTGGGCCGGGTTGTGAACCCGCTGGGTGAAGCAGTCGACGGACGAGGCCCTATCACCGCCACCGAAACCCGCCGGCTGGAGGTGCAGGCCCCCGGCATCGTCAGCCGCCAGCCCGTCACCCAGCCGCTTCAGACCGGCATCAAGTCCATCGACGCCATGACCCCCGTGGGTCGGGGCCAGCGCGAGCTGATCATCGGCGACCGCAAAACGGGCAAGACGTCGGTTGCGGTGGACACCATCATCAACCAGCGGGGCCAAGGCGTTAAGTGCATTTACGTGGCCATCGGCCAGAAGGGCTCCACGGTGGCAGAGGTGGTGGCCACCCTGCAGGCTGCCGGCGCCATGGAGTACACGGTGGTGGTCACCGCCCCGGCGTCGGACCCCGCTCCGTTCAAGTTCCTGGCCCCTTACGCCGGGTGCGCCATGGGTCAGCACTGGATGGACGCCGGCGAGGCGGCGCTGATCGTCTACGACGACCTTTCCAAGCAGGCCGAGGCCTACCGCCAGATGTCGCTGCTGTTGCGTCGCCCCCCCGGCCGCGAGGCCTACCCCGGGGACGTGTTCTATCTCCACAGCCGCCTGCTGGAGCGCTCCGCCCGGCTGAACGACTCGCTCGGGGGAGGCTCGCTGACGGCTCTGCCCATCATTGAGACCAAAGAAGGCGACGTCTCGGCCTACATCCCCACAAACGTCATCTCCATCACCGACGGCCAGATCTACCTTCAGACCGACCTCTTCCGATCCGGGGTGCGCCCCGCCGTGGACGTGGGAATCTCGGTGTCCCGGGTGGGTGGCAACGCCCAAATCAAGGCCATGAAGACGGTTGCCGGCACGCTCAAGATCGACCTGGCCCAGTTCCGGGAGCTGGAGGCCTTCGCCAGTTTCGGCTCCGAGCTGGACAAGTTGTCGCAGGCTCAGCTGGCCCGGGGCTACAAGCTCACCGAGCTGTTGAAGCAGGCCCTCCATGCCCCGTTGCCCGTCGAGGACCAGGTGGTATCGATCTACGCCGGAACGCGTGGCTTCCTGGACGACATCGCCATGGCCGATGTCGGCCGGTTCGAGACCGAACTCTTGGGTGAGTTCCGTAGCCGCTACAGCGACTTGATGACCGAGATCCGTACTTCGGGCAAGCTCCCCGACGACGCCAAGCTGAAGAGCGCAATCACGTCGTTCAAGGAGCGCTTCGTCGCTTCGGCCAGCAAAGCCTAAAGAGCCGTGTACTAGTGGCCAGCGGCCAGGAACGGGTGTTGAGGCGGCGGATCAAGAGCATCCAGTCGACCAAGAAGATCACGCGGGCCATGGAGCTCATTGCCGCCAGCCGCATCGTCAAGGCCCAGGGTCGGGTGGCTGCGGCCCGGCCTTATGCCGAGCAGATTACCGAGGTCATCGCCAATCTGGCTGCCGGCGGAGCCGGGACGGGCCATCCGCTGCTAGCGGAGCGGCAGATCGTGGCCACCGTGGGTTTCGTCGTCGTGGCTGCCGATCGCGGCCTCGCCGGGGCCTACAACTCGACCGTCATCAGAACGGCGGAGCGGGCCATCATGGCTACCCAGGCCGCCGGGCAGGACTATGCGCTCCTGGTGGCGGGGCGTAAGGCCGAGGGATATTTCCGCTACCGCGAGTACGCCATCGCGGAGGCATTTTCCGGGTTCAGCGAGCAGCCCACCTACGAAGACGCCCGCCGGGTGGCAGCCGCGGCGATGGGACGCTACGAGAGTGGCGCCATCGACCAGGTGCGGCTGATCTACACCAAGTTCCTTTCAATGGGCACCCAGAAGGTCATCGATACGCGGCTCCTACCCCTCGAGCGCGACGCCATGGCCGGCCCTACGGCCGACTCCGCACACGGCGGCCCTACGGCCGACTCCGCACACGGCGGCCCTACGGCCGACTCCGCACACGGCGGCCCTACGGCCGACTCCGCACACGGCGGCCCTACGGCCGACTATGAATTCGAGCCGGAGCCGGGCGCCATATTGGGCCGCTTGCTGCCCCGCTATGTGGAGGCCCGAGTCTTCGCCGCCCTCCTCGACGCCGCCGCCAGCGAGCAGGCGGCACGTCAGCGGGCCATGAAGGCAGCCACCGACAATGCCGAGGAGCTCATCAGGAGCCTGTCGATCGTTGCCAACAAGGTGCGCCAGGCGGGAATCACCACCGAAATCATGGAGATCGTGGGTGGGGCCGAGGCCCTGCGTCAGGCCCAGACCGGTGGCGTCGACCTGTTGATCGACTCCGCCACCCGCCAGGACACGTTCTCTGACGTTCTTTCGCAGACAGGAGCCCATCGATGAGCAGCACCGTTTCGAGTCCCGCCGACCACGCCTCCACGCCAGGTGGCCACGAGCTGAAGGACGGCCGGATCGTCGCCATCGCCGGCCCGGTGGTGGACATCGAGTTCCCGCCGGGGGCCCTGCCCGAGATCTACGCGGCGGTGACCATGTCGGTCGAGCTGGAGGGGGCCACCTTGGAGATCGTGGCCGAGGTGGCCCAGCACATCGGCGACAGCCGGGTCCGGGCCATCTGCATGAAGCCGACCGACGGCCTCCAGCGGGGCGCCCCGGTGAAAAACACCGGCCACGGAATCACGGTGCCCGTCGGCAATGGCGTGCTCGGTCACGTTTTCAACGTGATCGGCGAGCCACTCGACACCGGCGGGGTGGCCGTCACCGAAGGCATCGCCGATTACTGGGACATCCACCGCCCACCGCCCGCCTTCGCCGACCTTGAACCTCGTTCGGAGATGTTCGAGACCGGGATCAAGGTCATCGACCTGCTGGCCCCCTACGTGAAGGGCGGCAAGATCGGTCTCTTCGGCGGGGCCGGTGTGGGCAAGACCGTGGTGATCATGGAGATGATCAACCGGGTGGCCACCCAGCACGGTGGTGTGTCGGTATTCGCCGGCGTGGGCGAGCGCACCCGGGAAGGCAACGACCTGTGGCTGGAAATGCAGGAGACGGGCGTCATTGAAAAGGCCGCTCTGGTGTACGGCCAGATGGACGAGCCGCCCGGCGTGCGCCTGCGGGTGGCGCTCTCGGCGCTGACCATGGCCGAGTACTTCCGTGACGAACAGAACCAGGACGTGCTTTTGTTCGTGGACAACATCTTCCGCTTCGTCCAGGCTGGCTCGGAGGTGTCGACCCTGCTGGGCCGCATGCCTTCGGCTGTGGGCTACCAGCCCACCCTGGCCGACGAGATGGGCGAACTGCAGGAGCGCATCACATCGACCAAGGGGCGTTCGATCACGTCGCTGCAAGCGGTGTACGTGCCCGCCGACGACTACACCGACCCGGCGCCGTTCACAACCTTCACCCACCTTGACGCCACCACCGAGCTGAGCCGTCAGATCGCTTCGCTGGGCATCTACCCGGCCGTGGACCCTTTGGCCTCGACGTCGAGGATCCTTTCGCCCGAGGTGGTGGGCGAACGCCACTACCGGGTGGCCCGGCGGGTGCAGGAAGTTCTGCAGCGCTACAAGGAACTGCAGGACATCATCGCCATCCTGGGTCTCGACGAGCTCTCCGAAGAGGACAAGGTCGTGGTGCAGCGGGCCCGCAAGGTACAGAAGTTCCTGTCACAGCCATTCTTCGTGGCCGAGCAGTTCACCGGCGTCAAGGGCATCAACGTACCGGTGGCCGAAACGGTGGAGTCGTTCGAGAAGTTGGTCGACGGCGAGCTGGACGACGTGCCCGAGCAGGCTTTCTTCAACGTGGGCGGCGTCGACAGTGTGCTGGAGAAGGCACGTTCGTTGTCGGCCGACGAGGTGGCGGCCTAACCGTGTCCCTCCATGTGGAGCTGGTTTCGCCCGAGCGCATCTTGTACTCGGGCGAAGCCGAAATGGTGGTGTGTCGCACCGCCGAGGGCGGCGAGATCGCTTTTCTCACCGGCCATGCCCCATTCTTGGGCGCGCTCGACATCGGCTTGGTCCGTATCAAGACCACCGCCGGTACCGAGGAGGTGGCCGCCGTCCACGGAGGCTTCGTGGAGGTTCGTAACAATCGGGTGACCATCCTGTCCGACGTGGCCGAGCTGGCTTCGCAGGTGGACGCAGACCGGGCGCTTCGGGCCAAAGAGGCGGCGCTGGCGGCCGGAGCCGATGATGGTGAGGCGGCGATGGCTGCCCGCCGGGCCGAGATCCGCCTCGCAGCGGCTGCCGGGCTGTAGGCATTTGAAAGCCCGTAGGCATTAGACGAAGGTAGGGTCCGCGCCTGGCTCGGATGAGGTTGGGGGTGGCGCTTTTGGTGCCGCCTCCGTTTGATGTCGAGGTGGACGCTTTTCGTCGAGCTTTGGGCGACGGCGCCCTGGGTCGGATCCCCGCCCATTTGACCCTGGTGCCGCCGGTCAACGTGGCCGAGAGACGACTGGGCGAGGCGCTGGCCGTGGTTCGAGCTGCCGCAGCCGCCAGCCGACCCTTCGCTGTGGCGATGGGCGCCCCGGCGACCTTCTGGCCCGACAACCCGGTTATCTACCTACGGGTCGAGGAGGGGAGAGGCGACGTGGTGGCCTTACGGGATCGAGTTTTCGTCGGGCCGCTGGCTCGCCCGCTCACCTGGCCTTTCGTGCCCCACGTGACGGTGGCCGATGAGGCGGCGCCGGAGCGGATCGCAGCGGCGAAAGTGGCCCTGGCGGATTACCGGGCATCGTTCGAGTTCGATCGCATCCACGTACTGCGCCAGGGCGACGACCGGCGGTGGACGACTATCGCCGAAGCCGTTCTGGGACCGGTGGCAGTGATCGGCCGTGGGGGTCTGCCCGTGACGCTCTGCGTCACCAGCCGAAGCGACCCCGAGACGCAACCGCTGTTGGCCGAGAGCGAAGCGCAGGCCAAGGTGGTGACCGCCCGGCGCAACGGCGCCGTGGCCGGTGTCGCTGCCGTGGCACTGGCCCCGGGCGAGGAGACGCTGGGCACGGCCGAGCATCTGGCTACTGCGCTGCGCAATGCCGTCATCGATCGCTAGAGCAACAGGCCACACCCGGCCGCCCCCGAACCCGACGCTCGGCTCACGGTGGCGCTCGTCTTCGGTTCGGTCACCAAGCCGGAGGGCCACTACCCTTCGAGGCGCTGTGCTGCTGGCCGAACTCGAAATCAGACATTCGCGGGCGGTGGCCCCCACCCGCCGGGTGGCGCTCGGCACGCACTGGTTACCCACCGACCCGGCTCCCGGGTTCGGTGGCGTGTTGTTGGCCGGGATCGTGGCCACCTACCTGCCCGACGTGGGGCCCGAACTGCGCACCGAGCTGCTGGCTCTGGCCGACGACTTGGAGCACGGTCGGCGCATCGTGCAGCCCCGGCTGCGCCACCGGTTTCAAGCCGACATCGTGGGCCTGGACCGTAGCCGCCATGCCTTGGTGGGCGTGAAGGGTGAGGCGTTGGGGTTCGAGGCCGAAGTCCGCGGGGGGCCGGCGCCCCAGTTGTTGGGGGCGGTCTACGCTGCCGCCGCCCTTCACGCCACGGCTCGCACCGCAGTGTTCTCGGCGATCACGACGGCGGCGGAATGGGACGGCGATGTCGGCCTCGAGTTCATCATGCTGATTTCGAGGTTGGGCCAGGCGGGCTCTGATTTCTGGCGAAGGGTTCCGACAGACGAGCGCTGGGCGCTGCAGATTCTGGGCTTCGGCCCCGCCAGCGACCCCGAGCGCGACGAAGTGCAGCGGCGGTTCCGCCAGATGGTTCGAGAGCAACACCCCGATCACGGCGGCGAGGCGCTGGGGGCGGGACAGAGAATCGTCGAACTCACCCAGGCCCGCCGCATCCTGCTGCCGTGACCACGGCCCGAGTCGCCCCCAATTTTGTTGTCTTGCTGGCGCCCGGGGCCAACGGGCGGGCCGACCATCCCACCCTGATGGCAATCGAAGCGGCAGTGAAACCGGCGCCCGTCAGGCGGGTGGCTCTGCCAAGCCGACGGGCGCCCGAACGGGTGGCGGCGGAGGCGGCCGATCTCGTCGCGTCAACCGGAGTTGATCAGGACAGGATCATTCTGGGCGGCCGCTCCTACGGCGGACGCATGGGTTCGGAGGCGGTGGCCAATGGACTGAGTGCTCTCGGCCTAGTGCTAATCAGCTATCCCCTTCACCCCCCGGGGCAACCCGAGAGCCTCCGCACCGATCACTTTCCCCGCCTCCGCTGCCCTTGCCTATTCGTCTCCGGACGGGGTGATGCGTTCGCGAGCGCGGAGGAACTCGGGCGGGAGGCCGACGCCATCGCCGGGCCGGTTTCGATCGTGTGGCTCGACGGAGGCGGCCACGGGCTGCGCCACCGCGACGGCGAGGTCGCCGCCGTGGTCGCCGCTTGGGTGAAGTCTCTCGTGGAGAAGCCTGACCCGCCATTATCCGGAAATCACTAAGGCGGGTCCGGGGGGCTTCGGTCGGCCGGATTCAGATCCTCCGGATTGAGGTCTTCCAGCTCGGCTCCGGCGGTTTCGGGGTAGGCGATCAGCACCAACGCGGCCAGCAGCAGCGGCGCCACGGCCAGGGTGGCCATGGCCGGGCCTATGCGTCCGAACTGATCGCTGAGGGCGCCGGCCAACCCCAGGCCCAGGGCGCTGCCGGCTAGACCGGTAGCGGTGACCAGGCCGTTGGCTCGTCCCCGCAACGAGGTCGGAAACAGCTCGGGGCCGTAAACCCCCAGTGCCGGGATGGCGGCGGCGGAGACGATGTTGCCGATAACGGCCCACGTCCAGGTGGACCAGCCCGAGGAGAAAAAGAAGGCCACCGTGCACGCGGAGCCGCCGATGAGCGACACCGCCGCCACCACCCGTCGCCCCCGCACATCAGCTAACCGGCCGCCGGCCACGATGCCGATGGCTGCCGGCGTCCCCACCAGGATCGTGAAGAGGCCGATGCGCCCGCCGGAAAAGCCCCGTTCGGAGCGCAGGAACTGATTACCGAACTGGGATTGGGGGGCTACGAAGATGCTGGCCAACAGCCCCGATGTGGCGATGAGGAGGAGTCGCCTGCCATGCCCGGCCACCGGCGCCTCGGGGTGTACTGCCAGAAAGCGGCGACTCTCGGGAAGTTGGTGGCGCGCCTTGAGAACCACTGGGACGGCCAACAGTGCGATTAGATAGAGGAGGCGCCAACCTCCCGGCCCGGTGTCGGCGAGGCGCAGCGATAGCACGCATAGTCCGGCGCCCAGACCTCCGGCCATGGCCATGAGGCTCACGGCCCAGGCCCGGGCCCGGGCGGGCATCTCCTCGGCGGCCATGATCGTGATGAGCGCGGCCAGGGCGCTGGCGAATCCCCGGGCCAATAGTTGGCTTCCGGCCAGCCACGACAGCGTGGGGGCAAGAGCCCCGGTAGCGGCCAGAACAGAGCCCGCTATGGCCGAGGCCAGCACCACGGGTCGTCGTCCCCGACGATCGGCACTGGCGATGACCACAAGCGAAACCACCCCTCCTATGCGCACGACGCCGCCGGCCAGACCCTGAGCGGTGTTGGTGGACCCGAACTGCTCGCCCGCGAAAGCAACGGTCTGAGTGAACAGCGTGTTCAGGTATCCGAAGGCCACGGCCAAAAGCGCCAGAGTTCCAAGAACGGTCGCTGCGCGGGCGTCGAGGCGGGCCGGGGGGGCCCACCACGGAAATCCACCGGTTTCGGGCCGACTCATGGCCCGCTTGAAGGCGGGCCGGAAGAGCCAGGCGAAATAGGGAATGGCCAGGACGAAGTCGATGGTCTGGGTCACCTCGCCGGTTTCGGCGACTTGAACTGTGCGGTGGTACTGCTTCACCGGGCCCTCGACGGCTTCGAAGTTCCCTTCGCTTGTCAGGCGTTCCAGGACAAGTTGGGTGCGGGGCCGGCAGATCTGGGCCAGTTCACCGGGGCCGGGACTACCACGAACAACTAGGGACGTCACCGCCGGTAGTCTGGCGGGCCATGAAGACCGCCGTTTTGGAAGCCATCGAAGCTATCCGCCCAGCTCTTCAAGCCGACGGGGGCGATATCGCCCTTGTCGACGTGGATGAGGAGACCGGTACCGTCAGTGTGGAACTGGTGGGCGCCTGCGGCAGTTGCCCGGCGTCCACCATGACGCTCAAGGCCGGGATCGAGCGCATCCTCAAAGACCGTGTGGACGGTGTGACCGCGGTTCGCGCCGTCGGGGCCGACGGAGCTGAGGTAGGGGCGGTCGAGGCGCCGTCGAACTACGGCTATGGGTATTACGACGCCAGCGAGGACTGATCTGGGTTTACCGACGGGCAGGCCGGTCACACCGCCCAGGTCGCGCAGCCCAGTTCGGTGTACGACAATAGGTCCGGGTGTGTCGGCACCACCCGCACGGTGAAGCCGTAGCGCCCGGCGCGCTCACAGCTGAAGGTGCCCTCGTAGATAACCGCTCCACCCGCCGTCGCGCCTGACGTTGTCGCAGCTCCGGCCGGCAGGGCAACCGGCTTCATGGGCGCAATGCCCGGCTCGATCAATTCGTCCGTCGGCCCGACTTGGCCGTGAAGGATCTGGACGGCAACGTCGTCGACGGTGAGCTCGCCCAGGGTCAGCGTTGCCGTCACCGTCCGCGAGCTGCCTAAATCGGCGGCCACGGAATCGGCGGCCGCGTCCACCGTCACTTTGGGCCAGCCCGCTGTTACCCGGTGCTTCCAGGCACTCAGATCCTTGGACCGCTGGAAGTTGTCTTCGCCCATGCGGGTTATCTGGGTAGCGGCCGGCTCGTACATGGCTTCGGTGTAGTCGCGCACCATCCGGCTGGCCGGTACGCGGGGTCCGAGGGTGGCCAACGAGTGGCGGACCCGCCCTAGCCACCGGGCTGGTGGCCGCCCCGGCGCCCGGTCGTAGAAGAGAGGCACGATCTGGTGTTCGATCAGGTGGAAGAGGCTGGCGGCCTCCAGTTCGTCGCGACGACCCAGGCTGTCGGCGTTCTCGGCTGAAGTGATGGCCCAGCCGTTGCGGCCGTCGAACATCTCGTCCCACCAGCCGTCGAGGATCGAGCAGTTCAACACCCCGTTCAGAGCAGCCTTTTCGCCGCTGGTGCCACACGCCTCCAACGGCCGTCGAGGGGTGTTCAACCAAACGTCGCAACCCTGGAGTAACAGGCGGGCTACCGCCATGTCGTAGTCTTCGATGAAGGCAATTCGGTGGCGAAGATGGGGCTGGCGGGAGAACTGCACCACCTCCCGGATCATTTGCTTGCCTGGTTCGTCCGCTGGGTGGGCCTTGCCGGCGAAGAGCAACTGAATCGGCCGTTCGGACGACAACAGCAACTCGGTGAGGCGCTGGGGCTCGCTCAACAGCAGCGTCGGCCGTTTGTAGGGGGCGAAGCGCCGGGCGAAACCGATGGTCAAGACGTTGGGGTCGAAGGCGCTGTCGCACCAGGCGGTATCCAGGGCGCTTCCGCCGCGAGCCAACGCAGAATCCCGCAGGCGGCGGCGGACCATCGAGATCAGGCGTTCTCGGCTCTGTTGGCGGGCCCGCCACAGTTCGTCGTCGCTGACGTCGTGGATCCGAGCCCACCGGTCGGCGCCGGCTGCATGCCACTCGGGCAACACGTGGCGGTCGTAGAGGTCGCCCATCTCGCTCGAGACCCAGGTTCGGGCGTGGACCCCATTGGTGATGGATCCGATGGGCAGCTCGGGAGCGGGCAGCCCCGGCCAGACACCGGAAAAGATCTGGCGGCTCACTGCGCCGTGCAATTTGGAGACCCCGTTGGAGAACCCGGCAAGACGCAGTCCCATCACGGCCATGTTGAAGGGGGCGTCGGCAGCTTCCCCCGGCATGTGACCCAGTTCCATCAATCGGTCGAACGCCACCCCGCACTCAGCCGCCCAGGCGCCGAAGTAGCGCTCCATGAGGCTGCGGCCGAATCGGTCGATGCCCGCCGGTACGGGGGTGTGGGTGGTGAACACCGTTCCGGCCCGGACCGCCTCGATGGCTTCGTCGAAGCTGAGACCGTCGGCGGTCATGGCCCGGCGGATGCGCTCGAGCCCGAGAAACCCGGCATGGCCCTCGTTGCTGTGAAAGACCTGGGGCATCTGGCCCAGCGCGTCCAGGGCCCGCACCCCGCCGATGCCGAGCAGGATCTCCTGGCGAAGGCGGTGCTCGGTGTCGCCCCCATAAAGCCGGTTGGTTACCTGGCGTTCGGCTTCGGCGTTCTCGTCGATATCGGTGTCGAGCAGGAACAGGGGGATGCGGCCGACCTGAGCGCGCCACAGCCGAGCCACCAACGAGACGCCGGCCAGATCCACCTGAACCCGCACGTCGGGCACTGCCGAGAGAGCCATGGCAAAAGGGTCGAGGTCGACGTAGCGCTCCTGTTGCCAGCCGTCGGCATCGAGCTCCTGGCGGAAGTAGCCCTGCCGATAGAACAGGCCTACGCCGACCAGAGGGACCCCTAGGCCGTTCGAGGACTTGAGGTGGTCACCGGCGAGGACGCCAAGGCCGCCGGAGTACTGCGGGAGGGCCTCGGCGATGCCGAACTCGGGGGAGAAGTAGGCCACCGAGGCCAGCGACGAGTTGCGACCCTGAAACCATTGATCGGCTTGGAGATAGCGATGAAGGTCGTCATCCACCTCGGTGAGGAAGGACAAAAAGGTGCGATCGGCGGCCAGCTCCTCCAGGCGGGAGCGCTCCACCAGACCCAGAAGCCGGATGGGGTCGTGGCCGGTCACCTCCCAGGTGTCTGGATCGACCCAGCGAAAAAGATCCTGGGTGCGACCGTCCCACGACCAGCGCAGATTCATCGCCAGGGTGGAGAGAGCGTCCAACGGCCCGGGGAGCCGCGGCGCCACGGTGAAGGTTGCAAGGGCCCGCACGCCGCTTACCGTAGTCGTGCCCCGCCCCGACCAACCAAGCCGGAGAAGAGGGCCAAAGCCGGTTTGAAGGCTTTCGCAATCCTTGATTGCGAGCGAGATGTCTTCCGGGCGCCGCCGGACACCGGCGTTAGGTCAAGGTTCGATGACGACGGTCTGGAGGATCTTGTCGGCGAAGGTCTGGCGCTTGGCGTCCCAAAGGGGCCAGAAGAAGCCGAGGTAGCAGGGCAGCGCATCGAGGACGTGGACGAAGCTGCGGCCGATTGAAAGCCACGCTCCGACGGGCGCGCCGTTGTCTAGTCGCACGAGCCGGATGTTCATCACGCCTTTCCCGACTGTTTGGCCGGTCTGGCCCTGGCGCACCAGATTCCAGATCTGAAATCCGATGCCGGCGGCGTAGGGGATGATCAAGCTGACGGCGGCCACGTCGCCGGAGGCAGCGCTGATCAGACCGGCGAAGAGTCCACCGACGAGTCCAGCGACGAGGAACAGGCCGATGCCGATCAGCGAGTCGAGCAAGTAGGCGCCGAGGCGTTGGCCCCAGGATGCGAAGCTCGCCCCCCCATAGTCGGGCCGACCGCCGTAACCAGGGGCACCGCCGTAGGGGGAGCCCGGCGGAGGGAAGCCGGCGGGTTGGCCGGGCGGCGGACCCCAATTGGCATCTCCGGGCGGGGGCGGCGGGTAATCGGCCATGGCCACTCCTTGACTTAACCTGCGCTGACTTAACCTGCGCTGACTTAACCTGCGCTCGAAACTCGCGCTCACACCTGCGCTCGCAACTCGCGCTCACACCTGCGCTCGCACTTGAACGCCCGCCGAGGGCTTGCGGCCCATCCGGTGCAATCGAGTTCGCCCACTCTCGGAGTACCGAAGCGTACCGTGTTCCCCCATGCGGGCTCTGGTTTTGGGGGGGCGCGAAACCGACAACCTGAAGTGGGCGGCGGCCGTAATGCTCGCGGGGGGCGCGCTGCGAGCGTCGGCTGGGATGGCGGCCGGACTGCCGTGCCCTTTACGGATGCTTACCGGGATTCCCTGCCCGTTGTGTGGCATGACCACCAGCGTGGGTCTCACCATGGCCGGTGATCTCGGGGCCGCAGCGGCAGCTAATCCCTTCGGCGTGGTGGCGGTCGCAGCAGCGATCGCTCTGGTAGCCCTTCGCCCCCAGCGCCTGCGCCTCCCCTTGGGAGCGGTGGTGGCAGCGCTCGGCGTCTCGTGGATAGCGCAGTTGTTCAGATTTGGACTCATCGGCGGGCCGTGACGTAATCGGGTTGATTCGGCCGCAACGGTATCGGGTGGGCGATACTGCAAAGGTGTGGACACGGGCGTCGGTGGGCACGACGAGTCGCAGCGGGCTCATGGTCCCCCGGATCGGGTGGCGCTTCATGAGAACGAACTCGATTGGAAGCTGTGACTAGCAGCAACTGCTCGCAGTGCGGAGCCGAACAGACGGGCACGGTCTTTTGCACCGCGTGCGGCCAACCCCAACAAGATTTTCCACCCTTGTCCGCAGTGGTACCGCAGTATGGCAATGCGACCGACGCGTCAAGCGGAGGGGCATCGCCCCGACCGCCGGGTCTCGTCTCCCCGTCGGAGGCGGCGGTAGTCCCGCCGGCCCGGACGCCGGGCTCGCCCTCTCGATTCGCAATGCCCGACCCGGCGCCGGCAACGGCCGAACTTCCCGCCATGTCCGTCGACGCTCATCGCCAGGCCAGCCGCTTCCGGCGCAAAGGCAAAGACACAGGGGACCCGCCGTCGTCGCCTGACGGCGGCAGTATCAATGCCCCCCCGACCGACCGAGCGGAGGCGCCGACCAGGGGCGCCATGGATTGGCTTGTGTCGGGCTGGCCCAAGGCGATCGTCGGAGCGGGGACGATCGTTGCAGTGCTCCTGGTGGCGTCGGTGGTCGTGGGAACTGCGGTCGGCTTCGCTGCAACGCGCGAGCCGGCAGCCCTGGTCGATGTGGTGGTGACGACCATTCCCCTCTTGTTCTCCGCCGTGGGCGTTCGGGTCCGGGCGGTGTCCCAGGACGTCGTGGTGCCGCTGCGATACCTGATCGAGTCTCCCGTGCTGCCGTGGATCCTTGTGGGCGTCGCAGCGGCCCGCCGGTCGGCTCGCCAGGCGATGGATCCCCTGCTGCGGGATCGAGAATCAGTGCCGGTAGCGCAGGCACCCCGAGCCCTCATCGTGGCGCTGATGGTGAAGCTGGCGCTGATGACCGCCGGGCTGGTTGCCGCCCTGGCGATCGCGCTTCCGAAGGCCGCTGCGAGGGTGGGCATCGAGGTTGTGGTCCTTCCCCTCGAGGCAGCCCTGGTGGCCTTGGTCGTAGTTTTCTTGAGTGGACTCTCAGTGCTTGTGGAGCGGGGAATCTTCCCGTTCACGTTCGACACTCATCCCGAAATGCGCCGAGCCGTCCGGGCTTTTCGAACCGGCTTGGCCGCATACGGCATCGTCTTGGTGGCAACCGTCCCGTTGCTCGCGTTTGCGGCTTGGAAGCTCGACCTTCCGACGGAGGTCTGGCCCGCAGGGGTGGCCGTGCTCGCCGTGGTCGGTGCGACCCTGGCAGTGCTGGCCTCGGTAGTCGTGATGGGCGGAACCGTCGCCACAGCGGGAGGGCCTCTGGGGCTATCGGCGTACGCCTTCCCTGCTGTACCTGAACCCGCACCCGCGCCCAGGACGGTGTTCCTCCTGTTCGCACTGGTCGTCGTTATCGTGGCGTGGCGGTCGGTTCGAGCTCTGCGCCGAGAGCGCCCAAGGGACCGCAAGACGGCCATCGTGGTGTCCGCCATGGTGGGCGCCGGCTTCGTTACCACGGCCTGGGTGGCAATTCTGTTGAGCCGTCAGACCCTGCTCAGTGCGGCTGGCGGTTCAAGTTCCACCGCCCTCTACTCGACGATCGAGTTGGTGCCGGCCCTCGGATTGGCTCTGCTATGGGGCACGGGAGCGGCGCTCCTACCGGCCCTGTTGCGGCGCATGCCTTCAGGCGCCGCCTCGCGGCCGACGGGTGGCGCCGCTACGGACTGGCGCTCGACCGGCTAGGACTCGTCCAACCACCAGAAGGAGTCTGACCATGGTCACATGCAGTAGTTGTGGGTCCCCCCAGGAGGCGACAGCCGGGTTCTGCGGCATGTGCGGCGCTTCCATGGCTACCGCCGGCGCGGCGGGCCGCCCAGCGTCGTCCCCCGACACCGAAGCTCCCCCGCCATCACCCTTTGGAGCTCCGTCGCCCGTGGCCGCCCCTCCACTGGACCCTCCCCCACCCGGCGCCCCGCCCTGGACGGC
>Ga0187894_10004188_pt1 | contig 15652 bp, 9 predicted proteins | sample GBC1701081metaG_FD_136650 | JGI IMG/M metagenome (GOLD analysis project Ga0187894, IMG submission 136650) | White microbial mat communities from a lava cave in the Kipuka Kanohina Cave System on the Island of Hawaii, USA - GBC170108-1 metaG ... | reverse complement strand
CGCCCGGGCCCGACCAGCGCAGCTCCAGCTGGGCGCCGCCGCCGCTGTCGCGGTAGTCGACCCGGAGGCGGTGCCACCCGGCCGTCGCCGCCACCGTGGCATTGGGGCTGTAGCCGGCCGGCCGGGCCCTGACGGAGATCCGCGACGCTGAGGACCGGGCGCACGCCGAGTCGGCGATCAAGGCCTTCGCCGAGGCGTTCGAGGCGAAGTGGCCCAAGGCGGTGGCCAAGATCACCGACAAGCCCGAGGCTCTGCTGTGCTTCTTCGACTTCCCCGCCGAGCACTGAGAGCGGGACTTATGTTGGAGGCGGCGACCGGAATCGAACCGGTGTACAGGGCTTTGCAGGCCCTTGCCGTTCCTCGCGTAGTCGCTGGTCAGCCGGTACAAATCATACTTCGCCGGGCGGCGTAGTGAGCGGTTGGTGAGCAGACCAGGAACGAAACAGGCTAAGCGGTCCCCATGCGGGCGCGCCAGCGCTCCAGGCCGCAGCACCAGCAAGGCCCTCGACATGAGGCGCGCCGGACTCGCTGCTCACCCGAAAGCGATCGAACCCCGAGGCGTACCAGCGGCAGGGCCCTCGGGAAGTGCTCTGACAGGATCACCCAGGATGCCGCCGGCTCCGCCACGACTTCCGGCATCGACCGTGGACCCTGTCCTGTCCGTCACCCGGTCTCAGCCCCACGTAGACGTTGCGATGGGCAACCACAGGTGAGCCGGGAACCCTCGGGCACCGCTAACGTCGGCCCGATGTCGACTCGGGAGGCGTCCGAGAGCCCTCGGTTCTCCGTCGACACTCACCTGTTCCGTGAGCTGGGCGCACTCCTCGTCGGTCGCGACTCGACCGCGCTAGTTGAGCTGATCAAGAACACCTATGACGCCGACGCCTCGACGGTGACGATAACTGCTGAGGGCCTCGCCGACGGGTCCGGGTCGATCACAGTCGAAGACGACGGCGTGGGCATGACCCCCGAAGAGTTCGAGGCCGGGTTTCTTCGGATCGCTTCGCGCTCCAAGGAGCAAGGCGATCGGCGCAGCACCCGGTACGGACGACGGTTCACCGGAGCAAAGGGAGTAGGCCGCTTGTCGGCGCACAAGCTGGCAGCGAAACTCACGGTCGTTTCCGAACCGGATATCGAGGCCAAGGGCTTGAAGCAAGCCGCCGGAGTCGAGGCAACGATCGACTGGGACGTCATCGAGGAGCACGAGACACTTGAGGAGGCCAGCTCCGGTATCTCGCTTGTGGCTCGAACCGTCGCCGATGCGCCGGCCGGAACAACAATACGGCTCGACCGACTGCGGCGCCGATGGACTGACCGAGCCCTGACTACCTTCCTGGCCGAACTAGAAGCGTTCCGACCGCCGCCTCCGCTCGTGGACCCGCTCTCGGAAGGTGTAGCTGCTGGACCCTTTCTCTTCGCCACCCCACGTGTCCGATCGAGATCGCCCGCGAACTCGGACGAAAGACGACGCCAAGATCCTGGCTTCAAGATCGTTGCCGCCGGGGACTTCGCTACTGGTGAAGATTACTGGGACCGCGTCGCTGCTCGGTCGAACTGGGTCATCGAGGTGGAGGCGCGAGACACTGGGGTGTCCGCCGTGGTGGCCCCGACTGCCCGCGGCCCGGTCAAGGGACAAGCGCAGCCGCATCGCTTCGATTGGCAACACCCGAACCCCACGGCTGGACCATTCTTCGACGCACGCCTGCTCATACGGGAAGGCGTGATCGGCCCGAAGGAGCCGGTCGCTGATTTCACACGGCGTGTCGCCGGCGTTCGCGTGTACATGGAGGGGTTCCGGGTCCTACCCTACGGCGGACCCGGCGACGACTGGCTCGACCTGGATCGCGACTACGCCCGGCGGACGCGCGAGCTGGAGATCCCTGCTGAGCTCGGCGCTGGCGATCCTGACGCGCACGAGTTCTTCAAGATCCTCGGCAACCAGAGCTACCACGGCGCCGTCTTCCTGACTTCGGACCAGGCTCCCGAGCTTGAGATGGTCGTTAGTCGAGAGGGCTTCCTTCCAAACGAATCGTTCTGGACCATGCGCTCCATTGTTCGCACAGCCCTCGATCTGTCGACGCGTGTACGTGCCGCGACCAGTAGTCAGGCAAGCGAAGGGAGCGGCGGGCAAGCGAAGCCCGGCGAACGGGCCAAGCCGCATGATTCACCTTCCGGCGCAACCGAGCAGGGCACCCACGTGCAGCGAGTAGCGACCCAGCTGGATCAGGCTCGGGAGGCAATAGAGAAGCTGAGGAGCCAAGCAGCCGATGCCCCGCCGCAGATGCTTGACGACCTAGACGCTGCCATCACCGCAGCCTCCGACGGGATCGACGCGCTGCTGTCAACCCAATCCACCCTGCGGGTTCTCGCGTCTGTCGGCCAGCAGCTCGCCGAGTTCGTTCATGAAACGAACGGCATGCTGGCGCTCGCGCGTCAGGTGACATCTCTCCTCCGGCCACCCACGGGGCAGCCAAGCTCGGAGGCGATCCGTGCTGCTGCGACGAGCGCCGACCAGTTGGTTCGCCTGATCGATCGACAGGCGTCATATCTCGTTGAGGTCCTAAGCCCCGATAGTCGACGTCGACGTTCACGGCGGCAGCTCGCTCGTTCCGTGCACGCAGCAGCACAGCTCGTTGCCTCCCGCACCGAGAGTCGCGGGATCAGGCTGACTGTCGACGTCCCAAACACGCTGGAGACACTGCCCATGTTCGGGGCCGAACTCACCACGATCTTCACGAACCTCCTGACCAACGCGGTCAAGGCTGCTGGCTCGCCAGGTGAGATACGGATGGTAGGGGTCGCAGAGGGAGCTACGACCGTCGTTACTATCGAGAACACGGGCACAGCTGTTGACCTGGCCGGCGCCGAGACTTGGTTCCGGCCTTTCGAATCCACAACCAGCGAGGTTGATCCTGTGCTCGGTCAAGGGATGGGCCTCGGGCTCACGATCGTCCGGTCAACTCTCGATGACTACGGGGGGTCAGTCGCTTTTGTGGAGCCGAGCAAGGGCTTTGCCACGGCGGTCCAGGTCCGCATCCCAAAGCAGCGGCGATGACTACGGCCGGTAGCTCGACACTCTTCATCGATGATGACCTGGCCTTCGCCCAAGGAGCTGCCGTCGGCTTGGGCGCGTCGGGGTTCAGCGCCACAGCGAGACACCCTTCTACGGTGTCGCCCGCGGATGTCAGTGGCGCCAGTCTGGTTGTGCTGGATGAGTACCTCGAGGATTGGGCACGTCCTGCGGACCCTGCCACCACTGCCCCGGCAGACGGCTTGGCAGTCGGCAGCGTTCTCCGAAGTCAGAAGCCTTCGCTCTGCGTCGCCATCCTCACGGGCGCCCTCGATCGTCTTGCCGACGGTGTGCCCACTGCCTTCGGTGAGCACCACATCGCTGCGCTTCGAGATGTCGAGTGGGTCTTTTCCAAGCAGGACGCGCAATCTACGGAACGCATAGCCATGCTGGCTGACGCTATTCAGGGCATTCCTGCCTCGCTCACACCAGACGTACTGACGACCTGGCTCCGCATCCCAGATCAAGCCTGGGCCGACGACGCCACCGAGCACCTCACCCGCTGTCGACCACCCCTAGCGCCTCGTCAGAACTCATCGGGCACACGACCTCTCCTGCGTTGGCTACTTCAGCGGGCATTGCCCTACCCGACCTTCCTCTTGACCGATAGCAGGACGGCGATGGTGCTGAACATCAGTCCCTCTAGCATCGACACACTTCTCGACGGCGATGCACCGGCCCTAGCGGCCTGCCGCTACGAGGGTCCGTTGGCAACGTTTCTCGGGAGGCGGTGGTGGCGTGCCGGACTCGATCATCTTGTGGAGCAACCGGCGACGTTGCCTCGGCTCGAGGCACTTCAGGAACGCTCGGACACAATGCTCGTCATGCCCCTAGGGGACAACCTCGACGAACTCGTCCCATCGCCAGTCGACGACTGCGTGCGTATCTACCCTGACGGCTGGCCGGCCTTCGCCGACCAAGCCTGGGCACTGCGAACTGACATCTTTCCGGGGAGCCTGCACCACGAGATGCTGGGGCTGACTGATCCGCTCTGGTCTGCTTCTTGACCGCCGCGGCCACCGTGTTCGTGGCTGACACCGGTCCGCTGCTGTGCCACGGCACTCTCAAGAACGGAGCCGGGCGGTTCCTCTCAGCTGTCGGATCACTGTCGCACGTCACCGCTGTCCGTACAGAGCTCGAGCGACACACTCGCCGGCAGGCACCGGCTGACAAGCACCTTCGTGAGGCTGCCGGATCGTGGACCGGGCAACACATCGGCCGTCTCGGCACTCTCCACGATCTATCGCAGAGCGCCGCCGCCATCCAGCAGGTCAAGGCCAACCTCACAGCGTGGGATACCAACCGGGGCAAGCCTGCGCGACACGACAACGCCAACGCCGGCGAGGCGGAGGCCATAGTTGCCGCCATTGAGCTCGGCGCCTGTCTCGTCGCCAACGACAACGGAGCCCGCGACGTGGCCCGTCAGCAGGGGGTTGTCAAGCTCTGGACCACCATCGACATCCTGATCACCGAGATTGACATCGGAGCTGCCACCGACAACAGCGCCTTCCATGACTACCAACGAATGACGCAGCGCAACACGGATCCGGGCGAAGCTCTACAGGGGCCGCTTGACTTTGTCCGACTCCGGCGCCGAAGCACCCCCTAGTCCATCGGCCAGCGACTGGGGCAGTCTGAGTGCGCCGACGGCCTTCGGCTCGACACGAAGCAGGCCCGATGACAATGGCCGAGCGACCCGGGTCAGCGCCTCCTGGCCATCGTCCGATCGAAGCCACGAGGCTACTTGATCCACAACTCTTGCCCGTAGCCCAAGCGGATAGAGGCCATAGAGAGTATTCGTGTGGTACGCCTGGACGTGGTTGACAACAATCTTGAACCGATGCTTGGTCATCGGTTGGAGCAACAACCTTGGGGCCGGCAGCTGTTCGATGGACCACCACTTGGATCGGCGAGTCGCCAGGTGTCTAAGCGGCACGCCAGCAGCAACGCCCTCGCTCAGGTACCAACCAATCCGCGACGTATCGGCGTCGGGCGGAATCCGGAGTATCCAGCATTTCGCTCCGCCCTTCGAAAGACGGTCATGAACGCTCTCGTCCAGAAAGTCGTCATCTAGGGAGTGAAGGCGGCTAGCGGCTCGGACCACCCACTCGGAGTTCAGGCGCTTCGCCAGATCCTCATCGATGACGAAGAATCCGTTCGCTCCGGTGGCCGCGCCTCGTCGCACACGGAAGATGTCACTCAGGCAGACAGTGCTCCCCGCTAAGGCAGGATCGCCCTCCCCCCGGACGTACCCACGCCAATCGGTCGGGGAAGGTTCAATTCGCGCTGAAGCCTCGACAACCCGCTTCGCGCCACCAAAGTCGAGCGTTAAGCGACCACTCTTCCGCACGGGACCGACGGCCAAGACGCTCGCCGTGATATTCGCATCGGGAAACAGCCCAGGCTCCTGAAGTAGTCTGACCTCGACCTCGCGAGCCCTGCGCTTCCACAGCCATTCACGAACTGTCGAGGCGTAGTTGGCGTGTAACCAGTTGGCCGGGAGCAACAGGACTGCCGAGTCGGCTGGTCGCAGGCATCCGAGGGTGGCTGCAACGATGTAACCCGCCAGAGACGAGTTCCGGTTGTCGAGCAGAGCCCCCGCCGCGGCCAAGCCAGCATTCTTCTGTTCCGAGGACAGAAGTTGGTGTCTGGTATAGGGCGGATTTCCAATTGTCAGAACCGGACCTGTCGGCTCCGGCCGACTCGACCGAATCCACTGTAAGTAGTCCGCGTGGTGAAGCCGCAATCGACGCCGTGCCCCGGAAGTGAGGCTTGCGCTCCGAGCAGCTAGCAAGCCCAGGGTCACCACGTTCACGTCGACGGCATGCACCTCTGAACGCGGCCATCGCCGGAGCGCCGCGCCAGTAAATGCGCCCACGCCAGCTCCAGGGTCAATCACGACGGATGGCGGCTCAACAATGAGCGTCCCGCTCAAGGCGACCATCTCGCCGACGACCGTAGGCGGCGTGAAGAACGTACCAAGGACCCGCCGCCCCGAAGGAGGCAGGAGCGCGCAGTAGATCTGAGCCAGAACTTGGTCCGCCGGCATCTTCAGCCTCTTGACCCTCGCCACTAGCTCCGCGGGCGGCCGAGGCGCATCGAGCCAAACGCCGAGTCCTGATGGCAGCTCAGGTGTCTCGTTGGTCGGAAGCAGTGCTGCGGCCACGCCACCCAGAGCGGAAAGTCGACGCCGTTGTTCCAGGGAAGCACCAGGCACTGGAGCTCGCTCAGGCTCGTGTGGGTGGTCCTGAAGCCAAGCAACGAGCGAGGCAACGGCTGAGGAAGCGACATCTCCTGAGTCCGAGGCGCCTGCCGCGTGACCCATCTCCCCACTCACGATGGGCAACTCCGCTACTCGATCACGGTTCACAAGAGAGCCAAGCGAGTTCGAGCCTGGCGCCATGGGCCGGGCGTGAGCGCGACGCTCGGCTTCCCGGGATCGAACCAAGAATCCACAAGGCCCTGGCTTCTGGTAGTCGCTCCGATCCGCCCGGCGAGATCGGCGACTTGCCCGAGTAGGTCGGCTGGTGAGCGGCTCAGGTCGACCGTGTGGGCATGGATGGTCACTCCGGCGTGGCGTACTTCGTGAGTCACCTCGGCGGCGTTGCCCTTGGCGTACACGAGGTGGCCGTCGGGAAGTTCGAGGGCGGTGCAGTAGGCGAGCATCTGGTAGAGATCGGCATCGGGGAACCCAGCGGGCTTCTCGGCCTTGTACTTGGCGTCGATCACGGCCGCAGGCCGGCCGTCGAGGTACCAGACGAGGTCGGGCTTCATGGCGATGCGGTCGTTGACGTCGAGGTGATGGCGATCCTGGGCGCGGCACCGTCCACCGTGTGACCGGAAGGCTTCGACCAGAGCGGCGGTGAGGAAGTCCTCGTAGACCTTGGCCATGTCGACCAGGAACCCGCCCAGCCGCACGTCGCCGGGAGCATGGTCGACGGCGTTGCCATGGAGAATCAACTCAGCCAGCCAGATGGCGACGTGGTAGCGGCCATTGAGCCGGGTCGGCGACCATCTCGGCAACGGGGTACCCCGTACATGCGGCGTGACGTCAGCGAGGACCTGGCGCAGACCGCGCAGACGGCCCCGTGTGCGCGCCGTCACGCCCGGCACTCGGAGTAGGAGTTCGGCAGCCGCCCGGATCAGCTGATTCTCCGCGATGTCGACGGTGTGGTCGTCGAACCGCACGAGCAGCGGGAGGGCAATGCCGAACCTCTGGCGGAGCTGGTCCTGCTCGCGGAGGCGGCCGCGCAGCACCGTGAGCGAATCGTTAGTCTCGACGTAGCCCTGGAGCAAGCCCCGTTCAATCGCTCGCTCCGCTTGGTCGACGAAGGCCTGAGCGAGAGCGGGGACAAGATCTGCGACTGGAGCGAGCTCGACGGTGTCATCGCGCCAGCCAGGATTCTTGGCGTACCCGAGCAGGAACAGGATCCGGCGGATGTCGACCTTCGGGCGGATCCAGATCGTCACGCCAGCCACGGCCGCAACCCCAACCTTGCTGGTGGCGGCCACCTCCCATTGGCCTCCGCCCAGCCGATGGGCGGCAGCAACCTGAGACCGAACGAGCGTCTCGCCCACCTCGTCTGCGAGCTGCATAACGACAGGCGCGCCCCCCTCGGTGAGCCGAAGGTGGCTCATTCGACCTCAGCGGGTCCTGGTTCGGCCTCATCAGCCGTTGCTCCCATCTCGGGCGCCGGAGCGCCGGCTCCAATCGCGGCGAGGAGCGAGGACAACTGGTACCGGCGCTGGACGCTGTCCCACTCCCCGTAGTGGTGCTCCTGCAAGAGCGGAACGATGGACGTCCGCCAGAGGCGCTCAAGGCGCTCGGGCGAGTGCGCATCTGAAGTGGCGACCTTCATGAAGTACGACGGGCCGATCCGGAAATCGGGATCCTCGATCCGACGGTTCACTTCAGCCAGCAACGCTGCTGCTGTCGCCCCCAGACCGTGGTGCCGCGACCACTTCGTGAGCAGGGACTTCGTGGGCTCCGTATCGGGATCGAGCGCGACGAATGCAAAACGTCTGCGCATGGCCGAGTCGATGAGTGCGATCGACCGGTCGGCCGTGTTCATGGTGCCGATCAAGTAGAGGTTGGTCGGGAGGGTGAAACCCTCATCCTCGGCGGAGTACAGGAGGTCGACGGCCTGGTCGCGGTACTCCAGCAGGAAGTACAGCTCGCCGAAGACTTTGGCCAGGTTCGCCCGGTTGATCTCGTCGATGATCAGCACGAAGGCTTGGTCGGGGTGGGCGCGTGCCCGGTCGACCAGCAACCGAAGCGGCCCCGCCTTCAGGTCGAAGCTGATTGTTCCGTCGGAAACGCCCGGCACCGGTCGGTAGCCCTCGAAGAAATCCTCGTAGGTGTAAGCCGGGTGGAACTGGACGAGCTTGACCTGTTCCGGGCCGACTAGGTCGGCAGCCAGCTTGCGGGCAATGTAGGTCTTGCCGGTGCCGGGCGGCCCGTAGAAGATCACCTGGCGCTGCTCGTCGAGTAACTCGCCCACCTCAGTGAGCCACACCAGATCGACGAACAGTTCCTCCGCCAAGGCCACCGAAGGATGCGGGAGGTGCTCGTGGCGCGGTGGCCTCCCGCCTTCTGCGTCGGCCTGAGCATCACCAGTCGAGGGGACGATCAGTGTGTCGATGAGGGCAAGGTCGGCGGTCAGATCGAGAATCGTGCTGCCGGTCTGCAGACGTGCTGGCAAGGGTGCGGGAAGGTCGGCGAAGTCGACGGGTGCGTCCTCGTTCCGCCACTCGACGCCTCGGCGAAGGTTGGAGCGGCCGCCCTCGGACGGCTCGTAGGTCCATTCACTCGCGATGTCGCCCAAGTACACGTTCTGTTCGTTCGTCGTAAGGACAAGGTCGCCAACATTCATCTTGGTGACGAAGGCGAGAATTTCGTCGACCTTGGCCTTCAGCTCGTGGTGCTTGAGATGGGCGTACTCCTCGGTGGCGATTCTACGAAGCTCGTCAGGCTCGATCCCGGGCTCGATCGCTCGAAGCTGTGAGCCAGCGACGCTACAAAAGTCGCGTTCCAACCACTCGGGAACCACGTTCACGCCCAGCACCGACGAACCTCGGACAAGCCACGCTCGTCGCTGCGGCACCTGTTGGCTCTCATTCCAGCTCCGGTAGGCCGCATCAGTAGCAGCTAACAGCGATGGGGCGTTCGGGAACTTGTCGAGAGCAAGACGCCCGTCGTCAGTAGCGGCCCACACCCCCCGGCCGTCCTTGGTTATCCACCCGGCCTTGACCATGCCGACCGTGTACCAGAGGAATCGTATGACCCAATCGGGTCGTCCGCTCTTGCCAAGCTGGGTCTCTTCGGCCGACGGCTCCAACACCCTGTCCAGGTGCTCGAGAATGTCGTCGCGGCTTCGGGACTCGTGCTGACTCAGGAACGAGAGTGTCTCGAAGAGGAACTGACCAATGCGTTCCTGACGGATCGGCATGCTTCTACGCTGGTATCGAGGAGCCGAGCCAGCCCTCGTCATGAAGCCGCTGCCAGGCCATGGTGACGTGGCCGGGTCCGAACATGTGCTTCTTCCGATAACTCCACTCGCCAACGAGTTGAGCAGCGATCGCCGGATCAGCCGCAGCGGCCGGATCGGAGTTGTTGGCGCCCCAGTGAACGCTGGCAAGCAGCTCCATGGCATAGGCCGACTCGAAACCTTCGCTGAGATCGAGGACTCGCTCGATCCTGGCCAACGTATCGGGGTGGTTGGCGAGGTACGCCTCTGCTTCCGCGGAGCATCCGGGTAGGACGGCCAGCGGCTCCGCGGACATGACCGGCTGGCTGCCGTCGCCGAAACCGGTGAGGAAATGGCCCTCTGTAGCTCGCAGGGAATGACGAAGGTTCTCGGCGTAGGGGCCGTAGATCCCCTTCGTGTAGTGAAGGCGGAGGGGTTCGCCGGCCACCTGCAGGAAGTACATCAGCTTCTGTACCTCTATCAGCGACGCCTCGACAGCCCGGTCGCTGTAGCGGGACAGGATGGTGACCAGGGCCGCCTTGCCCGTCGTCCATGCCGGGCGAGGAGTGTTGGAGGTCATCGCGTCGGCGGAGGGCACCTCGCCGGGCGGGTACACCCGGACATCGACTTCGGGCAAGTCAGCGAAGGCAGCCTCGATCAGGGGTCGGACCTCGGCCCAGTCGAGGCCTCCGTTCCCGCACCCGAGCGGTGGGACGGCGATGGAGCGGATCTTATGCGAGCGGACAACGTCGATGAGGTCCGCCAACCCGGTCGTGACGTCGACCAGCCTGGAGCGGGCCTTCCAGTGACCCTTCGTCGGAAAGTTGATGATCCAACGGGGTCCTGACATGGCGTCGTTCTCCCAAACGTGCATGTGACCAAGCTGGACCTCTCCCTTCTTGGCCGCCCGCTCGTAGTCACGGGCCATCGCAGGAAACGCCCGGCGGAACTGCAAGGCGATCCCTTTGCCCATCACGCCGACGGTATTGACGGTGTTGACGAGCGCCTCAGCTTCGGCCTGGAGAAGGTTGCCCTGCGTCTCGGTGATCACCCCATCCTCCTCACGCTCAGAAGTACCAATTCGGACGACTCCTCACCACCGCCGAGACACCAAGGCCTGCGAGCAGCGCCTGCACTTCGTCCCGGCGCTCGTCGGTCCGAGTGGCGACACCAATCACAGCTTCCCACGGCACCCGCTGGTGGACGAGGCATTCAGCCATCCGGCGCTCGCGCCGGTCCGGGTCCTCCGCGGTGTTCTTCCACCAGGTGGCTTCCATCAGCTCCCAGTCGATCAAGCCCTCCAGGTCGTCCAGGTCGTCGGTCATCCGAGCGAACGCGAGGGCTGCGTTGCGGTCCGTGAAGATCAGTGACAGACCCAGATCGATCAGTCGCTCGACAGTGGTGACCAGGTAGACGATGGGGTCCTGCCCGTCGGCGTACTCGGCGACCCGGCCATGAGCGATCGCAGAGAGCATCGGACTGCGCGCGGCGAAGTAGAAGGGGACGTAGTCGGCCACCATCCCGCCCGGCCCGACGCTGACGGGCCGTCGCCGACGTTGGCCCTTGATGTCCCGATTGCCGATCTCGGTCGCAAGCACACCAGCCGCACTGGTGTCGCACAGAAGGCCGTCCGTGGCGATCGTGGTCAAGTGCGAAATATGGGTGAAGTGATACAGCCGAGTCGGCATTGGTCGAGGCATGGGCAGTCACCGAGGCGGGTGGCAAGCGCCGAGGCCAGCGCGTCCAGTGTCTTCGTCGGTCGTGGGCATGGTTCTACTCCGTCACGGGGCGGTCAAACGATCGTATGCACCGAGAACGAGCCGCTTCGTTCGGAACTCCCCATCGCGCTTCTCCTCAATCCCGGCAAGCTGCGTAAAGGTGTCGATGATGAGTTTAAGCTCGTCGCGCGTCAGCTTGTAAACGTGCCGAGCAACATACGCGTCGACATCAGCCCGAAGCTCAACGCGGCGCGCTGCGTCACCCTCACCGGGAATTACGCCGTCGGGGACCCGATCCACCCAGCCCTCTTGAGCCATCTGATTCCAGAACGGCACCATCTCCGGGCTGGTGCACGAGAGCAGCAGGGCCCGCCGGCCAAGCCACATCGAGCGTGGATCATCACGTGTCAGTCTGGCAAGAGGAAGCGAATCGAGAATATTGAACGTCATGTGTTTGCTTGTGGCCCTTTGCCTTGCCAAGAAGTCCACAACCATGCTGTTTGCTATTGCCAGACAAATTGGCATGAACCACTCTGCGTTAGGAAACGTCAGGGTAGGCACCGTGTGACCACATACGGTGCCCGGCGGAACTATGGCCGATACGAACGATCGTTGACGTCCTGGATCGGCAATATCCATGAAGCCGACTCGAAATTGCCGGATTCGATCGCGCACGGCATCGTTTTGGAGGTCCGTATCATTGACGTACCACTGCGGACAGATGATCTTCCGCTCGCTTCCGAATGAAGTCTCTTCCCAAACGCTTCTATTGCCGTGCCCGCTCACGTACCGCTTGGCTCGATGATCGAAGAAGTCGACCATCCTGCCCTCGTAGATCGGAATGCCGTCGGGCTCACCAGTGAAGACATCGTTCTTGTCACTCATATCAATCTCTCGACTGAAGTCTCGGTACGGCTCATTGGGAATGAGTTCTCCGAACGGTGGCCAACAGCCGTACAGCCTCTTAGCAATCCTGGCGCTTCGAGGGTCCCGGATATCAGGGATCGCAAGCGTCTCGGGGTTTTGCGCTCGGATATCTGCGATAGTGATGCTAAGCGAGCGCATAGCGAGATCGGCGCGGATCGTGCGCGGATCGGGCAGCCCGAACGCGGCGCTCACCGCATGTCCGGGAGGGGACGGGTAGCCGACGCGAGCAGTGTACGCCGCGAAGTTCTCGAGGGAGACGCCTTCGAACCAACTGCCTCCCTTGTTGTCAAAGCCGTAGACGGTGGTCCATGTGCACTCGTCGATCAATGCCTTTCGAATTGCCGAGGCGTTTGCTCCGGCGTACAGCCCCGACTGGATGATCTGACCAGCGAACCCGCCAATGGCGGTGACTGACAGCGCTAGCTCAGCGAAGGACCGATAGACGTTGAAGTCGCCCTTGCCGAGGTTCCCTTGGGCGTACATCCGATAGCGCCCGCTTCGTTTAAGGAAATGCGCCGTGGCAAACAGGTCATGCTGATGACGCTCCCACCGCAGGCGATAAACCTCGTGTTTGAGAAGTTCGGCGATTCGCATGTCCTTCTCGGCCTTCGAGAAGCCGCGGATATCTGGTACGAGCCCACCAAAGAACTCCCGCGTGTCGGGGCTTAAGGTTTCCCACGGCGGGTTCCCGAGGACGCAGGAGAAGCCGCCCTCCCACCCCGCCTCCGTGCCAGTAGATCTTGACTCCGGCACCTGGAAGATCAGAGGGAACTCAAGATGCCAATGGAAGAATCGATATTGGGCAGCGAGACGCTGAACCTCGGTTCGAGCCGGGTCGAACTCGATCTGTCGATGGTCTATCGATTGCCATCTCCGGAGAACGTCGTGGGTAATAGCCGGATCGGTAGGACCCTTCCGTATGACGAATGCCACACACCAGGCGTCGGCAACCAGCTTCGCCCGACGGAGCGCAGGTGACTCGTCAAGCTCGCGCTGACGCCGCTGCACCAGATGGATGTCGGCGAGCGAGAGGCCGGCGGAGGCGTCGATGGCACGGGCTTCATCGGCGAACGTACGATTGTCGACGCTGATCCCGGCGCTGGCCAAAAGTTCCTGCACGCCGTGATCTCGGTCCGCCTTGTTCCGTTTGCGGAGAGACACGACAACCTTCTTGTCATCACCGTCGAGAGCGGTGTACGCCTCGTCAGGAATGCCTTGGGACAGCAGCGCAGGCGTGGTTCCGAGCAGGGCGTTGCCGACCTTGATGTGCGCGTCGAGGAACGAGAGCGGTCGACCGGGTTGGAGCGCCTCCAGCCACAGGCTGACCTTGGCCAGTTCGGCGGCCATGGGGTTCAGGTCGACGCCGTAGATGCAGGTGCCGACCACGTCATGCATGGCGACTTGGGAGTCGAGCAACGTGGGCTCACCATCGGCTCGCACCCGGGCGACGCGGGCGGCAATGCGCCGAGCGGCGGCGACCAGGAAGTGGCCCGAGCCGCAGGCGGGATCGCAAACGGTGAGGGCGAGGAGCGCGGCCTCGGGATCGTTCGCCGCCTCGGCTTCATGGAGGAGCGGGTCGAGGGCGGAGTCGAGCAGGCAGTCGATCAGTGACGTTGGCGTGTAGTACGCGCCGCTGGTCTTGCGCTCGTTGCCAACCAGCGACTCGAGCGTGAACTGGCGCCTGACGCGGTCGTATCGAGGAACGAACTCCAGGAGGCTCTCGTAGATGCCGCCGAGCTCCTCAGCACCGAGGTTGCGGTAGTCAACGGTTCGCTTCGGTCCCCCGCCGGTCGGCTGGATGACGCACAGGTGTCGGAGGGCGGCGAGCAGCGCGTCATTCCCGAGCTGGGAACCGGTGACGACATCGGCGGGTCCGTCCTCGAACAGTCCCCCGATACCGGGTAGGCCGAGCGCCGGTTGGCCACCTTCGTGGCCGAGCCCGTCTATGACGAGCGACAGGGCCTGCCAAAGGTCGGCGTGGCGGGTCCCTCGGCGTCTGGTCGCGATCCGGCGGAGGCGGCCCGTGGAGAACCACTCGCCGAAGCGTTGCTTCGCAGCGGAGTCGGCCGCGGGGTCGAGCAGGAGACCTCGGTCCTCGGAGACGAAGCAGAACAGGAGGCGGTAGACAAGCCGGAGAAGAGCACGGTGGTAGTCGGCAAGATCGAGGTCGCCGTCGATGCGTTGGCGGAGATCGGTGTTGGCGGGGTGCTGGAGGAATCCGGTGCCAAGGGCCTGAAGGGCCCGCTGCACGCCGATTCGCAGCGCTCCAAGGGCGCGGGCACCGGTCTCCACGGCGTCGGTACGCCACCGCTCCAGCCAGCAGTCCTCCGGCCCGGCTTCGGAGTCAACAGGCTCGAAGCGGGTCTGGTGGCAGACGAGGTAGAGGACGGCGAAATCACTGAAGACCTCGCCGTCGAACATTGCTTCCAGGTCAAACTCGACATAGGACTGGCCGACGAGGCTGGACGAGTCTCGGAGCAGGCGGAGGATGCCGCCGTTGGCCAGCATCGCCCAGAGGTGGTCGTCGGAGCGGTTCAGCAGCTCCTGCACCATGGCGTGCGGAGCACGCTCGGCGGCGCCAGCCACACCGGGGGTCCTGCGGTCGAGGTCGACATCCCAACCAAGGAGATGGATCGGCACATCGCCCCATAGATGGCTGACGGGGAAGGCACGCTCGTCAGCATGGAGACCGCCAGCAGGGGTGGGGGGAACCCGGCCGAAGCCCAGCTCTCGCAGCAACACGGCCAACCACTTGTCGCGCGTGAGAGCCGTCGCTCGGTCGCCGGGGGGTCTCGTTGCCAGCGCGGTGCGATATGCGGTCCAGGCACCGGTGAGCACCGACCACGCCCGGTTCGCTGCCTCGCGGGGGCTCACGCCGAGTTCAAGCCGGTAGTCGTCGGCGCTGAGTCCCGGTAGGTCGGTGCCGGCGATGATCCGTCCGAGCAGGTCGGCCGGGACGAGCCCGCCAACGGTACGGACGGTCGTCAGCCCGCCGACATCGGTGCGGTTGCCTCGAATCACGGGCGAGCGACAGGAAGCCAGATATAGAGCCCGAGGATGTCGGCAGGCTTCTGGGCGGTGACATTGAGACCGCGGCGCGGGGCACCAGCGCCGGCTCGAACTCGACGATGCGCGTCGAGAAGTTCGGCGGCGAGCCGCTCGGCCTCGGCATCGAGGGCGGGCGCGAGGGCCGCAAGCGCCGCCACTACACGATCTGTCAGATCGGCGGCCTGGTCACTGGCCAGGTTGGCGTCGGGGATAGCGGTGAGCAGATCGTCAACCGCGGCTGGATCGAGCCAGGCGGCCTGGTCAGGGGCGCCGCTAAAGGCCAGGAAGCTCGCTTCCTCCCTACGTTCCGCAGGTCAGCGGAAGCCTTCGGGTCGAATTGCGGCGTGCGCCGTCGCCAGGCTGAGCGAGCAGATATGCCCGGCAACCAACGCGCGTACCTGGTCATCCGCGTGCCTGACGAT
>Ga0187894_10004187_pt1 | contig 15654 bp, 13 predicted proteins | sample GBC1701081metaG_FD_136650 | JGI IMG/M metagenome (GOLD analysis project Ga0187894, IMG submission 136650) | White microbial mat communities from a lava cave in the Kipuka Kanohina Cave System on the Island of Hawaii, USA - GBC170108-1 metaG ... | reverse complement strand
GCACCGAATACTTCGCAGACGACCTGTGGCTGGTCGAAGTGGCAACGAAGAAGAGCCGCCGCATCACCACCGACGTGCGGGTGATGTCCTCGCCGGTGTGGTCGCCGGACGGCAAGCACATCGCCATGAACGGCATATGGAATCATCAGTTCTGGTATGGCGACCAGAGTGACATCTTCATCGTGGCCATGCCGGAGCGCACGGTGCGCAAGTTGGAGAGCAACACCCTGGTGAGCGACGGCAACGGCAGCACGCGCATGGCCTGGAGTGCCGACAGTCGCTTTCTCTACTTCCGTTACCTGTGGCAGGGCGACTCGAATTTCTGGTCCATTCCGATTGAAGGCACGACGGTAGCGACGCAGGTGACCTACGAACAGGGCGCCGCGCGCAACTTTTCCGTCAGCCCGGATGGTCGCTACCTGGCGTTCACACGCTCCACGCCAACCTCCGGCGCGGAGATTTACCGCCTGGACCTGGTCGGGGGCGGCTCCCGACAACTCACTGACTGGAATGAAACGTTTGAAGGAGTGGTGGCCCCGCGGAGAATCGCGTTTCGCAGCGTGGATGGTTATTACATCCAGGGCTACCTCTATCTGCCTCCCACCTTTGACACCGCCAGGAAGTATCCGTGTTTAGTGAACGCGCACGGCGGCGGGACCAACGCATACGGCAACGGCTTTCACGCCATGGAGCAGTTCTTTGCCCAGCAGGGATTTGTGGTGCTTTCCATTGAGTACCGGGGCAGCGCAGGCTTCGGACGCGCCTTCCAGGAACTGGCGCTGGGCGAATGGAGCGCGGGGCAGGGGTGGGATGCTGTCGGCGCTGCCAAATACCTGAAGTCGCTCCCCTATTCGAATGGAAAGGTCGGCATGTATGGCGGCAGCTACGGCTCCATCATGACCATGGCCGCAGTGACGCGCGATTCGACGCCGTTCACCGCGGTCGCTCCCTACTACGGGCGATACGACTGGGAGAACGCGTTTGACTTCGGCGACCGCATCTCCAAGTTCTGGACCATCCAGGGCCACCTGGGATTCAAGCCGGGCGAGAACCCGGACATTTACGACCACACCGCCACGTTGCGTCATGTGGACAGGATCAAGACGGATCTTCCCTTCCTGATCACACACGGTGAACGCGACCGCCGCACTCCTTTCCAGCAGGCTCCGCAACTGGTGGAAGCTCTGCGCAAGCGCGGCAACCCCGTAGAGTTTTATTCCTATCCGGAAGAGGGGCACGGCTATCGGATGAAGAAGAACCGGTTGCACGCGTACAGCAAGTTGCTGGAGTTTTTCAACAAGTACCTGCGCTGAGCCTCGGGCTCGGCGCGAGAACCAGAACCAATCGAGGTGAACCATGCCCCACGCAGGCATTCGCAGGATTCTCCTTGTCGCTGCTGTGTTCGCGTTGCTGCTGGCGCCGCGCGCTATGTCGCAATCCGCATCCGGCAGTTCGGTCATTGCCATTACCGGCGGAATGTTGGTGGACGGCAACGGCGGCCCCCCGGTTCATGACGCCGTGGTGGTGATTCGCGATGAGCGCATCGCTGCCGCCGGTCCACGGGGCACAGTCGCCATTCCCAACGGCGCAAAGATCATCAACGCTGGCGGGATGACGGTGATGCCCGGGCTGTGGGACCTGCACGTCCACCTGATGATCATGGGCCATGGCAAGTACGACGAGTACTTCCCCCGTTACCGCACGCGCATGCGCGAGATCATTCCCGTCAGCGCGAAGGAATTGCTCATGCATGGTGTCACCAGCGCGCGGGACATGGGCGCTCCTCTGGAGGAGATCATCGAAGTACGCGATCGCATCAATCGCGGCGAAATCCCCGGCCCCCGCCTTTTCGTCAGCGGGCCCTTCCTGCAAAAGTCGTTCGCTGAGTCGGATTCCTATTTCCGCTGGGCAGTGAAGGGCGCGGACGACGCACGCGGCAAGACGCGCAGGCTAATTGATGCCAAGGTGGACTTCATCAAGGTGATTCAAGGCGCCGAGCTGAGCGAGGAGGAGTTTGGCGCCATCGTGGAAGAAGCGCACAAAGCACGGCTCACCGTGGCTACCCACGGAAAAGAGGAAGACGAAATCCGCAAAGTGGTGCGGCTTGGCGCGGACACCATCGAGCACACCGGTTACACGGCTGGAGCGCTACCCTACTCCCAGGATATCCTTCGCCTGCTGATTGACCGCCAAACCTGGGTAGTGCCCACGTGCACCGTGCACTGGCTTTCCGGCGTGCTGCGCGATTTCCCCGAGCGCCGGCTGGATCAGGAGGTCGCCGCTGACTATCCCGCCGATGTGGTGAAGGATATGCAGGAATCGCTCGCCAATGTCAGCGGCCTTCGTTACTGGCAGCGCAGTCCCGGCTACATTGACGGAGCGCCACAGCGATGGCGGCAGATGATTCAGGCTCGCTTGCGTATCGCCGTCGGGACGGACTCCGGCACGCCGGCCAACTTCCATATTGATTCCACTTGGCGCGAGGTGCAAATTCTGGTGCAGCACGGTATGACCCCGCTGGAGGCGATTCGCGCCGCAACCAAGTACCCAGCAATGGTGCTGCGCAAGGGCAACGACCTGGGAACCATCGAACCAGGGAAACTGGCCGACATCATCCTCGTCAAGGGAAGCGTGATTGAGGATGTCGGCAACTTGAAGAATGTGACGACGGTGATCAAGGGCGGGAAGATCGCGCGATAGGGGCGGACAACGCTTGAGGCTGCCCAGACAGTCGTTTTACAACACCGGTCACGCGCAATAGTCCGCCTGAACATTCACATCTCCCTCTTAAGGTTGGCTGCACAGTAGTTCTGCCTGCTCGAGCACCGTTTGCGTAGCTTTCTCTTGCTTGTCGGGTGGGTATCCGTATTTGCGAAGGATGCGTTTCACCAACGCGCGCATCTTTGGTTTGATGCTTTCTTTGGCGGTCCAGTCCACAGAAGTGTTTTTCCGCACCATGTCCACGAGTTCCAGGGCGATCCTTGGAGTACTTCCACCTGCACAATCCGGTCTTTGCCCGATAGCGCCAATCAAGGGAATTGCGGAGTATCCAGTTATGGCGGCACTGGCTTCGCCAGCAGCGGAACTTGGCAAGACCCGGCATCGGACTGCATCGGTAGGAGCCTTGGTTACCGGTGCTGATTACCGCGCGCTGGGCGCGGTCCGCAGTCTCGGTCGCCGCGGCATCCCGGTCTGGGTTCTTATCGGAGCTGAGCACGTCCTCGCGGCCACTTCGCGGTACGCAGCACGAGGCCTGCACTGGCCGCACGGCGACGAGCACTCACAAGCCGAGTTCTTAATGAAGCTGGGGGCCGAGCACAATCTTGATGGGTGGGTGCTCCTGCCCACAGACGATGCTGCCGTCGCGCTCACCTCGCGCTACCACGATGTGCTGTCAAAGCAATACCACGTGACCGTGCCGCCCTGGGAAGAGCTGCGCTGGGTATTCGACAAGCGCCTGCTGTACAGTGTGGCGAGAGAGCTGGGGATCGCTCACCCGTGGACCGCTTGCCCTCACACGCGGCGTGAGCTCGCATCTTTGCCCTGCCCCTTCCCTGTTGTTCTCAAGCCGGCGATGAGGCTGGAGTTGAATCGGCTGACCGCCTCGAAGGCCTGGCGCGTGGATGACCGTCAGGCGCTGCTGGCCCGCTACGATGAAGCGTGCACCCTGGTTTCGCCGGACATGCTGATGGTGCAGGAACTCATACCCGGATGGGGAGAAACGCAGTTTTCGTTTGCGGCCCTATGCCGCAAAGGCGAAGTCCTGGCCTCCGTCGTGGCTGGGCGCAGGCGGCAGTACCCGATGGACTTCGGCCGCTTCAGCACCTGGGTAGAAACCATGGACGAGCCGCGCGTGGCCGAGCCGGCCATTCGCCTGCTCGCGGCCCTGCAATTCACCGGATTGGCGGAGGTTGAATTCAAGAAAGATCCCCGCGACGGCCAATACAACATTCTCGACGTAAACCCACGCGTTTGGGGATGGCACACGCTTTCGAGCCGCGCGGGCGTGGATTTTCCGTACCTTTTGTGGCTCCTTGTCCACGGCCAGCCGATTTCCGAGGCTCACGGGCGCCCCGGTGAACGCTGGATGCGCATGCCAATGGACCTGGCAATGGCTTTCCATGAAATGCGGCGCGGCCGGTTGTCGCTGCGAGAATACGTGAAGCCGCTCCTCGGCCCGGTGGAGTCTGCCATCTTTGCGTGGGATGACCCGCTGCCGGGCTTGCTGGAGATGCCGCTGCTGGCCTGGACGCTGGCTAAACGCGCCTTCGGCGGAGGCGCCGTTTAAGCAATTTCTGCTCCTCAGGTGGCAGGATTCACCGGATTGTCATAGAGCACGCCTTCCCGTGTAATCCGTCCGAGTCCGAGTTCCATGAAATGCTTTCGTGGCCAACGGTTGTAGAGGAGGAATCTGTGCCGATAATGCCGAGAACTCTTTCTGGATCAGGTGTGGGGCGCCTGCGTGCGCGGCCCGTGCCTTTGGGAAGCTGGCTCCGGGTACTGATGCTCCTGGCGCTGGGCGCTGCATCAGCAGCCGCCCAAACCTGCGACCTGTACGTGCCCACACACAAGTCAAATAGCGTTTCAGTAGTTCGCATGCCCGCCGGCATGGTGGTCAGCGTGATTTCCGTGGGAGTTCAACCCCTGAGCGCTGCGATCACGCCGGATAAGACCCAGGTGTATGTGACGAATTCCGGATGGATCGTGACGCAACCTTCCACCGTCTCCGTAATCAGCACAGCCACCAACAGCGTTGTGGCCACCATCCCGGTCGGGCGTTTTCCCGTGGGCGTCGCCTTCACGCCGGATGGGACCCGTGCCTATGTTGCGAATCAGGGCTCCAACGACGTATCGGTGATCAGCACCGCGGCGATGGCGCCGATCGCAAACATTCCCGTGGGCGCCGAACCCTGGGGCGTTGCCGTCACGCCGAACGGCGCCTTTGTGTACGTGACCAACCAGAGCTCGAACACTGTTTCGGTGATCAGCACGGCCACCAACACCGTTGTATCTTCCGTGCCGGTCGGCACCAGCCCGACCGGAGCGGTGGTCACACCAGACGGGTCGCAGGTGTATGTGGCGAACTACTTGTCCGCGAACGTTTCGGTGGTCAGTACCGCCACGAATACGGTTGTGAATACCATTACGGTGGGAACTCGGCCGGTTGCCATCGCCATCAAGCCCAATGGCGCTACCGCCTATGTGGCCAACGATGGCTCCAACAGCGTCTCAGTGGTTGACACCTTTTCGAAGATGGTAGTCGCCACCATTGACGTGGGAGATACGCCAAGGGGCGTCGCATTCAGCCCTCTGTTTGGGGACTTCGCATATGTGGCCAACCGGCTCACCAACAACGTTGCGAGAATCAATACAGCAACCAATAAAGTCGTTTCAACAATCGCAGCGGTCGGAGTCTTCCCGGAGGCGGTGGTCATCAATGACGGGCTGAGCGGGGGAAGCTGTGAAGAGCCCTGAGACGGCAGTCCTGTACTGCCCAGGGTCGCCCGGCCCGCGTGCCACCGAGCTTCAAACTGCTACGCGACTTACCCTTGACCATCGCGAGGCGTTATTCACTCCGCTCTTAGAGGTTTCGCCTGATTGTTGGGCAGGCAGCGATTGGCTAGGCTTCCGTGGTGCCAAGAAATTGGGAGCACAAGTACTGTGACTCCCATGGCGGTAGCTTCTCCAAAGGAGAGTGGTGGATGTGTTCTGGCAACGACGGCCGGCCCTGGTTTGCGGTTCAGATTCGGACGTCCTCCGAGGCGGTCACCAACCACTTCCTGCAAAGCAATGGCTTTGAGTCTTTCTTGCCGCTGGTGAAGTCGCGGCGCCGCTGGTCAGACCGGATCAAGAACGTAGAGACTCCGATGTTTCCTGGTTACTTGTTCTGCCGATTTGACATTAACAAGCGCTTGCCCATCCTCCAGGCACCCGGAGTCCTGCAAATCGTGGGGAGCGGCAAAACGCCAATTCCCGTGGATGAGGCTGAGATCACAGCCATCCATCGCCTGGCCAAGACTGGCCTACCTGCTCAACCGTGGCCGTTCCTGCAAATTGGGCAGGTAGCGCGCATCGAGCAGGGTCCCCTCAGCGGCCTGACCGGAATCGTAATCGAGGTCAAATCCGTGCTGCGCGTCATTCTGTCAGTCACCCTGCTACGCCGGTCGGTGGCAGTGGAAGTCGCCGGTGGCTGGCTGAGCGCACCCCGCGCTACAGAGCCTGCATGGCCCCGTGCCGAACTTGCAGCGCCAATTCTTTCCGAACGCCACCATCTCGCCGCGTCACGCCCAATCGAACCGGAATCGGGACAGGCGCTAACTCCAACGACCTGACAACTGACCCCAGCAAACAGCAAGGAGGTATCTGTGTTTTTGCGCAAGCTGTCCGCGGGACTGTGCTTCCTGGTCATGCTCCTGGCCGTGAGCGCAAGCTCTACCGGCGCGCAACAATCGCCGGAGAAGGCCTCGGTCACACAGGGGTCCGACCGCGAGCTGAGCAGTACAACCCATGGCGATGAGCAATCGGCGCTGACCTTGCAGCGGCGAACCCGCTACAAGCTGTGCCGCTCCGACGTGGTTGACCTTCATTTTGCCTTCACGCCAGAGTTCAATCAGTCGGTGACCGTCCAGCCGGACGGTTACATCACCCTGCGCGGCGCAAACAGCATCCGGGCAGAAGGTCTGACCCTGGCGGAGCTGATCCAGTCTGTGCAGAAAGCCTATGCCGCAACTCTGCATGAGCCGCTTATCACCGCCGAATTGAAGGATTTTGAAAAGCCGTTCTTCATCGTCGGAGGTGAAGTGGGCCGCCCGGGCAAGTATGACCTGCGAGGAGATGCGACCGTGGTGGAAGCGGTGACCATCGCCGGCGGCTTCCGTGACTCGGCCAAACATTCCGAAGTGTATCTCTTCCACCGGGTGCCCGAGGGCTGGGCCCGGGCTCGCAAGATTGATGTCAAGAAGATGCTCAAGTCAGGGAACTTTGACGAAGTCTCCTACCTGCAACCCGGAGATTTTCTCTACGTGCCGAAGAGCACGTTCTCCAAGATTGCGCCTTTCATTCCCAGCACCTCACTGGGCGCTTACGTGAATCCGTTTCAAGTGAAGTAGGCAGCCGGAAGATGCGTTTCCGAGGGATTGTGAGGTGAACGCCATGTTCAGCGAAGAGACGAATGGCAGTCCAAGCCAGCGGCATTCGGCGGTTCGTGACCTGATGGCCATCGGGTTCCGGCAGCGTCGCTTGATTGCATTGTCGTTTGCGGGAATTCTTTTTGTGGCGATTCTTGTCGCGCTATTTCTGCCCACGCGTTACGAATCGCAAATGAAAATCCTGGTTCGGCATGAGCGGGCGGACTCCATGGTCTCGCCCAATCGCGAAGCGCCTTACGAGCTGCGAACCTACGTCACTGAAGAAGAACTGGAATCAGAAGCAGAGTTGCTCAAGTCCAGGGATCTGCTGACCAAAGTGGTTGTGGCCTGCGACCTTCACAAGTCTGGAATCAGTTCGTTCTGGGATGCTCTGCGGGGCGCAAGAGACCAGCGACTGAACGACGACCAGAGAATCGGCCGCGCCGCCGTGGCGCTCGGAAAGAACCTGACGGTGGAGCCCATCCGGCGCACGAACCTGATTCTGGTTTCCTACAAAGCAAGCGACCCCCAGCTGGCAACCAGGGTGCTGAACACCCTGGCGAACCTGTACCTCGATAAGCACCTGGCCATGCGCCGTGTGCCTGGCGCATTCGATTTCTTCAATCAACAGGCCGAGGAATACCGCAAGGCCCTGGAAAAATCCCAGGCGCAGCTCGCCAAATTCTCTGATCAGGAGCGGGTGGTGGCGCCGGCCCTCGAGCGAGAAATAAAAGTCCGCCGCGTGGCGGAGTTCGAAGCGGCGGCACAGCAGGCGCGCGCTTCCGCGATAGAAACCCGGCAGCGCATCCGATCGCTGGAGACCCAGTTGGCGTCCATTCCCAGCCGCCAGACGACGCAAGTGCGCAGCTCGGACAACCCGCAACTCATGCAGACATTGAAGTCCACACTCCTGCAGCTCGAGCTGCGCCGCACGGAATTGCTGTCGAAGTTCGAGCCGACCTACCGGCCGGTGCGGGAGGTGGAGGAGCAAATCAAACAGGCTCGGGACGCCATATCCGCGGCAGAGAAAGCTCCCCTGCGCGATGAAACCACGGACCGCGACCCATCCTACGAAACCCTCCGCAGCGACCTGGCCAGGGCACGTACGGAGCTGGCCGGGTTGGAGGCGCGCGCCGCGGCCATGGGCAACCTCGCTCGTACCGCCCGCGACGAGACCCAGCGACTGGACCGCATGGAGATAAAGCAACAGGACATCCTTCGCAGCGCCAAGGCCCAGGAAGAGACGTACCTGCTTTATCTGCACAAGCAGGAGGAAGCACGGATATCCGACGCGTTGGACCGCCAACGCATCTCCAACGTCGTGGTTGCGGAAGCGGCCAGCGTACCGCTGCAGCCAGGCTCCGGCCGCCTTCTGGCGCTCGTCTTCGGCGGCGTACTGGCCTGTGTGGCCAGCGTGCTGCTGGCATTCGTTGTGGACCACAGGGATCCCTCATTCCGAACACCCGATGAAGTTCGATCATTCCTGGGGAGCGACGTCCTGGCGGCTATGCCCAAGGGCGGACGCTAGACTGACATGTTCCAGGAACTCTACGGATTACGCGAGCAGCCATTCGGCGTCACCCCCGACCCGCGCTACCTCTATTTCAGTCCGGGTCACCGGGAAGCCCTAGCGTCGCTCTTCTATGGGCTGGAGACGGGGCGTGGATTCCTCGCTCTGATCGCGGAACCGGGTATGGGCAAGACCACGCTGCTCTATCAACTGCTGGAGCGGCAGAAGGACTCCACCCGCAGTGTCTTTCTTTTCCAGACTCAATGCGATTCTCGCGAGTTGCTGCGCTACGTGCTCGATGGTCTGGGCCTGGACGGCTCGGACAACGATTTCGTTCGTATGCATGCACGGCTGAATGAGTTTCTCTTCCGGCAACTACAGGCTCAGCGCCGCGTGGTCCTATTCATTGACGAAGCGCAGAACCTCTCCGATCCGGTCCTGGAAACAGTGCGATTGCTCTCCGATTTCGAGGCAACGAATCGCAAGCTCATCCAGATCGTCCTGGCCGGCCAGCCGGAGCTGGCCCACAGGCTGGCGCAGCCTTCCATGGGACAGTTGCGTCAGCGCATTGCCGTTGTTTCGCGCCTGCATCCCTTGCCGACAGCCGACGTGGTTGGCTACGTGAATCACCGATTGCAGGTGGCCGGCCACTCGGGAGCCGAGATCTTCACGCCGGGAGCTCTGGCGCTGGTCGCCGAATCCAGCCACGGCATCCCGCGAAACATCAACAACATCTGCTTCGGCGCGCTCACCTTGGGTTGCGCGATGGGATGCAAGAGGATCGGGCGCGACATCGTGCAGGAAGCGGTGGCGGATCTTTCTTTGCAGCCGGATGCCGAGCAACCGGCGCCGCTGGTTCCCGCGGCGGCTGTCCCCCGCCCGGCGCCGTCAGGTGTTCGAAAGCACCATTGGGCCAATCGCGTGAAAGCCTGGCTGCTCAGGCCGGCGGTACTGGCCTTTGTGTTCGCCGCCGTCCTGATCCCCACCGCCGTGCGCGAGGGTATGACCACGGCTCAGTCCACCGCCAAGGCCTCCCCTCGCGCCGCGGAAAATGCGAGCTCTCCGCTGCCGGTCGCAGGGCCCGCGCCGGGTGGCGTTGCACCTCGCGCCACTCCAGCGGAGCAGGCGGAGAATCGGGAGCCAGACATCGTGTGCACGGTGCGGCCGCGGGACACGTTGTCCAAGCTGTGCATCCGGACTCTTGGCCGATACGACGCCGCTGTCCTGGCAGAGGTTCGCAGGCTCAATTGGAATTTGTGGGACCCCGACTTGCTTCGACCCGGGCAACAGATTCGCCTGCCTGGTCAGCTTCCCAGCGCAGTAAACAGAGCCGGGAGCACAGAAGCCCGGAACCCGCAAGCTCACAAGACCGAGACAGGTAACCGACCATGAGCAGACACTTCGAGATTCTGCAACAAGCGGGCCAGGAGCAGGACTTGTTCCGAACGGAAGACGTCGCGCCGGATGCCGCGACCACCGCCACTCCCAAGCAACCGCCGCACCAACCCGACCCGCGCGCTGTCGGGAAAAGAATCACCCTGCCGGCCCGGTGGTTTGAGGGACTCAAGCAGAAGGCTCGGATTTGGCAGGAGCAGGCCAGAACATGCAACAACCATCACGCCGGAAACGTGGACATCATCACCCATGAAGAAGAGCTCAAGCTGGTTCACCGCATCTTCCGTTCGGCCAATGGCCGCTCACCCCAGGTTGTTTTGTTTTCCGGTGTCGAGGGTGAGTCCGGATGCGCTTCGATCTGTGCGCGAATCGGGGAGATTCTGGCCGAACAACCTGAAACGTCGGTTTGCGTGGTGGAGGCCGACCTTCGTTCGCCAAGTCTCCACCGGCACTTTGGCATCGAGAACGCCAAAGGGCTTTCCGACGCCGTGCTGGAATCCGGACATGTGCGGGAGTTTGTGCAGCGCATATCCGACCGGAACCTGTGGGTGATGCCCGGTGGATCCGCCGCTCACAACCTGGATACTTCGCTCTTCGCCCATCAACTGCAATCCAGACTCAAGGAACTTCGCGCCACGTTCCAGCATCTGGTGATTCACTCTTCGCCATTCGGCCGGAGTGTGGACCCTCTCATGCTGAGCCAGTGGTCAGATGGCGTGGTGCTGGTGGTGGAGGCGCACGCCACGCGCCGGGCCACCGCCTTGCGGGTAAAGGAAAGCTTGGCGACGGCAAACGTGCCCATGCTGGGCGTGGTGCTGAGCAATCGCACCTTCCCCATTCCTGACTCCATCTACCGGAAGCTCTAAGCTCGGAGCCACGCCGCTGGCTGCACGAGTTCACAGCATTCAGCCCCACCCCTTGGCGTTCACTGGTTTTGACCGTCAACAGCTATCACCCCTGCGGGAGGAGAAATGGAAATGGCACAGCCGCACACGTGGCAATTACCGAACCACATCGCTCAACTGGCGCAAGGCTCGGCAGGTGACTTTTACTTTGCCTGCAAACGGTGCCTTGACGTTCTGCTGGCCGGCCTGCTGCTCCTTCTGCTGGCGCCTCTGCTGCTGCTGATTGTTCTCCTGATCAAGCTGGATTCGTCCGGACCCGCCATCTTCAGGCAGGAGCGCGTAGGGGCGAGGAGACACCGCTTCGGACACCGCGTGGTCTGGGTTGCCCGGAACTTCTGCTTCTACAAGTTTCGGACCATGTTTCAGAACGCCGACTCTTCAGCGCACGAAGCATATATCCGCGACTTCGTGAACGGGCATGCCCAGACCTCGACGCAGAGCGGAGGAAAGTTCAAGCTGACGCGCGACCCGCGAGTGACCCGCGTAGGCCGCATTCTTCGCAAAACCAGCCTGGATGAGCTGCCTCAGCTAGTGAATGTGCTGATTGGGGACATGAGCCTGGTGGGACCGCGGCCGGTCCCCTCCTATGAGGTGGCCTGCTACCGCCAGAGCGATTATCGCCGCCTCAACGCATTGCCCGGAATCACCGGCCTGTGGCAAGTGAAGGGGCGCTGCCAGGTTCCCTTCGAACAGATGATCGAAATGGACCTCGAATACATCCGCAACGCATCGCTGTGGCAGGACCTCAAGATACTCCTGTTCACGATTCCCGCTGTCCTGTCAGGAAGAGGTGCAGAGTGAATTCCCAGGCGCCATTGGTAGCCCCCGCCTCGCTGAACGCCGGCCGGATCATGGCCAATGCCAAGCCGGCGGTGGCCACACCCATCCGCATCGCCATCATTGGCTGCGGCTACTGGGGCATGAACTATGTGCGAATCTTCAACGAGCTTCACGATTCGCGTGTTGTGGCGGTGTGCGATCAGCGTCGCCAGCGCCTGCAGGAACTGGCGGCACACCTGCAAGGGGCCTTCCTGACGACCGACAGCGGAGAAGTAGTGAGCCGCCCTGAAATTGACGCAGTCGTCGTCTGCACCGAAGCCACTATGCACTACGGCATCACGCGCTCCCTGTTGCTCGCCGGCAAGCACGTTTTGGTCGAGAAGCCTCTGACCACGACCGTCGCCGAGGCTGAGGAGCTGATTGCCGTGGCCGACGCTCGCCCGGCGGTCCTGATGGTAGGACACACCTTCCTCTTCAACGCCGGCATTCAAAAGCTCAAGGAGTACAACCAGACGGGTGATGGCCACGTTTACTATGTTTATGCGCGACGCACAAATCTTGGCCCCATCCGCCGCGATGTAAACGCGCTTTGGGACCTGGCCCCGCATGACGTTGCCATTTTCAATTACTTGCTGGACAGCACTCCGGAATGGGTGAGCGCCGTCGGAGCCAAGGTTCTGCGCAACTGCCGGGAGGACGTGGGATTCATCACCCTCGGCTATCCCGGGGGAGTCCTCGGCCACATCCAGGTGAGCTGGGCAGACCCGAACAAGGCCAGAGAAGTGGTCATCGTCAGAAGCGACCGGCGAATTGTGTTCAACGATCTGAATGGCCTCGAGCAAGTGCGCGTGTTCGAAAAGGGCGTGAGCGCCGTGGAAAGCGAGCCGCTGAACTACGGAGAGCTTCGCTTTCAGATCCGCGACGGCGACATCATCAGCCCGCACATTGAACCCAGTGAGCCTCTCAAGAATCAGTGCCGCCATTTCCTGGAGTGTGTGCGGCTCGGCAGGCGGCCGATCAGCGGGGGCCTCGAAGGCCGCAACGTGGTGCGCGTGCTGGAGGCGGTGAACCGCTCGATTGAACTCAAAGGTTTGCAGGTTCAAGTGGAAAGGAACGGATATGCCCACCACCTCGAGCGTGACCGGGATTCAGTTTCTTGACCTGGCCGCGCAGTATCGGGCGATCGCCGCAGAGGTTGACGCGGCAACCGCCAAGGTAATCCTGGAATCCGACTTCATCCTGGGACGCGAGTTGGGCGCGTTCGAAGAGGAATTCGCCGCCTATTGCGAGACGCGCTACGCCATAGGGACAGATTCCGGCACCTCCGCGCTGGAGCTTGCGTTCCGCGCCTTCGGGATTGGACCCGGAGACGAGGTGATTACTGTCGCGAACAGCTTCATTGCATCCGCGCTGGCGGTTTCCCATGCGGGAGCAACTCCCGTTCTGGTGGATGCTGATCCTCAAACCTGCACCATGGACGTCTCAGCGCTGGCCGGGGCCATTACCCCGCGCACCAAGGCCATTGTGCCGGTCCACTTGTACGGTCACCCGGCGGACATGGGCCCCATTTGCCTCCTTGCCGAGAAGCATGGGCTGGTTGTGATTGAAGACGCCTGCCAGGCGCACGGTGCACGCTATCAGGGAAAGAGGGTCGGCTCACTCGGTCATGCGGCTGCGTTCAGCTTCTATCCGGGGAAAAATCTGGGGGCGTACGGCGACGGGGGAATGATTGTCACCAACGAACCTGACGTGGCCAAGCGCGTGGAGATGCTTCGGAATTACGGGCAGACCGAGAAGTACCACCACGTGACGCAGGGCTTTAACCGCCGGTTGGATACGCTTCAGGCTGCCGTGCTCCGGGTTAAGTTGAAGTACTTGGACAAGTGGAATGCTGCCCGCCGCCAGCACGCCGCGCTGTATCGCCATTGGTTGCAGGGGAGCAGCGTGATACCGCTCATCGAGGCGAGTTACGCCGAATCCGTATGGCACCTGTACGTGATTCGCGCTGAGCGGCGCGACGCGCTTCGCGAGCACCTTATCAGCCGAGGCATCGGAACCGGCATACATTATCCGGTGCCCATACATCTGCAGCCGGCCTATCGGAGTTTGGGCTACAAGAGAGGCGATTTCCCGGTCACCGAAGAATATGCCCGGCAAATCCTCTCCCTGCCGATGTACGCGGAGCTGACCCCCGAGCGCATCGAGGCCGTCGCTGAGGCGGTGCGCGATTTCACCTCGACTCGCGTGCCGCTCGAGTCTTCGCTTCCTGGACCGTCGGTTGCCGGAGCGAGGCCGGTGCTATGAATCCAGCCGCGCTGCCATCCACCAAACTACGCCCGCCTTGGACCCTGGCGGACGCGGCGCGTGAACCTGGAAATGGCGTGGCCGCAAAGCTGCGGCGCTGGCGGGAATTCGGTGCAAGTTCGCTGGTCGTCGCGCTGCTCAGCCCGTTCCTCGCACTCTCCACTGAATGGATGCCCAGGTTTCTGCTGGGCATGATCCTCATCGACATTCCGCTGCAATTTCAGACTCACTTCTTCTTTCGCGAAGACGACGCGGCTCGCGGGGCTCTCGGCGGGCTCAATTTCTCGGCCACCACCATCGCCCTGGCTGGCCTTTATGCGTCGCGGTTTCTTCATGCGGTCACCAGACGGGACGAAAGCCGACCTGCAGTTCGCGGCAGTGTGCCGCTCACTCTCTATCTGGGCATCTGCGCCCTTTCGATGCTGGTTGCCAGGGACGTGGCTCTGTCGTTCTTTGAGTTCTTCCTGCTCTTACAGCTCTACCTGGTCTATGTCTACGTTGCGAGTTTCGTTCGGAGCCGCGAGGATGTCCTCTTTGTCGTGACGTTCCTCTTGATTGGCTGTGTTCTGGCGGCTCTGGCCATCATCAACATCAGACTTGCCGGCGGTTATCCGCCGATTCTCTGGGGCCGGCCATGGGGACTGCCGACCCGTGTGCAATTCGAGGACTTCGGCGGAGGCGGCGCCATGCGGATTGGCGGCACCATCGGGTCCGCCAACAATGCCGGAGGATACTTCAGTATTGCCCTCTCGCTCGCGGCAGGCGTACTTTTCACCAAGTTGGGACGGGCGTACAAGGCGCTGGCTGCGGTGGCCCTGGCCCTGGGTGGGATTGCGCTGATCCTCACTTTTTCGCGCGGCGCGTGGGTGGCATTCGCCCTGTCCGCCATGGCGATGTTTTTCTTCTTCGCGCGGCACATGCGCAGGCTTTCGTGGAAAGGGCCCGCGGCGGGCGTAGCCGTCCTCGCTTTGCTGTGCTTGCCGCTGCACGCTGAGATTTCCAACCGGTTGTTCGGTGATGACCGGGGTTCGGCGGAGTCCCGCATTCCGCTGATGAAGCTGGCCTTTCGCATCATCGAGGACAACCCGGTGCTCGGAGTGGGAAGCAACAACTTCTCGATTGCCATGGATCACTACTTGATTCCCGAGTTGCGCGGCGGCTTCGTTTACGCGGTGCATAACAAGTACATGCTGGTTTGGGCGGAGACCGGCACGTTCGGCCTGCTGGCTTACCTTGCCTTTTTCCTGGCCGCCCTGCGCCGAGGCTGGCAATGCTGGCAGCTTCACGCCGGCTCGCTGTCAATTCTCGCTCTGGCTCTTGCCGCGGCGATTGGCGGGCACATGTTTCAAATGGGCGTTGACGTCTTCAATGGCCGCCCGGTGGCGCAATTAGTCTGCGTGGTCGCGGGGCTACTGTCAGCCATGCAGCGAGTCGCCACAACCGCCAGCGAAGAACCCGCGGCCGTGCCGTGAACGGGTGGCATCGTTCCGTGAAGGCGGGCAGGCCTCTGCCCCTTTCCAAGTTCCCAAGGAGGCGCTCGTGTCGTATCCAGAAATCAGGGCAACCAGCGAATCGAACATGCCGGGCCAGGCGGTCGCCTGCTCCCTGCCCTGGATCCCTGAGCCGAAGATTC
>Ga0187894_10004186_pt1 | contig 15655 bp, 13 predicted proteins | sample GBC1701081metaG_FD_136650 | JGI IMG/M metagenome (GOLD analysis project Ga0187894, IMG submission 136650) | White microbial mat communities from a lava cave in the Kipuka Kanohina Cave System on the Island of Hawaii, USA - GBC170108-1 metaG ... | reverse complement strand
GCGGCCTCGACTTGGCGCGGGTAGACGTTCTCGCCGCCCGAGATGAAGAGATCCTTCGAGCGTCCGGTGAGAGTGACGAAGCCCTCCGCGTCGAAGGCGCCGAGGTCGCCGGTCACCAGCCAGCCACCTTCGCGGATCGTCTCGGCAGTCGCCTCGGGCCGCTCCCAGTAGCCGAGCATCGTGATCGGGCCGCGCACGACGATCTCTCCTGCCTCGCCGACGGCGCAGTCGCGCCACTCGGAGGGCGCGCGCTCGAGCGTGTCGCGGCGGACGATGCGCAGCTCGGCGTGAAGCACTGGCCGGCCGACGCTGCCGGCCTTGCGCACGGCGTCCTGCGCATCGAGGCAGCAGAGAATCGACGTCTCCGTCTGCCCGAAGCCTTGCTTCAGCACGAGCCCGCGGCGCTCGAACGCGTGGATCTGCTCCACCGGAATTGCTGCGCCGGCGGTGAACAGAAAGCGCAGCGACGCGACATCGGGGCGGTCGCGATCGAACGCCTCGCCGAGCGCGCGAAACATCGTCGGCACACCGCCGAGCAGCGTGATGCGCTCGCGCGCGACCGTGCGCCACGTTTCCCTCGCGTCGAACGAGCCTTGCAGCACGAGAGAAGCACCCGCGTAGAGCGCCGGGATCGCGAGGATCTTCAGCCCGAACGAATGGAAGAGCGGCACCGCGACGAGCACGCGATCTCGCCGAGTGAGCTCGAAGAACAGCTCGGCGTTCAGGCTGTTGAACAGCGTCTTGCGGTGCGGCAGCAGCGCGCCCTTGGGTTCGCCGGTGGTGCCCGACGTGTACATCAGGATCATCGCGTCTTCGTCTGAGACCTCGGCGATCTCGTTGCGTGGAGCCGCGCTCGCGAGCGGTGCGTCGTATGCGTCCGGCTCGCCGCCGACCTCGAGCATCAGCGCACAGCGCTGACCGCTCCTCGCGAGCGCGGCGTGCGCGTGTGGCGCGAGAGATGCCTCGAACGCAAAAGCGCGCGGCCTGCAGTCGGCGAGCAGCTGCGCGATCTCGGGCGGCGCGAGCCGCGTGTTCAGCGGCGCCGCGATCGCGCCGAGCCGCGCGCAGGCAAACACCAGCTCGAGCGTCGCACTGCAATTGCCGAGCACGAGCGCGACGCGCTCACCGCGCGTGACGCCGGCCGCGGCGAGCACGCCCGCTGCGCGCGCAATTCGCTCGTCGAAGGCCGCGTAGTCGAGGCGCCGCCGGGAGTCCGCCACGGCGAGCTGCGCCGGCGAAGAGCGCGCGCGCTCGGCGATCCAGCGGGCGACGTTGTGGAGCGAGGAGCGCGACATCGGGTCCGGACGTTCCCGGATTCACCGCGCGATCGCTCGCCGTCCCGGCGGCCCGCGCCGCACGGGCAGGCCCGCGCTGCTCGCGCGATATCGTGCGGACGAACCCGAGGTGAACGCGCATGAACTTGCTCGGAGAGCCCGCCTTCGTCGGCCGTCATTGCGGCAGCAACGAGTACGAGATCACGCCGGAAGTCGTCGCGTTCTACGCCGACGCGATGGGCGACCCGAACCCGCTCTACGGCAAGTTCGCGCCGCCGCTGCTCCATCACAGCGAGTGTTACAAGCACCTCGGCCAGTGGTACCTGAAAAATCTGTTCGGGAATTTGCACGGCCGGCAGGACTGGGAGCTGTTCGCGCCGATCCCGATCGGCGCTCGCGTGCGCACGCGCTCGACGATCATCGAGCGCTACGCAAAGCGCGGGCGCGACTATGTGGTCAACGAGACCGACCTCGTCGATGCGCACACGCTCCAGCTCTACGTGCGCGGCCGCACGCACCAATCGTTCCTGCCGCCTCAGCAGAGCAAGCCCGCGAGCGGCGCCTTCGTCGTCGACGAGAAGACTGCGCAGGCGAAAGAGCGCGAGCCGCGCGCGGCGTTTCCGACCGCGACCGGAGCGGACCTGAAGGCGACCCGCAAGCTCGTCGATCAGCGCCGCTGCTGGATGTTCTCAGGGCCCGGCGCCAACTATCACACCGATCGCGAGCAGGCGCAGAAGCTCGGCTTCCCGACGATCGTCGTGCAGGGAATGATGACGACCTGCTTCGCGGCGCAGGTGATGCTCGATCGTTTCGGCGAGGGCTTCCTGCGCGGAGGCAAGATGTTGCTGAAGCTCACCAATGTGGTGTGGGTCGACGAGACGCTGACGGCTTTCGGCCGCGAGAAGGAGTGCACGCCCGAAGGCACGCGTACGCGCGTGCACTGCGAGGTGTGGGTCGACAAGTCTGACGGCGTCCGCGTGCTGCTCGGCGACGCGAGCGCGCTCGAGTAGCGCGGCGTGACGAGGCGCGCGCGCCGCGGCGGCGACGAGGTGCTCGCCGAGCTGCGCGCTTCGTGCACTGCGCTCAGCCTCGGCGGCGAGCGCGTGCTCGTCGCGATCTCGGGCGGCGTCGATTCCTGCGTGCTGCTCGATGGCCTCGCTGCGCTCGCGAGCGAGCTCGGTTTCACGCTCGCGGCCGGCCACGTGAACCACGGCCTGCGAGGCGCCGACGCGGATGCCGACGAAGCGTGCGCCGGCGATCTCGCGAAACATCTCGGTGTCGCGTTCGCGGCGCGCAGGATTGCGCCGCGCGCGCTGCGCGAGGGGCTGCCGAGTCGCGCGCGCCCCACGCTGCAGGAAGCCGCGCGCAAGCTGCGGCACGCCGCGCTGCGCGAGCTCGCGGACGAGCTGCGCTGCCAGCGCATCGCGACCGCACACACGCTCGACGACCAGGCCGAGACTGTGGTGATGCGCCTCTTTCGCGGCGCGAGCCCAGCCGGGCTCGGTGGCATCGCGGAGCGATCGGAGGATGGTCTCGTCGTTCGTCCGCTGCTCCGCGTCTCGCGTGCCGCGATCGAACGTCGCGCGCGCGAGCGGGGTCTTTCGTGGCGAGAGGACGCGAGCAATCGCGATGCGCACTACGCGCGCGGGCGGCTGCGCACCGGCAACCTGGCTGACCTTGCGCGCGAAATGAACCCCGAATGGCTCAGGGCAATCGGCAAAATGGCCGAAGCGCAGCGGAAGGAGTCTGCGTGGATCGACGAGCAGGTGGAGCGGGAGGCGCGGCGCGCGTTGCATCTCGAGCACGGCTCGCTCTCGCTTTCGCGCAGCGGCTTCGCGGCTCTGCCCGAGGCCCTCGCGTACAGGCTGCTGCGGCTCGCGATCCGCATGCAAGGCGGCGCCCGCGATGTCTCCCGCGCTCAGCTGGAGCGCTCTGCCGCTTTCGTGCGAAGCGCCCGCTCGGGCGCACAGCTCGCGCTGCCGCGCGGCCTGCGTTGGCGCGCAGCGCGCGATGTGTGCCGTCTCGAACGCGGCGGCAGCGTGGTGCACTCGCGCTGCTAGGCTCGGCTCGATTCTCAGGTTTTCGATGCGCGCTGGGCCCCGCGCTCGGTTTTTCCCCGCGCGGCGACATCCGGTGTGAGGAGCTGCGGTGAATCAGCAGATCTTCAAGAACTTGGCGCTTTGGGTCGTCGTCCTGCTGACTGCGATTCTGTTGTTCGCGGTCGTGAACAAGAGCGAGACGCCGCCCGAGCCGAAGAGCTACAGCCAGCTCATCGAGATCTTGCGCGCCGGGCAGATCACCGAGCTGGTGATCGAGGATGGCGTCGTCAGCGGGAAGGCGGACGGCAAGCAGTTCAAGTCCTACGTCGATCGCGGCTGGGACGAGAACTTCGCGGCCGAGGTGCAGGCAGCCACCGAGCGCAATCCGAACCTGCGCGTCGAGATGAAGCCGAAGGCCGAGGCCTCGCTGTGGCAGCAAGCGCTGTTCTCGATGGCGCTGCCGCTGCTGCTGATCATCGGCTTCTGGGTGTTCATGGCGCGGCAGATGCAGGCGGGCGGCGGCAAGGCGATGAGCTTCGGCAAGTCGCGCGCACGCCTGCTCACCGAGAATCAGACGCGCGTCACGTTCGAGGACGTCGCCGGCGTCGAGGAATCGAAGATCGAGCTCGAAGAGATCATCGCGTTCCTGCGCGATCCGAAGAAGTTCACGCGCCTGGGCGGGCGGATTCCGAAGGGCGTGCTGCTCGTCGGCCCGCCCGGCACCGGCAAGACGCTGCTCGCGCGCGCGGTCGCCGGCGAAGCAGGCGTCCCATTCTTCTCGATCTCGGGCTCCGACTTCGTCGAGATGTTCGTCGGCGTCGGTGCCTCGCGCGTGCGCGATCTCTTCATGCAGGGCAAGAAGCATGCGCCTTGCATCATCTTCATCGACGAGATCGACGCAGTCGGGCGGCACCGCGGTGCGGGCATGGGTGGCGGCCACGACGAGCGCGAGCAGACGCTGAACCAGCTGCTCGTCGAGATGGACGGCTTCGAGAGCAACGAAGGCGTGATCCTGATCGCGGCGACGAACCGCCCCGACGTGCTCGACCCGGCGTTGTTACGGCCCGGCCGCTTCGACCGCCGCGTCGTCGTGCCGCGGCCCGACCTGCGTGGCCGCCTCGCGATTTTGCGCGTCCACACGCGCAAGGTTCCGCTCGCGGACGACGTCGATCTCGACGTGCTCGCGCGCGGCACGCCCGGCTTCGTCGGCGCCGATCTCCAGAATCTGGTCAACGAGGCCGCGCTGCTCGCCGCGCGCCGCGAGGCGAACCGCGTCGCGATGGTCGACTTCGAGAAAGCCAAGGACAAGGTGCTGATGGGCGCCGAGCGCCGCAGCATGATCATGAGCGACGAGGAGAAGCGCATCACCGCGTTCCACGAGGCGGGGCACGCGCTGGTCGCGCTGCTCAGCCCCGAGGCGGACCCAGTGCACAAGGTGACGATCATCCCGCGCGGGATGGCGCTCGGTCTCACGCAGACGCTGCCCGAGGAAGATCGCCATAATTACACGCGCGGCGAGATGACGACGATCATCAAGTACGCGATGGGTGGCCGTGCCGCGGAGGAGCTGGTGTTCCAGCACTTCTCGACCGGTGCCTCGAACGACCTGCAGCGCGCGACGCGGCTCGCGCGCGACATGACCTGTACCTACGGCATGAGCGAGGCGATCGGACCGGTCTCGTTCGAAGAAGAGAACGGCGACGTGTTCCTCGGCCGCGACTACATGACGCGCAAGAACTACAGCGAGAAGACCGCCGAGCTGATCGACGACGAGGTGAAGCGCCTGCTGACCGGGCTCTACGAGGAGGCGAAGGCGCTGCTCGCGGCGAATCGCGCGACGCTCGACCGCATCGCGGATGCACTGCTCGAACGAGAGACGCTGGAGCAGGCGGATTTGCAGAAGATTCTCGCGGGCGAGGCGTTGCCCCCGCTTCCGGCGCCGAGCGCAGCGCCGCCTTCCGGCGCACGGCCCGCGAAGCCGACGCGCACGCGCGAGCCGGCAGGGGTGCGAGGCGGCGAGCTGCCCGACCCGGAGCCGATCGCCGGATAGCAAGCGGGCGAAGTCGAGTCGGGGGTTCGCGGCGATGGATAGAACCGAGCTCTTCCGCCGCGGCCGCGTGACGATCATCGGCGTGCTGAACGTCACGCCCGACTCGTTCTCCGATGGCGGCCGCTTCGTCCGCAGCGAAGGCGAAGCCCCCGATCTCGTCGCGGTGTTGGCGGAGGCCCGCGCGCAGCTCGCGGCGGGAGCCCACGTGCTCGACGTCGGCGGAGAGTCGACGCGGCCGGTCGGCATGCGGCCGGTCGCGGTGAGCGAGGAGCTGGCGCGCACGCGCCCGGTCGTCGAGGCGCTCGCGAAGGCGCTCGACGCGCCGATCTCGATCGATACGAGGCGCCCGGAAGTTGCCGAGGCTGCGCTCTCCGCGGGCGCTGAGATCGTCAACGACATCTCGGGCGGATCAAACCCCGAGCTGCTGCGGCTCGTCGCGCGGCATCGGGCTCTTCTCGTGCTCGGCCATCTGCGCGGCGAGCCTCTGACGATGATGCGCGGCATCTGCTTCGACGACGTGCTCGCAGAGGTGGGCGCCGAGCTCGCCGCTTCGATCGAGCGCGCGGAGGCTGCCGGGCTCCCGCGCGAGCGCATCGTCGCCGATCCGGGCATCGGCTTCGGCAAGCGCGCGCCGCATAGCCTCGCGCTGCTCGCGAATGTCGGCGCGCTGCGCGAACGCCTCGGCGTGCCGGTCCTCGTCGGTCCTTCGCGCAAGAGCTTCCTCGGCGAGCTCACCGGCGAGCGCGAGCCGGCCCAGCGTGATCTCGCGACGCACGCGGCCTGCGCGGTCGCGGTGTTTGCGGGCGCCGACGCGGTGCGCGTGCACGACGTCGCCGGTGCGCGCATCGCATCTCAGGTAGCGCTCGCGCTGCGTGAGGCGCGGCGATGATCGAGGCGCTGCGCGATCTGCTCACGACGCAGCTCGCCGAGCTGCGCGCGTTCCTCGAATCGAATTTCGATCCCGTGCGCGACATGCTCGACATCGCGCTGGTTGCGCTCGCGATCTATTGGGTGCTGCTGCTGATTCGCGGCACGCGCGCGGTGCAGGTGCTGGTCGGCCTCGGCTTCCTCGCCATGGCGCGCGTGATCGCAGACGCCGCCGAGCTGATGACCGTCACGTTCGTGCTCGACAACTTCCTCGGGCCGGCGGTGCTGATCGTCGTGATCCTGTTCCAGAACGACATTCGGCGCGCGCTCGCGCGCGTGGGCCGCGGCTTCTCGCCGCGCTTCTCGGAGCGCGAGGAATCGCGCGTGGTCGAGGAAGTGGTGCGCGCCTGCGCGGAGCTGGTGCGGCGACGCATCGGCGGCCTGGTGGTGTTCGAGCGCGACACGCGCCTCGACGACCTGATCGAAGCCGGCAGCACGCTCGACGCGGCGGTCTCCAAGGACCTGTTGGTCTCGCTCTTCATCACGACCTCGCCGCTGCACGACGGCGCCGTCGTCATCTCGCACGGCCGCGTCTCGCATGCGAGCTGCATCCTGCCGCTCACGCTGCGCACCGATCTCCCAGAAGGCGTCGGCACGCGCCATCGCGCGGCGCTCGGCATCACCGAGGAGAGCGACGCGATCGCGGTGGTCGTCTCGGAGGAGACCTCGACGATCTCGCTCGCGCAGGCTGGCGAGCTGATCACGCAGCTCGATCCGGCGCGGCTGCGCGTCGCGCTCTGGGATTCCTTCGCGCGCGAGCCCGAGCCGCGCGATCCGGATGAAGACTCCGAATCCGCGCCCGAGCCCGAATCCAAGAGCCGGGCGGCCCGTTCGTGACGCGGCTCGTCGACCTGCGGCTCGCGATCGTCGCGCTGATCGCCTCGATCCTGTTGTGGGGCTTCTCGCAGAGCACAGCGACTCAGGAGCGCGGCTTCGATATCCCCGTGGTCGCGGCGAACATCCGCGACGACATGATCCTGACGGCGCGCTCCTCGGACGCGGTCGACATCCGCGTGCGCGGTAGCCGCGGCGCGCTGCGCCGGGTGCCGACCGACATCGAGTATTCGGTCGACCTCGCCGACGCGAAGCCCGGCGTCACGAGCCGCGAGGTCGACCTCACCGCGCTCGACGTCGGGCGCGGCGCGCAGATCGTCAGCCGCTCGCCGACGCAGCTCGAGTTCACGCTCGAGCGCAAAATCTCGCGCCGCATGCGCGTCAAGCCGGATGTGGTCGGCAAGCCCGGCGACGGCTTCGTGCTCGGCAACGTCGAGGCGACGCCGCGCCGCGTGCTCGTCGCGGGCGCGGAGTCCGAGGTGCTCCGATTGGGCGAGGTGTTGACCGAAACGGTCGACGTGAGCGGAGCGACGGCGACGATCGAGCGACCCGTCAGCGCTGTGGCGCTCGGCGCGCACGCGTGGCTCGAGCCCAAGCAGGAGATCCGAGTGCGCGCCGAGATCCTCCCCGAGCCTCCTCCCGAGCCGGAGAGACCCGCGCGGCGAGGCGCGCGATGACGCGCTTGTTCGGCACCGACGGCGTGCGCGGCACCGCGAATCTGCACCCGATGACGGCGGAGCTCGCGCTCCAGCTGGGGCAGGCCGTCGCTCACGTGTTTCGCGGCGGCAGCGGCAAGCACCGCATCGTGATCGGCAAGGACACCCGCCTCTCCGGCTACATGTTCGAGGACGCGCTCGCCGCGGGCATTTGCTCGATGGGCGTCAACGTGATCCAGGTCGGCCCGATTCCGACCCCCGCGATGGCGTTCCTCACCGCCGACATGCGCTGCGATGCCGGGGTGATGATCTCCGCGAGCCACAACCCGTATCAGGACAACGGCATCAAGTTCTTCGCCCACGACGGCTTCAAGCTTCCGGACGACGTAGAGAATCAGATCGAGCAGCTGATCGCGAGCGGCGATCTCGCGCGGCTGCGCTGCGCGCCGGACCACATCGGGCAGGCGCGCCGCATCGACGACGCGCAGGGTCGCTACGTGGTGATGCTGAAGAAGACGTTCCCGCTCGCGCTGCGGCTCGATGGCCTGCGCGTCGTGCTCGACTGCGCGAACGGTGCGGCGTATCGCGTCGGCCCGACCGTGCTCGAGGAGCTCGGGGCCGAGGTGTTCACGCTCGGCGTCGATCCCAACGGCCGCAACATCAACGATGGGGTCGGCTCGCAACATCCCGAGACCCTGATCGAGAAGGTGCTCGAGCTGCGCGCCGACGTGGGCATCGCCGTCGACGGCGACGCCGATCGTGTCGTGCTGGCGTGCGAGAAGGGCAGGCTGCTCGACGGCGACGCGGTGCTCGCGCTGTGCGCGCGCGATCTCGCCGAGCGGGGCGCGCTCGCGGGCCGCGCGGTGGTCGCGACCGTGATGAGCAACCTCGGCCTCGAGCGCGCGCTCGCAGAGATCGGCGTCGAGCTGGTGCGCACGCAGGTCGGCGATCGCTACGTCGTCGAGGAGATGCGCCGCCATGGGTACAACCTCGGCGGCGAGCAATCCGGCCACGTGATCTTCCTCGACCACACGCACACCGGCGACGGGTTGCTGACCGCGCTCCAGGTACTCGCGATCATGCGCCGCAAGGAACGTCCGCTTTCGGAGCTCGCCGGCGGGATCGAGCGCTTCCCGCAAGTGCTCGTGAACTTCGCGGTCGCGGAGAAGCGGCCGCTCGAAACGCTCGGCGATTTCATGCGCCAGCTGCGCCAGGTCGAGCAAGAGCTCGGCAAGCGCGGGCGCGTGTTGATCCGATATTCCGGCACGGAAGCAAAGGCGCGCGTGATGGTGGAGGGCGAGGACGAGGCGCGCGTGACCGCACTCGCGCAGGAGCTCGCCGACGCCTTGAAACGCGCGCTCGCTGGAGCCGCTGGGTGAAACGCGCGCTCAGCGTCTCGCTCGACAGCTGGGTCGGCGCCGGCGCCTCGGCGCGCCTGGGCGCGCGGCTCGTGGCGGCTGCGACGTTCGTGGAGCTCGCCGGCGCTGAGCGTGTGCGCGTGCAGGTGCGTGAAGAGCTCGCGCCGCTCGGAGCCGCGGAGCTGCGCGATTTGCGGCGCTGCGCGCGCCAGCTCGAGCTGCGCATCGCGCCAGTTCCCGCGCTGCTGAAGTGCGCGCTGGAGGTACGGCCCGAGCGCGTCGTGCTCGCGTCGGAGCCGAGCTTCGGGCACGCGCATGCGCCGCTCGACCTCGGCGCGTGGAGCACGAGTCTGCCGAGCGCGCTGCGCACGCTGCGGGAAGCGGGCATCGAGATCGTGCTCGCGACGGCGCCGACGCTCGATGCGGTGAAGGCAGCGCGCGGGGTCGATGCGGCGGCGGTGGAGCTGGCGACGGGTGCGCTGCTCGACCTCCCGCAGCGCGAGCGGCGCGAGGCGATGCAGCAGCTTGGCGACGCGGCGAAGCTGGCGGCGAAGCTGCGGATGGGCGCGGGTGCGGGGGGCGGGATCGTGATTGCTGCGCTTGGGCCGCTGCTCGACGCGGCGCCGAGCCTCGAGTGGATTGCGGTCGGGCGCGGCTTGGCGGAGCGGGCTCTGCTTGTTGGGGTCGAGCGGGCGGTGCGCGATTTTCGCGAGGGGCTGTGAGTTCGTAGGGAACTGACGGTCTCGTTTGCGTGACACCGGCGCGGCGGCGGGCGCGGCCGGGGCGGGGGCTCGGCTGCGCTCAGCCGCGTGACCGCGATGGCGGGTGGCGCGCGGTGCTCGAAGTCGTGTGCGATGCGGTCGGGCTTGCGCGCGGTCACGCCTGGGCGTTCGCTCCGCGACCCCCGCCCCGGCCGCGCCCGCCGCCGCGCCTCTCCTTTGGGCTCGTGCGGCAGGACTTAGGGGAGGGGGTGCGGCGACGGCCGCGTCGAGCGGCCGTCGCCGCACGCTTCTCGTTCACGTGGGTGCGCGGCGTCAGTGATTTCCCGGAACGGCGTGAAGCTCGCTAAAGAGGCTTGATGCTGAGTGATCGATGGCCGCTCGCGACGGCCGCTGAGATGCGCGCGCTCGATCGGTACACGATCGATGGGATGGGTGTGCCGGGCGAGTTGTTGATGGAGAGCGCCGGGCAGGCGCTCGCGCGGCATGCGCTCGCGCTGCTCGGCGCGAGCGGCGGCGAGGTTTGGTGTTATTGCGGCGCGGGAAACAATGGGGGCGATGGTCTCGTCGTTGCGCGGCTGCTTCAGCTGCGTGGCGTGACGGCGCGCGTCGTGCTCGTCGGTGAGCGGACGCGCTTTACGCCCGAGGCGGCGTCGAACTTTGTTCGCGCGGAGCGTGCGGGGGTGAGGCTCGTGAAGGGGGCGCCGCCGCGCGGCGGCGTGATCGTCGATGCGATCTTCGGCACGGGGCTCACGCGCCGCGTCGAGGGCGCTGCGGCACGCGCGATTCGGCGCATCAACGCGAGCCGTCCGGCGTGCCGAGTGCTCGCGGTCGATGTGCCATCGGGTGTCGATGCGGACAGCGGTCAGGTGCTCGGCGTCGCGGTGCAGGCCGATCTGACGCTCGCGCTCGGACTGCCGAAGCTCGGTCTCACGCAGGAGCCGGCTCGCTCGCTGGCGGGAGAGATTCTCGTCGCGCGCATCGGTATCGCGGACTCGGCGCCGAGCGTCGCGCTCGCAGCCGAATGTTGGACGCGCGCTGCTGCGGCGCGCGAGCTGCCGGCGCGGCCGCGCGCGGGCCACAAGGGAAGCTTCGGCCACGTGCTGATTGCCGGCGGCTCGCGTGGCAAGGCCGGCGCGGCGGCGCTCGCTGCGCGCGGCGCTGCACGCGGCGGCGCGGGATTGGTGACGGTTGCTTGCCCGAGCAGCCAGAGCGCGATCCTTCAGCGCACGAGCCGCGAGGCGATGACCGCGCCGCTCGCCGAGTCACGCCGCGGAACGTTCGCGCGCGCGGCGGGCGAAGAGCTGCTCGCGCTCGCGCGCGAGCGCGGCGCGCTCGTGCTCGGACCGGGCTGCGGGCGCGACGCCGAGACGAGCGCGGCGCTGCGCGCGTTCGCGCTCGGCGCTGCCGCCCCGCTCGTGCTCGATGCGGATGGGCTCGTCGCGTTCGCGGGCCGCGTCTCCGAGCTGCGCGAGCGCCGGGCGCCCAGCGTGCTGACGCCGCATCCCGGCGAGGCGGGGATATTGTTAGGGATGACGCCGCGCGCGGTGAATGCGGCGCGGCCCGCGCTGGCGCGCGAGCTTGCGAAGGAGACGGGCGCGGTCGTGGTGCTGAAGGGCGCTGGCAGCGTGATCGCGGCACCGAGCGGACAGATCGCGGTCAATCCGACCGGCGGCCCGGTGCTCGGCACCGGCGGCACCGGCGACGTGCTCGCAGGTCTCGTGGGCACATTCCTCGCGCAGCGCGTCTCCGCGTTCGAGGCGGCCGCGCTTGCCGCGTTCGTGCACGGCGCCGCGGGCGATCTCGTGGCTGCGCGGCGCGGCAGCCGCGGCGCGCTCGCCGGCGAGATCGCCGACGCAATTCCAGAGGTGCTGCGCGAGCTCGGCACGCCGCAGCGCGAGATTGGCCCAGGCGATGCGATTCGTTTCCCAGAGCCCGGCTGAGACGAGGCGCATCGCGGCGGCGCTCGGCGGCGTGGTGCCTGCCGAGGGCGCCGTCGTCTCGCTCAGCGGCGCGCTGGGCGCCGGCAAGACGCTGTTCGTCCAGGCGCTCGCCGGCGCGCTCGGCCGTAGCGAGCGCGAGGTCGCGAGCCCCACCTTCGTGATTGCGGCGGAGTACCCGTGCCAGCGGGCGGGCGGCCCGGAGCGGCTGGTGCACGTCGACTTCTATCGCGTCGAGGACGAGGCCGAGCTCGAGGCTGCGGGCCTGCTCGACTGGCTTGGCGAGCGCACGCTGCTCGTCGCCGAGTGGGGCGAGCGCTTCTCGGTGGCATTGCCGCCCGACCGCCTGGAAATTCGCATCGCGAGCGGCGAAGTTCCCGAGTCCCGAATTCTGGAGGCCCAGGCGCTCGGACCGCGCTCGGAGGCTCTCCTCGTGCGGTGGAGCGAGCGATGGCGTTGATCGTCCAGAAGTTTGGCGGCACGAGTGTCGGCGACGTCGCGCGCATCCAGAACGTCGCGCGCCGCGTCGTGCGCACACACGAGGCGGGCAATCAAGTCGCGGTCGTCGTCTCGGCGATGGCCGGCGAGACGAACGCGCTGGTCGCGCTTGCGAAGCAGGTCGGCGGCGACCATCCCGACCCGCGCGAATACGACGCGCTCACTTCGATCGGCGAATCGAAGACGATCGCGCTGCTCGCGATGGCGATTCAGCGCCTCGGGCACAAGGCGCGCAGCTTTACCGGCACGCAGATGGGCATGCTCACCGACCGCAGCTTCACGCGCGCACGCATCCAGAGCATCGACACCGAGCGCATCCGCAGTGAGCTGAAGGGTGGAGGCATCGCGGTGCTTGCCGGCTTCCAGGGCGTCGACGAGGCCGGCAACGTGACGACGCTCGGGCGCGGCGGCTCGGATACGTCCGCGGTCGCGGTCGCGGCCGCACTCGAGGCCGACGTTTGCGAGATCTACACCGACGTCGACGGCGTCTACACCTGCGATCCGAATCTGGTGCCGGCGGCCAAGAAGCTTCACCGCATCTCGTTCGAGGAGATGCTCGAGATGGCGAGCCTCGGCGCGAAGGTGCTGCAGATCCGCTCGGTGAAGTTCGCGATGCAGTTCGGTGTGCCGGTGCACGTGCGTTCGTCGTTCGACGACAGCGAAGGCACCTGGGTGGTGCGCGAGGAGGACGTGATGGAACGGCTGGTGGTCTCCGGTGTCACCTACAACCGCAACGAAGCGAAAATTCGAGTTGTTGGGGTGAAGGATTCGCCCGGCGTCGCCGCCAAGCTGTTCGGCCCGATCGCCGACGCCGGCATCGTCGTCGACATGATCGTGCAGAACGCTTCTGGCGACGGCACCACCGACATGACGTTCACGGTGCCGCGCGACGATTTCGCGCGCGCCAAGGCGATCGCCGAGAAGATCGCGCCCACGGTCGGCGCCACTCACGTGGAGGCGGACAAGGCGATCGCGAAGGTTTCGGTGGTCGGGCTCGGCATGAAGGATCATGCGGGCGTCGCGGCGCAGATGTTCCGCGTGCTCGCCGACGAGCGCATCAACATTCAGATGATCGGCACGAGCGAGATCAAGATCTCGGTCGTCGTCGAGGAGAAGTACACCGAGCTCGCGGTGCGGGCGCTGCACGCTGCATTCGTCGAGAGCGGTGCCGAGCTTCCGCGCGCGGACGCCTAGCAGCTCGTGACTGCGCGCGAGCTCAGTGCTCGGATGAACAGCCGACGCGTTCTCCCGTGCGACGGGAGCGCGCCGTGACGCCCGCGAGCGCGCGCGTGCTGGCGCTTGGCGCTGCCTGCCTCGTTGCGCGCGCCGTGTTCGATCTCCACATGCCGGCGGCGGCTCCGGAGCGGGCTGCGCCGCCGATCGGTGCTGCTCGTCTCCTCTACGGCGAGGGCCTCGACCCGAACCGCGAGCCGGCGGAGGTGCTCCAGCTGCTTCCGCGCGTCGGGCCGGGGCGTGCCGAGGCGATCATCTCCGCCCGTCCGATTTGCTCGCTCGACGACCTCGACCGAGTGCCTGGAATAGGGCCGGCCACGGTTCGCGCACTCGCAGGATCGCTGGCTTTTCGCGACCTCCCGGGCAATTGCGGACCCGAGTTGCGGCTCAAAACCCATTGATCCGGCGTGTGCCATCGGGTTAAGGTGCCCCGCACCCGCGATTCCGCGGAGAAGGAGTGCGTCGCGATGATTCGAAGGATGGTCGGTACTCGGCTGCTCGCGGCACTCGTGGTGAGCGCCCTCGCGTTGGCCACGGGCTGCGCGAGCGTGACTCCGAAGACCTGCGCACTGATCGGCGGCCTCGCGGGCGCGGGCGGTGGAGCCACCTACGGCACCAACAACGACAAGGGTCACGACATCGATTCTGCGATCGGCTACGGCGCGGCGATCGGTGTGGCGTCAGGTACCGCGGCGTACTTCTTGTGCAAGGCGTTCGGCGTCGGCGAAGCCGCGCCTGAGCCGGCACCGGCTCCGGCGCCCGCTCCCGAGCCCGCTCCGGCGCCGCCGCCGCCCGCACCGGAACCGGCTCCGACTCCGCAAGCTCAGCGCATCGTTCTGCGCGGCGTGCAGTTCGAGTTCGACAAGGCCGACATTCGCCCGGATGCAGCGGTGATCCTCGACGAGGCGGTGAACCAGCTCGGTACGGTCAGCAGCCGCGTGAGCGTCGAAGGCCACACGGACGCGGTCGGCGCCGATGCCTACAACCAGTCGCTTTCCGAGCGCCGCGCGGGCTCCGTCCGCGACTACCTGGTGGGCAAGGGCATCGACGCGAGCCGCCTGTCGACCGCTGGCTACGGCGAGAGTCAACCGGTCGCGGACAACGAAACGGCGGAGGGCCGCGCGCTGAACCGGCGCGTGGAGCTGAAGGTTCAGGAGTAAACCAGCCACGCGAGCCCTCGCTCGGCTCCGCGCGCTCGTCGCGGAGAATCTTTGGAATCCGGAGCCACTCGAGCCCAAGCCGCTCGGGTGGCTCCGGTCGTTTTTCCAGCTCTCGGTGCTGATCGGCGAGGGCTTCGTCCGCGACGAGCTGCTGCTGCGCGCGCACTCGCTCGCGTATCTGACGTTGCTCTCGATCGTGCCGCTGCTCGCGCTCGCTGTCGCGCTCGTCGATCTGATCGGCCAAGGCACCGACGTTGCCGAGAAGATCCTCCAGCTGCTGGCGGTAGCGCCGGACGCAAAAGAGAACTTTCTCGACCGCGTGACGCAGTTCAACTTCCGCGCGCTCGGTGGCGTCGCGAGCGCGTTCCTGCTCGCGACGATGGTGCTCGCAGTCGGCCGCGTGGAGCAGGCGCTGAACGCACTTTGGGGCGTGACCGAGCGCCGCCCGTGGGCGCGCCGCGTTCCCGACTACCTCGCGGTGATCGTGATCGCTCCGCTCTTTCTCGGCGCAGCGATCTCGCTGCGCGCTGCGTTCGAGAGCCAGACCCTGGTGAAGGCGGCGCTCGCGTTTCCGCTGCTGAAGCTGCTGTACGAGAGCGGGCTGCGCTGGGCGCCGCTGCTGCTCGTCATTTTCGCGCTGACCTTCCTCTACTGGTTCCTGCCTAACACGCGGGTGCGGCGGCGCTCAGCGCTGCTCGGCGGCGTCATCGCCGGCGTGCTGTTCAACGCTGCGCAGGTGCTCTACGTCGCGCTCACGCTCGGCGCGAAGCGGCGCATGGACGAGGCGTTCGCCGCCTCTGCCTGGATCGTGATGTTCCTGATCTGGGTCTACATCGCGTGGGCGATCGTGCTGCTCGGCGCCGAGGTCGCGTACGCGCACCAGACGCTCTCGCTCTATCGGCGCGAGGTGCGCGGCAAGGCGGCCGGCACCGCGGCGCGCGAAACGATCGGACTCGCGATCGCGATG